>ULWI01000244.1_pt1 | contig 20844 bp, 15 predicted proteins | sample 1960301 | NCBI WGS metagenome assembly ULWI01 (sample SAMEA4835811, study PRJEB28245) | human gut metagenome | biome: gut microbiome; material: fecal sample | place: Denmark | collected 2008 | reverse complement strand
TTATACCAGATTTTGATTCGATTTTTGAACACCCTACCTTAGAGGGTTCAACGCGATTGAAGGAGATGACAGCCTTATTGCTCTTACCGAAGGTGGCCACGCATATGCAGATAAAGGTGAACGTCCAGATACATACACCAAAGATTTTGACATTTTTGTGGATACTTCTCACCCTTCTTGGTATAACATCAAGAATGGTATAGGTGACAATGTCAAGAAGATTGAAGAGATAAATACTCCTTGCGATGACCTCAATCTCGAACTTGACCAAATTAAAGCATACGCAGAACAACAAGCACAAGATGTACATTTCCCTCAGAATAGATATCTTTTGGAAAGCGCAACATGGAATGAAGGCCATGAAGCTTCTTACAAAGTATATGTTTGTTTTGTGCAAAATGTTGCCAATAGCGAAGATGTTAGAGCTTTTGTATATGATGAAAATACAGAGGGTTTAAACAGCCTTATTGCAGACCAGATAAATCAAGACGAAGATCTAAAATCAGAGCTCTTGAATAGTTGTATTCGTCTTGAATGTGAAAACGACGAAGAGACAACTGTTCTTGAAGGTGACGCTGTTGAAGTTGCCAAAGCTGAGATTACAGAGGAACTTAAACAAGCTGAGCAAAAGATGATCAAAGAAGAGGAAGAAGGCAAGTCTTCAGAAGAAGTAGAAGACGATGTTGAAGATACGACTTCTAATACATCTTCTGCAACTAAAGCTAAGGCTCCTAAAATTTCTGCCAAGGATCGTCTTCACAAAAAGGCTCTTTATGATTCTCTCTCATTTGAGGTTGAGCTTCAAACAATTTTCACAGAGGACGACCCTGATGAAATCTGGCTTATCAGTCCATGGATAAAAGGTATAAATGAAAAACATAAACACTCTGTTTTTATTGAAGAAAGAGGTCCTGCCATTGAAAGATTCCTAAACGATGAATCCAAAAGAGTCTTTGTTGCATATTCTGCTCCATCTGTTGATAGGCATGGAAAAGTTAAAGTTGACGAAAATGGGAACCCTATACTGAATATTGATAGTGATGTAAAAGAACAAATTGAAGCTTTAGAAGAACAACATCAGAATTTCTTTTTCGTTGAACTACCTGAATTTCACGAGAAAAATGTGTTTGAGATAAAAGGCAATCAGACAATATTATTCTCCGGAAGCTTTAATGTCTTATCTTTCTCTGTTTCAGAAGGACAGACACATGTCCGTAGAGAAGAAATGGCTTTAGCTCATCATTTGGCTGCAAAGAAAAAGTACGATTCATTTTTATTTGAGTTTGCAGAGATTTATGCTAACAAATTGAAAAAGCAAATAGAATCTCTCGAACCTTCAGAAATCATCAATTACAAGAATGAAAGGCTTGAATATTTCCTAAGTATAGAAAATGCAGAAATCCATAAGTTGTTCAGCCCTATCGAAGATGTGCTGGAAGAAAAGAACATTATAGTCGTTCAATCTCAAGCTCTTAAATCTTTGACCACTATCGGTCAACAATTAGTTGCTGCGTCAAACATGGGTGGCTTAAATGCGAAGGATAAGAAGAAACTCGGTACCGAACTTGCATCTGTAGAGGAAACTATTGCAGAATTCTCTATTGATGATCCTTCTACTTTAGAGCGTCTTAATACTACCAAGGAACTTTTTGAGAAAATTCCTCTTAAAAAGATTTTTCCAGGAAAGTCTAAAGCGCCTTCTCAAAAACAAAGTCCTGTTAGACAGCCTGTATCGTCTTCGAATACGTCTGGATTTTCTATAGATAACAAAGTTTTAGGTATAGTCAATGGAGAAGATCCAACAGATGAAAAAGAGACGCTTCTTTTGTTGCTCTCATTATGTTATGCTTCTTCACGAAGACTAATTAAAAAAGGAGAGTTGCAAAAGAAAATCAAACATATCGTTATGGATATGCCTGATATGTATTCTTGTTTAGCTGTAGAATCATCTATGAATAACGAGGATACTACTGACCTCACCATTGTGGTATCAAACCACTCGGTGAAGTTTAGAAATCTTTATTTGGGTGCTACTAGAAGCCAATATGAGCAGAGAGTGAAGACTGTTAATGATGGCAAGCGTCAGACATGGGTGGCTCCTAAAAATGTTGAATCAATTTTAGCAAATCTTCTTAAGTAAAATGTCACGATTTGAATCATCAAGATTTGTACGCAATCCAAAGGTTATGCATGTGGATGTCTTAAAATCCGCATGCGAAACCTTGGGTTGGACATACAAAATTACTGGCAACGAGCTAATCGTTACTGATGCAAAGCAAAATACTCGTTTGTATGGCGAGTATGCGCTTAAGCTTAATCTTTCTACAAACGAAGTTACCTACAATACATACTATATGCCTAATGCCGCGCAGAAGGTTGAAGAATTGCAAGCGCAGTTCTACGCTCTCAATGCGGCTTATGCAAAAAAATCTCTAATTCAAGAATTTAAGAAGAAGGGATTTAATTACAAAGCAAACGACCACTTCTCTCCTAACTCAGAGGAAGTGTATAGTTTCTTTATGGTAGGTAGATCTAAAGACAAGAATGAAGATGAACCTGTTGCACAAATTAAGTTTACCATACTTAAAGATGGTACTATTGTTACAGATTCTGATTACTTGCCTAATGATGTTAATGAAAGAGCTCACGACGCAATGGATGTTTTGGAGCAGCTTCTGGGTAATAAACGAGTAATGACCAAGAAGCCTGTTCCTGCAAAATATCTATCGAAAATGAAGCCAAGAAGAGTAAACACACAAAATATTGAGCAGAAATAATGGAAGCAATATACGGCAAAATCAAGGATATGCTTAATGCATATTATCCTGTTCTATATTTGACATCCTTCGAATATGACCGAACAAAGCAGAAGATAGATGGTATAATCAATTCTTTGAAATCAGACAAAAAGGAAGTTCGTCTTTTCAACTGGAACTGTGTCGAAGGACTGAATGAATGCGCTGCTTCAGGAAAGGAACCTATTGTGGATCCAGAAAGCGATGAGACTATAGTTGAAGCTTCTGAAGCATTAAAATATGTTCTGAAAAATCCTAACCAATCGATTAAGGATATTTTCATCTTTGAGGACTTGTCAAATAATATTGAGGAAGACGAGGTAAAATTCTATCTTCGTACTATTGCTGAGAAAGCACGACATACCAATACTCACGTTATAATCTTATCCGCAGTGTATAAGCTTCCTGTGGAATTGGAGAAGTATGTAACTGTCATCAACATTCCACTTCCGGATCGCTATGATATGGAGCGAACTTTGGGAGCTGTTGAACGTCAGTGCAAAATCAACCTTTCTGTCGAAATGAGAAACAGAATGGTTGATGCTGCTCTTGGTATGACCTCGATGGAAGCAGACCTTGCATTTTGCTTAGCTGCAGTAAAAGATGACTTGGGTGAAAATGCTCCATATACAGTCTCATCTGAGAAAGAACAAATTATCAAAAAGTCTGGCATCCTTGACTACTTCCCAAAAAATGAAAGTCTTAAGGATGTTGGAGGTATGGAAGTTCTTAAAGACTGGCTATTCAAACGCCAAAAAGCATACGAAAAGAAAGCACGCGACTTTGGACTACAAGAGCCAAAAGGATTACTTCTTCTCGGTGTGCCTGGTTGTGGTAAGAGCCTTACCGCAAAAAGTATTGCTTCATTTTGGAATATGCCTCTACTTCGCCTAGATATTGGTAAGGTATTCCAAGGTCTTGTAGGTAGTAGTGAAGATAATATAAGAAAAGCTATTGCCACAGCAGAAGCCGTTGCACCTTGCGTTCTATGGATAGACGAAATTGAGAAAGGATTAAGCGGAGTACAATCAAGCGGTGCAACGGATGGTGGAGTAACATCAAGGATCTTTTCCACTATTCTTACATGGATGCAAGAAAAAACTTCGCCTGTTTTTGTTGTAGCGACTGCTAATAACATCAACCTTCTTCCTCCAGAACTTTTGAGAAAGGGACGTTTTGACGAAATTTTCTTTGTTGATCTTCCTAATCCAAAAGAAAGAGAAAACATTTTCAAAATTCACCTCACCAAAAAAGGCCAATTCAGTAATAGTATACCACTTGGCATCTTAGGTAAGAAAACAGATGGTTTTAATGGTGCTGAAATAGAGGAATGTATAAAGGAAGCCATGTTTGCTGCGTATGTACAAAATCCCGAAAATCCCAAATTGGAAGCAGCCCATATTGTAGATGCAATAGAAAAGACTGTGCCATTGTCTACGACAATGAAAGAACAGATCAATTCTTTAAGAAATTGGGCTGCGACAAGAGCAAAAAATGCATCTTCAGAACCAAATAATGAAGAACAAAAAAAAGAAATGCCTGTTCTTCTTACACGTCCTGAACTTGAATTGGAACGTTCTTTTGACATAAAACGTATGGAGACAGATAAGGAATAAAGCAACGGTGGTTATAGCATACAGGAATCACCTCTTCCCATTTCGAACAGAGAAGTTAAGGCTGTGTGCGCCGATGGTACTGCAATAGCGGGAGAGTAGGTTACTGCCAAGGTCTGCGGCTGAGACTCACAGACCATGCGATGTGAATGAGTCTCGTAGAAATGTAGAATTTAATCGAATTAAAAATGGAAAAAAACATTTTTATGTAGGTTAGAGAGTTCTTTTCTAAAAGAATTCTCCCTACGCTTAAAAAGATGACTGCAGACAAGTCATCGCAAATCTGCGTATTGTCGCTGCTGTTAACAACCCTATCGGTATTTCCGCAGTTGGGATTCATTGGCTATGCTTGCATAGCATTGGACGGATACTGTCTCATTGATGCCTATCATAAGCATGAAATAATGTAGTGGTAGTCTGCAATAAGCATCTTATCCATTAGTCTATCGATTTGTAGTTTAATTGTGTTCCCACAGTTTGCTCTGTCAATAGGAATAGCTTCGGTGATGTTGGATGTAGTAATGCTTGTTTACACACTATGGAATAGGGTTAATGCCTAAGCAATGCGCAGATGAGTGGCATAGATTCTTTGCCCTGAAGGAAAACAGTAAACCCGTATGGCGGAGAAATACTGCCATACGTATTTTATTAGATTGAACAATATGAATAGCTGTTTGAACTACGAGATATGTTTGAACTCGAACTACAACAATACTTGCTTCGCGAGTTTCCACAGGAGAATGCTCGGTGTGAATGGAAGGAATTTAAGAATCTTAAGAACTCGTTCTGTGGGGACGAGAAGGATGACGTAATCTCCTACGTGTCAGCCATCGCCAATATGGAGGGCGGATTCCTTGTTATTGGTGTCCACGACAAGACATTAGAAATTGGCGGCACAGACACTTATAACTATGACCGCCAGAAAGCAATCCTGCGTCTTACGGAAAGATGCACAAATCTTTCAAGTGAAGGGTTGGATATTGTGGAGTACATCACATCTGATACTCAGAAGAAGGTTTGGGTGATTCGCATCCCGAAGCATCTGCCCAAACGACCTGTATATGCCCATAACAAAGCATGGCAACGCATCGAGGACTCGCTGGTGGAGATGACCACGGAACGGATGAATGCAATTCTCGACGAGCCGTTGTTTACCGATAGCGACTGGTCGGCAGAGATTGTCCAAAATGCCACGATTGACGACCTTGACGAGGTGGCAATTGCCAAAGCTCGCGTGATGTTCAAGAAAGTGCATAGTCGCATCCCTGCTGAGGAGGTGAACGCATGGTCTGTGCCTGAGTTTCTGAGTAATGCTGGCGTGATGCTTGATGGCGGTATCACTCGTGCTGCAATCATTTTGCTTGGCAAGCCGGTTTCGGTTTTCAAATTGCGCCCTGCCGTTGTGCGCGTAACATGGTCGCTTCGAGACGAACATCAGGAAGTCGTAGATTACGAGCACTTTACCGCTCCGTTCATACTGACTGTTGACCAGATTCTTGCCAAGGTGCGCAACCTTACCATGCGAGAAATGCCTGGCGGAACACTCTTCCCCGATGTGATGCAGCAGTATGATGACTATTCCATGCGCGAGATACTTCACAACTGCATTGCTCATCAGGACTATACTCTCCAAGAACGCATCAATCTCGTTGAGAATCCGGGCTTCCTATATTATGCAAATGGTGGCAGTTTCATTCCAGGTTCCATTCAGAAGGCTCTCGCAACGCATGGGCCGCAACGTCACTATCGCAATGAATGTCTTTGCAACGCAATGGTCAATTTCAATATGATAGACATCGTGGGCCGAGGCATCCGCAAGATATTCAACCAGCAGTGGGAACGCAGATTCCCTATGCCTGACTATGAGATTGATGCAGTCAAGAAGGAAGTGGCTGTACGACTCTATGGTAATGCCATCAACGAGAAGTACACCAAACTTCTAAAGGAGAACAAAGATCTCTGTTTCGAGGATTGCATGTTGCTGGATGCTGTGCAGAAAGGTGGTTCCATATCGATTGACGAAGCTCACTCATTAAAGGAAAAAGGATTGATTGAGGGTGAGTATCCTAACATCTATCTCTCTGAGACCGTATCTCGTTCAACAGACCAACTTGGTGTTTACGTCAAGAACAGAGGTATGAGACGCCAATACTATAAGGATCTCATTCTTTCATTCCTTGAAAAGAAACCAGAAGGTGCAAAACGTGGTGAAATTGATCAATTGCTGTTTGACTTGATTCCTAAATCGACAAAGAACCCTTCAAGCTATGTTGGTAATCTTCTTGCTGAATTGAAAAACGATGATACAAAAGTCATCTATAAAGATGGTCTATGGTCATTAATAGATGGGAAATAGACAAGAAATAGATGAGATGTCGTGAAATAGATGAGAAATAGATAGCAAATAGATGAACGTACAAAAATATAATAGATATGTTATTCGGTAATAAGATTAGAGAACTCAGAGATGAGCAAGGGGTGCTTCAACGTCAGTTGGCTGCACTACTTGAAATAGACACACCTATGTTCAGCAAAATTGAACGAGGTGATAGACGAGCAAAACGTGAACATGTTATCAAACTTGCAGAATACTTGCATCAAGATAAAAAAGAAATGCTGACGCTATGGTTGGCTGATAAAGTACTTGATGCGGTTGGTGATGAAGAAGAGCTTGTTCATGAAGCTATCTCCGTTGCACAGGAGCAAATACCAAAGTGACGAATATGAAGAAACGGCAATTTGAAGTATTAGCAACTGCAAATTGCCCTTCTACCGTTATATGTATTAATTACGTTGCATGTGAAACAACTACCCTAAGCGTCTGAAGTCGGGAACATTGTGGTACCAAAGCATGCAATTATATAGCATAAACAGTTGATATACAGTGATTAGACTTTAAACTGATGGCTCAAGCGTTGAGCCAACTTGCGAAGGACCAAAGAAGCCCAGAGGAAAAACCGAGGGATGGAGACAAGGATAGGATAAGAATAATACAAGGATGGAGATAAGGATAGGACAAGGATAGGAGACAAGACCTGGAAACAAAACAGGGGAAAACAAGACTGGACCATCAAGAACACAGAAGAGCGCTTAGGAAGATTTTCTTCTGACAAAAGGAAGGGGCGGCAAGGGAAACACATTGTTCGTTTTTTCCCTATCACTCGCCTATTTTCATATTTTAAAGGAAATGTAATCTATTTTTACACCCTCTTTTGGGTAAAAAAACTTACTTTTGCAACTGTTATAACGACAGGTCATTATAGTTCTATGAAGAAATTTCTTATCACGGCATGCTGCTTTTTCGGTATGGTTGGCTCGTATGCACAAGGCGTTCTCTCGCTGGAAAGGTGCCGCGAACTGGCTTTGCAGAACAATCGGCAACTGAAAGTGTCGAGCCTTGCCATCGAAGTGGCCGAAGAAGCCCACAACGTGGCCAAGACCAAATACCTGCCCCGCGTGGATGGACTGGCGGGCTATACGCATTTCAGCAAGGAGGTGTCCCTCCTCAATAGCGAGCAGAAGTCGAGCCTCAGCAACTTGGGCAACAACTCGATCGGGCAACTCAGCAACAACCTGTCGGCCAACATCTCCGAGTGGGCCCAGCAGGGCATCATCAGCCCGGAGGTGGCCCAGCGACTTGGCAACATGCTCTCGGGAGCCGGCACGCCCGCCACGGAGGCCTTGAACAATATCGGGCAAGCCGTTCGCGACGCGTTCCGAACCAATAACAAAAACATGTACACGGGAGCCATCATGGTGACGCAGCCCGTCTATATGGGCGGAGCCATCAAGACGGCCAACGATCTGGCTGCCAAGGGGGAAGAACTGGCACACAACAATTTGGAGAACAAGCGCCAGACCGTGCTCTACGCCGTCGATAACGCCTACTGGATGGCCGTTTCGCTCAAGAACAAGGAGCGGCTGGCAGAACAGTACAAGTCGCTGGTGGACCAGCTCCAGCAGGACGTGCAGAAGATGATCCAAGAGGGAGTGGCCACACGATCCGACGGACTGAAGGTCGATGTGGCGGTCAACACGGCAGACCTCGAGCTGACACGCGCACGGGATGGTGTGGCCCTGGTGAAGATGGCACTCTGCGAACTCTGTGGCCTCCCGCTCAATGGCGAGCTCCGTCTAGCCGACGAAGGCGTCTCCCAGGCCATGCCCGACCGCATGAGCATGGGGGCCTATGCCACAGACACTACCTTCAGCGCACGCCCCGAGGTGAGGATGCTGACCAACCTGGTCGATATGACCGAACTCAACACGCGCCTCATCCAGTCGCTCTACAAGCCCCACATCGCCCTCACGGGTGGCTACCTCGTCTCCAATCCGAATGTCTTCAACGGCTTTGAGCAGAAGTTTGCGGGGGTATGGAATATCGGTATCGTCATGCAGGTGCCCATCTGGAACTGGGGAGAGAGCAAGTATCGCACCCGTTCGGCCAAGACCATGACGACCATCGCCAACTTGGAGTTGAGCGACCTGCGCAGCAAGATCAACCTCCAGGTGGAGCAAAGTCGCTTCCAACTGAAGGAGGCAACGCTCAAACTGGAGAAGTCGCGCAAGAACCTCGCAGCCGCGGAGGAGAACCTGCGTTGTGCCAACCTGGGATTCAAGGAGGGGGTGATGACCGTCACGGACGTGCAACGCGCACAGACGGCATGGCTTATGGCACAGACACAGCATCTGGACGCGGAGATCGACGTGCGACTGGCACAGACCTCGCTCCACAAGGCGATGGGAACAATCGGCAAATAATCATTTTAACAGCTCATATATACTATCATGTCAGCAAAATCACAGCATAACAACATCCTGCTCGCCATCCTGGGCTTCACGACCGTCGTCATCATCGTGGGCCTCGTGGGCTACTTCCTTTTCAAAGAAGACCCCGAGGTCATCCAAGGATCGATAGAGGTCAGCGAATACCGCGTGGCCTGCAAGTTGCCGGGCCGCATCGTCGATCTGAAAGTGAAGGAGGGCGACCATGTCAAGAAGGGCGACACACTCGCCATCCTCGAGATACCCGAGATCGACGCCCAGGAGAAGGTGGCGCAGGCCACGGCCAATGCCACGACGGCCCTGAGCGACCTCACCTCCGCGCCCACCCGTAGCCAGACCGTGGAGAGCGCCTACCAGATCTACCAGCAGGCCGTAGCGGCCAAGGAGGTGGCCGAGAAGACCTATGGCCGTCTGAACAGGCTCTACAACGAGGGCGTGGTATCGGCCCAGAAGCGCGACGAGGCGCAGGCTGCCTTGCAGGTGGCAGAGGCTCAATGTGTCGCCACCAAGGCACAATGGGAACTGGCCAAGGAGGGCGCGCGCGACGAGTCGAAACGGGCGGCACGCCAACAGGCCCAGGCTGCCAAGGAGGCCGTGAAGGTCGTGAAGTCCGTGCTCCGCGAGACGGTACAGATCGCCACCCACGATGGCGAGGTGGCAACCATCTACCCGAAGGTGGGCGAACTGGTCGGCCTGGGCAGTCCGATCATGAGCGTCGAGATGATGGACGACATGTGGGGCACCTTCAACGTGCGCGAGGACCAGCTGAAAGGTCTCAAGGTCGGCGACACGTTCTCGGCCTATGTCCCTGCCTTCGACAAGCAGATCAAGATGCGGGTCTATGCCATCAAGGACCAGGGATCCTATGCCGTATGGAAGGCCACCAAGACCACGGGACAGTATGACCTGAAGACCTTCGAGGTGAAGGCGCGCCCCGAGACGAAGATCGACGGTCTGCGTCCGGGCATGTCCATCATCCTCAAGCGATAGCCTTCCCGAAGGCATCCGGCATAGGACTCTTCCTCGACACAGGATCCTTCCCCGACACATAACAGAATATAGAAGCATAACGACCATTACTCCATATCGCAAGCAAGCATGAAACCGGGCGAGATACTGATGCGGACGCTGCGCGTAGCGGCACGGGAATGCGGACAGATAGCCCGCAATCCGATCTACCTGTTCTGCATGGTGGTGTTCCCTATCGTGGTGACGTTTTTTTTCACCTCCATCCTCGACGAGGGGCAACCTGCAAAGTTGCCCGTGGGCGTGGTGGACCAAGACCGGTCGGAGGTGACAAGGGCCATGGTGCGCCGCCTCAACAGTTTCCAGACGACCCAGGTCAAGGACTACTACCCCAGCGTCGCCGATGCGCGCAAGGCCATCCAACGGGGCGAGATCTATGGTTTCATCCTCTTTCCCGACGGCATGACAGCCGACCTGCTGGCCTCCAAGCAGCCGCACGTCTCGTTCTATTATAGTGCGGCCATAATGCTCCCGGGCAACCTGGTCTTTCGCGACCTCAAGACGATCACGGCCCTCGGGGCTGCCTCGGTAGGCCAGGCGAAACTCCAGATGCTGGGCAAGTCGGGCGAGGAGATCATGAGTTTTCTGCAGCCCATCACGATCGACCTCCACATGACCGGCAATCCGTGGTCCAACTACAACATCTACCTCTCCAGCATCATGGTGCCGGGCATCTTCAGCATCTTCATATTCCTCATTACCGTCTATTCCATCGGTACGGAATTGAAGTTCGGGCGGGGGCGTGACTGGATGCGCCTCTCGGGCTATCATATCGTCGTGGCCCTGGCGGGAAAGTTTCTCCCACAGTTTCTGATCTTCACCACGGTCTTCCTCGGCTATATGATCTATATCTTCGGCCATCTCGACTTCCCCCACCCTGGCGGCCTGTCCTCCATCCTGCTGCTCACGCTCCTGATGGTACTGGCGAGCGAAGGCTTCGGCATCTTCATCTTCGGACTGATGCCCTCCCTGCGCATGTCGATGAGTATCAGTTCGCTCTGGGGCGTGCTCGGGGTGAGCGTCTGCGGCGCCACCTTCCCCGTCGCCGCCATGGACCCCATCATACAGGGTCTCTCCTACCTCTTCCCGCTTCGCCACTACTGGATGATCTACCAGCTCAACATCTTCAAAGGCTTCCCGCTCGCCGACGGCTACGTCCACATAGCGGGCCTGGTGCTGTTCGCCCTGCTCCCGTTGCTGACGATGTACCGCACGAAGAAGGCCATGCTCGAATACGTTTACATACCCTAAAGGCATGAAAAGAATCAAAGGAATCCTCCATGCGATGTCCGAATCCATCCATGACACCTGCTATATCTGGTGGCTGGAGATGAAGAACACCTTCAAGGACGAAGGCGTCCTCATCTTCTTCATCCTCGTCCCCTTGGGCTATCCGATCCTCTACTCGTGGATCTACAACAACGAAAGGGTCCACGATGTGCCCGTAGCCGTCGTGGACAACTCCCACTCGCAGCTCTCCCGCGAACTGCTCCGACGGGTCGATGCCTCACCCGACGTGCGCGTGGCCTACTACTGCAACAACCTGCAGGAAGCACATGACCTCATTGGCAAGGAGGCTGCCAATGGCGTGCTCTACATCCCCTCCGACTTCGAACAAAAGATAGGGCGTGGCGAACAGTCACACCTGAGTGTCTATTGCGACATGAGCATGATGCTGACCTACAAGGCCATCTATCAAACTGCCCAGACCGTGGCGACAGAGATCAATAGCGAGATACAGAAGCCCAAGTCGATGAGCACCACGGAACGTGACGAGGAGATCAATACCGAGCCCTTGGTCTGTGATGCGGTACAGATCTTCAACCCCACAGGGGGCTATGGCAACTTCCTATTGCCGGGCGTGCTCGTCCTGATCCTCCAGCAGACACTCCTGCTGGGCATCGGGCTCTCTGCCGGTACGGCACGAGAGAACAACCGCTACCGCGACCTCGTGCCCGTCAGCCGCCACTACAACGGCATCTTCCGTATCGTCTGTGGCAAGTCGATGTGCTACTTCATGATCTACATGGTGCTCGCCTGCTACGTCCTGCTGGGCGTGCCCAGGATGTTCCACCTCACGCAGTTGCTCCATTTCTCCGACTACCTGGCGTTCATCGTCCCCTTCCTGCTCGCCACGATCTTCTTTGGCATGACCATCTCGTGTGTGGTCCGCTACAGGGAGAACATCATGCTACTGGTGGTCTTCACCTCCGTTCCCTTCCTCTTCCTCAGTGGCGTCAGCTGGCCCAAGGAGGGCATTCCTGGCGCATGGCAGACGATCGGCTGGCTCATCCCCTCCACCTTCGGCATACGCGGCTTCGTCCGCATGAACGCGATGGGGGCAACCATCCAGGACATCCAGGTGGAGTATAACGCCCTGTGGGCACAAGTGGTCTTCTATATGCTCACCACCTGCCTGGTCTATAACTACCAGATCCGGAGCGCATACCGCCATGCCACCAACCAGATCGCCGCCACCCAAGAGATGATCCGCATGCGCCTCAACCGCCCAAAGGCCACGGCAGAAGAAAAGGTAGAGGAAAATATCGAAGAGAAGATAGAGGAAAATATCGAAGAAAAAGTGGAGGTTGAAGCCGAGAGCAAAAGCGAGGACAAGGCGGTAGAAAAGGCCGAGGACAAGGTCGCAGACAAGACCGAGGATAAGACCGATGGCAAAGCCGAAGAATAGTCATAAAGGAAAAACATATAATAGAAAGGTACGCGCAAGGATGGCGTTGTAATATGTTGTATTGGGCGTTTTGGTTGTTTTTCCAATTCAGCCGGTCCTATTGAAAACAACACCAACAAACCACCATTTCATTTCGGACAAACCATAAAAAAAAACACATCCCCCTCTCTTTACAGATATCAAAGAGAAGGGGATGTGCTATTCGTGAAACTTGCAGGGCTATCAAAAGCGGCCTTTTGTCAGCAAGCCCGCAAGGAAGATTCTATTAGAGATTAGATCATGGTGAAATCAGGGACGTATCAGTTGGCCTGATACTTCAGCAGGTCACCCGGGCTTACGCGGGTGTAGGGACCGATGCCGTTGAGTTTACAGAGCAGCTCAACGCTCGTTCCGCAAGCCGTGGCAATCGACTGAAGCGTCTCGCCACGCTGTACCTTGTGATACTGGATCTCTCCCGTAGCGGCAGGACGTGCCGGGCGCATCTCCCTGCTGGAAGAAGTCTCATTGGCGGGCTGTTGCTCTGCCTTTACCCCACGGCGGCTGTTGTAGCTGGCGCCCTTGCCATCTCCCTGGATGTTCTCGCGGCTATAGCCACGGCTGGAGGCCGTACCACGGAGTGCAGTAGCGCGAGCCGACTCGCTGGCGGCATTGCTCTTATGATAGGCGTAGAAGTCGCCTGTGATATCCTGGTTGGGGAAGTCGAAGAAAAGTGCGGGATTCAAGGCGTGTCCGCAAAGGCGGGTCTCAAAGTGGAGGTGAGAACCCGTGGAACGTCCCGTGTTGCCACCCAGGCCGATAGGCTGGCCAGCCTTGACATATTCGTTGGCGCTGACGAGCTGCTTCGACATATGGCCGTAGTAGGTCTCCAGACCATTCGGGTGACGGATCACGACATATTTGCCATAGCCGCGGGCGTCATACTTCACAACGCGCACCTTGCCCGACCATGCGGCACGGATGGTGTCGCCGATATAGACTTTGATATCAAGACCTTGGTGAGCACGACCCCAACGGCGACCGAAATTACTGGTGACGACACGACTGGGCGTCGGCATGTGGAAGCCTCGGAGATCGATACGGTATTCATCGGGGAGGACACCAGAGAAGTGTACGCGGGAGTTGCTCCACGTGTCGTACAAGTCGCTTGCTGGCATCTGTGCATTCTCTTTCATTCTCAAACGGTTGAAAACCATTGTGTCAACACTTGCCGCACGGCGATCGACGGGTGCTTGACGAGCAAGCAGGTCTTGAGCCGATGCGTTATGGCAGGAGAATGCCATGACTGTTGCTATTGCGAATGTCCGTACTATCTTTCTAAAATTCATTTTCTATTTTTGTCATTATTCTGTAATGATTGTGCAAGGAAAAGACGAAGTTCTATTCCAAAAAGACAAGGGAAGGCGAGAAATGCCTTCTCTAAAACTCAAAAGCACGATTGCAAAGGTAACAAAAAGATTTCAAAAAGGTTACGGCGGAAACCGATTTTATAAAGTTTTTAACAGTCAAAAGTAGGTCATGAACAGTTTTTAATATTCTAAAATCCATTCTTTTTCCACCCCCAGTCCCCTTGAAAAGGGGTCACGAAATAGCCGCCCAGTTGATGTTGGTTTTCCTCAGCGCCCGCAGCCTTTCCCACAACATGGCATATTCCGGCCGGTCACAGGTGGGGTCGGCATCAATGATCTTTTGCGCCTGCTCCCGCGCCATCTGCACCAGTTGCCCGTCCCGCGCGATATCAGCTATCTTGAGGTCGAAGGCCATGCCACTCTGCTGCGTTCCCTCCAGGTCGCCCGGACCACGCAGTTTGAGGTCGGCCTCCGCTATCTCAAACCCATCGTTGGTCTCACACATGATGTCGATGCGCTTCCGCGTCTCGCGCGAGAGTTCATACTTCGTCACCAAGATGCAAAAACTTTGCTTTGCGCCTCGTCCCACGCGCCCGCGGAGCTGATGGAGCTGGGAGAGGCCGAAGCGTTGGGCGTCGAGGATCACCATCACCGAAGCGTTGGGCACGTTGACCCCCACCTCTATCACGGTAGTGGCCACCAGGATCTGCGTCTCGCCACTAACGAAGCGTCGCATCTCCTCCTCTTTTTCCTTCGACTTCATTTTGCCGTGCACCTTACTCAGCCGAAGGTCGGGAAACACCTCCTTCAGCGCCTCGAAACCACTCTCCAAGTCTTTCAGGTCCTTCTTCTCGCTCTCCTTGATGACGGGGAAGACGATATAGGCCTGGCGTCCCTGCTGGATCTGCTTGCGGATCCCTTGGTAGAGCGAGGTGAGCTGGTTGTCATATTTATGTAGGGTGACGATGGGCTTGCGTCCCGGCGGCAGCTCGTCGATGACGCTCACGTCGAGGTCTCCATAGATCGTCATGGCCAGCGTGCGCGGTATCGGCGTGGCCGTCATCACAAGGATATGAGGCGGATTGCTACTCTTCGCCCACAACTTCGCCCGCTGCGCCACACCAAAGCGATGCTGCTCGTCAACGACGGCAAGGCCCAGGCGACAAAACTGCACCGTCTCCTCGATGACGGCATGCGTACCCACGAGGATATCCACACGCCCATCGGCCAGACCCTCCAGTACGGCCTTGCGCTGTTTTCCCTTGACGATACCCGTCAGTAGCTCACAGCGCACCTCCATCCCCTGCAGAAACGCCTGGATGGTCTGCAGATGCTGCTCGGCCAGAATCTCCGTCGGCGCCATGATGCAGGCCTGGAATCCGTTGTCCAAGGCTATCAGCATGGCCATGAGCGCCACCAGCGTCTTGCCTGACCCCACATCTCCCTGCAGGAGTCGGTTCATCTGGCGTCCCGACCGCACGTCCTCGCGTATCTCGTGCATCACCCGCTTCTGCGCATTGGTCAGCGCAAAGGGCAGGTGGTGGGCATAGAAGCCATTGAAGCGGTCGCCAATCTTTCCGAAGACATAGCCCCGATACTTGCGGCGGTGGTCGGAAGCATAGCGGAGGATATTGAGCTGGACGTAGAAGAGTTCCTCAAACTTCAGTCGGAGGCGTGCCCGCTGGGTGTCCTCCACGGTCTTGGGATAGTGGATCTTTCGCAGGGCCTCATCGCGGGAGATAAGGTGCAGCGGTCCCGTGATATAGGGTGGCAGCGTCTCGGGTAGCGGTTGGGACAACTTTCCGATCAGGGTCTTGGTGAGTTTCTCCACGCTCCGGCTCGTCACCCCTGCCTTCTTCATGCGTTCGGTAGTGACATAGTAGGGCTGCATCCCCATATCGTTGAGTTGCAACTGCGAGGCATCGTCGAGGTCGGGATGCGTAAACTGGATGCGCCCGTTATAGACCCCCGGTTTGCCAAAAACGACATACTCCTTTCCTATCAGATAGGTCTTGGCAGCATACGAAACCCCGTTGAACCACACCAAGTCGCAGATGGTCGTTCCGTCCGTGAAATGGGCCACGAGCCGTTTCTTCCTCGGCGACAGTTCGTGGCTCTCAAAACTAAGGATATGGCCTTTGATCTGGACGAAGGGCATGTCGCCCGTGAGTTCGGAGATGCGATAGATCTTCGTCCGATCGACATACTTATAAGGAAAATACTCCAGCAAGTCACCATAGGTAGCCACACCCAGTTCGTTGTTGAGCAGGTCCTTGCGACGCGGCCCAACCCCGGGGAGGTACATGATGTCTTGTTCGAGTAGATTCATTGTTTCTTTTATCTTAATAGGTTATTCCATGCGGCATGGCTACTCTGCCGACGCCTCATGGGCCAAAGTCTCGCCCACCAGCAGGTCGAAGGGCGTGGTGAGCTTGATGTTCTCGACATTACCTTCGACGAGGGCCACCCGATGCGCGCCCGAATACTCATAGACGCTGGCGTCGTCGGTATATTCCGGACGGTAGGGTTGGGCATAGGCTTCCTTCAGGAGGCGCACGTCGAAGACCTGCGGGGTCTGCACACGATAGTAGCGACTCCGATCTACGGTCTCGCTCCCCTCCCCTTCTGTCCTGCGACGGAGCGTGTCCGTGACGGGAAGGACGGGGACGGCACCTCCCACCTCCTCTGCCTTGGCAAAGCAGCGGCCGATCGTCTCGATGGAGACAAAGGGGCGTGCGCCATCATGGACGGCTACCAGGGCGGCCTCGTCGTCGGGGATCAGAGCCAGTCCATGGCGCGAAGAGTCGAAACGGGTGGCACCCCCCGTGGCCAAGGCATGGGGCAAGTCAAAATGATAGCGTTCGCACAGCGCCCGCCAGTAGTCCTGCTGATCGGCAGGGAGGACGACAACAAGATGCATCTCAGGATCAAACTCATGAAAACGCTCCAGCGTCCGCATGAGGACGGGGCGTCCGCCGATGGGCAGAAACTGCTTGGGCACGTCTCCTCCCATACGCGTGCCCTTTCCACCAGCCACGATCACGACATAGCGTTTCATCCCTCGCGAAGCAAACGGTCATACACCATTCCCTTGGCAATGCTCTGCGCAGCCTCATCGCCACGGAAGTAGGAGACGAGACGATAGCTATAGGGCAGCACGGCGGCAGGTCCCTCAGCCGTGGTGATCAATCCGTCCTCCACGACCAACTTCTCCTCGTAGATAGCGTCGCCGAGGTGGGCAGCCATGCCGGGATAGATCGTGGCACGGCGACCATGCAACAGGCCGGCATGGGCCAGCACAAGGGGAGCGGCACAGATGGCTCCGACGCGCTTCCCGGCCTGTGCTTGACGCTGAAGGGCCGCTATCACCCCTTGGTGGTCACGCAGGTTGGTGCTGCCGGGCATTCCGCCAGGGAGCAGGAGCATGTCAGCATCCGAGAAGTCGCCAGCCTCTTCGATCATCAGGTCAGCGACGACCGTCACACCATGGGCGGAAACGACCTCGCGACGGCCCATGATGCTCACCGTCACAGTCTCCACACCACCCCTGCGAAGGACATCTACAGGCGCCAGCGCCTCGATCTCCTCAAAGCCGTCGGCCAGAAATTCATACACTTTTGCCATAATATTCTGCTTTAAAGTCTTGTTTCTCGTTTAAAATAATTATTTTTGCGGAAAATTTCCAACTGCAAATATACGAAAACCTTTTGAAACGGCGTATAAAAGCAGCGAAAAGAATGATTAATCGACCAATTATGACGGAGCAAAGGCTACGTTTTGCCATTTTTGGCAACACTTACAAGGCGCGCGACACCGCCCGCATCGGTTCGATACTGAGCGTCCTGCGCCAGCATGGGGCCACGATATTGATGGAGCGGCAGTTCGCCCGGCAACTCTCGAAGATCCTCCGCTACCGGCTGGATATCGACGAGCTGATCGATGGCCGCGACTTCGAGGCCGACTTCGCCCTCTCCCTGGGTGGTGACGGCACGGTGCTCAAGGCGGCGTGTCGTGTCGGCGAGAAGCAGATCCCGATGCTCGGCATCAACATGGGGCGGCTCGGCTTCCTGGCCAGCGTGCTGCCCGAGGAGTTTGCCACGGCCGTGGAGGACATCTACCAGGGGCGCTATCGCATCGACTCGCGGTCGGTCATCGGCATCGAGACGGAGGGGGAGCCGCTCGGCATCTATCCCTATGCGCTCAACGACATCTCGCTCTTCAAGCGCGATTTTGCCGCGATGATCACGGTCCGCGCCACCGTGGACGGGCAGTATCTCAACACCTACCAGGCCGACGGCCTCGTCGTGAGCACGCCGACGGGTTCCACGGCCTACTCGCTGAGCAATGGCGGACCGATCGTCGTGCCACAGTCGAAGGTACTGACACTCACGCCAGTGGCTCCCCACAGCATGAGCACACGCCCCATCGTGCTCCCCGACACCAGCGAGATACGCCTGGAGGTGAAGAGCCGGAGCCACAACTTCATGATCGCCATCGATGGCGAGGCGACCAAACTCCACGAGGGGACGGTGATGACCATCCGCCGCGCGCCCTACGAGGCGAAGATGGTCGTGCGGGGAGATATCACCTACTTCAGTACCCTACGCGAAAAACTGATGTGGGGGGCTGACCCAAGACAATAAAGCAGGGGGCGCAAAAATCACATATCCGATAGCACCATGAGTATAACGGGGAAAATAGCGAGGGTCCTCGACCGACTCTCCGGCGGCAAGCTGCAAGAGGCCAACCGTCAGTATCCGGCGACGATGATCGCTCGGTGGCTTTGGCATGCCTGGCGTGGCAACCGTCGCCAGGCGCTCTTCAACGCCCTCATCGGACTGGGCGACGTAGCGGTATCGCTCGGGTCGGTTTGGGCCATTCAGCACGCCATCGACGTGGCCTCTCATGCCGCAGAGGGCAGCATCCTCGCTTCGGTGGCCGTGATGGCGTCCTTCGTCCTGATGGGGTTTGCGCTGAGCATCGCCTCGGTCTGGGTGCGCAACCTGCTGGGCATCCGCGCGCAGAACCGCATGCAGCAGCAGATGCTCGACCGCATCCTGCGTTCCACCTGGCGCGGCAAGGCGCGACGCCATTCTGGCGACGTGCTCAACCGCCTGGAGACGGACGTGACGCAAGTGGTCTCATTTCTCACCGAGACCATCCCCGACACGCTCAGCAAGGTGCTGCTATTCTGTGGTGCGTTCTTCTACCTGCTGCAGATGGACTGGCGCCTGGCGATCATCATCGTTCTGGCTATTCCGCTCTTCGCTCTCTTCAGCAAAATCTACATGCGGCAGATGCGCCGACTGACACGCGAGGTGCGCAAGAGCGATTCCGTCGTGCAGAGCGTCCTGCAGGAGACCATCCAGCACCAGACGCTCATCAAGACGCTTGAAGACACCGACCATGCGGTCGATAGACTGGAGGACGAGCAGCGCAAACTGCGGCAGAATGTCGTGCGCCGCACGAAGTTCTCCGTCCTCTCCAACCTCATCCTCAACTTGGGCTTCTCACTCTGCTACCTGGTGGCCTTCGCCTGGGCGGCAATACGCATGTCGGCGGGATCGCTGACCTTTGGTGGCATGACGGCTTTCCTGCAACTGGTGGCACGCATCCAGTCGCCTGCCCGCCAGCTGACGCGTCTCGTCCCGGCTTTCGTCGGCGTGATGACGGCAGCAGAGCGACTGATGGAACTGGAGGAGGACCCGACGGAGGAGCAGGGACAACCGCTCTGGATGGAGAGCCCCTGTGGCATCCGCCTCCGGGAGGCAACCTATTGCTACGACGACGGCACGGAGAATGTCATCGACCACCTGTCCTTCGACTTCCGCCCGGGATCTTGCACGGCCATCCTCGGTCCGACGGGAGCGGGCAAGACGACGCTCGTCCGCCTGCTGCTCGCCCTGCTCTCGCCCAAGGACGGGCGTATAGACCTTTATGACGACAAGCGCGTGCGCCAACTCTCGCCCCGCACACGCTGCAACCTGGCCTATGTACCACAGGGCAACACGCTGCTGAGCGGATCCATACGCGACAACCTGCGCCTGGGCAAACTCAATGCCACGGACGAGGAGATGGAGAAGGCGCTACGCAAGGCTTGTGCCGACTTCGTCTTCGACCTGCCCGACGGCCTCAACACGGCGTGCACCGAACAGGGGGGCGGACTAAGCGAAGGACAGGCGCAGCGCATCGCCATCGCCCGTGCCTTGCTCCGCAACCGTAGCATCATGCTCTTCGACGAGGCTACCTCGGCCCTCGACCCCGAAACGGAGCGACAGCTTCTGGCCAACGTCCTCAAAGACTCGGACAAGACCATCATCTTCGTCACCCACAGAATGGCCGTCACGGACTATTGCGACCAGACGCTCACCATCGGCGGGGAGTAGCAGCCGCACTACCTCCTTGATTTTTCACCATGACTTTTCCTCCTTTCTAATTGAGTTGGAGGTAGATGGCAGTCATAAAACAGAGTGTTTATTTTCTGATATCTTGCAATCGAGTGGGAGGTAGAATGTTTCTATTACTATCATTTAATTGTTAGGTTCAGTCACGTTATCGACTATTGCACTACTATGGCGTCTGCTGACTTC
>ULWI01015319.1_pt1 | contig 21671 bp, 3 predicted proteins | sample 1960301 | NCBI WGS metagenome assembly ULWI01 (sample SAMEA4835811, study PRJEB28245) | human gut metagenome | biome: gut microbiome; material: fecal sample | place: Denmark | collected 2008 | reverse complement strand
ACAACCGAGGAAGAAACCGAAGCAGAAACTGAGGAAACAACTGAATCAGGAAAAGATGAAGAAATTCTTGATGAAGAAATTCTCGAAGATGACAAGCTGTTAGAGGAAGAGATTCCAGTTGGAACACCTTCTAACGCAACTCCGGTAGACATTTTTGAGAATATGCCTGAAATCGGAACATCTGATTTTACGGAATGGTTCTTTGACAATGTGAAATCCGAAGACCTCTGGAACTGGGTTCTGGAATTAATGGAATCCACGGACGAAGAGGATGAAACCGTAGAATCTTTTATGAAATGGTATGCTGAAAATGAAAACAGAGTCAATAAAGCATATCATGAATTTTCCGGAATGGCTACATTAGAAAGCAGCACCGGAGACCTCTGGACTGGCTGGACAGGAAATACTCAGTGGAATGGAGACGGTACAGAAGCTGCTCCATATGAAATCTCTGAGCTGTCAGACCTGATGGGACTCTCCGAAATGGTTGCAGCTGGAAATGATTTTGCTGGAAAATATTTTGTTCTGACACAGGATATTGACATCGGAAATCTTAAACAGAGTTGGAATCCGATTGGATGGTATCAGAACAAAGCAGACCTCGGAAAAGCTGTAACAAATAAATTCCGTGGAAACTTTGATGGTGCTGGAAACACTATCAGCGGTCTTAAAGTAGTTAATGTTGCACATACATTAAATAATATAGGTCTTTTTGGTGCGGTTGAAGGCGGTTCTATTACCAATTTAACTGTAGATGCAGATGGTGGCGTAAAGGGTGGAGACAATGTAGGTATCTTAGCTGGCTCTGTTGAGGGAGACACTATTATCTATAATGTAACAGTAACAGGTTCTATTTCCTCTACCGGAGATGCTGGTGGTATTGCCGGACAGGTGACAGGAGATAGAAATGCAAAAGCTGGAACAGTTACCATCGAAAACTGTATTGCAGATGGAATAACCATTCAGGCTACAGATGATGGAAGCTATGTAGGTGGTATTGCCGGAAATGCTCAGAATACGAATATCATTGATGTTTCTGTTCGCACATATGATGGTGGCTCCAATCGTATTCAGGGACAGGGTTACGTTGGTGGTATCGTTGGAAGACAGAATCGTGCAAGCCTTTATAACACAATGGTAGAAGGAACTATTGGCGGTTCCGGCTCCAGGGCTATTGGTGGTATTGTAGGTAAGTATGAAAGCGGAAACACTATTCTTGCTCGCTTTGATGGAACAGTTGCAAACAGCAATAATGGAGGAGCTTCCAGAGAAGGAACATTCTTCGGTACAAGAGATGGTGCAAATAACTTCTCTTACGGAACTGGAAAGAGCGATAATTTTGCTTATCTGTTTACCACAGACGCATCTATGGCAAAAAAACCATTTGGAAGCAACATTGATAAAGATAATTCCTTTACCACAGATGCTCACATTGGTTACTGGACAAATGATGGACGCAACTTCCATTTAGTAGCAGGAACTCTTGACAAAGAACAGAAGGATGTTTACTTCTATGAAGAACTGGAAGCTGCTGTTAAGCACATTGTAATCAACAAACTTGGAAACACCTTCTCTACAGAAGAGTACTGGGATGGTTGTGATTTCAAAATTGACCATTTTGCTCCAAACTCTTTTGGTGCTCCAATTAGAGGATATCTGGTATCCATTCCAAGAATTGATGCAGCAACAGCCACTGGCTATGACACAGATGTAGCTACTTTAACTGCAATTGGCAAGACAACTAACTCTTACTACAAGCAGATTGATATGGATAATCCATCTGCTGTTGCCTATGGAGATGTAATTGAAGTTGCAACCGCAGCAAAGAACAGAAACGGCAATCGTTACCAGATGGTATACGATGAAAATGAACCTGGAAAGGTAAAACCTCCTACATATACTGACGAAAACGGAGATGTTATTGATATGACATATCAGTATGGCGGTCATTATACCTTTACCATGCCGGAAGCTGATACAGAGCTGAATGTAGAATACATCAAGGTTACAACAGGTCTTACCATGACTCCTCCGGAAACAACCATTAAAGTTGTTCAGACGAGAGAGGGAGACAGAAAGAACCCGCAGATTACTACAGCAGTTTACAATCAGGAAGGCAAACTGATTGCCAAGTATATTGGTGATACTGTTGACCAGTCCGTAACTCCAGACCCTGTAAGCATTCATGCAGAACACAATGGAGAAGGCAGTGCTCATGATAAGACTGTAAAATGGTCCATTGACAATGAAAATCTTCTTGTTTTATCTAATGTAGATACAACAAACTGGACAGAAAAAGATGCTCGTGTAATGCCGAACATGAAGTCCAACTTTATTACAACCACTCTTAATAAGAAGGTACAGGAGCAGATTGACAGCGGATATGCAAATGCTATTGACAACACCGTATATTCTGATGTTGCCATTGTAACTGCATCTACAAATCCGGATACATCTGTAGATAATCAGGCAGTTACAGCAAACACTCGTGTTAATGTAACATTTCAGATTATTGATAACACAACCAGAAGAGTAGAAGGACTGGTTCTCAGCGAGAGTGATATTGTAATCACAATCACAAGAAAACTGACAGGAGACAGAACTAAGCCAGTTGAAACTATCTTCTGTGATGAACCTTCTGTATTAGGCGCAACTCTTAATCCAAGCAGACCATTCAATAAGAATGTCACATGGAGAGATGAGAACTCTGGCTCTATCATCGTTCTTGAGCCTTATGGAGACCACAGTGAAAACTGTAGAGTTACCGCACGTTACAATGCAGATGGAGTTTCCAACCCGCAGTGGATTCAGAGTGTAATCCAGGCTGATAATCAGAAACGTGCAAAAGATAAGTATGTGAAATTGGACGGAAGCGCAACAAAGACAGAAGTAATTACCTCTGTTGCAGATGACCAGACTCATGGCGAGGTTTCTGCAAAATGTAACGTAACACTCAATTTTGTTACTGTTGATGAAACTGTAATTCATCCGGAATCTGTTTCTATGAGCCAGAATATGGTAAATTACGACCTTGCTATTACAAAGGCTGGAGACATCAACAGCGAAATCAAGGGATATGATGGATTTGAAACAACAGACCTTGACTGCACTGTAAATCCTGATTGTCCGGTAGATGATGCACACGAGCCATATGACAGAAGCGTAACATGGTCTGTTTCTGACCCGGATGTATTAAGCATTGACCAGGATGGAAACATCACTCCTAATAAGGATGCTCAGTGGATTAAGGATGCTATGGTTAAAGCACCTTATAAAGCAACCAAAACAGTTGAAGTTTACGCAACTGCAAACGACAACGGTGTAAAGGGAACCACAACGGTTACTTTAAATTATGTAACAAACTGCGTTGAGTTAGATAAGGAGACTATGGATTACAACTTATCCTTCACCAAGGCTGGAGATATTAAGTCTGCAACAACCAAGACAAATGGTTTTGACGCAAGAAACCTTGTTGCAAGCGTTTATCCGGAGCAGAAGGATGTTGTTTGGGCTTCCTCTGATGCAGATGCAGTAACAGTAGTAGATGGTAAGATTACAGTAAATGAAAATGCTCAGTGGATTAAGGATGCAATGGCAAAAGCACCTTACACAGCAACCAAAACTGTAAACGTAACAGCTACTTACAACGGCATTGTAGATACATGTGTACTGACTCTGAATTTCAAGACAAATTGTGTTGAACTTCCATCTGACACATTAACCTACAATATGGAACTCATTAAATCCGGCAGAAGAAGCAGTCCTACCTACACATGGAAGGGTGCAGATGCCAAGAAGTTTGTTGCTACTCCATATCCGGATACCAAGGCAGCTGTAACTTATGGAACATCTAACGCAGCAGCACTGACTGTTGCAAAGGATGGAACAATCGCTCCTGTATTAAATGTAGATGCAGAGTGGATGAAGCCAGCAATGTCTTATCCGTACACAGCAACAACAAAAGTCAATATTTCTGGTGCAAGTGGAGAAAGCACAGATGTATGCGTTGTTACCTTAAATATCAAAGTTACTGACAACACCTATTCCGGCGGTAGCTCCTCCGGTGGCGGTGGTGGCGGTGGTGGCGGTGGCGGTAGCTCCTCCGGTGGCGGTGGTGGCAGCCATGTAATTGGTGGCTCCACAACTGGCGGTCCTGGTGCTACTGGTCCTGGTGCTTCCGTACCTGATTATGTAATCAAGGATGGCAAGTGGGTATTCAACGAAAACAATAGCGGAAAATGGAACTATAAGGTTGGAAATATCAACACAGCCAATAAGTGGGCTGCTATCTTCAATCCGTATGCTGATACATCAAAGGGACAGGAAGCGTTCAGCTGGTTCAGATTTGATGCAAATGGCTTCATGGTAACTGGATGGTTCACAGATACAGATGGCAATGTTTATTTCCTTCACAATGTATCCGATAATACCCTTGGACGTATGTATACAGGCTGGAACTGGATTACTGGTGCAGATGGAAAGCAGAGATGCTACTACTTCAATCCGGTATCAGACGGTTTCAGAGGTAAACTCATGAAAAACACAACCATTAAAGACAGTACAGGTACTTGGACTGTAAATCAGAATGGTGAGTGGACTGTAAACGGAGTTGTTCAGGTAAGATAATTCCGTAATAGCAGTTACATAGGTCAAACAGGAGGGGCATGTTGCAGAACGCAATTTGCCCCTCCTTCAAAAAAAGGTAGGGGACTGTTGGCTTTTGACAGAAAACAAAAATGTTTATATGGGTTCGATTCCCGTTTCCCCTCTTTACAGAAGTTTCTGTAAACAGTACATTGAAAACCGAATAAAAATATTTGATAGAAAAGCCGAAAATAAAGGAAACTTACGAAAGTCTGTTTTCTTTCTTACATTTAAAAATAAGGTAGCATTTTTGCCGTTTTTATGTTATAATAAATGAGTAAAGAATAAAAAAATTAACAAAATTTGTTATCATTATTTTCTCTGGTGGAGCGGAGTATTAGGATTTGCGACCTTAATAAAACGCTTAAAGGAGAAAAATTATGAGAAAGAGTTTTGTTAAGGTCGTAACCCTTACCGCAGCATTGAGTATGTTGGCTTCATCTACTGCATTTGCAGGACAGTGGAAGCAGGAGGGAAGCACATGGAAATACCAGAATGATGATGGCAGTTATGTAACAAATAACTGGCAATGGATTGATGGTAAGTCCTATTGCTTTGATTCCAATGGAAACATGTACGCAAACACAACAACTCCAGACGGTTACACCGTAAATGGTGACGGACAGTGGGTAGTAGATGAAGTAGTGCAAACTCAAAACGCAAACAATGCTACCGCTACTTCTTCTGATGAATTCCCATTAAAGGGTATGGTAGAAAAATATTTTTGCCATGAAGTAGACAATGAGGGAGTAGATAATTTAGTTCCGAGATTTCAGGGAGCGCATTTCCCTTGTCCTCACTGTGCAAGTCAGGGATATGCAAAACCTGATGGAATCACCGGACAGCTTTATATTTCTCAGAAGGCAGTCGAAGAAAGAGATATTACCATGCTTAATCCAACAGGTGGATATAACTTAGCTGTATTAGCTATTTTATCTGGTTATAATGAAGCAAATATCCCTTGGAAAGATAATGCTGAAACAAAAGAACTTTTAAACGAAGTTAAGGCATTCATGAACAGCTTTGATTGGAGAAATGCTTCTGATTTGGAAAAGGCTACCCGTATTTGCAATCGTATTCATCAGGCTTCCTACGACCATGATGCTGCTAACGAAGCAGATACTACAGGTTGGTCCAATTCTTTAAGCTATGGAGCGTATGGTTGCCTTGTAAAAGGAAAGGCTGTATGTCAGGGATATCGTGAAGCTGCTGGCTTATTAGGACAGGCAGTAGATATCAAAGTTGCTGGAATGGGAGATGTAGGACATATTTATCCCGTATTTCTTGTCAATGATGTCTGGCTCGGAAACGAACCTACCACACAGAACAAATATTTTACTGTAGAAGATGTCTACCGTAAAAATGTTCTTGGAATGTATCAGCAGTTAGGTGACTACTGCGAAGCTACGGGATACGTTGTACCAACAGACAAATCTATGTTAAGTCAGCTTGGAACTCTTGGAGAGGAGTTTGGAAAGACAACTATTCAGTTTAAGCCTGAATACAAGTAAAAATTTCAAAACAGCTATCAAATATTTTTATTTGGTAGCTGTTTTTGTTTTGGAATTTATTCCAAAACGTATCTTGTTTCAAGACATTGAAACAACTATAAAATCGACGTATTTACATTTCTTAGGAAAATTAAAAATATAAGGAGATTAAAATGAAATACTTATTAAAACATGTCTTATATCCGCTTTTTATGTTTGGAGTTTGCTGCCTATCCATATGGCTATTTATTGAAGATAAGTCAAAAAAATTATTTGAAGAAAAATATGGAGACAAATTCTGCTAATTCGAAGCGAAAATTTTAAGGAAAATAAATTGTTCACATATTAAATATAAAGGAAAGAATCAAGATGAAATTTTTATATGACCGTATTTTATACCCATTATTTTTATTTGGAAGCCTGTGCTTGCTTATATGGCTAATTATTGAAGCAAGAGCAGAAGAATTATATGAGGAACATATGAAGAACTGTTGGATAGATTAACGCTAAGGAAAAATATGCTGCTGCTGCTGCAAGATACACCTGTTGTAATACAAACGTATCTGTTGTTGAAAAAATTAAACAGAAATAAACGCCTGTCTTGGGTATCTGCGGAGCCTATGGGATAAAATTTTCAAGTGTATTATGCCGAAGATACTTCACAACCAAAAGGAGACATATGAATCAATATAGAATCACATATGAAGCATTGTTTTTACCGAGACCACTACAGGGATTTGAATATAAAGGAAAACATATTGAAGCCTTGGCTTTATACTTTCTTTACAGATATTTTGATTCCAAAACAGGGGAGGAAATTTTCTTCAAACAGGAAGAACAACCTGCCAGAGAATTTAACTGTAACATAGATAAAGAGCATCTTTATCAAATGACTCCATTACATAGAACAGACTGTAAGGTGACATATGAATTACATGAATGTTATCTCTATTCCAGATTGGAACAATACCCAGAGATGATTACTTGTGAAGATGCTCTGGATATTTTAAAAGAAAATTTTCAGTGGTGGGATAATTCTAATAATAAACCTACTCAATGCACATCTTATGGAATGGTTAAGGTATAAAGGAGATATATGAAATATAACTTAAAGAAAAAAATAGAACAGAATATGAAAACAAGAGGAGAGAGTATTATGAAAAAGAATAAAGTAATTTTGTTGACAGCTTTACTGACGGCATCTCTTTGTGGATGTGCAAAAGGAGAAAAGCCATCTATGGAAAACACAATCGTACAGGAGACAGTTACAGAGTCTGCACTGTCAGAGAAGTCGGATAAAGAGACCATAGAGGAAACTGAGAAGGACTCTGTACAGGAAACAAAAAACAGTAGCATTAGCGAGGATTTCAAAGAACATTATAATGAAATCACAATTGATGGAAAAACCTTAAAACTCCCAATCAGCTACAAAGAATTTGTAGATGCGGGATTTGATGTTCAGTCTACCTATTTAGATACAATATATAAAAGGGAGCGAACAGGAGGAAGTGCCTGTTGGAAGGAAGGAGAGAACAGTTTCTTTGCAGTGGAAATCAGCCAGAACAGAAGTGATGATGATATTGATATAACAAAAGGAGATATTGTTTCTTTCACTTGGGACCGTATGTCATGGGGTGGACAAAATGTGACCTTCTATGGGGGAATTAATGCAGAATCTACCAGAGAAGAAGTTGCTGCTGTTTTAGAAGAAATAAGTAGTGATGAAGAGTCTGCATCCTATGAAATATTTTTGGATGAAGACAAAACAATGGGAATCTATGTTCTGTTCCTTGGAGATGAACTGACCACAGTGAATCTATATACAGACTATACAGAATAAAACGTATCGTGCCGTAGACACTCTACAGTCAACAACGCAATAGCGTTTTTATATATAAACTAAAAATACATGGAGGAATTTATATGAAAAAGAAAGTGTATCATAATACATCGTAGAAACGTATCGTGCCAAAAGCACCCTACAGCCAAAGTTTTTATCGACATAAAAACAATGAAACATGGAGGTACTTATGAAAAAGGGACGATTGAAACGAGGGTTGGCACTGTTTCTATCCACAGTCACTCTCAGCATGTCTGTAATTCCCCATCTGCCCCCTGATATCTTGACGGCTTATGCCTTTCATATGAAATTTGATACGTCAACCAGTGGTGACGGTCATTATGATATTAAGGGTACAATGGATAACCAGAAGGTAAAGACGGATTTCCTTTGTATGAAAAAGGGAGCCAGTGCCAAATCTGAGTATGACTATTATAAAACTGATAATGATGTCAGTTATTCGGAGGGTTCCATCGAACATAAACGTCTGTTTTGGGCGTATATGCTAACGTATGGAAACTATACGGGAATCCATAAAGAATTTGATGACCATTCTATAGAAGAGTATTTTAGAACACCACTTGCGGGAAGCACAAAAGTAGCCAAGGAAGTTGCTTGGTCTCATGGAAAAGAAAATGGTGGAAGTTCCATAGTTGAAGACATGGCACATGATGGCTTTATGAAGTTGGAAAATATTCCGGCTGGTTGTAAATCTCCTCAAGATATTTTTAATTCCGTCAGCAAGTATGGAACACCAGAAGATGCTATTTCTATGGATTATTTAAAATCTGGTCCTGGAGAATTTGATGCCAAAAAACTTTATGATATGGCTGGATTACAAGATTGGGCTACATTTAGAAAATACTGTACCATAGAAGGCTTTCCAGTTAAGGTTTCAGGACCAGCGGGAGATAGAGAATATCCAATTCAAATCACATATGATGATTACTCATTTACATGGACAGTTATCGACCCGGATACAAAATATCCAGTTGCATCTTTGGAAAAGGGAGAAGTTATTTTCAAAGTTAAATATAATCCTGAAATATTTAAGGTATTAAATGTAACTGGATTAATTGAATATTTCGAGACTGATGATGCAAAGAACAAAGAGTCTCAGCCGTTTTACCGTGCATTTGGTAAAGTGAAAGTAACATATCCTGAGTTCTACATGACAACCAAATGGAAGCCACAAGAGCCACAGGAACCAACTCCGGGTGGTGGAGGTAGTGGTTTAGGTGAAGGTGACACAATTTCTGTAAAGATTTACGAACATAAGGAAACCTTTGAAAGCCACTATAAAGTAGACCTCACAAAATATGATTACGAAACCGGACATCCTCTGAAAGATTCTATTTGGCAAGTATTGGAAGCCTTCCCGGATAAGGACCAGATTGGCACTGATGATGAAACGGATGGTAAGCTCGTAGAAAGTAAAATGCGAGAAGACCCGACCACATGGGATAACTGGTTGATTTTTGAAGAGGACATGGAAACGGATGAAAATGGATATATTAGCCATGACGATGAACGTTTCTATGATTTTGCACACAAATACTGTGACGGACATCCGATTCCACCAGAACCAGAAAGTAGTGGAGATGCCGAAGCAGATGAAGAAGCAGCGGATGAATATGCTCAGTTAATGGAAGAGTGGCAAGCAGCCGTTGACGAATGCGCCCAGGCTGCTGCTGACAGCAATGGAACATTCCATCACTGGGAATGTGGCTCTGAAACCGAACCATCCGAAGCAGAAGCATTTGAAGGCTCTGGATGTAAAACAGCCAGAGACCAGGCATATGAGAATTTCATTAATCTGAGATATTCCTACACCTTTAGAGAGGTTGACCCACGATATGGATATATCATTCATGGACCAAACGGACATCCGGATGATGTTCCTATTGAAATTGTAACCATTGCTTCTTCCGAAGCAGAAAAGGAAGCTGAGTGGACCGAATGCAGTAATGCAGATATTATTGTAGAAGGAAAAGCAGATAGTTCTCTTGGTGGAGGAAACAAGGATGAAGAAGGTGGAGAAGAAGGTGAAACAGAAAATGCAAGAGTTTTCATGGGAAGCCGTAGAAAGAAATCTTCTGATTCAAACACTGAAAGCAGATTGTATCTTACTGAAAAATATGAACTTTCCTGGGGCGAACAGATAGTCAATGCATTACGCAACTTTGTTGGTCTTCCGGATAAGTTTGTAGAAGAAAACAAATTCGAAATCAATATTGTTGCAGAGTATGACGAAGTTGAAGAAGCAACTCCTTCTGATGCAGAATATGTTGATGAAGAATTCCTGATTGACGATGTAGTTAATTCGACAACAGAGGAGACCAAGCCAGTAGAGGAAACTGAAAGTCAGGCAGAAGAAACCAAACCGGAAAAGGTAGAGCCTACAGTTCCTGAGACGGAGGAGCCAACAGCACCTACGCCAGCAGAAACAAAACCAGTAGAAGAAACCAAGCCTGAGAAAGAAGAACCTACTGCTGCCGAAACGGAAGCTGAGACAGAAGCAAAAGCCGAGACTGAATCTAACAAGGAACAGGTCAAGGAAGAAGTAACCGAAGAATCGAAAGAAATCAGCATTTCTGTTTCTCCGAGAAAAGTTCCATTGGTATCTGCAAAAAAACCAGAAGAAGCTATTCCGGAAGAAACTATAGCAGAAGAGAATAAACCTGAAAGGGAAGAACCTACTGCTGCCGAAACGGAAGCTGAGACAGAAGCAACAAAACCGGAAAAACCGGAAAAGAGCAAACCTGAAAAGGTAGAACCTACAGTTGCCGAGACAAAAGCTCCTGTAGCAGAAGAGAGCGAACCGGGAAAACCGGAGATAGAAACCAGTAAACCGGACAACGTCTTAGAGGATGAGACTATCGCAGATGAAGATATTATTGCAGAAGATGATATCATCATTGACGAAGACAGACTCTTAGATGAAGATGAAGCAACGCCGTCCAATACAGACAGACCGCAGAGGACATCCTATGATTATGAGCGTGAAGGTGTTACCTTTACACTTGAAAAAACAGACCCAGGCAAATTCTATGAAGCTGCGGGTGGATACATTGACCTTGATGGGGCAATCGTTGATTCTCAGCCGGAAGTCGATAAAGGACCCGCTGACAATATTGGACATAGCTTTAAAGTTTATGACCACCGTGTACCAGGACAAATTCACTTTAACAAGAAAGATATGCAACTGGCTGCCGGAGAAAATCCAGACTATGATGCATATGGCGATACTCAGGGTGACTCAACCTTAGAGGGTGCTGTATACGGACTGTTCGCAGCGGATGATATCTATGGACCGGATACACAGAGAGACGATTCTGGAAATGTAGTCAAAGGAACAGGAATTATCTTTGATGCCAATGACCTTGTGGCGGTTGCCACAACGGACAAGAACGGAGATGGCTCATTCCTTACCATTACAGAGAAACCGCATAGCATTTATAACTATAAGGAAGGAAAAATCGAATATACCGGAAAGGAATATCCGAAGAACCTGTATGATGCAGATACTTATAGGAAAGAATACGATGAGGAAGAGACCGGAAGAATCTACAAAGACAACGTAACCACAAATGGAGACTACTGGATAGGTAGACCTCTGATTCTTGGAAACTACTATATTAAAGAGCTTACCCGTTCCGAAGGCTTTGAGCTTTCCATCACAGGTAAGGATATGGAAGTAACCAACCCAACTGATGATAACCGGAATGATTACGGAGACACTGACGATTCCAAAACACATCCAGAAGGAAGTGCTTGGATAAAAGAGAAGATGAAACATGTCGTAACATTCCCGGAAGGAAACGCAGCATACGGAAACAGGGAAAACCTCTTTGATATCATGGTAGGTTCCAACAATGCGACAAAGGGATTCAATGTTGTTATTGACGGACTGCCAGAAGGAGCGGACTTCTACTTTGACGATGTAAAGACTCAGGATGTTATCATCCAGGTTCCGGTTGGTGGAACATGGGAAGATGCAAAAGAAGAGCCGTTATACATGACAGCGGAAGATTCCACAACTCCGAAGAGAGATATTGATGGAAACCCGATTAAAAATCCAAATGCAACCCTGATTCCTTCTCCGTATGTTGGAGTCGGATTTGAAGCAAAAAAAGCAACAGGCACAACTGCAAAACCATCTGATACAGGAAAATATAACGCAGCATATAAAGACGAGGACGCAAACTTCCGCTATGTGAAGTACGAACTTGAACAGATGATGCGTAGCATGGGAATTGATACACCAAAAGACAGTGCAACTGGTTCTTATTCCCAGATAGATTTCCCAGTTTACGATGAAGCAACAGGTGGTGGTGCATATGGAATGCCAGAAGTTACTATCAATGTAAGCAATGTATCAACCAACGCATCCGTTATCAATGCGATTCTGGATTATTACATTGCAAACCGCATTTACACTTATGGTGGTTTGCAGAGCATCCAGATGACAGGAAACACTGCAAGAGTAACCATTGTAGTTGGAATGAGTCCGAAGAAGACAACTCTTTATGAGTTAGATGATACAGGCAATGCAGTTGCCGGATACTTATTCAAACTTAATGAAAAGACCAAACGCTATGTATTAAGGAAGTATACAGGAGACCAGGTACAGGTTGTTCAGATTCCGGGTGCAAATGGCAAAGCAAAAGTAGTCTTTGCTCCAGATTTCAGAATTAATGAAAATGGAATGCCAGAAGACCTTATGTCAACCATGTCAGGTGAAGAATACCTCTGCTATGCTCCAGGAGATACCCTGTATGATTACTGGTATCAGGATGGAAATGGCAACTGGGTGGGACATGAAAAAGTCAGAAGAAAAGTTTATGTTCCGAAATTTGAGGACCAGAAGGTAGAACAGTCTACTACCAATACCTCTAAGGTTCCAGTTGTTCCGTCTAAGGAAGCCGTAAAAGACCCGGTAGGAAGCACTTATGTAGTTTATGACCCGATTTCCAAACAGTACACCTTACATGCTGGCGCAAAAGACGCTGATTTAGGTGGCGTGAAGTCATCCCACTTTACGATTGCCATTGACGATGGAAGAACCCAGCTTACACAGGCTGACATCGACAAGATTGGCGAAAACAATGTTTGGGGCTATGAAGTAGGAAAGACTATCAGCAACTCCGCTTACATCATGCGAGTTTCCGGTGCGGGTGCGAGTGTGCATACCTCTGAGGACTTTAATCAGGATGAGTCTTACATTAAGAATCAGAGACTTGTCTACAGTGGAATGTTTGACCTCATCGAAGATGGAAATACAAACAATTCACCAAATCCGGTGCAAGAGCGTATTATTGCACAGAAGATTAAAGTTACAAAGAACATTGATGAAAAATCCTACAATAACACAAACTCTTACACAGAAGTACACGAAGACTGGTTCACAGAAACCTTTGGCGGTTTATTCGGAAAGAATTCTCCAGCCAAGAAGATGGATAACTTCCGCTTCAAGGTTTACTTAAAGTCAAACCTGGAACGCCTGTATCGTGACAATGACGGAAATGTGCTCTGGCAAGACAGACTGGGAAATGAAATTGATGTCCTTGACGGAAATAAGAAGTTCCCGGCACTGGTCAACAAGATTTATACCAAAGTAACTCATGTGACGAATCCGCTTTATAAGGATTCCGAAGATGCAATCGTAAGCAATGACGCTCTGTACAGCTACACAGACGGATATATCAATGAAAACCAGAATAATGGTTATACTTCTATTCTGGAGACCATTGAAGTCAAGATGGAAGATAATGCTTCTACCAGAATGGTCAAGGCTTACAATTACGACAAGTTCTTTGATGCGGTAGCAGTTGCAAACAATGATAAGTGGGACGATGCAAACCCGACCTACACCTCATGGCAGCCTATCGGAAACACAGCAAACCGCACGGACAAGACCATTGAAAATGCGAAGGTTTCTGACAAGGTAAGACAGTTTGCGATTGACTGGTATCTGGATGATGAAATTGCAAAATTAATCAAGAAAGTACCAAACAACCCAGCAGAGAACGAAGACAAAGACGGAAGTGTTCCTTATTCAGACGAAATGTATGATGAAGCACTCCGCAATGCAATCATCAAAGCAGAGAACTACTTGAAGCCATTCTTCTCCTATGATATGGATGAAATTTATTCCATCGAATGGGATAGTGAAGAAAACGGTGGCAAGGATAAGGATACAACAACCTTATCAGCAAATACTCTCTACGGAGATGCAGCAAACGACAGCGAAGGCTACTACTTTGCAAACTCCCAGTATCTGCCTTATGGTACATATGTGGTAGTAGAGCAGCAGCCAAGATATGACCACTTAGAAGACTTTAAGAATAAGCACTATCAGATTGATAAGCCAAGAGAAGTAATCCTTCCTTCTGTTTATGAAAATCACGATGGCGCACAGGCTTCTCCGGAAGTGACTAATCCGTATTATAATTATGATGCGAATATCACACAGCCAGACATGGAGAAGAAGTACAAAATCCGATTTAATGAGGAAGCACTTCATCTCATCAAGGGAAGAAATGCAGAAGGTGACTTCGAGGTTTACAAGTACGGAATGGATATTGACAACATTGATAATGGCGTAACGGGAGCTGCTGCCGGAGATTACTTCGCACTGACCCAGAGTGAATTCAAACCGTACAAGAACTACTACAACGAACAGGATGACAGAACGACAGGAAATGTTCCTTACTATCTGACAGAAGGTTTGAGTGGTAGAACTGGAGTATCCAAATACTACAGATACAGTTCCGTAGCAGAAAATGCGGGAACGGCAAATGAAGTACAGTACACAGGTGGAACAAAGACAGAGGATAACGGACCGGGATTCTTCTATAAGGATAACGTAAAGACCATGCAGGGCGAGCAGATTGCTTATGATGGCAAATACGCACCAATGTTAGTTCCGTGGACTGTAGTAGCACCAAATGACACTGCGGATGAAGAAGCAGATGCAGTAGTACAGGCAAACGGCGAAAGCACTTATAAGGGATATGACTACACGAAATTCCGCAACCGTTTCTTTACCACAAAGTTAAGACTTGAGAAGCTGGATTCCGAAACCCATGAAAACATCCTTCATGATGGAGCAATCTTCAACATCTATGCTGCAAAGCGAAATGATGCGAAGGATGGCAATGGCGAAGTTATGTTCTATGAAGAGGACACTCTGATTTCCGGAACAAAGGAATTCTTAGAGTCCATGTGTGCAACAGACATTAAGCCTATCGCAAGACGATTCTCCTTCATAGACCGTCTGACCGGAAAGGAATATGGACCTGGAAATCTTTATACGGGAACTGTTCCGGCTGGCACTCCGATTTGTGAAGAGCCTGAAAAGATTATCCTTGGAGATTCCGAAGGAAATCAGACTGTCGCATTCAAGTCCTATTCAACCGTCCTTGACGGAAAGATGAAGGATGAGGAGACCAATACCAATCTGGTTTACCAGAACCAGACAGTAGGTTATATTGAAACACCACAGCCGTTAGGTGCGGGTGTCTATGTAATCTGCGAAGCAAAAGCACCATCTGGCTACACCAGAAGCAAACCTATTGCTGTAGAAGTATATTCAGACAAGGTTACATATTATAAACAGGCGAATAAGGATGAAAGAGTTCTTGCAGCCATGTATGAGTACCCGTCTGATAATCCGACTACCAATGGAAACAAGCCACAGGATATTGTAAATGTGGCAAGAGTCAATGTAGAAAACGCTCCTATTAAGCTGACTGTTGAGAAAGTCAAAGAGTCCAGCCAGGGAACAGCAAACACTACACCGGATAAGACCGTAAAATACAAAGTCAGTGGAAGAGTAGACGGCACTTTAGCAGAGATTGGAAACAATCCGGATTTAGAGTACGCATACAATGAAGCTGGAGAGTATTTAGGGTATGCTTGGAAGAAGGGTACTCTGGAATATCTGGTAGAAAGAAAGAATGCTGGAGAAAACGTTGAGATAGCCTATGAGGGCAAGGTATTTGCCGGATATGGTTTCGTGACGAAGACCCTTGAGACCGCAGACGATGCCAACGGATATGTTGCGGGAGCAACCATGACCCTCTTTGATGCACTGGAAATCAAACTTTCCGGTGACACACAGGACCATGCATATGAAGGTCTTGTGATTGAAAGAACTGCCGACAACAATATCAGCAGAATGTATGTAAAACAGGGATATGCCGGAAATAAAGTCGAATTCGTAAAAGAAAAAGATGAAGACGGCAAAGAATATGTCCTTGAATATCCGGCTGGCGTAGATAAGAACCAGAACCCGATTAAGGCAGAAGGTAACATCTGGACAGCAGAGACGATTGAAAGACCGGATACAGATATCCTGTATTACGACCTTGACAGTCTGGAAGTCATTTCCGTTGATAATGTAGATGGCAAGAAAATCAAGTACGGATACAATAAAGACCATGATAAGGTATCCATTGATGTACTGGAATCTGATAAGAAGAATCATCCAAAGACAGATACCGAGTATTCCATCTATGCATTTAAGGGTGGAATCCCATACTTAGAGTTTGTTGGTGGAGACTTCAACGAAATCAGCTATTCCGCTATCAATAAGACCATAACGGTTGGAGAAGGCACAGTGGTATATCATCTTGACCGAGATGGAAACCGAGATGCCAAGGTAGACCCATATACAGGTATGGCATACGTTACGGAAGAGAAGCCGGACGGAAGCGAAAGAGTCCTTGTATGGGCTGTCAATATCCATCGTGATGAGTTTGGAAACATTATTGCAAGGGACAAGATTACTACTTCCAGAATTGCAACTCTGGGAGAAAACGTAGACGGTTATCATGAGGATGAGATTGTGGATGTTACCAATAACTCCGGACATGACATTCCGAATGAAGAAAAACCGTACTATGAACACAGCGAATCCGGTTACATTACCGGAACATGGGACTCTGCTGCCGGAGAAGAAAGCCATAAGGAGAGTACCGTAAACAAGAATGAGAACGGTCAGAATATGAATGATGATGTTCTGGTGGACGATAACAATGGTACGTTCAATAAGGAACTGAATCCGACATACGATGAACACGGTCTTGTAAACTACTACCAGAGAAGTGACGAAACCTATGATAAGGGAACCGAACTCTATGACAGAAATGGAGACTTTGTCAGATATCAGGATTCCGACAATCTGGAAGAGTACAACAATGCAGCTTACAGAATCAACGACCATGACGAGTTATTTGATGGAGATGAAACCAAGGAGCATCAGACACAGAAGAATCTCTGGCATAGACAGGGAGAAAACTACATTCTGGAGAATACCTGGGTAACATCCGACAAGACTCCAAATGACCCGTTTGACACCACTCCGATGGATGGACAGCCTGACGTACTCAAACGAGTACCAGTCGGACACTACATCATGGAAGAGTTAAAAGTACCGAAGGGCTACTTAAAGGGAATGCCAACAGGTATCACTGTCAATGAAACGGATGTAATGCATCACGCCAGCATGATAGATAAGACCACCAAAGTTGAGATTTCCAAGATTGACGGTACAGACAAGCAGACATTCGACATCATCAACATGGAGACCGGATTAAAGGAAGGTACAACCGTTGAAGGTAAGAATGGCTATGGATACGGACAGGTAGCGGATGCAATCATTGCTCTTTACAAAGCAAAGAAAGTATATACCGCAGACTTTATTACCTATCCGAAGGGTTACTATCTGGTTCGTGAGAATCCGAATGGGGACCCGATTACCTACTATGCAACAGACAGTATGGTAAGCAGCATCAAGGAGTTGACAGCGAAGTGGACAACGGAAGCTGCACCTATCTATTTAGAAGGTGTACCGGAAGGTTACTATCTGTTAGAAGAACTTGAGACTCCGGATGGATTTGCAACCGCAGAGCCGTTAGAGGTTTATATCAGCAACACCGCAGAAGTCCAGACTGTTATTATGAAGGATGACCATACAAAGGTAGAGGTTGCCAAGCATGAAATGACAGACAAGGGCAAGGAACTGTTAAATGGAGCTGGCTTTACCCTTTATAAAGGCAATGCAGACGGAACTTACAATCCGGCTGATGTAGTGGATACCTGGATGAGTGATGACATGACAGATTATACAGATGTCATTAATCTGAAAGACTATCCAAACACATCCGGAGAAGATAAGGAATCCGGTTTCCGAAGCGAGTTTGAAGCCATGTACAAAGAATATGGCACAACAGAAGGTACAGCCATTCGTTGGTCTGTAGAACGTACTGCAAAGAGAAGTTCCACAGATGATAATGCATGGGTACTGGAAGACAGAAAACTTGTAACGGTAGCAAACAATGTTGTAACATTCCCGGCTGGTATGTCAGAGGAAGACAAACAGGGATTCCTTGCAGCATACAATGCCAATAAGAAAAATGAGAACATCATCAAGTGGGCGAATGAGAAGTCAGCAACGTATGTATCCCATACACAGATTGACGGCTCTATCGTAGACGGAAAACCATCCGCTACGAAATTCCCGACCACAGCAACGATGCTGTTTGAAACAAACGATGGTAAGCAGATAGAAATTACAGCTTATCAGGAGTCCGCAGACAGGACCGGAACAACTTATCAGTTTGACTATAAGTTCGACTATAAGAAACTTCCGTCCATCAACAAGTATGCAAATGCATACACAACCATAGATGGACACAGGAGATTTGATTATCTCCCAATCAATTCCACCTATGTACTGGTTGAGACCACTGTACCGGATGGATATGCGAAAGCAGAAAACATCGTCATTACCGTTAAGGATATGGTAGACGTACAGTACTACTCAGTCATCAACGAAACAACCGCAATCAGAATTTCCAAGGTATCCGAAGGAAAAGAAGATGAACTCGTGGGTGCAAAACTGGCACTTTACAAGGCAGCAGATGATGGTACATTCGTACAGGATGAAGCACATCTGATTACCACATGGGTATCTGGAAATGATGGGACTTACACGGATACAGACTTTGTAAATGGTCTGATTCCGGATGGTTACGAGAAGGGAGACTTAAAGCCACATACCATTCACGGATTGAAAGATGGAACATACTACTTAGCCGAGCTTTCAACACCGCCTTACTACACAACCTTTGAGCCAGTGAAGATTGAATATACTGGCAGCGAGGAAATCAAGTTTGTGCGTGTGTCTGATAAGCCAGTCCTTGGAGAACTGATTATTCGCAAGACGGATATGAATGATGCTCCGTTAAAGGGCGTAACTTTCGAACTGAAAGCATATAACAAGGCTGGAGATGTCGTACTTGAGAAACATGTGAGTGACACAAACGGTATTGTGACCGTAAGAGACCTTCCTGTAGGAGAAGTAACACAGGATGGAACAATCGTTCCGTACACCTACAAACTTCGAGAGGTGAATCCTCCGAACGGATTTGCTGCAAGTGCAGTGATTAAGTCCTTCCAGTTTGACCCGGACAAGGGTGGAGTTTCTTATCAATATGGTGAGTTCGCAACGGAGAACGTAACTGTTAAGAACGAAAAGACCAAGATTTACATTGAGAAGAGAGATTTCACACATCTGGAAGATGATGGAATTGAAGGAGCATTCATCGAAGGAGCTGTCCTGGCAGTCTATGAAGTAGAAGGCAAAGATGCCGAAGATAATTACATCTATGATGAGACAAAGGCACTGGATACCTGGACTACATCAAAAGATGAGCCAAGACACATGATTGAAGGCTTAGTAGCCGGAAAGAGCTATCTGCTCAAGGAGTTAAAGGCTCCGGAGGGATATAACCTCATGAAGCCTATCGTCTTCACGATTTCCGAAAACGGCAGAAGCATTCAGAGTGTAACCAATAAACTGAATACTATCACAGTCAACTACATCACACCAGAAAGCCAGTATCTTGACACAGACAATCTGGACATTGATTCCATTGAATCTGTAACACTGACTGGTAGGTATGTATCCAAGGTTGAAATGGTAGTAACTGACAAATCCGGACAGGAAGTTGCTTCTTGGACTTCTGACGGAAATCCGCACACCATCTTAAATACAGATGGATTAACAGGCGGGGAGGTTTATACCTTCACAGAGTACACCTGTTACTCTGACGGAAGCAGAACAGCCACAGAAAAGACCACCAAGCGTGTGAACTTCAATGAAAGTGGCGAATACGTTGTAGATTCCAGACAGGTTGGTTCTACGAACCTGACCCTTTACTGGGCTGATGGTACGGAGATTGAGCACTTTACTCCAAACTCCTTTGTAAATTACAAGACCATCAAAAACAATGTAAATCCGGAGAATCCGAAGGTAACGATTAAAAACCGCAACGGAGTCAATGGAGATGTTCTGGACCCGAAACAGGTAGTAATTAACACGATTGCTTATGTCAATACAGCGAATATCAAGACAGATATTACAGTAAAGGCAAAAGTAAACAATGCACTGATTCTTAACGCAGAGGACGGTGGCACAGTATCCGGAGATACCATTACATGGGTAGTGAAGGATGTTGCTCCTTCCACAAGCGGATATGTAACCTTTGACACACAGGTAGATGATAGGTCTCAGGAAACCATAAGCGTAGATGCTGAAATCTCCTTTAATACAAAGACATTCAGCACCAGCAAGTTTGCACCTATCATGCAGCCGAACAAACTGACTGTATATAACGAGCTGACAGGCTCCGGTAAAGAAATGTATGCCGGAGAAACCTCCAACTTCCGTATCAGACTCTACAGCGAGCTTGGTGCTGAGTTAAAGGGTATCTATCAGTACACAGGCAGCAGAACCGGAGAAATGAGAAGTGGTGACATCATTACCCTAGCTGGCAATGAATACATCGTCATTAATCCTGGCAACATTTACAAAAACGTAAAATACAAAGTTGAGCGAATTCCTGATGAAACTCAGAAAGTATTTACGGAACGTAACACAGAAGGCGTTGCAGCAGAGGACACCGGAGCATTTGCAGTATTTACACGAAATGTAAAGGATACCTCAGAACGTGAACTCTTCGTTAAGGGAGGAAAGTATCTCTTAATTGAGACAACAAACTTCACAGATGGAGAGAGCCGTGAAAGCAACAAGATTCAGTTTACACTGAACGAAAACGCTTCTATCGACAGCATTGGCGGTTATGATAAAGAAACCCATGTTTCTTTAAGCAAGACTGATATTACAACCGGAGAAGAACTTCCGGGCGCACATATCGTCATCAAGGACAAGAATGGTAAAGTCATTGATGAGTGGACATCCACAACAGAACCGCACGTCATCACAGGAAAACTGACTCCGGGTGAGGAATACACCATGATTGAGGAAGGTGCTCCAGATGGATACGGTTATGCAGAAGAAATTAAGTTCACTGTAAACGAAGACGGAACTGTAGACAAGGTAGTAATGGAAGACAAGAAGACCCATGTGGTATTCCACAAAACTGACATTACAACCGGAGAAGAATTACCTGGCGCACACATCGTTATCAAAGATAAGGATGGCAAGGTAGTAGAAGAATGGATATCTACCACAGAGCCACATGAGATTGTTGGAAAGCTGATTGCTGGCGAAGAATACACCATGATTGAGGTTGGACCTCCGGATGGATATGCTTACTCAGCAGAGATTAAGTTCACAGTCAGTCTGGATGGAACAATTGATAAGGTGGTAATGGAAGATAAGCCGA
>ULWI01004379.1_pt1 | contig 22535 bp, 17 predicted proteins | sample 1960301 | NCBI WGS metagenome assembly ULWI01 (sample SAMEA4835811, study PRJEB28245) | human gut metagenome | biome: gut microbiome; material: fecal sample | place: Denmark | collected 2008 | reverse complement strand
TTCGGCGGCGGATACTCCTTCCAGAAACAACACGAGGAAGTAACAAGCCAGTCCGAGTCCATCACCGTTACCTTCGAAGCAAACGACACAGCAGACTACCGGGCCATCGCCCTCTACTCTGTACCCATTCTGACCCGTTGCGACCTAGAATACCTCTCCCCCACCCGGAGACAGAGTGTACGAATGCCCATATTCAGCTATACTTACATGACACGGCAGAGTATCAAACAAGTAGAAGTGCCTCTCGACCTAGAGCCTTTCCGCATAGACAATCCAAGCAAACTTGGAGACTGGGAGGCCCGTGAGATCCTCACCATGACCGCCAGCGAGCCAAATGTCAGCAAGTCCGTCAACTTCAGCCTCAACTCCGAACGGATCGACATGACGCTGGAAACCAGCGGCACAATCTCCGACAGTCAGACCAAAGGTGCCATCAGCCTTATGGATTTGAAATTCCCCTTCTTCCAACTGGAGAACCAAAGTTCTTGGGAATGGACAGACCAGACCACAGCGACAACCTCGCAGGGTATCAGCGCATCCTATTCGAAGATACGACGCACGGACAAGCACGTCAGGCCGGAAGAGACAGCCGAGTCCTTCTCATCCACCCTCTATCTGCTCACTGCCGAGAAGTCGAACACGCTCCGTGACCAGTACTACCCCAAGCTACTCGAACGGAAGATCAGCTTCGGCACCGACACCTTTCCCTTCATGGTAAACAGCGACAAACCCTTCGTATTGGCGTGGGACATCAACAACATCACCTATGTACGAGGTGACGTGAGCGCCACTGGCAATGAGGAGGTAACGACCGACGAGCCCCTGTCTATCCGCTTCCTCGACGGCATGCTTACGGTAGATTGCCTGCCGGGAGCCACCGTCAACGTCTACAGCATGAACGGCACGTTGGCTGGTCACCAGCAAGCGGTATCCGGAAAAGCAATCTTCAGCCTGCCCGGACACCTGTACACCGTGGAGGTCGTGACCGAACGTTACCGGAAAGTACAGAAAGTAGTGAGATAATACAGTTAGAAGCCATGAAGACAAACCTCCTCCAGAGAAAACGCCTCCTAACGGAAGAATCGAATCGCTGTTATCTGTGCGATGACCCTGTCTGCACGAAGGCATGCAAGCCCGGACTAGATCCGGGCCGCTTGCTGCGGGCCTGTAAAATGGACAACCTAGCGGGAGCTATCCTCCGGGCCTACCGGATGGAAGCCTGCAAGGATTGCGACGGGCATCCTTGCGAGAAGGCCTGCCTCCGCGGACGAACCGACCGGGCGATATCCATCACCCAGATCGTACGGCAATTACAAGATATGCCAAACCCGACGGATAGTTCTCCCCTCACTTCGTCTCCGGACTTGGCGATCGACTTTTGTGGTGTCCGCTGCGCCAACCCCTTTATACTGGCCTCCTCGCCCGTAGCCCATAATTACGAGATGTGCGTCCGGGCCCTCGAAGCCGGTTGGGCCGGTATCTGCTTCAAGACGATATCATTCTATCCGAGCCATGAGGTATCCCCCCGCTTCGACCAAATGGAGGTGGATGGCGTGCCTTTCATCGGATTCAAGAACATGGAACAATTGTCGGAAGCCTCTGTCGAAGAGAATTTCGATACTCTCTATCGCCTCAAGCAACGCTATCCTGACAAATTAATCATCTCCTCCATTATGGGACGGACAGACGATGAGTGGACACGGCTTGCCCAATATTCCACGCAGGCTGGGGCCGATATCATTGAGTGCAACTTCTCTTGCCCACAAATGACGCAAGAAGGGATGGGCAGCGACGTAGGACAAAGCCCGGAACTGGTACGCCGGTTCACCGCCGCCACACGCCGGGGTACCCATCTGCCGATACTAGCGAAGATGACACCGAATATCGGGCAGATGACACCCGTGGCGCTCGCCGCCCACGAAGGAGGAGCCACCGGGATAGCCGCCATCAACACCATCAAATGTATCACCCGTATCGATGAGAAAGCGCTTACGGCCCGGCCCGTTGTCTGCGGACTGAGCAGCGTGTCCGGCTATTCGGGGAAAGCCGTGCGCCCTATCGCTCTCCGGTTCATACATGAGCTGGCGAGCGATCCTTCCGCCGGCAAGATGCCTATCAGCGGGATAGGCGGTATAGAGACTTGGCGGGATGCCCTCGATTTCCTGCTACTAGGCTGCACGAACCTACAGATATGTACCGCCGTGATGCAATACGGCTTCCGGATCATCGACGATCTATGCGAAGGGTTACGACTGTTCATGCAAGAGAACGGATATAAAACCCTATCCGACCTCATAGGTATCGCTTTACCGAACATCGTACCCCCCGAGAAACTGGAACGTACGCAGATACACCGCCCGACAGTAGATAACAGCCTATGCCTCGGCTGCGGACGCTGTTTCGTTTCCTGTAACGACGGTGGACATCAAGCTATCCGTTTCACCTCTATGCGCAAACCGGTGATAGACGAGCAAAAATGTGTCGGCTGCCATCTTTGCGCATTAGTATGCCCAACCTTCGCCATACATTAACAGGATGAGGATCGAGACGGGACACCTTATTCTACTATCCATACTTCTTCTGTGCCCGCTAGTCCATTCAGACCTGCGGGCACAAGAGAAGACACCCGTCACACGAGCCGACTCCATCATGCGGCAGGTAATCCATCAAGCCCCCATCTACGAGCACGTCCTCGAGAGCTATGAAGCGGAGACCTACGTGAAAGGCCGTACGCACGTTCCCCGGAAGAACAAGCTGCTACAATACGCCTATCTGGTCTTCCCGATAGAGCGTCATCCCCGCGATGCCTTCTTCGAGATGAGTGGCCTCACCCGCTACGACGCTCCCAACCATTATCGCAACAAGATTGTAGCCATCAACAGCAGCCATCTCGCCGCCGGAAGGCATTACAAGGAGATAGCCTCGTTCGTCAACTTGAACGTCTACTCCCCCACGATCTACAATAAGGGAATGATCATGCCACTCTCGCCCGATGCTTTCAAATATTACACGTTTCGGCAGGAAGGCACGGACACGATCTCCGGCATCCCTGTGTATAACATCCGTTTCACCCCTCGCCAATGGAGCCAGAAACTACTATACGGAAACCTGTACGTAACCGACGAACTCTGGACCATCGACCGTATCGAGATACAAGGGCACTCCTCTTTCTCCGAGTTCAACCTAAGCATACGTTTCAACCGTGACGAGAAGCATTTCATCCTCCCGGAAGAGGCTGACCTGCAAGTCTGCTACCATGCCCTAGGCAACCGGATAGAGAGCGACATCCACGCCGCTTTCCGCTATAAATCGATCTCTTGGGTAGAGGAAGACCATGAGAGCAGGAAATTATACTCGCTTGATCAAACCCAATACTATACGATCACCTCCGACACACTCTCCTTTACCCAAGACAGCGCTTATTGGAACAGCCGGAGGGACAAGCCGCTCACTACCGACGAGAAAGCCTTGTACACCACCGGAACGAACGCGGTGAGGACGGAAGCGGACAGCAGCGTTCTCACCCGCTACCTCCAACTCGGCGAGCGGCTCACCAGCACGGTCAACAAGGATTACAAGAGTACTCGCGTGAAGTATTCCGGCCTTCTCAACCTGTTCCAGCTATCTTTCGGAAGCAACGGGATCACCTATAAGCAAGAAGCACGTATCAGTAAGACATTCGAGCATGACCGTCAGCTACGCTTCCACCCCGAGATCGGTTTCCTATTCAAGGAGAAAGAGCTACGCCTACGGCTAACAACCAACTGGGAGTATCACCCCGAGCGTCAAGGCATCCTCAACCTCACGATAGCCAATGACAACCAAAGCTATTCCTCCAAAGTGATCCACCAGATCAACGAGATCCTAAAAGATACCCCAATCCGTTTCGACGATCTCAACTTGAAGTATTTCCAGCACTACTATGCCAAGCTGATGAACCAGATAGAACTGATGAACGGCTTCCGGCTCTCGGCCGGACTCGCATACCACCATCGTACGCCCGTGAAAAAGAACAAGGATACCGGATTGGATCTAAAGGATCATAATGAGTTCACCCCGGTTATCGGCCTTACCTACACGCCCCGGCAATATTACTGGATGGACGGCTACCGGAAAGAGTACCTGCATTCCCATTACCCGACCTTCCGGATCGAGCTGGCACGAAGCATACCGGACCTACTCGGCTGTACGGGAAATTACTGGCGGATGGAGGCCGGCATGAACCAGACCGTACGGCTGGGCTTATCCGAACGACTGAGTTACAATCTAAGCGGTGGACTCTTTTTTAACCAGCATAACATGTACTTCGCCGATTTCAGCTATTTCGCCAAACGTTATTTCCCCGAGCCTTGGGGCGACCGGTTTGGCGGGATCTTTCATAATCTGGGTGGGGATTGGTGCAATGCCTCCGACAAATATATTCAAGGGCACCTCATGTACGAGAGCCCATTCATTCTATTGCGATTCCTCAAGCCCAATCCCAAGGCGCATAAATACCTCGTGTCCGAACGTTTCTACCTCAGCCAGCTATGGACTCCCGTATTGCCGAATTACAGCGAGCTCGGGTATGGTATCGGTAGCGACCTTTTTCATATAGCGCTTTTCCTAGGCTTCGAGGAGTTCAAGTATCAAAGCGTCGGGTTGAAGTTCGCGCTTGAGTTATTCAGATAATTATAAACAAGTATAGATATGAACAAGAGAAACACTATTAAACAACTTCTTCACCGCGGATGCCTACTTATGGGTATCAGCGCAATAACAAGTTCGGCCTTCGCATGGGATTTCGCCGAGCATCGTAAGATCGGCGACCGTGCCATGAGCCTTCTCCCGCGTTATCTGGTGGAAAACGGGATCTTCCCCAACGAGGCCGTCGCCGATAGCGCCTTGCTGCAGATCCTCAACATGTCGCATATGCCCGGCTCGAACGCCTACGCCATGAATGAGCTGACACAGTTGCCGAATATCGTGACCTACGGTACGCTTTGCGGATTGGCCGGCGACCATGTGGAAAATCCCATGCTCTTGGAGACAGGCCTGCAGACCCATTTCTCCAAGACGAACCGTACGCTGGCTTTGGAGACACAAGCCATGAACGAGTTCCTCACCGGAGCCAACAGCAAGGAGCTGCTCGACATCAATCTGGCTTACGGTATCCTGGCGATCAAGGATCTCTCCCACTTCTACGCCTATGGCAAGGGATTGAACGAGCATCTGAAGATGATCGACCCCGAGCTGATCCGCCGCCTTCAACGCCCCTCGGAAGTAAACAAGGTCTTCGATAAATTAAATCAGTTGCCCTCCATGAGCAAGTATTTCTGCATCCACATCTTCGCCATCTATCTAGCACAAGAGGCAGGCAAAGAGATGTGTAAAGGAGATACGCAAATGGCGAGCAACCTTATGTTCTACGCCACGATGTACGAGGCTTTTGCCGAGCATTTCCTACAAGACTCCTTCGCCTCCGGACACCAAATGGTACGTAGGGGCTTCTCCGCCTCCGCCGTATCCAACAATAAGAGCCTGCACGATTTCTACAATACCATCCCCGTACAGACTGCCAACCTAAAGGGTGAGACTTGGAGCGCTTACGGCGATAAACGTTTGAACCAAAACATGATGGAGTACAACGAGGCCGATGATTACCGGCATATCCGGGTCACGGAGAAGCACCCTTATTCCTTGGAGAAAGGCGATAGCTACGAGCGGGAGACGAAAGTATTCTACCAAGTCGTGACCGCCACCTGCGAGTCTATCGTAGAAGTCTGGAAAGCTTACCAGAATGCTTTGGAAGGATCAGGCGAGAATATCTTGAACGAGATCCCTTCCGAACGAGACGACCTGCCCCAGTTCGTCTACGATCGTTTCCCGGTAATCAAGGATTTCCCGATCCCCTTCGGGACGGATCTGGATGACGTCCCCTTGGAAGCTTCCGTCGCCGACCGCAAGGATGAGCTACAGCTGATCGTACAAGAGCCTTTTACCCGCAACTTTATCCGGTCGAGGGTAGCCAACTCCTTCATGTTCCTGATCGGTACGCCGATCCATAGCAACCGGGACGGTGTCATGACGTATGGCGGTCGCTTGAACGTCAGCATGATCAATTGGCATAAGTTCGGGAAAGGGAAAGGCATGATCATGGAGCCGGGCGACATCGCTCATTGGGTATCCCCTACGATCTCCGGTTATTATATGCACGCCCCTTCCTCCTCCTACACAATCAAGAACTGGAACGTGAAGGCGGGCGCCAATTATAACATGGATATATTCGTTTCCCCGAAACGTTTCCTCGGCCTGTATAGTTATTTCGAGATGGGTATAGACCGCCGTAATGACGAGACCCGTTTCTTGGTAGCTCCCTCGGTCGGTATCCAGCTAGGTTCCCTGATCGGTGTCCATAATTTCAATATGCCGGGATGGTTACGCATCCCGTTGGGAATTATCCTCCCCTTGAAATTCGCCGTCACTTGCAATAAGGTGGCCGGCCGTCCGGTAGAATGGATCAGCAATATGGAGGTGGATATATTGTTCTAGGAAACACCTTGATTCATGCCTATATAGGTAAGAGGCCACACGGATATCGGCGTAACCCCTTACCTATATAGGCACAGGGCCACGCCGATACTCGCGTAGGGTCATACGTATATACGCGTGATCTCATCGATTTCACCGAACCCGATCAAGGCGTTAAACAGACGGATCCGGGTATACTTAGGCAGATCCTCTACCGGGATATCCTCGGCCTGTACCAAGCCTTTATCCAATAAGTAAGCACGCATCGTACCACATAACAAAGGGCGTGCGGGAGTGATCCAAGAGGTGCCATTCCAAAGGGCGACATTGCAAATGGAAGTATCGGTCAGCAAACCGTCACGGATGATCAGGATATCGTCATGTCCCCCTCGTTGGGCGAATAAATCATTTAAGCATTGACGATCCGTACTCTTATAGGAATAATCGATCTCATCGCATGTAACCAATCGCAAGGAATGAACCGGACGCATACGGTAAGGAACGTATTCTACCTGTAAGACCTCGCGGGTATATTCCACCCGGCATTTGGTACGTTCTTGATGAGGCCCCGGATGAATATAACCCGCGAGATCAATTTCTTCTCTCGCTCCGAATAGCTCCCTGCGGGTACGGTTCATACGGGCATTATGGTACGGAAGGTTATGTATCCGTCCCTTCTCGATACGGATCGTCTCCACAAACGGACTCCCAGATAAGGTCTCAATAGATGGGCACATATACTTTTTGTTTCATTTCGTTATACTCCGATCTCACATCACTTTTAGAGGTGATTCCCCCACCGCTCTTGAAAACAAACGAATGGGGAGAGACTTGTTCCATAAAACGGATCATCACGGCGCTGTCTAAATCTTGGCCGTCAAAATACCCCATCACCCCCGTATAGAAACCCCGCTCATAGGTTTCCGCCTCGGCGATGATCTCCAAGGTCTTTTTCTTGGGAGCGCCCGTGATGGAGCCGGCAGGCAAGAGGCTGAACAAAATCTCCCCGACATGTCCGTTCCATCCTTCCGGCAACCGGCCTCTTATCTCAGAGCTGACCTGCAACAAACTTCCGTTATGCGTACGCAGTTCATCGATATAACGATACCGGGGAACACAAACCTCGGAGGCTACGATACTCAAGTCATTCCGGATCAAGTCCACGATCGTGGCATGCTCCGCCGCTTCCTTGGGATCATCGAGGATACGTCTCCGGGCATCGGGCAGCGTAGCGTCGATCGTACCTTTCATGGGATACGAATAGATGAGACCATCCCGCGTCCGCACGAATATCTCCGGCGAGAATACCACGAAACGATCCCGCATCCAAAGCTTATACATCGCCTTGGATTGGTAGAAGATATCTTTTAAGGAGAGATTCGCATGTACCGGAGTAGCGCATGTCAAGTTCACCAAATAAGAATTACCCGCATGGATATGCCGGGCAACGGTCTCGAATGAATGGGCATACTCCTCGAAAGAAACATACGAGGGCTGCCATTCAACAGGTTCTCCGGATATAAGATGAGAGGAATCCCGCAAGTTACATTCGTGATTCGCATTCGTAAAGCCGTTCAAGTCGTACAATAACTCGGAGGGAACGATCTCTTCCGGACTCTCCACGTAGATCCGCTCTCGTTTATAATCAATGATAAAAAGGAAAGGCCGTCCCGCTTTCCCCATTTCGTTCATGCGGAAGACGGCCTCTTCTTGCGTGTATTCGGTCATTATACTAAAAATCGTTCTGTCAAACCACCAAACGCATCGATACGGCGATCCCGGAAGAAAGGCCACCAACGACGCACGTTCTCACTACGGGTCTTGTCGATCTCTATCACACGTACCTCCTCTTCGTCATTCGGGAATACGGTTAATAGCTCACCTTGGGGACCGGCCGCCAAACTGTTTCCCCAAAACCGGATACCGCCCGTTTGCCCCGAAGGGTCCGGCTCATGCCCGGTACGATTTACGGAAATGACCGGGAGTCCGTTCGCCACGGCATGTCCCCGCTGTATGGTCACCCACGCACCCAGCTGACGGTCCTTCTCTTCCTGCGTATCGCTACTTTCCCAGCCGATAGCGGTCGGATAGATCAACATCTCGGCGCCACGCATAGCCATCAAACGGGCTGCTTCCGGATACCATTGATCCCAGCAAACCAACACACCAAGACGCCCCACAGAGGTATCGATAGGCTCAAAGCCTAAATCACCGGGGGTAAAATAGAATTTCTCGTAATAAGCGGGGTCATCCGGGATATGCATCTTGCGGTATTTCCCGGCGATCGTACCGTCTTTCTCCAAGACGACGGCCGTGTTATGGTACAGGCCCGGGGCACGCTTCTCGAAAAGGGAAAGCACCAAGACAATACCCAATTCTTTCGCCAAGGCACCGAAGGTTTCCGTCGATGGGCCGGGGATCGTCTCTGCCAAGTCAAACATACTCGTATCTTCCGTCTGGCAGAAATACAGGCCGTTATGCAGTTCTTGCAAGACGACCAATTCCGCTCCCTCCCGGGCAGCCTTACGGATATTTACCTTTAGCTTCTCTATATTCGCCGCTCTATCTGCGGTATTCTTTTGTTGTATTAATCCTACTTTCATATTTAATTGGTTGTAGTTGTTATTCGATAAAACCTTCCGGATACTGCATCGTTACGCAATGCAGGGAACCGTGTTGCTTGATAAGCGGAAGGCAATTGATACCCACGATCTCACGGTCCGGGAACGCTTCCCGCAAAGCCGCTTTAGCGATCTCATCTTTCGGTGAGTCATAGAACGGAACCAATACGGCCCCATTCATGATCAGGAAATTAGCGTAAGTAGCGGGCAAGCGCTCCCCTTCCCATTCCACCTTATCGGCCATCGGAAGTGGAATCAGACGATAAGGCTCACCATTCGCCCTAGTAAACTCCTTGATCTCCTCCTCCATCGCCTTCAATTCCTCATAATGCTCGTCTTCCTCATCCTCGCAACGGACATAAGCGATCGTATCCTCGCTACAGAAACGGGCGAGCGTATCCACGTGGCTATCCGTATCGTCTCCGGCTAAATAACCGCTGGTAATCCAAAGGATACGATCCAAGCCAAATACGTCTTTCAAATAACGTTCCAATTCCTCCTGTTGCAAATACTCATTACGGTTTACGGATGCCAGACACTCAACGGTAGTCATCAACGTACCTTTCCCATCCGATTCGATACTACCGCCTTCCAGCACGAAAGGTTGCATATTAGCGGGCACCACCTCACCGGAGAAGGTCTTCATATGACAAAGATTACGGGTAATCAAATTATCATGATTGGCGGCGAACTTCATTCCCCAGCCATTGAACACGAAATCATAAAGCATGGGCGTTCCCTCATCGAAGACGGAGATCCCCCCGTGATCCCGTGCCCACGTATCGTTCGTATCCATCTCACGGAAAATGACACGGTCGTAATCAACCTCACCCAATTGCTCACGTACGGCGGTCTCGTCCGGACAGACAATCAATAACTTCTCTCGCTTGATCACTTCCTTGGCGATAGCCACGAAGCAAGGAATCACCTCGTCCAATATCGGGGCCCAATCCGTATTCTCATGCGGCCACGTAAGCTGCACGGCACTTTGCGGATACCATTCCGCAGGTAATATCACGTTATGTTCCATATTTGAATTGTTTAAATTGTTTCACAAGCACGATCGCCGTCACGATCGCCGCCACCGTATCGGCGATAGGCATACTGATCCAGACACCGAGAGTTCCGAATAACGGGGGGAGGAGGATTAAACAGGGTATCAAGAAAAGCATCTGCCGGGTCAAGGAGAGAAAGATCGCTTTCTTAGACATGCCGATGGAAAGGAAGAAGTTAGTCGCCACCATCTGGAAGCCCACGATCGGGAATACGGCGAAGACGATGTGCAGGCCATAAGAGGCGGCACTGATCAACTCCCCGTCACTCGTAAACATACGGACGATCCACGACGGCACCAACTGGCAAAGCAAGAACCCCAGCGTAGCCACTCCTACCGCCCAGCGCATCGTCAGCCGGGTCACGTCCGTCACCCGGGAATAGAGTCGGGCACCATAATTATAACCGGCTATCGGTTGCATACCCTGATTAAATCCCATGATAATCATCACGAAAAGAAAAGCGATACGGTTCACGATACCATAAGCGCCAATCGCCATATCTCCCCCATGCTCTTTCAATCCCCGGTTGATAAGGATCACGATCAAGCAGGAACAAAGGTTCATCAAGAACGGAGATAAACCGATCGACAAGATGCCTTTCACGATCTCCGAGCGCAGCCTATAAATACCTTTCTTGAAATGAAGGAGTTGTTTCGGTCTCGAGAAATGGATCAACTGTCCGGTAAGCGAGATTACCTGCGAGATCACCGTCGCCCAAGCCGACCCTTTTATACCCCATCCAAACCCAAAGATAAACAACGGATTCAAGGCGCAATTAATAACAACCGACGCCAACGTAGCATACATCGCCATCCTCGGAAAACCCGAGGAGCGCAAGACCGCATTTAATCCCAGATACATATGCGTAACCACATTGCCATACAGAATAATCCGCATATAATCACGGGCATATGAGATCGTGTTCTCACTAGCGCCGAAAAAGTACAGCACGGGATCAAGCAAGAACAAGAAAGCGATCGTGAAAGCGACACCCAAAACCACATTTAAGATCAACACATTCCCCAACACCTTATTCGCCCCCTCATAATCTTTCTGCCCCAGCTTCACGGCAACCAACGTAGAGGCGCCGACTCCCACCAACGAACCGAAGGCGGCCGCCAAGTTCATCAACGGAAAGGTCAAGGCTAGGCCGGAAATCGCTAACGCCCCCACTCCATGGCCAATAAAAATACTATCGGCCATATTATATAAAGAAGAAGCTGTCATAGCGATAATCGCAGGAATCGCATATTGCGTAAGTAATTTACCGATAGGTTCGGTCCCTAATACCAATGGAGAATTTTGTTTTGCCATGCCGCAAAGATACGGATATTTCGATTTATTTTCCTACTTTTGTAAGGTATAACCTTATGAATCTAATCAAATGGAAACAGAGAAACAGTTGATATCCCATTTATACCAAAACAAAGAAAATGGAAAATGGATAATACAAACCAACGATGAACATCAAAGGGGTGTTGCAGAAATGGCAACCTCCTATTCTGGACTGTTCGGACTTCCATCTTGGGGGCATACGCTTGGAATGCTTCACGACAAAGGAAAAGAGCGTGATGCATTTCAGCAATATATCCGCACGACAAGCGGTCTACCTGTGACTGACGAAAAATCGTATGGAGAGCATCATCATGCGTTTGTAGGTGGAATATTGGTAACGAACCTTATGGGGAAGAGTGTATTCAATCTTCTTGCCAACCAGATAATCTCTCATCATACAGGCCTACATGATTATATAGATGCGGAGAGCGTCATAGAGAAAAGGCAACTTCCCGAAGAGATAAACAAAGGGGACATAGCTCTGAATATACCCCAGTTGAGAGAAGAACTTCTTGAATCTCCTTTTTCTAAACTTAAGGTGGACATGAAGCATTTTCATCACCTTTCCCGCATGCTTTTTTCCTGTCTTGTGGATGCCGACAGACTCAATACAGAGCGATTTATGGATGTAGAATCGTGGAAAAAACGGGGATGCTCGTCTACACTCACTGACTTATTGCCAAAATTGGAGGCGCATTTACGTGAACTGCAATTGTATGCACCCGATACAAAAGTGAACCACATTCGTAAGAAAGTACAGGAACGATGCCGTAAAGCTTCTTCTGAAGAGAAAGGATTCTATAGCCTTACGGTACCAACGGGAGGCGGAAAGACTCTTTCATCGTTGTTGTGGGCCATGAAGCATGCTGTAAATCACGGTATGAATCGTATTATCATTGCCATCCCATACACTAGTATTATTGTGCAGACGGCAGGCCTCTTGAAAGAAATCTTCGGCGAAGAGCACGTACTGGAGCATCATAGTAACTTTAATCCTGATGAGATAAAGAATGAAGAGGTACGTGAGAAGGCAAAGCTGGCCACGGAAAACTGGGATTATCCGATTATCGTTACGACCAATGTTCAGCTGTTTGAGTCAATGTTTAGCAACAAACCGTCAGATTGCCGTAAATTGCACAATATCGTGAATTCAGTTCTTATTTTGGATGAAGCGCAGACATTGCCGACTGATTTCTTACAGCCGATAGTGGATGCACTTAAAGCATATCAGAAAATATTCGGAGTGTCGGTACTGTTTACCACTGCCAGTCAGCCGGTACTTAGCGGACTGATAGAAGGAACTAATCCTAAGGCCAATTTTCAGGGAATAGACCATATTACTGAAATCATACCGAATGAGTTTGCCCTGCATGACAAGCTCCGTCGTGTGAAGTTAGTAATAGACAACACAGGAAAGACATACGATGAGATTGCCGCCAAAGTTGCTATATACAATAAGGTATTGTGTATCGTAAACACCCGAAAAGATGCCAAGGAACTGTATGACCGTTTACCAAATGAAGGAATAAAGCTCCATCTATCGAGAATGATGTGTCCCGCCCATATCAGTGAAACCATACGGAAGGTCAAGGCATTGCTGAAAGATAAATCACATCCGATTGTCAGAGTGATAGCTACCCAACTTGTAGAGGCAGGGGTGGATATAGATTTCCCTGTTGTATTTCGGCAAGAATCAGGTCTTGACTCTATTTTACAGGCAGCGGGGCGTTGTAACCGTGAAGGAAGAAATACTGTTGGTACCACATTTGTGTTCAGTCTCGCCGCAGAGAAACGTATTCCATTTGGGGCAATGAAGGCTGCAAACAATGCACGATTGAATTTGCCTGCAAATAGTGATTGGTTTGACCCTTCTACGATGACAGAGTATTTTTATCAGTTGTATTGCAGGAAAAACACGTTTGACGATAAGGATATGAAACATTATCTTTATAACCCTAATGAGTTATGTTTTGAAACGGCATCAAAGAAGTTCAGATTGATTGATGATGATTGTATGAATATCATTGTAAATTGGGGGAACAGCATGGAGCTTGTGGAAAAACTGAAAGAATCTGGCTGTACCTATCCCTTGATGAAGCAACTGGCTAAATTTACAGTAGGCGTTCATAGTTCCGATTTTGACAAGTTGGTCAGCTATGGTGCTATTGAAGAAGTATTAGAGGGTATCTATGTGTTGACAGACAGGGTACAGTATGACAAAAATACGGGTCTTAGCCTTGATAACCACTGGATGGAAGAGCTATTAATGATATAAAAAAAATGAATAATATGGACTATACAGATAAAGAATATTGCTTGGAAGTATGGGGTGACTGGGCTTGTTTCAGTCGCCCTGAATTGAAAGTAGAGCGTGTGAGCTATGATGTTATTACACCTTCTGCGGCACGTGCCATTTTTGAAGCAATACTTTTCAAACGCTATGCCATGCGTTGGCAAGTGACGAAAATAGAAGTTCTTAATCCTATCAAGTGGACTACCATCAGGAGAAATGAGGTAGGAGCATTGGCGGGTAAGTCCTCAATCTTTATTGAAGATAAACGACAACAGAAGAATTCTTTGCTTTTGCAAGGTGTGCGCTATCGTATTCACGCAAAGCTGGTTTTTATTCCGGTAAAAGATCGACCAAAGGAGGCTTTTATCAAACATCAGCCAAGTGATGATGAGAATCCGATGAAATATTATCAGATGTTTGAACGCAGAGCATCGCAAGGACAATGTTTCACCCAGCCGTATCTTGGTTGCCGTGAGTTTGCCGCAAATTGGAAGTATATTGATAATACGGAACAACTTGCCCCTCCTTTGGCTGAAGATAGGGATTTGGGTATCATGCTTTATGATATGGATTTTGAAGGGAATGTACAGAAACCTAATGCCATGTTTTATCGTGTAAGAATGGAGCAAGGTGTGATTGTCGTACCAGATAAAGATAGCGAGGAGGTGCTGAGATGATACTAAAAGCATTGTATGATTATTACCATCGGAGTGGTAATTTACCCACTATGGGAATGGAGTTAAAGGAAATAGGTTTTATCATCGTTATTGATAAGTGTGGTAATTTCTTACGTTTTGAAGACAGGCGTATAGACAAAAAGTCTGCGCAACAGTTTCTTGTTAAGAAGAGTGTAGGTCGTTCAAGTGCCCCTGTTGCAAACTATTTGTACGACAATAGCCAATATGTATTTGGTTATTCCGACAAAGGGGACATGGAAAGCATGCGCAAGTATTTTGATACATTCAAAGCGAAGGTTGAAGAAATATACGACATGTTTTCAGATAATGAAACCATGCAGGCTGTTTATGCGTTTTATCAACAAGAGCCTTCAGATATAGTTGAAGCCATGCAGAATGATTCTCTTTGGGATGATATAAACAAGAATCTCAATAAAAAATATTCCACTTTCTCTTTTCTTATAGAAGGAGATACGGAAATAGTGGCTTCTAAGCGCAAACTAATAAACTTAGAATCGGGTGGTAATGATGTTGGTGGAGGTCTTTGTTTAGTAATAGGCAAACATTCAAAAACCGTAGAGGTTACAACCGCTACAATGATTCCGGGAAGTCAGGCTACAGCTAAACTTGTCGCTTTTCAAGTCAATTCCGGATATGATTCGTATGGTAAGTCAAAGGGGCATAATGCTCCTATATCTGAAGAGGCTGAATTTGCTTATACTACAGCATTGAATCATTTATTGCGTTCTGATTCGCATAATAAATTTATGGTAGGTTCACGCACATACCTGTTTTGGGCTTCTTCTGATAGTGAGGCTGCAAAGAAATCTGAAGATAGTTTGTTTGCTTTGTTGGGGCGTACAGAAGAAAACGATGATCCTAACATGCTCATAAAATTGGTGCGACGTACATTCATGTCTATCTATAACGGAGTATTGTTCGCAAACAAAGATGACAAATTCTTTATATTAGGTTTGGCTCCCAATTCAGCCCGAATAGCGGTGGTGTATTGGAATGAATTGCCATTGCGTGAGTTTGCCGGCTTAATCAGTAAACATTTCGCAGATATGGAGATTGTTGATACACGTAAAGACAAGAAACCGTATGTAGGATTACATTCCATCCTCGGAAATGTTACTCTTGGAGGGAAGTCAAGCGATGCTACGCCCAATCTTCCAGATGCTGTAGTGAAAAGCATCTTCCAAGGACTTCCGTATCCGGCTTCTCTGTTTCAGGCTTGCATTCGCCGCATACGTGCTGAACAATCAGTCAACATTGGTCGTGCAGCCATCATCAAGGCTTATCTTAATCGATTAAATGATAATAATAACAATAAAAAACTCGATATTATGTTAGACAAAGAAAATCAAAATCAAGGGTATCTTTGTGGAAGGTTGTTTGCTGTTCTCGACAAGATACAGGAAGACGCAAATAACATTCATTCCATTCGTGAGCGTTACATGAATTCCGCATCGACCACTCCAGCTATGGTTTTTGCCACTATCCTAAATCTTTCCACTCATCATCAGGAGAAGCTGAATGAGGGTAAACAGGTGTTTTATGAGAAATTGAAACAGGAAATCATTTCCAAACTTGACGCAAACGGTTTTCCTGCACATCTAGAACTTCAAGACCAAGGGCGCTTTTTTGTAGGATATTATCATCAGCGGCAAGCGTTCTTCATGGGTAAAGAGAACAGAGAAACAGAAGAGCAATAACAAACAATTAAAAATATACAGTTATGTCAGAAATTAAGAACAGAATCGATTTCGTTTACATCTTTGATGTGCAAGACGGTAATCCGAATGGAGACCCTGATGCAGGTAATCTTCCCCGTGTAGATGCAGAAACGGGTATGGGGCTTGTTACAGATGTTTGCCTTAAACGTAAGGTACGTAATTATGTACAAGTGGCAAAAGGTTTGGAAGATGGCTACGATATATTCATTAAGGAGAAGGCTGTTTTAAACACTTTGATTGATAAAGCGCATGATGATTCTGAGGTAAAAAATGCTAAAGATAAGACTGATGCTGCACGTCGTTTTATGTGCAAGAACTATTTTGATGTTAGAATATTTGGTGCTGTGATGTCAACCGGCAAGAATGCAGGGCAGGTACGTGGCCCAATCCAGTTTACCTTTGCCCGTTCTGTAGATCCAATTGCTGCGGCAGAACATTCTATAACCCGTATGGCTGTGGCAACAGACGCTGAAGCTAAGAAACAAAGTGGTGACAACCGCACAATGGGACGTAAAGCTACCGTACCTTACGGTCTCTACATCTGTCACGGCTTCATTTCTGCCAACCTTGCCCAACAAACAGGCTTTTCAGAAGAAGACCTTGCGCTGTTCTGGGAAGCCCTGAAGAACATGTTCGATATGGATCGTTCGGCTGCACGCGGATTGATGAGTGCACAGAAATTGATTGTTTTCAAACATGATTCCGTATTGGGTAATGCCCCTGCCAACAAACTATTTGACTTGGTTAAGGTGGAGAAGGTGTGCGATGGAGCACCACGTTCATTCGGTGATTACCATGTCACGATAGACAAGGAACATGTCCCATCAAATGTTACTGTAGAGGAACTGATATAAAACAAAAGATAATGTATAGCGAAGACGATATGCTCATGTTGTCAGGGATTCAGCACTTCAGGTTCTGTCCCCGGCAATGGGCTTTGATTCACATTGAGCAGCAATGGGATGATAACCGTCTCACCATAGAGGGACAGATTCTGCATAAACATGTGGATGACCCGTTCTATAGACAGAAATGTGGAGATCAAATAACATTGCGTGCAGTGAATATCGCTTCGCGTGAGTTGGGGCTCTATGGCATTTCCGATGCCATAGAGTTGCTACCTTCTCCATCTTTGGAAGATACGATCTTGCATCCTAAATATCCAGGACGTTGGCGACCGGTGGCTGTGGAGTATAAGCATGGCAGACCCAAAAAGGATGAAGTGGATGAAGTGCAGTTGGCGGCACAAACGATGTGTCTTGAAGAAATGTACGCAATCCATATACCCTACGGTGTGTTCTTTTATGGAGAACTTCGTCATCGAATAGAGGTGGCTATAACAGATGAGTTGCGCGATATCGTCAGACAATGCGCCAGGGATATGCATGAAATATTCAGTAAGACTGTTATCCCAAAAGCAAAATATGAACGACATTGCGACAAATGCTCATTGAAAGAAATCTGTATGCCGACGATAGCCAAGAATTGTACCACGGTAGATACTTACCTCAATAAACACTTATATACATGAGAAAATTGTTGAATACTTTGTATGTGACGACACCTGAAGCCTATCTGAGTAAGGATGGGCTGAATGTCGTAGTATCAGTCAAGCAGGAGGAAGTGTTCCGTATTCCTGCTATAAACATAGAAGGCATTGTGACATTTGGATATATGGGCGCAAGTCCGGGCGTGATGAAATTGTGCAGTGACAATAGCATATCACTTACATTCCTATCTCCTCATGGCAGATTTATCAGCAGGGTACAGAGCGCAACGAAAGGGAATGTACTGTTACGCAAGAGACAGTATCAATTGTCGGATGATGAATCCTGGTCATTACATGTGGCACGACTGATGATTGGTGGTAAGATTCAAAACTATCGTAATATATTAAGGAGATATATTCGTGATTATGGAGAGAATGAAAACATTAATCGGGCGGTACAAGTGTTGGAACATGCCAAGCGTGAAGCTTTGGCGACCCAAGATAAGACGACCCTAATAGGGTATGAAGGCATGGCTTCAAATGCCTATTTTGAAGTGTTGCCTGTTTTGATACTTAATCAGAAGGCTGATTTCCCGTTTCATGGCCGTAATCGCCGTCCTCCTAAAGATGCAGTGAATGCCATGTTGTCTTTTGCTTATACTTTGATTGCTAATGATACATCTGCCGCACTCGAAACAGTTGGCCTTGATCCATACGTAGGATTTCTCCATACACTTCGTCCGGGACGTACATCCTTAGCATTGGATATGATGGAAGAATTGCGAGCCTATCTTGGTGATCGTTTTGTCTTGTCGTTGATTAATAAAAGACAAATAACATCCAAGGATTTTTTGTTTCAAGGTGATAATGGGGTTGTTATGACGGATAAAGGGAAAAAGACATTTATTTCCGCATGGCAGGCAAGGAAAAGGGAGGTGATAATCCATCCTTATCTTAATGAAAAAATAGAGATAGGGCTTCTGCCTTATGTACAGGCCATGTTGATGGCAAGATATATCAGGCAAGATATTGATAATTATCCGGTATTTCTAATAAAATGATTTACGATTATGCATATTCTTGTGACTTATGATGTGGATACTACGAGCAAAGAAGGAGCTCGCCGCCTACGACATGTGGCTAAGGCTTGCATAGATTATGGCCAAAGGGTACAGAATTCTGTCTTTGAGTGTGAGGTGACAGAAGCACAATATTGTCTCTTGATTGAACGAATCAAGCGTATTATTGATATGTCTCTTGATAGCGTTAGATTTTATATTCTCAATAAAAACGAAAATAAAAGGGTAAAAGTGATAGGTGTTGAAACTGCTTACAAAGTTAATAATGCTCTTATCATATAATTTATGCGAATGTGGAGTATTACGAAAAAAGTAGTATTTTCGCACCCCTTAATAATTAGCAGATTAACCCGTCTATAAGGCGATTGCAGCCATTAAGCTGAAATAAAAATGAGAATTCGCATATTAATAGGTCTAATTTATTGACTTATAATATGTAACTTTGCACACTGTCGCACCCCGTGTGGGTGCGTGGATTGAAACGGACAAGTAAGAATTGCGATGAATGAGAATGGAGAGGTCGCACCCCGTGTGGGTGCGTGGATTGAAACAAGGAGGGTATAGACAAGAGATTCCGCAGCGAGGAGTCGCACCCCGTGTGGGTGCGTGGATTGAAACCACGCCTTCGACCCCGCCAAGCATAAGGGCAAGTGTCGCACCCCGTGTGGGTGCGTGGATTGAAACCTTATCCTTATATCGCACTCCCCGGTCTCCCTTGTCGCACCCCGTGTGGGTGCGTGGATTGAAACTCCGATATGGCATTGGAAGCCTCATTGGAGAATCGTCGCACCCCGTGTGGGTGCGTGGATTGAAACAAAATATTTTCTCCCGCAATTTTAGCCATAAGATCGTCGCACCCCGTGTGGGTGCGTGGATTGAAACTCCTCGGGCAGCCTATCTTGTGGAAAGCTGTATCGGAGTCGCACCCCGTGTGGGTGCGTGGATTGAAACTTAACCGTTATATAATCGTTTACCGATGTCTCGCAGCGTCGCACCCCGTGTGGGTGCGTGGATTGAAACCTTAAGTTATATACGTCGGAGTAACGGAGGCCGGTGTCGCACCCCGTGTGGGTGCGTGGATTGAAACTTATATTTGCATTGTGATAGAACAAAAGTACTATGTCGCACCCCGTGTGGGTGCGTGGATTGAAACAGAGGCTTGGGATTGGATCAATGACGATTCGAACGTCGCACCCCGTGTGGGTGCGTGGATTGAAACCTTGTCCCTCTCGAAATCCGCTATCGTCTGAGCGTCGTCGCACCCCGTGTGGGTGCGTGGATTGAAACTAATGATAAATTGAATGATAAATCGAAAGAGCTGTCGCACCCCGTGTGGGTGCGTGGATTGAAACAACAACGCAGGGTATCTTGGCATGTATAACATGATGTCGCACCCCGTGTGGGTGCGTGGATTGAAACACAGAGATAACGGTCAGAAACGCATTAAAAGGTGGTCGCACCCCGTGTGGGTGCGTGGATTGAAACCACACCACGAGCCTACCGAAGTTATCCGTTCCTATGGGTCGCACCCCGTGTGGGTGCGTGGATTGAAACAGTCAGGAGACCGTGTATTAATTGTGGATACGAGTCGCACCCCGTGTGGGTGCGTGGATTGAAACATTAACATGTCGCTACAAAAATGCATAAACTCGGTCGCACCCCGTGTGGGTGCGTGGATTGAAACAAGAGTTTTAACGTGATAATCCTAAACGGAGAAGTCGCACCCCGTGTGGGTGCGTGGATTGAAACACGAAAAGTACCATGTATGTTAGCGAGGTGACAAGTCGCACCCCGTGTGGGTGCGTGGATTGAAACTTGATTATACCCGCTACCTTCCGCAAACCCAAAATGTCGCACCCCGTGTGGGTGCGTGGATTGAAACATTTGTAAAGCGCAAGCTTTTTCATAAAAGATATACTTACGTGATGAAGTATATCTTCTATGGGACTTGAAGTGTTCTTCTGCGACGAAGGGATTAGTACTTCGTAAAAATAACTTTTTAAAGTCACTGACACTGACATATAATTTCGCTTAGTTATTTCTGCAAAAATCATTCATATGTAAACAAGTTTCGTATATTCGCGACCTTATAATAGTTTAAATATGGCAGAGGAACTACGGATTAAAAATGGTGATAAACAGGAAATGTATGAGACGTTGCTCCCGCAAATCGCCTCATTGGTAGGTAACGAGACCGACCTAATCGCTAACATGGCGAACGTCGCCGCAGCACTCAAGCAAACTTTCGGTTTCTTTTGGGTGGGTTTCTACCGGGTCATAGACAATCAGTTGGTATTAGCGCCTTTTCAAGGCCCTATCGCCTGTACACGAATCAAATACGGAAAAGGGGTATGCGGCACGGCTTGGAAGGAGACCCGTACGATCATCGTACCGGATGTAGACGCTTTCCCGGGACATATCGCTTGTAGCTCGGCGTCACGCTCTGAGATCGTAGTTCCCGTGATATGGGAGGATAAGGTAATCGCTGTCCTTGATATAGACAGTGATCAACCGGATAGTTTCGATGAGACTGATCAGATCTTTTTGGAAAAGATAGTGGAATTGCTTCCTCATCAGTAAGCCTCGCCTCAGTACTTCCCAAGAAGTACTGTAGTACTGCCTAAGAGGTACTGCAGTACTTTGTAAGGAGTACTCCAGTACTCTCCGAAGAAATACCACAGTACTTCGCAAGGAGTACTCCGGTACTCTCCCTGAAGTACCGGGACAAATGCTACTTACCGCAAATACCCTTAAATGGACAATAAGAACAAGCCTTCCCCGTAGGGGTTTGCGTAAAGGGAATTTCCGGATTGAAGATCTCATCCAAGCAGCCCCGCAGCCCCTCCTCGAACGCTTGGGCATAACCGGAGAAATCCTCTACCTTCTCCGACTTCCCCCGTTCGATACGGTGGTAGACCGATGGGTCGAACGGATCGGCGAAAAGGGAACGGACGTAATAAATGCCCGGTTGTATCGTCTTTCCTTTGTTCTCGGTGAGATGGGCGTACATCCAGCAATACATGAATACCTGCATCACGGCTTTCGCACGATCTTTCTCCTCCTTGTTGAATAGGCTCTCGATACTACTGAAAGTCGTAGTTCCGCTACCGCTCTTGTAATCGATGATACGGATAGCGTCGCGAACCTCGTCCACACGGTCGATAAAGCCTTTCAACCGGATCTCGGAATAGTCGGAAAGGCTGATCAGACCGTTTATCTTACGCTCGGACTCGATGTAAACGAAAGGGGTCAGCTTGCCGTCACGCTCCAAGATTTTCTCCACGTATTTGCGGATCATCTCGCCGATCAGGTAGTTTTGTCCGGTAAGGGAGCGAACCACCTCTGTCTTGAAAAACTCGCTGGCGAAAGCCCGGGCGATAGCTCCGGTAAGCAAGGCCGTATCCTTACGGATCGCTTTCAGCAAATCCACGGTAACCATCTTCCCTTGGAACGGCTTGTAAAGCTCCTCCATCACTTTATGTAAGATACTTCCGAATACATCGCTCTCGATCGTCTCGCTCACCTCCTCTTCCTCTCGAATGCCTTCCACGACGGAAAAATAGAATTTCAACGGGCAATCCAGATACGTATTGATAGCGCTCGCCGAGATCGCCTTGCTCCCCCCTTTCCGGTAAGCGTCTAAACGGCGCATGATATCCTCCCTTTTCGGCACGGCCAATGGCGGGGTCTTGGAGGAAGATACGTTATAGACCACCAATTTATCTCGCATCGGCACC
>ULWI01032510.1_pt1 | contig 22606 bp, 22 predicted proteins | sample 1960301 | NCBI WGS metagenome assembly ULWI01 (sample SAMEA4835811, study PRJEB28245) | human gut metagenome | biome: gut microbiome; material: fecal sample | place: Denmark | collected 2008 | reverse complement strand
TATTATAGATTATTCTTTTTTTCATTAAAAAGTGTTATTTTTTTATTGACATATTTTTTTGTTTTTCCTATAATCAAATTAGCCAATAACACTTTTAAAAGAAAGGACGTATACTATGGGGAAAATAATTGGAATTTATAACCAAAAAGGAGGTAGTGGGAAAACTTCCGCTTCAATAAACTTGAGTTCTTTTTTGGAAGAACAAGGAGCTGATGTTCTTACAATTGATTTAGATTCCGGACAGTGCAATTTCACAGAAGCATTTTTACCAGAAGAATCAGAGCAATATGCTGATGGAGATGAAAATTTGAAGCAACTTTCAGATTTACTATTAAACAATAAGTTAGCTACTACGGATTCTATTTATCCTGTTCGAATTTTGTTAAATGCAAAATCCAAGCCAAAACATGTTCATATCGACATGATTCCTTCTTTCAGGGGAGAAAAAAAGAAATTCTTCTCTTCCCCATATCTTTTGAAAGAACGATTGGCTGAGTTGAAAAATGATTATGATTATATAATCTTAGACTTCCCGCCTGAAAGCCCTTATGCCGATATTGATTCTAAAGAGTATAATTTGGTAAGTTTAGGTTTATGTGCAGTAAATGAGATATTGGTTCCGTGTTCAACTGATAAGGATAGTCTTTCTGGTTTTTTTTCGTTGTCAGAACACATAAATATGGTACATGCAGAATTTAATCCAGGACTATACAGAACTTCATTTTTTATCAATAGTTACAGTAAAAATTTCTTGGCAGATAGAGAATTTCTTGAGTATTGTGAAACTTTAAAGCCTGCATATTCCGGAATATATATTCCGCTCTCAGGAATATTAAAAACAAGCCGTATGATGCAGCGTCCGCTTGCATGGTATAATAGCAATTCATCCGTTGCCTTGGCATACAAGGCACTTACTGAATATATAATGCAATAGCAGAAAGGAGTCTGGAACACATGGCGAAAGGTAATTATTTCTCCACTTTAGATAAAAAGAAAAACAATGCAATGCAAAACATCTCATCCTGTTCGACAGTCCTGATTGATGCCAGCTTGATTGATGAATCCGAAATGAATCCAGATATTTTCTCAAACGATGAGGAAAGCATAATAGGTTTATCCGAATATATGAAAGAAGTTGGTGTGCATGAGCCAATTGCTTGTTTTCAAAAAGAAGACGGAAGATACGAAATTATATCCGGACACAGAAGATTTAAAGCCCGTTTGCTTAAAGGTGATACAAAAATAGATGTCATTATAACACCACCGCCACAGACAATAGGTGATAATGTTTACCAGTTGATTTTTGACAACATTCATGCAAGGCAGTTGAAACCAATGGATTTAGCAAGAGCGTTAGATGCTATGAAAACAAAATGGGTTCCTGAGCAGAGAGAAAAAGGTCTTACCGGAGATACCAAAGAAATCCTTGCCAACAAATTTAAAATGTCTACCGCTAAAGTTAGTAGATATTTACGTTTGTTAAAATTAGCACCAGAAACCCAGAACAAAGTTCAAAAAGGCGTTTTATCAGTCGAAGCAGCTTTGGTTCTTACTTTAGAAGACAATCTTGTTGATGGTTTAGAGGATTATGTGAATACTACAATAGATAAAGCAATTGCAGAACACGATGAGACCTCGCCAATTTCAAGAGCAGAAGTAAATAAAATAATTTCTTCGTTCAAAAGAGCGAAACATTCTGCCTTCGATAGCAACAGCCAACAAGAAAAGAAAAAAATAACAAGAAAAAAATTCGAAAAGGAATTAGAATCTTTTCACGAAGTTATTAACACAGAATTCAGCCAGAAATTGAAATTAAATACAGAAGATATAAAAAAGCTGGAAATTCTACAAGAGGATATATCGGTTTTGATACATAAGTATAAAAATAATCCGTGAAAAGGCGTATCAATCTGATACACCTTTTCACGGATTGTATATGCAACCGTTTTATTTATAACAGACAATTTTGTGTTTACTATTTGTTGGCAAAAAAACTAGGGTGTATCAGATTGATACACCCTAGTTTTTTATACTTGTTAATTTACCTTTAAAGAAAATTCGTTTTTTATAACACCATCAACAATAAAATAGTACTCAACTTCGCTATCGGAATCAGCTGTGAAACCATTATTAATGTAAGTCAACACATCATTTTCATTCATAGAAGTGTTTCCAGAATAACAATGTGTCACTCTCTTTGTTCCTCGCTGAAAATATCGTATTTCATGTAAATAGCGAGATGGTGCTGCTTTCAGCAACACTATTTTTTTATTCCACTTTATATTTTGTGGTGTTTTATTTAGAGCTTCTTCTTTATTCTCCGCATATACTTTTTGGTATCCATAACGAAGATATACATTTGTGTAAATTCTTTTTTTCTTAACTGCCATTCCTATGGAATCTTTGTCTTCTTGCGAAAGAGCATCTAGCGCATTTTCAATGTCTAATTCGCAAATTCCAATATCCATATTCAAATCTTCCTTTTTTATCCCAAACGCCTTTTCAAACATCTGTGACAAAATATTTTCATCGTATAATTCTTTGATTTTCTCTTTTTCCATCAATGCTCCTCCACATTTTTATAAACAGAAACATAATGGTCATCAAGTCCTTTGTCTTTTTCATCCCAAATTATACGTTTTAGAGTAAACCCCTTTTTAATGATTAGTTCATAAGTGCTTTTTAACGCTTGGAATACTTTCTCATTTGTCAAATAATCCATATCATATGCGTTGTAAATCGTTTTTACTCCAATCTCTTTCAAGAAATCCAATTCGACTTCCAATTGATTTTGGCACGAAACGCCGGGAACAGCAATGACTGGATATTTTGTTATGCTAAAGAAAATATCTGCCTTTAAGGGTCCTTCCGTCAAAACAATTCCATTATCATGGGACAACTTAGGTATATATTTCCCATCCTTAAACAAGAAATCACATGCATAATGTATTGAGCCAGGAACGCCAACTCCGTCTTTTCTTCCTCGTGACGAAAGCCATGTAAACTTCTTTTCGCCTTCCTTCAATCGTGAATTATCTTTTCGTATTTGAAATCCACATATCAGGTTATGATGATTAATAATAGGAATCATAAATCCACGTTTAAGTTGTGCGAGTTCCCATTTTTCATTTTTATTTCGGAAAAACCCAGGAATGCCATCTACATACAGTCCTTCTTCCATTAGCTTTAATGGGATTTCTTGGAAACCGCTTATTGGATATGAACGATATTTTCTTGCTTTAATAACGTTATCATCCAACCCTCTCCTGATTAAGTCCTTATAATGGTCATCCGAGAGCGTTAATAAATTGAGCAATTCGTTATTTGTATCATTCAATTCAACTTCGGTTCTCAATTGACTTTGTGGTATTTCATCTTCTTTCATTTTACGGCGTTTTTCTTCTAATCTCTTCTGATATGCTTTCTTTTTCTCTTCTGTATCGAAAGATGTATGTCCGAACAATCTGGTCATTATTTCTTTTCTAGCTTCTGAAAGAGTCATATCTGCTCTATTTTCACATAAAACATATAACTGCAATACTCCTCCATGCTCATCACATGAAAAGCAATGAAAATTATGTTTCTCTTTGCTAATCGTCAAAGCTCTTTTCCCACAAGCTGGACATACTGTTGTAAAATTTGCCCTCCCGTCATTTGGTAGTCTTATGCCTTCCAAATCACATACATCTTGTATGCCAAACGGAAAATCATAAACAGCCATATTTTTCTCCTTTCTTTTTTTCACAAATCCTCATACGGTAATTTGCTTATTTTCAGAACATTTGTTCCATTTTCTTGATAAGTATTTGTTCAAACAAAAAAAGCCACAACAATCCACTTTTGGACTCTGTGACTCGCCTTCCATTGACTCAATCAAAATACTTAACACATGTATTATACTATATTATAATAAATATAGCAACCTTTATTTAACAAAAAAATAGTGGTGTATCAATTTGATACACCACTATTTTTTTATAATCTGTACAATTCTCTTAATACCTGAGAAAATATTTTAGGAATATCTTTAGGAGATTTTACATCTAAAAATGCATCTTCATAAATCTCTTTTATATTATCTTTGTCATCACCTATTGCAGCAACAACAAGGATAATACCTTCCTTCTTATATTTCTCATACAACATTTTACAATCTTTTTTCGCAACGATACCAGAATAATTTGTAGCATTAGGTTTTCCATCCGTCAAAACAATACATATTTTAGTTTCTTCTTTTCTCTGCAACAAACGTTCACAGGCATATGTAATTGCATATCCATCTCGATTACATCCAGATGGTTTCATAGAGGAGATGATTCGGTATTTGTCTTTATCATCTTGCTCAAAATCAGCATATACATTCATTACAACATCAGCATATTCCGCATTTCCTTTTTCTGATTCAGTTAATGCATTTACTATGAGTCTGACATTTTCATTTCTATATAACGTTTCTGCTTTATGCCCTATAATTCCAACTGGAATTTTCAACTTTTCTGCCACTGACAAAAAAATCATGCTGGATAATCGAATATAGTAATTTCTTTCTCCAAAGGTGGAACCACTTTCATCACAAAGAAGCATCAATGCTGCGGAAACCTGACTGTTTTCACAGTTGTTTCTTTCAAAAACTTTCATTTCTTTTCGTATTACAGCTGGATAGTTAATCCTTTTCCCGGAGTAAAAGCCAGCCATTGCATTGGACCTTCTTTTTGATAGCTTTTCTTTCAAATCATCTGATATTCTATTAGAAATCCTATCAACGGTTTTTTTATAATTCTCCTCGTATTCATTGATATCATCTCTAAAAACATCAACCTGTCTCAGAATAGCAGTGGTAAGATTTTTATGATTTTCAAACTCTATTTTTTCTTTAAATTCTTCCAACTCCTTTTTATGCATTATTTCTTTTTCTCTGTATTCACATTCTTTTTCAAATGAACGTAGGAATTTCTCAAAATTCTTATCACTTGCATCATCCGAGTGTGCATCAGCAACATTGGCATTATAAAGGGTTGTCAAAGCAGTCTGGATATCATCTTCGCTGACTGTTTCCTTTAATTCCACATTTTCAAAGTCTTTTTTTTCGTTTTCATCGTATTGTGGAGATGAATCCAAATCAGGACATTCCGTTACAAAGCTAGATAACTTTTCAACTATTTTTCTTAATTCATTAATTTTCTGTAAATCGTTAGAAGATGAAACATTTTCATCATTAATTTCTCTGGCATCATATGAAGGACTTTCTCCATATGAGCTTCCTCCATCATTGCAATTTTCAGAAGAGTCTTCCTTATTTTTTTCTTGTCCATTTTTATTCAAACCAGTTGGATTGAAAAAATCTTTCAAATAATCCCATAATTCGCAAAGAATTACTTGATAATAACAGGCTCTTGTTTCCCCGTATGTTTCTGTCTTGATTTTTTCCAGCAATGGAGATAATCTAATAACCGCCTGAACCATTTCATCTTCTGTATCAAACACAGTACCATATACAGAATAATAATGGATGTATAACAAGATTTTTTCTGATGATGATTTTATTTTACTTATGTTATTATAATTGTCTAACTGTGTTTTCATGTTATTTAGCGTAAATTTTAAGTCATCATGATAGGTTCGTACCTTTTCTTTAACCTGATAATTTACAAAAGAATCCGCAAGTATATTATGCAAGTGTAGATACGTTTTTAACAGGCAATCACTTGCTGTATCCTTTTTTTCAATTATCTTTTTTATCTCTTCATAATTTTTACTTTGCTTTTCTCCAAGTTCCTGTGTATGATTACCCAGCGGATACAGAGTTCCATTTTTCCACATGACTTGTACTTTTTTTAATACTATAAAATCATCAAAGAGAACATGTCCCAATTCATGCCCGTTAAATCCTCTGATGAATTTGAACTTTAAAAGTTTCCCTTCGAGTTTTTTTATCGCATAGAAATTGTAATTAATTTTTATTTCCTTTCCATTAGTTTCTGCTGTTTTATTTTCATCTTCAAAAACCACACGAATATCAATCTTTCTCTTCTTAGCTCTTCTCAGAATATTATTAGTAGTGTCTTCCAAAAAATTTCGGAAGGCACTACTTAAAAATAATTCTGATGCGTCAATAGAAGAGGAGAGTAGTTTATAAATTCCCATGTCGTCCTCCTATTTTCACCATTTAATTAATCAAACTGATTGATTACCAAATCCTCTATTTCTTCTTTAAAAGCATTATCAAAAGTGGATTTATTGATTACGGACGGATAGGCAGCCTTTACAACATCACCTAAAATTCTATAAGCTGATATCCAATTTATTAATTCTCGGAAACCAGTCACTCCGTCTTTTATTCCACTATCTTTTGCTTTTTCGGCAATATCAGCAATGCATGTTGCCATTTTTTCTATTATTGCTTTGTTTCCTTCATAATGCGTCTTTTTAGCTGCACGAGCAATCATTTCATCAATACTCGGAGTGTCCATTTTATATACCAATGAACATCGAGAAAGAACCGAATTACTCATTTTACCATATCCAGCATAATCTGAACTATTAGTTGTGAATACAATCACACTGTCCGGATGACGATATACACGTTCCCCATTAGACAGTCTTATATATCCACCAGCCAAAATTGCATTTAAGCCTACGAGAACACCTTCATTTAGAATTACTGTTGGCTCTTGAATTTCGCATAAATAGCCATTTTTCAATGCTTCGATAATTTCAGAAGGCACAAATACAAAATCTCTTTCTTTCCCATTGCCTGTTCTTGCTACTTCAAACATTTTTTTGAAAAGCTCAGAAACAACCTTTGAAGGGTCAATCTCTGACTCCGAAACCCTTTTTTTCCCAGTCAAATGCTTATACGCTTCCTTGGGATTGCTATAAATATCCTCTACTGTTGGCATATCATTAGATACTAACCATTCTTGAATACTTATGGGTTTTCCTTCTGTTGTTGCCGGGACAAACTGACCAATAAGGTCAAAATTATCTGTCTGAGGATGGCATGTGTATGTTACATATGGCATACCCAAACCAGCTGCTATGGCATATGAACCAGCTGTTTTTCCTGAACCAGAATCACCATAAAGAAGGACATCCCTAAAAGATGGCTCTAATTCTGTTGAAACTTTAATCAATTTGCATATTTCTTCAATGTTTTCTGGAACATAGTAAGAATCATTGATTTTTGCAACCATTTTTTCATCATACTGTGTTTCTGTAAATTTGTACTTTCCATTAAACACTTCTGGCTTGCTTTCCTTAATTTTTTTTACAACTTCTCCTTTAAAGGCACGAACACGCCCATACAGTTCGGAATCAACAGCATATGCTTTTGAATGTATCGTGTTAAGTTGAATTGCTGCAATTTCACTAATTGATTCAAAATTATTAGAGATTTTTTTTGCTTTTAAACGGCTTATGATATTGTCTGAAATAATTGCTATTTTCTCAGAAATATTTTTCCAATCATCTTTTTCTTTGGAATAAATCATTGGAAATGCAATATTATCAAACGCATCTCTAGCTTCTGTATCCGACAAGGCAATCTCTAACAGCGAAAGAATAACAAGTGACATATCATTTTCTGCCATATCATAAGGCACTATTATCTTTTCGATTGGATTATAGATAGATGCCATAACAGAACCATTGACTGGATTATATACAGCACATTCAATTCTGTCATCAGAAAGATAATACTCCACAAGATATCTTTTGTTTGTATCAACCGCAATTGCACCTGGTATCAAACCTTCTCTGATTTTTTGATATTTCATCAATGCTATTGCGACAGAAGTATTAACTTCTGCATAAGGAATGACTTCTGCGGTATTATACTTTGATTTTTTAGGACCTCTCTTTGATAAGTTTTCAAGACCTTCTGGTAAATCTCTTTTCTTTGTGATATTCTGCATTACATTCATTATTATTCTCCTTTCATAAAAAGAGGGAGTGCATTTTCATGCGTCTCCCAAATGTTTTAGAAAAATTTTCTTTTCTTCGGCTTACAGTTCATGAATATATCGTTCTTATCTAAATCGACAATATCAATACCCATTTCCCGTTCAATTCCTCCAGCAGATAACGGTTTTTCTTCAACCGCAGAAGCTGGCTCCTGTGTTTCTGGTGTCTTTTCTTCGGAATAAGAAGATGTAGAATCATTACTTTCTTTTCCTTCAACATCTTTTTGCGTTGTTGAACCACTTCCCGCATACTCAATGTCAATCAATGTCAGGATAACTCCATTTACCAAACGACTTTGTCCGTAGTTTGGTGAATTTTCATCCCCCTGTGCTTCCTTTGCAGCCAATACATCTTTACTGTAATCGAAAGAGCAGTACACATGTACAAGGCTGTTTCTTCTTAGTTTTAGCTTTTTCAACATTTCTACTTTGTCACTTGGAACAGTAATGAAAAAATTGTTAAACCGAAACCCACCTGAATATGATGGGTCATACTTTTTCGAACCAACACAAAATGATGCTGTTGTTTTCCCTGTCCTATCAGAAACTTTATATCTAATAGGGTCTTCTCCTTTCTTTGCAATTATAAGTGCATCTCTAATTTCAATTCTTGCACTCATCTTTGAACTCCTCCTTTCTAACAAAAAAGGTCGCATAGACTACAATCTATACGACCTCTATTCCCAATGACTATTTATTAATAACTTAACACCATTATTATACAATGCTTCCATCTTTTTTTCAAGTGTTATTTATAGAATTAAGCTGCTTTGATATTGGTTCTTTTTTCACCGAATAAAATCTTGCAATAATATAAATTCCATCTTTTTCAAAGAAACTTAATTCATCTGGTAAATAAATGTTAATTTTATCCCCCGGTCTAATATATGTACTTTTATTTGAATGTAATGAAACTTGGTAGGTAATCCCACGAGCATCTTTAAAATAAATTAATAATTGTTTTTTTAATAGAGGAGTGTATGAATTAGATAACTCCGTGCAAATACCTGTTATTACAATGTAATTTTGATAAATAAATTTGAAATATAGGAAAAATCCATATATCAGGATTCCAACACCAATAAGAACTCCTATCAGCATGGTATAAAACATAACATTAGATTGACTATGTATGCTTCTAAACGCAACAATAGCATTTAATACAATAAATCCTGTTCCTGAAACAAGGAAAAAAATAACTTGTTCTTTTAAGTCTTTTGGGATATTTGACCATTTCACTTTTTTGTTAATATCAAAATTTAAAAGCATTGCAATTTTCGTGAAGAAATCGTGTTCTTTATTATTCATAAAATCAGTCAGTACCTCTCAATTTTTTAATATAATATACCAAAAAAACAACATTGCCAAGCGTAAAAACGCATGAAAATGCTGTTTTTGGAATTATTTAATGTTCTGACGGAGTTAAGGACCAGCCAACAGGACACATATATCCTTTTTGGAGAAGACTTTTTATATTTTCTCCAATGGTAAGATACTTCCCGTTTTGCAATAAATCTTCTTTCCTTATATAATCAAAAAATGTTCTTTCCTTGTTACCGGAAAAAAATCGAAAAATTTTCTTTTCTTCTTTTGGTAAAAAAATGCTTTTAACTGCATTGATTAATGCATTTTTTAAAACCAAAAAATTTTTCTGAACAAAAATGCAGTCAGAGATGCTTACAACATATGGCTGAATCCGTGTGCTTAGTTCATACAGAGAAACCTCGTTTTCTTCTGCCTGGGACATTGAGAGCAGTCCCATTTCCCTTAGTTCCCTGTAACTTTTTATAATTGGTTTTTTAGGGAATATATCACATTCACTCCACAATTCACTCACAGCTTCATACATATCATCTTCGGATATGATTGTTGCATGGCATACAAACCATACCATAAATTGGTATTCATCTAAATAATGTCTGATGAAACGTTGCGCTCCAGCTTTCACTGCATCATTTGGCATTCGTACAGTAACAATATGTGCTTTGTCCTGTTTGCTATATCCTTCATAAACTCCAACGCTAGTACAATAACGGTATAAATCCACGCTATTATTAACTACCATGTAAAAACCTCCTTACCTCTGATGGTAACGGAAGTATTAGGCTTGCGACCTTTATACTTTATTATACAAGAATAGCACAGGAAAAGTTGTGAACAATTTATTACGAAAAACTAACTTTTTCGCAAAAAAAGAGTGCTGTTTAAGCAGCACTCTTATGATGTTCAAAAATCGCAATGATTTTTTCACATAACTTAGTATGTCTTTGGATTCCTTCTCGGTTCAATATTGCCATATTTATAGCTTCTGTGTTTCCGGCACAAACAAACTTTACTTTTGCTCTACTTACAGAAGTATTAAACAGATTCATTTGCAACATATCACCATGAGACTCCAACATAGAAGTAATTACTACCTTGAATTCACTTCCTTGTGATTTATGGATAGTCATGCTGTAAGCCAAAGGAATATTTTCTAATTCATCATAGGCATAAGCAACCGTACAGTCACTAAAGTCTACATAAACATGTCCATTTTCTATTTTGCTAATGTACCCAAGGTCGCCGTTACAAGTTTTGTCTGTATTGAGTGTGCTCATAACCCTATCACCCAAACGATATGTTGTTTGAGTGGGAGAGTAGTAGAGTTCATCTTTATCTGGGCTATGTGGATTTATAATAGCTTGAATGCGCTTATTCATTGCCACAGCACCTGTTTCCGTTCTTTTTCTTAGCGGTGTAAGGCAACAAACTTCTTTTAAACCAAATTTTTCCACTTCTTTAACGAACATATCTGCCATAATTTCAGCAGCTTCTTGTTGCTCATAAGCATATAGTAAAATAAAATCATCACCATATTCCAGTGACAAATTTCCTTTTACAATCTTACGGCAATTAAGATAAATGTTCGAATTCGAAGCCTGTCGAAAAACTTTGGTAAGGCAGACAGTAGTTATATATCCACTATCTATCATATCTTTAAAAAACGCTCCAGGTCCTACAGATGGAAGCTGTTCTACGTCTCCAAGAAAAATGATTTGATTCCCACTTTTTATTCCTTGCAAAATTCGCCTTGCGACATATACATCAACCATAGATGTTTCATCACAAACCAAGCATTCTTCTTCCATGCAAAACCCCTGTTTATCACATAGGTTTTCGTCAAGAATTTGAAATTTTTTATGAGCTGTAAAAGCTGGATAACCAGAGGATTCCTTCATTCTGGCTGCTGCCCGTCCTGTAGGAGCAACAAACAACACAGATTTGTGAAGTACATTTTCCATGATATCCCGCATAACTTTTACAACCGTAGTTTTTCCAGTCCCCGGACCTCCTGTAATAAGAAGGACACCATTTAAAAGAGACTGTTTAACAGCTTCACGCTGATTAATGTGCAACGAGCAATTCAATCGTTTTTCTGATTTACTAATTTCAGCATCAATATCAATATTTACACAAGGAGAAAAATTCTTGACTATACGATACAATTCCTTCGCACAATCTGATTCTATACTGTATGGCAGCCACCTAGACACGCCATCCTCCATATAAATGATTTTATTTTCCTTGCATAAAACATCTTCTGCCTGAGAAAGTAACTCTTTTCCAATTTTATATTTTCTAGCATTCTTCTGTACATATTGAACATACATAGAATCTGGAATATAAGTATTTCCATTTGTATTTTCAGCTTCTTCGATAGATTCCAAAATCACAGCTTTGGCTTTTCCAATGCGATTTTCGGTATGGTTATTGTATTTTGTGATTGTAGATAGCTTAATACCGAATTCAGATAAGATATATGGATTTTCACTGAGAATTTTCTCTGTATCTTTCCCATATTTCTTCATAATCAATGCCAGCTTATTTTTGGTAAGACCGTATTTTTTGAATTTTACCAGAATCTTTTTGAGTACTCTGTCATACTGGTAAGAATCCATAATCCGCTCTATTGTTTTATCACTTATCCCAGCTACTTCTTTCAGCCTTTCCACATCATTATCTAAGATATGGATGGTTTCATTTCTGAATGTTCGATATATCCTTTCGGCAATAGACGGGGTAATACCCTTAATGGACCCAGATGACAAATATCCGACAATTCCTTTATATGTTGGCACAATCAGTTCTTCAAAAGAATTCACTGCATATTGTGGACCATAATTGGAATCTTTCCATTTCCCTTCCAGTATATATCTAAGATTTGAAGCCCTTGGAATGTTATAACCAGTAATTATAATTTCGTCTCCGGAATTACAATTCTCATCAGCTTCAATGACTTTGCAAAGATACACACGATATCCATTGTCATTATCAAACCCTTCGTTACTATATTTTGTTGATATATATTCTACTATCATTTTTCCTCCCCAAAAGGGAGGGAAAGGCTATAAATGCAGCCTTTCCCCTTTTTTATTTATTTAGTTACAAGTTCTTCTAAGTCAGGCTTATCATATGCTTTGATATTTAAGGATAAGATTCTTGCAATTTTCTCCTGTTCTTTAAATATTTTATTTTCCGGCTCATGGTTGTTCTTCATATAGCGTATAATCTCGCAAATAGCGAAATACAGCTCAAGCGCATTTGTTTTACTTCCCCTTGTGTTTTGAAAGTCAACAAATGCTTCCATGTATTTATTGCCAATTTTTATCTTTTTGCAAAGATTGATAAAGCATCTTTCCGGATAATCAAGCACTATTTCCTCTAGCCTGTCGAAATCCTTTAAAGTTGAACGGAAGAGGGCATAAATACCCTTTACATTCGTCTTAAACATTTCAATACTGGCTTTGTTTTTGTGATTCAGGGTTAAAGGATTTCCAATCTGGATATCCTTTTTCCCATTGCTCAAAACAGGTGTGATGTTTGCACCACATACCCCAACGTCTGAGGATGAGAACCTAACCACAGGATAAAATTTATCCGTTTTTTCATATCCCATTTTCGTAAGATATCCTTTGTAGTATTCTGCAAGGTCATTATCATGTAACATAAAATTTGCAGAACATAAGGAATGGTCTAAAAAGCCACCTGTAAACTGATAGCTTGCAGAACGACCATTTTCACTACACAGCTCTTTTAAACCTTCTTCCAATGCTTTCATGAGGTCATACATGACTAATACTGAATAATCGTTTGCATCTCCTGAATGAACAGCAGAAATTTTATCATCACGATATAAAACGAGAGAGCTGTCCCCCCATTGCTGCAAACAAATATTCATAACTGTTGAAAAGTCTTCAATGTTCATTTTCTGCAAAACAGTTCCGTTCACATGTCCTCGCCCGCACAAAGAAGCAAATGCTGTACTTCTTAATGGAATACAAGTCATTTTTTCCAATGGAAATTCCAACATAATAGGCTTTTCTTCCTCCATACATGAAATGATAAAATCATCATCACATGGAATATTCAGTTCTTCTCGCAATAAGGGCAATCCAATCGGATTATTATAAAGCGGATGAACTTTCATTTCTTTCGTATAGCACCTTCTCCATATATCTGTTTTCTTCTGTTTTTTTAAGACCTGTAAAAAAGTTGCCAATCCATTTTCTCCCTCTGTGAATACCAATAATTCATTGTCTTTCATTTTTTTCTCCTTTCTTTCTCTTGCATCATCCAATTCTGGTAATGATGTCGTTTCAGCTTTTGCTATTTCGAAGTTTTCAAACAAAAAAAGCCGTGACAAATGCATAGAGCAATTTTCACGACTATTCCCACAAACTATTGTTTAAAAACTTGATAAACTTATCATACCATATAAGGCTCCAAAAAGCAAGCATGTTAAAATGTAGAAGAGGAGGGTAGCAATTCCCTCCTCTTTACATTTTTACTCTGGTATATCCTGTGGCTCATCCGGAATAATAAAATCCTCTGAGCCAGTTATTATTTCGATATTTTCTTCCTCAGTTTCTGATTCTGCTGCCGTATCTCGTACCGGAACAGGTTCTGAAACTGGTTCTCTGTCTGGTTTTTCATCTTTTTCAAAGTCATAGTTGCCATCATCTGCCGGAGCAGCAAGATTGACACCTACTTCAATCGTATTTCCAATCACTTTACAATTCACGAAATTGCAATCTTGTAATTCGTCTACGATTTTTGACCACGCAAGTTCATTTCCTGGCAAATCCTTTATGATAAAAGAATTTTTACCTTCTGCAACCGCATCATTTGCCATGGCATTCAATATTGTCATGTTATCAATGATATAATTCACGGCAATGCTGACTGCCTTTTTCTCATCCTCCGAATTATCTGGTTCCGGAGCTGGCTCTGACTCAGGCTTTAGTTCTGGAGTTGGTTCTGGAGTTGACTTTGGAGCTGATTCAGGCTTTGACTCTGTTGGTGTGGGAGCGGGAACAGGCGTAGGAATCGGAGCATCCGGTTTCGGCTCGCCATATTTCTGCTCTATTACATCACACACAGTACCATTTTTAATCAAAACCATTGCACTTCGAGTCTGTTTACTTGTAACCAAAATTTCTACATCTACCTTTTTGTTGTGGGTGATAACATATACCCAATTATCAGCCTTGTATCTCCAGCCGTAGTTGGACGGATACTTATACTGAATCATTTCTTTAACCTGATGATTCAAATTTTCAGCCAAATACTGTATAGATATTTTCTCATCTTTTTTGGGGGTGATGTCGATAATTGTTTTCTCTGACTTTTTAAAAAGGTCTTTGATAAACGCTACAATATTCTTTATTGCAACTCCATACTCATACCAAAAGGAAGAGTTATTTTTTCTCTTTTTAAAGAAAGCATATATTGCTATCCATACCAGAATGTTGCCAATAAAATTTAAAATACTATCCATAGTAGTCTCCTTTCGCCATATCCATAAAAAGGTAATATGGTTTTCTTATGATGTTTTCTATTTTTACAGGTGGGAAATGACAGGAGAATACCTGCCCCTGGAGTAAAAAGTTGTTCTATATAAAACAGTTTTTCAGCTTTGCGCCTTTTTTCCATTGATGATTCTCTATTTTTTCATACAAAAAAAGGTCAAAACTCTCTTAATGAGAATTTTGACCTAAATGCCATCAAACGAAAAAAATAAACTGTGTAGTATATTATATACCATATTTTTTCATGGTTGTCAATTCTGTTATGACGTATAGAGAATGATAAAGCACATTACGACAACAAAAATAACAATGAAGATAACCTTAATAATGTTTTCCTGTGGTATTTTATTGATTTGATGTGCCAGTTGTGGAATCAAATCATCATAATAGCCATCTATATTCACATCATATTTTACTTCGTTCTCTTCCTCATAAGTTTCTATATCAGGCTGCTTCTGGTCGTCTTTCTTTTTTTTGGATTTTTCTTTTTTTTCTTTTTGGGATTTCTTTTTACCAAACAGCTTTCTTCTCCCTGTATTCTTGGAATCCTCTGTATCTACAGTTGAATCCATATCTATAACTGTATCATCTTGAGAATCATTGAAGTTCTCATCTGACTCCGGCTGTGATAAGGGTTCATTGTTTGAAGGACGCTCCGGCAGTGTAGTGCCTGATGCCTGGTTTTGAGAACGTGCTGTAACATTCCTTTGCATTGCTTCCAGGTCTTCTCTTGTCAACGGTTTTTTTCTGGCAGTAGCCACATTATCTGATGTTCCACCAGAAACAGAGATATTTGTGGCAGTAGCAGTAGTGGTAGTTATATTTTTTTCCTTTTCCGAAGATTGATTTAAGCCAGAGGTAGATGTAAACGGTTTTGCAAACTTAACCGGATTATCTGATACCTCATGATTGGAACTATTGGATTGGTTTATCTTTTTTAGGGCTTCCTTTTGATTTTTTACTCTTGGATTTGCCATTTTATAAGAACCAGTAAATTTTGGTACGCTAAATTTACCCTCAGAATCATCTTGCAAAATTCCATGACCACAATAAGGGCAGTTATATAATCCATCAGCAAACTCTTTACTACATTTAGGACACTTCACAGACATTCCCCTTTCTGTCAATTTTTTCGACTATTGTTATAAAATTATAACATTCATTATCTATTTTTTCAACGAAAAAAGAGGAAAGGGTATAACCCCTTCCTCTAAAAGAATACTTCATTAACTGATAACTGAATTTTGTCTTTGTAACGTTCCTTCTTGGCAGTAATGGTAATTGTGCCATGATTTTTACTTGCCTGGAGCAAACGTTCCCACAGACCTGTTGTTTTAATTTTTTTCGTGGTGCTGTACCAAAACACAATCTGTACTTCATTATTATCAAGAATACCATTGCAACGATAGGTTTCGTTGTATCCCTGTAATTCTTCCAATTCTGATACCAGACGGACCTGGATGCTATCTGCTCGTCTTACTGACTGCGTATTGGCAACCGTGTTTCCTATTTCCACTTTCGTAGCACTGCTGCCATCTCTTTTCGCTGCCGTATCCATTACCTTTAGGAAATTGGTACACACGCAGCGTCTGAATGCTTCTTTCTCTGCCTTATCAATAGTTATGGACAAATTGATAGGTGCTCCATCTTTAAAACCAACTTCATTAGATGTAATATAATCCCGACTGATTCTGTTTCCAGAATCATCAACCAAAGTGATAGTCACTTTGATTGTAACATAGGAGATGTTCGCTATGTTTATGATTTTCAAGTCATTATAGGCTACATCATAGTTACTCCCCACAAAAGATTCAAACACAGCTTTTGCTGTATCGTAGGTTTTGACTTTTCCTACAGGAACCTCCGTAAAAAGAGAGCGAAGTGGAATGCCATTAATTTTTCTTTCCATCACTTATTCCTTTCTACAAGGAAGCAATTTTAGCCACAAGACCTTCCATTAAAATCTGATAATTATTTTTACTGGATAGAGATTCTATCGTTTCCGCAATATCCTGACAGGAATTCTCATTGGGAACAGCCAGTTTATCAAAAATATCCGGAAGAGCCTGAATCAGCTTTTCTTCTTGTTGCTTTCTCTTAGATTTAAACTCCAGCATTTCTTCATATCTGTAGGTAATATACTGTGCCATGATTTTGAACAGTACTTCCCCTCCAGGAATATCCTTTGCATTGTTACAGGCTGTCATTGTAATGTTGTCCAGCTCCTGTTTGCGTTCCGGGGTATAGTCATCAAAAAGACTCAGCATTTCCCCAAGGCTTTCAAACAAAGCAATATAATCCTCTCTTTTTTCTTCATACATTTTCTTTTCCATATGTTTTTCTCCTTTCTTTTTAAACAAAAAAAGGTCGTTCCAGTATAAATCTGGTACGACCTTAATTCCTTAAACTGATAGCAAAATACTTATGACACAAGTATATATGATTCAGACACAAAATGCAAGCCTTATTTTACTGTAATCTTGCTCATGATATTGTCTGCCATATCCCTGACCTGATATTTGTTATGGTCTGTGTACTGAAAACTTACCATAACCGGAATGTCATTACTATTAAATGTGTAGCGGAAGGAATGTATTTTCTCTCCAGTAGAAGGCAGCAGAAGCTCCGTTGCCTTGTTTAACGGAAGGAAACTGTCTTCGATACCAAACAAAATACATTTGATTCCATCTATTGTGACTGTATCATCCATCGTTTCAACCAGGAATTCCGTCCCAAGATACTCCTTGTCGTAGCCATTCTGCATATAGATAGGAGCCAGAAGTTCTGTAATGCCCGCAAACTGAGCATAATCCTCTACATAGGCATGGGATTCATCAGATTTGTAAATGATTTTTGCTCCATCATACAATGTCCCATCATTCGGTGCTGAAATAACAACCAATCCTTCTTTCGTCCTTGTCAGCTTCCAGTTTTCCGGATATGGGAAGGAAATGCCTGTCTTATCATTTGCCACAAACATATTGCCCCCGAATTCATACTGTGCTTCGCTTTTAGCGGGAGTATATGTTCCAAGGGTGGAAACCATGTCATTTAAAACGCCTTCCAGCTCCTCCAACGTCTTATCTGTACTGACTCCTATCAGCGCAAAGCCACGGTCATTAAAGGATGTAAAATAGGAGATACAGGTAGGTTTAACAAAGCTGGATATATCATCCGAAGCAAACTCAATAGTAGGAATCTCCCTAGTAACTTTCTTTCCATTAATATCTATCTGAGTAGTCTTTCCCCTGTCCATAACAGAAGCCGTATATTTCTTTCCGTCAATTGAATATGGAAATCTATACAGCGCATCATCTATCTGGAGAGAATGAAATACTCCATTGCTGCTTTCAAATGTATCATTGATACAATATACGAAAATCTGCGTGTTTTCCTGAACCAGAAACGTCTTGTATTTATCCTTTTCCTGTACCTCGTACCCCTTTGGATAGTTAATGGTATAGCGTTCTGCATTATTGATTTCGAGCGTATAGTTATCCAATACCGTATCATCATAAATTGCAACATCCGGAAGACTTTCACTGGCTTCTCTGGTCGTCTCTGGGATAGTAATAGTCTCTAATTCTGTCTCGCTTTCACTTTCAGATTCCTCCTCTGATGTTTCTGCTTCGCCACTGGCTTCTATATCCTCTGTTGACATAGAAACATCCAGTGAACCTATGGTCGCATCATCCTCTTTATTTCCGCATCCGGAAAGAGATAATGATAAAGCAGCCAGACATAATAAAATCAAATATTTCTTCTTCACAGGCAAACGTACTCCTTTCCGTTATTTCCCTTCCATTATAAATCATCGGTTGTTATTTTTCAATATGTATATATATGTTGCACAATAGTTCGCCATATAGTATAATCAGATTATCTATACAACTGTCCCTTGCCGGATATCAAGCAGACAGATTAAAAAAGGAGAGTGGTACATTGGCAAACCTGAGTTATTTATCGGATACAACCAAACAGGTATTTGATGATTTCAAACATTCCTTAAAAAGTGAGAAAAGCCAGAAGGAATACTACTATATCATCAATGCCTTTTGTTCTTATTGTGGAAAGGACTATCTGGTGGCAGATGCTAATGATTTTAAAGGCTATTTTGAAAGTCTTGAGACCGGAGCTGCGGTAGGAAATATCTCTACCAAGACAATCTGCACCAGATACGCTGTTATGATTAATTTTTCTGCATACATCGTATCCCATGCACAGGATTACGGGATTACATCGTTTGTAAACTACATGATAAAAGTAAAGAAGCCTGGTGTCTCTGTCAATATCCGTCCTCAGAGCATTCCTTCCTTAGAACAGTTAGACCGGATTTATACAGCAGCACAGACTGACTATGCTATGTACTGTATCATTGCCCTGGTCAATAAATGCGCTTTAACTGTAGAACAGATATGCAAGCTCAAACTCCAAAATTTTATCATTGATTCTGAAATGAATTGTGGAATGCTCTTCCCATATCAGTACAGTGCGGATAAATATGTAAAACTTCCGGATGATGTACGGGATATCTTGAATGAGTATGTGAATGATATTAGAAACAGTCCAACTGAATTTCTTTTCTGTAATGCCAAAGGAGGACAGCTTACTCCCAGGGTCCTTCAAAACCGAATGAAACGAATCGTGGACATGGCAGCAGAAGGAGAGCAATGGGACTTTACCTTACAAGACATCCGGAACCTTTCTGTGGTTCTGATGTTAAAAGGCGGGGCAGAAGCGGAAGATGTTGCTTCCTATATTGGTATCAATTCCAAATGGATGCAAAAATTTGATAGGGCAGTAGAGGACTTTGTTGTGGCTCCATGCGACTTTATCAATATCAGCATAAAATAAATATATTTGACAGTTTTATGTTGAAATGATATAATTTTAGGAATAATATATATTTTTTTAACATTTAAGAGGAGGATATCATGAAGCACACAGCCAGTGTGCTCGTTTCTTCTGACTTTATTCGCTCTCACCTGGATTCGGCTGCAAAGCTGGTCTATCTTGCCATTGCAAGCCGGACTAATACATCTCGCCTGGCAGTTGTACCATTAAGAGAGATAGCACGGATGTCCAACGTGTCAATTAACACTGTACGACACGCAATACACACTTTGCAGTCACACGGATATATAGTAGTTCATCGTTGCATCGGACAATCGCATATTTATCAATTACGCACCAACAAGCACCAAAAAAACTGCATAGCAATCCCAACATCTCTTATTTGTAACCGCATAATGTCCACTACCTCTAAGATAGTGTATGCAATTTTGCTTACGTTTAAGGGTTATAGTCAGTCCAAGTGTTGCCCGTCCATGCGGACCATTGCAACATATATAGGTGCATCTGTTCGGACAGTACAGCGAGCTATTGCAACATTGCGTGGCTGTAATGCTATAACTACTGTGTGTGTAGCAACGGACGGCGCATATCCTCATAACGAGTATACGCTTCATAACATAGATGATGCTACAGATATGGATATGCCAGCACGAACTGAGCAATATAATACCAAGCTCTGCACATATTGTGCAGCAGAAGCAGAAGAAAATGAGCAGAAAAAAGCCCGTGTTGGAACCGCTAATTCCGACACAGGCAACCTAAAAAATATAACAAATTACATATCTGAGATGTATTATACCTCAGATACTCAACAAAGTCAAGCAACAATAACTATAGATGACTTAAAAGCACAAATATCGTATGATTGGCTCGTAGCGCAGCATAACGGCGTAAGCGCAGATATTGACAACTGTATAACAGCAATCATAGATGGTTTACACATTTGCGCCAACAAGCCCATAATAATCTCAGGACATCAATACGATTATGCAGCATACACCAGTGCTGTCAGACAACTAACAGCCGACCATATCCAACTGGCTATCGAGCGTTGGCGTTTAAGAGCACGTAGCACTCTTATTAGCAATCCACTGGCTTATTTACGTTCTGTAGTTATTAATGCATTGTGCGACATTGATTTGCACTATGCAGGTCAAGTCGAGTTTGATACTTATAACTGATTTTTTAAGTAACTACATCGTTACATTTAGGAGTGTGTCCATAAAGACAGACTCCTAGTTCTGATTCTCATAATCTTTTCTATTTGTTCACACATACTATCCCACCTGTTTTTTTATTTCGGCACTTGTCTCTATTACTATCAACTATACGACATTTTTAACAAGCAACTATCGTATTTATCATAACATACACGACATATATATTAATCTTTTTGCAATAATGTTTACTGATTATTCTTTTTAATATTTTATATCTATATAATATATCTATCCATCTATCTATTTTTATCCTTGCTATTTTTTATTTTATGAGTTATAATATTTCTATACAGTTTTTTATTAAAGTTCAATGGCTTACAGTGTTGATAGAGGGTATGAACATTGTAGCCTTTTTTTATTTTCATGCCATCATTAGTGAATGGCATATTTTTTTACCCTCATCAAGAAAAAATATAAAAGGAGGTATGGTCTTTGACTATCTTAGAAAAAATCAGCTTACTTGCAAAACGTGATATTGATGAATATGATAAAGACGGAGCACATATCAAAGAACATTTGATTCCGCTTTCCGATATTATTGCTATACTCAATTCACTTGAAAAGAAAAAAACAAGCGTATTTCTGAATGAATCCCTTGCTCTGGAATCTATTCATGCAGCACTCAACAATCCTATTATACAAAAGAGAATTGAACGTTGGTGTACGCATCCAGAATACCAACATCAAACTAGAATGATTATAGGGTATCCAATGAAAAAAACAATTGGATATTTCTATGAACTCAAGGAGCCATCTGAATCCGGGTATCTCGCTCTATCATCACAGGAATGCAAAAATCTTTGCCTGGTGATTCTAAGGAATCCTCAAGACAAAAATGACTTTATCCTGTATAGCGCATATCCAAGAACAATCAATTCTTCTACATGGTTGTAAACTATTATGAAAAAAAGGAGAAAACAATGAATAGCAATCATTTACAAGTCGGAATGTGTTACGATTCTTTCAAAAATTTATATTCTTCCCCTGTTGTTGACCTATCAGAAGGACTGTTACGTTTTGTACTGCCAATAGATAACTGTACAACAGAAGAGTTTAAAAATTTGAAAAACAGTTCTTTTACACTGTCCTTTAAAACAATTCAAATGCTCAGTTTTTTTACTTTCACTACAGGTGATTTAGCCTATGAAGCTCCTTACAATCCTTTTTTAAGAGACCCGGAATTACAAAACAGCTATACGCCAGATGAGGGAATACCACTGATGCTTCTTATTGTTAACACCAGAACTGGAGAACTAAAACATATCCGGTTCTGTGGAATGGGTCATCAGTTTACCGTCAATCTAAAGAGGATTATCGAAAAACAAAAAGAAAAATGGAAATTCCACTATACGGAAAAAACATTCAATCAATATCTGAATGCATACTATCAGATACCATTTAAAACTGCCATAAATATGCATGGAGAACAGCAAATCCAATATACCTTACAGGTATAACAATCAAAGGGGCTTATGCCCCTTTTTCTTTTTGTCAAATATATAGAACTAATTTTTAAAAAGGATAATATCCTTGTAAAAATTCATAAAAATACAAGTCTGTACAAAAATAATATTTCTACAAAAATTAACGATAACAAAAATAGGGGATACACAAAAATAAAAAAGTCAGTGTCGAATATATCTATGCAAATTCTCTCGATGATGAATGATAACAATTATAGGGGTAAGAAATTACCCTCCGGGAACTTAACCTTTTCTGA
>ULWI01034713.1_pt1 | contig 23117 bp, 15 predicted proteins | sample 1960301 | NCBI WGS metagenome assembly ULWI01 (sample SAMEA4835811, study PRJEB28245) | human gut metagenome | biome: gut microbiome; material: fecal sample | place: Denmark | collected 2008 | reverse complement strand
TGTGGTGGTCGTGGTGCTGCCGGAGGTAGAAGTGGAAATGTGGTTCACATTTGCGGTGGAAGCGGGCATACCGCTGTACACGGGAATAATAAAGGTCTTGGCCGTGTTCAGAATTTTAGCCGATTTATAGGCGTTATAGGTGGTAACAGACTCAGAAGCCGCCGCCTGTACATTGGCCATATATTCGTGGCTGTGCTTCTCTGCCGTGCCGGGGGCTACATTGAACTTTTGCAGATAGCCGGTGTTTTGGGTTTTGGAGAAGCCGTTTGCTATGTATGTTGCGCCGTTGTAAATGGACTTGTAGGGGTTGCTCCAGGGACGGCCGTAGTTAAAGTACTTGGTGCGGCAGACACTTTTGGGCACATAACCGGAGGTGCCGGTGGTGTATCTGCCATTGTTATCTGTGTACAGGCGCACCCGGTAGTATTTGCCTGCATTGGCGCGCCATACCATATACTGACCCTTTTTAGCCTTGGTCTTGGTGCCGCTGACCTTGCCGTTTTTATAGTCAGAGTAAATGGTGGCGTCCTTCTCCAGGCGCAGATACCCGGCAGCCCATTCCAGCCCGTCCATTGCGCCGCTGTAAGCGCCGATATTGTAGTAGTTGTAAATGCCGATAAACGGCGCACGGTTGCCGCTGGCGCCGCCGGTGGTGGCTTTGGTACTGCCCACCTCCTGTACGATTTTGGAGGCCAGATAATAGGCGCTCATACCGCTGTTTTTTGCGGCGGCCAAAATCGCGTCGGAATACTTGGTCTTGCTGTCGTAGTTCTTGCGGGTCTTGCCGTCGGTGGTCAGGTAGTTGATCCGGGAATTGTGCATCCAGGTGGGGGAGAGAATGGTCTCCACCCCGGCTTTGGTCTGCTTGGAATTATATGCGGTGGATTCAAACTGGAAAATATGCTTCTCATCAAAGAAGTTGCGGGGATCCATATAGTGCATCACCGCGTTTTGAGAGGCAGAGTACCAACTGGAGCCTTCCTGGGGCTTGTTCTTGCAGGAGGCGCAGCTGCAGTAATAGGCGGCAGACAGAGAAGACTGACGCTCAATCAGTTGCTTAGAGTGGGGGGAGCGCTCTGCTTTAACGGCAGCGGTGAAATTCAGCCCGGTCTTCAGCGGCTGAAAATCCCATTTGGGGTACTTATTGTGCAGGCTTACCAGCTTGCTGATATAGCTTTCCGGGAAGCCTTTGTCCCGTAACTGGTCGGCATAACTCTTGGCAAAGGCAGTTGTCGGTAATATTGTTAAAGTGGTCATTAACAGACAAATTGCCAAAAAAAGGCTAATCGTTTTTTTTATCATTCTGGTCGTCACCGTTCCTTAAATTTTTGGCGGTATTATGCGCTTTTTCGCTTTATTTTGCTTTATAATATCATTTCAACACGGCTTTGTCAATTTTTTGTAACCGGAAAATGTTGGCGAAACCCTTGACAAATTCGGAAAAATTGTGTAAACTTGTCACGCTGTGAAAAAAGAACACGGCCCATATCGAATAACAATCAAAAAATCAACCAATGACCAAGACCGAGAGAGAGGAGATCGGGAAGCGATTATGGACAACGCAACAAAACAACAAAATTCCAGCAATGCGAGAGAAGGCAACGGCCTGCCGGCCATGCTGACTCGTCTGCGTGAGAACGCAGGTATGACCCAAGAGGAGGCCTCTAAGCTATTTGAAGTAAATCGCAGCACTTATGCGTATTATGAGACTGGAAAGAGCCACCCCAAATACCCCCTGCTGTGTAAGATGGCCCATGCCTACGAGGTGAGCACGGACTACCTGCTGGGCATGAAAAGCGCTGCAAGCAACACCGCAGATACGCTGCATGATGCAGGCGTGGCTTACGATGCCAATAACGAGCAGCCCTCCAGCTATTTGAAGGGCCAGATCAATGACGGTATTGCCGAGCTTAGTAATGTAGAGCGTATGGTACTGTTTCGTCTGCGGATTATGGACAAAGAGGATCAGAATGGCATCCTCAACTTTATCAACTGCTTGGGCGAGTTGAACAAAGAGGAGTGGGAGACCCTGTTCCGTCTGTGCGTGATAGACAAAGAGAATCAGAAGAAAGTCCTTGACTTTATCAAGAGTCTGTAAACAGGCGATCCAACACAAAGAGAGAGCCACAGAGACCGGTAACGGTTTTTGTGGCTCTCTCTTTGTTTAGACTTGCAGACCGTACAGTGCGCGGGCGTTCTCCGCCGTTTGGCGCAGCACAGCCTGGGGAGACAGTCCCAGCACCTGCCCGATGCGTGCGGCGATGTGAGGGATCAGAGCAGAGTTATTGCGCTGCCCGCGGCAAGGCTCTGGCGCCAGGTAAGGACAGTCCGTTTCCAACACCAGGCGTTCTAAGGGGATCGTTTCCACCACCTCCAGCGCTTTGCGGGCGTTCTTGAAGGTGGCCACACCGTTCAGGCCGATGTACATGCCCAGTTTGATGATCTCCTTTGCCATTTCCTTGCTGCCGGAGAAACAGTGCACCACGCCTTTGGGCTGCAAGGCCTGCAGCAGCTCCAGCGTGTCGCCATGGGCTTCCCGGTCGTGTACGATAATGGGTTTGTCCACTTCCTTTGCCAGCTGGATCTGACGGCGGAAAAAGGCCGTTTGCGTGTCTTTGTCGCTGGCCATCCAGTGGTAGTCCAAGCCGATCTCGCCAATCGCCACGCACTTGGGGTCCGCCAGCAGCGGCCGTAGGCGCTCTATGTCCTCTAAATCGGCGCCTTCCAAATTCTCCGGGTGGAACCCGGCGGCAAAGTAAAACCAGGGATATTGGCGGCTCAGCGCCTGATTTTGCAGGGAGGAGGGCAGATCACAGCCGCAGCTGACCACACCCACCACGCCTAGGTCGGGCAGCCGGCAGAGCAGCTGCTCCCGATCCGGGTCAAATTGAGGATCGTCATAATGGGCGTGGGTGTCAAAAATCGGAGCGTTTTTCATAAATCGAATTCCTTTATAAAAAAGAGCGACCGGTCCGCAGACTGCTCGCTCTTTTGTGTTTTTTTAGCGAATCTTGGTGCCGGCAGGCATACCGTCCACAAACAGCACCTGTACATCATGATCGCCTACATCGCCGGCCAGAAGCATACCGTTGCTCATCTCGCCGCACAGCTTGGCAGGTTTTAAGTTGGCTACGATCACCACTTTTTTACCGATCAGGTCCTCCGGCTTGTACCAGGGGGCAATGCCGCTGACGATCTGACGGCTGCCGTCGCCGTCATTCACTTGCAGTTTGAGCAACTTCTTTGCCCGCTTAATGGGTTCGCAGTCGGTGATCTCTGCCACGCGCAGCTCTACCTTGCTAAAGTCGTCAAAGGCAATCTGCGCCACACCGGGCACCTCTGCCTTAGGCTGCTGGGCAGCGATGGCCTTCTCCATTTGGGCTTTAATTAAGGCGTTCAGTTCGTCGATCTCCTTGTCTGTGTCAATGCGGGGGAACAGAGCGTCGCCCTTGTGCACCGTTACATTGGCAGGCAGCACGCCGAATTTGGCAGCGTTCTCATAGGTGATCAGGTCCTCGGTAGCGCCGATCTGCGCCCAGGCCTTGGGCATAGAGGTGGGCATAAAGCAGGACAGCAGGGTGGTGGTGATCCGGATCACCTCCAGCAGGTTGTACAGCACGCTGGCCAGCCGAGCCTTGCGGCTCTCGTCCTTGCCCAGAATCCAGGGGGTGGTTTCGTCAATATACTTGTTGGCTCTGGAGATCACTTTGAAGATCTCTGCCAGGGCGTTGTTCAGCTGGGTCTGGTCCATGTAGGCAGCCACTTTATCCCGCAGCTCCAGTGCCGGGTCAATGAGAGAGGCGTCCAGTTCTTCGTCTGCTTCTCTGCATTCCGGCAAGGTGCCGCCAAAGTATTTCTCTGCCATAGCCACGGTGCGGGACACCAGGTTGCCCAGATCGTTAGCTAAGTCCGCGTTAATGCGGTTGATCATAATTTCGTTAGAAAAAGAGCTGTCTGCGCCCAGCGCCATCTCTCGCAGAATGTGGTAGCGAATGGCATCTGCACCGTAGCGCTCGCCCAGCACCAGCGGGTCTACCACATTGCCGATGGATTTGCTCATCTTTTGACCATTAAAGGTGATCCAGCCGTGTACTGCCAGGTGCTTGGGCAGCGGCAGATCCAGTGCCATCAGCATGGCGGGCCAAATGATGGCGTGGAAGCGCATAATGTCTTTCGCCACCATGTGCACATCGGCGGGCCAATAGCGGTCAAAGTCGTCATACTTGTCATTCAGGTAGCCCAGGGCGCTGATGTAGTTGGAGAGCGCGTCTACCCACACATAAACCACATGACCCGGGTCAAAGGTGACGGGAATGCCCCAGGTGAAGGAAGTGCGGGATACGCACAGATCTTCCAAACCGGGCTTGATAAAGTTGTTGACCAGCTCTACCGCGCGGCTCTTAGGCTGTAAATAATCCGTCTCCAGCAGCAGCTTTTCGATCCGGTCGGCAAAGGGGGACAGCTTAAAGAAATAGGCTTCCTCAGCGGCCTCGGTGACCGCACGGCCGCATTCCGGGCACTTGCCGTCCACCAGCTGGCTTTCCGTCCAAAAGCTCTCGCAGGGGGTGCAGTATTTGCCTTTGTATTCGCCCTTATAAATATAGCCCCGGTCGTACAGCTCCTTAAAGATCTTCTGTACCGTCTCTATATGGTAATCGTCGGTGGTGCGAATGTAGCGGTCATAGCTGATGTTCATGTAAGACCACAGCTTCTTAAAGATGGCTACGATCTCGTCCACATACGCCTTGGGGGTCACACCCTTCTCGGCGGCCTTTTGCTCAATTTTCAGACCGTGCTCGTCCGTACCGGTGAGAAAGAGCACATCATACCCTTGCATGCGCCGAAAGCGGGCGATGGAGTCGCAGGCCACGGTGGTGTAGCAGTGCCCGATGTGGGGATTGCCGGAGGGGTAGTAAATGGGCGTGGTGATATAAAACTTTTCCTTATCCATAGGAGCCTCCTTATACAAATACATTGAAGTTGGCCGTCGCGCCGTCCTTGGTGCGGGTCTCTACCGCATCGCCGGTCTGCATATTGACTTTGACGGAGGCGTACTTCTTTTTGTTTTTATAAACGGCAAAATAGTAGTTGTTGCCCTCAGACACGGTGCCGTCCACATCGTAGCCCTTGCCATAGTAGTTGGTCAGGGCGTCCAGTGCCTGGTTGACGGTGTAGGCGCTTCCGCTGTCCTCTTTTGCCTTTTTGGTGGTGGTTTCTGCCGGTTTTGTAGTAGTGTCGGTAGAAGCATTTGTGGTGCTCTCCGGCACCGTGGTGTCTGCCGTGGTGGCAGCGGGCCGGGTTGCGACCGTGGCGGGCTGGGTGGTCTCTTCCGGGGCAGCCTTGGTGCAGCCAAACAGCCCGGCGGCGGTGACGCAGCACAGACCCAGCGCCAGCGCTGCTTTAATCCCTTTATTCATACTTGATCACCTGATTTCAAAATATTACAGCAGGGAAGCGGCGCCCCGATCCAGCATCAGCGTTACATCTGTATGGAACTGTAACACAGAGGCGGGGCATTCCGGGGTTACATTGCCGGAGATTACCTGCTTAATGGCTTTGGCCTTGTGCTCGCCCAGGGCGATGATCAGAATGCGCTTGGCCTGCATAATGGAGCCAATGCCCATGGTCAGTGCTTGGGTGGGCACCTCCTCAATGGTGTTAAAGAAGCGGCTGTTGTCCTGAATGGTGCTCTCCTTAAGGGACACCACATGGGTCCACCGCTGGAAGGAGTCGCTGGGCTCGTTAAAGGCAATGTGACCGTTGGAGCCGATACCCAGCAGCTGAATATCAATGCCGCCGACAGCGCGAATGCTCTCCTCGTACTGCTTGCACTCGGCCTCTAAGTCCGCTGCGTTGCCGTCCAAAAAGTGAATGCGCTCCTTCGGGATATTGATGTGGTCAAACAGATTTTCGTGCATAAAGGAGTGGTAGGAATTTTTGTCTTCCACATCCAGCTTGCAGTATTCGTCCAGGTTAAAAGTGGTCACTTTGGAGAAGTCCACGGCACCCTGCTCGTACAGGCGGATCATGTGGTTGTAGGGCTTCAGCGGGGTGGAGCCGGTGGCCAGACCCAGTACGGAGTTGGGCTTTGCCAGCACCTGGCCGCACATATAGTTACCGGCTGCAATGCCGATCTGTTCTTCCGTGTCGTAAATCAATACATTCATGTTGCTTCCTCACTCTTAATTTTAAGAATATGTCCTATATTATATACGATTTGGCGGCAATGTCAATTCTTGTCGTGCTTTTTGGTACGATAGCGCAGCCAAAGCCACAACAGCACCCCGGCACACAGCAGTCCAAGGGCCGCACCGGCGGTGTCAATCGCCCAGTCTGCCGCCTGGCAGGAACGCCCGGGCACAAAGCGCTGGTGCACCTCGTCAGTGATCGCATACAGACTGGCAATGGGCAGGCTGACGGCGGTGTACCGGCGTCCCCAGGTGGCTGCGCAGGCAAAGCTCAGCAGCAGGCACAGCCCGGTGTATTCCAAAAAGTGTGCGGATTTGCGCACCAAAAAGTCTGTGAGCCGACCATCGCCCAGCAGGCGGGTGAGCCAGGCCAGTACAGCGCCGCTCTCGCGGCTGGATTGGTCCGCTGTGCGGGAGGACAGGTAGAAGATTACACCCATACACACCACGCTGAGCACCCAAAAGACCATAGCGTACCGCTTATTATGCTCTGACCGCTTCAACAAAGGAGACCCTCCCGCTGCCCGGGTGAAACTGAACGCCGCTGACGCCTCCAGCCATCACATAGTAGGCAGACTCATAGAATACCGGTAGAACGGCGCCGGTTTGGATCAGCGCCTGCTCGCAGGCCCGGCAGGCGGCGGTGGCCGTGCCGGCAGTGGCGTTCTTGGCCACTGTCAGCGCCCGTTCGATTTTATCGCTTTGCAGCTTCATATAGTTGGTGGAGAGCAGGTTGGACAGAAAGGTCACCGGGCTTTGGCTGGCGGCCTCCATAGGGTACAAGGCAATGTCGTAGGTGCCTGCGGCCATCTGGCTCTCCATCTCCGCTTTGGTCATGGTTTCGATCTTTAGGGAAAAGGCAATGCCGGTGCCGTTGCCGTAGGTGGTCACAGTGCCCAAGCTGCTTTGCACCCCCTGTACCAGCGCCTTGGCGTAAGCGTCCATCTCCGGGGTGGTAATGACTGTCAGCGCCACGGTGGTCAGCCCGGTCTCCTCCAACCCGGCTTTCCACAGGGTTTGGGCGCGGGCAGCATCCCTGGCAGGCACCAGGCTGTTTTTAGCAGTGGTCACATTCCCGCCGTCCACCGTGGTACTAGGCGGGGTAATGCCGGTGGACGCCTGCAGATACTTGCTGTTTTTTGTATCTGCCGGGGACAGGCTCAGGCAGATGGCTCGGCGCATTTTTTCATTGGATAGGCTGCCTTGGTTGGTGTTAAGCAAAAACGCCCAGGTGGTGTTGGCATAGGGGATAGCGGTCAGGTCGTCCTTCTTTTTCAGGGCGCCGTACTCACTGCCGGTGAGAAAGGCAGCGTCGTAGTAGCCGCTTTCCAACTTCTCCGGTACCTTGCTGTTTTCGTCCTTGATATTCAGGGTGATATTGTCCACCTTCGTGGGGTTGGCGCCCTTGTATTCCTGATTTTTGTTCAGGGTATAAGAGGTGTCCAGTTGATTTTTTACATAAAATTGGCCGTTAAAGAGAGAATACTCCGTGCCCAGGCCGTAGCGGCCCTTGGTGGCGGTAAAAAATTCTTTGTTGCAGGGCATGGCTGCTGCGCCGGACAGGGTAGAAAAGAACCCGGCGTCCGGGGTGCGTAAGGTGATCACCAAGGTGTAATCGTCCGTGGCCTTTACTTGCAGCGCAGAGGCGCTCTTCTGTTTGGTGTACACCTGCTGTGCACCGGCAATGCCGGACAGGGCAGGGTACAGGGGACAGGCGGTCTGGGGCGATACGGCGCGCTGAAGCGCAAAAACAAAATCATGGGCGGTAATGTCCGGATCCCAGTTCTTGCCCATACGCTCGGTTACTGCGTCCGTCAGGTGCCACTTCAGTCCCTGGCGCAGATGGAAGGTGTAGGTCTTTTGGTCGGTGCTCACCGTCCAGTCCGCAGCCACAGCCGGTTTGACCGTGCCGTCGTCCTCTACACGCACCAGCCCCTCATAGCAATTCTCCGCGATCAGGTATTCATCCTGGGTGGCAGCCACCTGAGGGTCAAAGCTGGTGATATTGCCGGTGATGGGGTAGATAATATCCAGCTGCTTGTTCCGTCCGCCGCAACCGGCAAACAGGGTGCACACCAAAGCGGCGCACAGCAGCAGAGAAAAAATACGCTTACAGTTTTGTTTCATGGTTCGCTCCAGTTGATTTTCTTGCCGTCTATTATACCATAAGGGGAGAGAAGAAATCAATTTTTAGCGCTCCGATTTGTAGAATTTTTTGAAAAATTCTTGTGCAAAGTGACGAAAAACAAGAAGCACACGGCGGCGTGTATCAAAAAGTTTTTCGTTTTGTGGAATTTATATAAAAATAATTGTTGACTTTCCGGGCTTGTTCGTCTATATTATATGCACGATTAAAATGGAAATTTATGCGCACGAGTATATGCGCGCCCCTGCCGGGCCGTGCGAAAAACTTTAGGCCCGCGGCAGCGGATCGGCGCTGGATTTCGACTTTTTTCTGAGAAAAAAAGATTGGAGTGACCCCTTTTATGTTGAACGTGAAAGACGTGCAGCTCGGCACCACAACACGAAAGAGTTTTGCAAAGATCAATGAAGTGATGCAAATGCCCAACCTCATTGAAGTGCAGAAGAAATCGTACCAGTGGTTCCTGGATGAAGGTTTGGAAGAGGTGTTCCGCGACATTGGTTCCATCACGGATTATACAGGCAATCTTGTGCTGGACTTTATCGACTACACCATGGACGAGGACCCCAAGTACACCATTGCCCAGTGTAAGGCAAGGGATGTGACTTACGCCAAACCCCTGAAGGTCCGTGCCCGCTTGCAGAACAAAGAGACCGGTGAGGTGAAGGAGAACATCATCTTCATGGGCGACTTCCCGCTGATGACGGATGCCGGCACTTTTGTAATCAACGGTGCAGAGCGCTGCATTGTGTCTCAGTTGGTGCGTTCCCCCGGCGTGTATTACCACATGGACCATGACAAGACCGGTAAGGAATTGTATACCAACACCGTGATCCCCAACCGGGGCGCATGGCTGGAGTATGAGACAGACGCCAACGACCTGTTCTATGTGCGCATTGATAAGAACCGCAAGATCTTTATCACCACTTTCCTGCGTGCGTTGGGTCTGGGTCTCGATCATGAGATCATTGACTATTTCGGTGAGGATGAGCGCCTGGTGGCCACCATTGAGAAGGACACCACCAAGAACCAGGAGGAGGCACTCCTGGAGGTGTACAAGCGCCTGCGTCCCGGCGAGCCGCCCACTTTGGAGACGGCACAGGCTCACTTGGACGGCCTGTTCTTTGACCCGCACCGGTACGATCTGTCCCGAGTGGGTCGCTACAAGTATAACAAAAAGCTGGGTATGGCTGACCGCCTGAACGGCCAGATCCTGGCAGAACCGGTGATCTCTCCCCAGGGTGAGTTCCTGGCAGACGCCGGTGAGAAGATCGACAAGATCAAGGCCATGGAGATCGAGGATGCAGGTGTTATGTTTGCATTTGTCGATGTGGACGGCAACAATGTAAAAGTTGTGTCCAACGGCATGGTCGATATCAAGAAATATGTGGACTTTGACTGCACCCCTCTGGGTATTCGTGAAAAGGTCAGCTATGCTGTGCTGGCAGAGATCCTGGAGAAGTGCGGCGATGATGAAGAGGCACTGAAAGAGGAGATCCGCATTAAGCAGGATGACCTGGTGCCCAAGCACATTACCACAGACGATATTTTTGCTACCGTGTCTTATCTCTGCAACCTGGCTTGCGGTGTAGGCACCACAGACGACATTGACCACCTGGGCAATCGTCGTATCCGCGCAGTAGGCGAGTTGCTGCAAAACCAGTTCCGTATCGGCTTTACCCGTATGGAGCGCGTGATTCGTGAGCGTATGACCTTGCAGGCACAGGACGACGAGGATGCCATTACTCCCCAGGCACTGATTAACATTCGCCCGGTGGTGGCTGCCATTCGTGAGTTCTTCGGCTCCTCTCCGTTGTCCCAGTTTATGGACCAGAACAACCCCTTGGCGGAGCTGACTCATAAGCGCCGTCTGTCCGCACTGGGCCCCGGCGGTCTGTCCCGTGACCGCGCCGGGTTTGAGGTGCGAGATGTACACTATACCCATTACGGCAGAATGTGCCCCATTGAGACTCCCGAAGGACCCAACATCGGCCTGATCTCTTATCTGGCTTGCTATAGCCGGCTGAATGAGTACGGCTTCATTGAGGCACCGTACCGTAAGGTGGATAAAGAGACCGGTGTGGTCACCGATGAGGTGGTCTATATGACCGCCGATGTGGAGGACGAGTTCGTTGTGGCCCAGGCCAATGAGCCTCTGGACGAGGAAGGTCACTTCACCAACCGCCGTGTTACCTGCCGCCATCGGGACGAGTTCCTGACCCTGCCCCCGGAGCGGGTGGATTACATGGATGTATCCCCCAAGATGGTTGTATCCGTAGCTACGGCTATGATTCCGTTTTTGGAGAACGACGACGCCAACCGTGCACTGATGGGCGCCAACATGCAGCGCCAGGCTGTGCCGCTGCTGAAGACCGAGGCCCCGGTAGTGGGTACCGGTATGGAGTATAAGGCAGCTTACGACTCCGGCGTGGTGGTCATTGCCAAGCGTGGCGGCACCGTGTGCGCCGTAGACGCGCGTACCATTGATATTAAGACCGCTTCCGGTGAGATCGACCATTACGAGTTGGTAAAGTTCTGCGGCTCCAACCAGGGCACCTGTATCAACCAGCGGCCCATCGTCTCCCTGCACCAGCAGGTAGAGGACGGCCAGGTGATCGCCGACGGTCCCGCCACCTGCAATGGTGAGGTTTCTCTGGGTAAGAACGCCCTGATCGGCTTTATGACCTGGGAAGGCTACAACTACGAGGACGCCGTATTGATCAACGAGAAGATCGTGCGGGACGATGTTTATACTTCCATTCACATTGAGGAGCACGAGGTGGAGTCCAGAGACACCAAGCTGGGTCCGGAGGAGATCACCCGCGATATTCCCAATGTGGGCGAGGACGCGCTGAAGGATCTGGACGAGGACGGTATTATCCGCATCGGCGCCGAGGTACACAGCGGCGATATTTTGGTGGGTAAAGTGACCCCCAAGGGCGAGACGGAGCTGACCGCAGAGGAGCGGCTGCTGCGTGCCATCTTCGGTGAGAAGGCCCGCGAGGTGCGTGACACCTCTATGCGTGTGCCCCATGGCGAGTATGGTATTGTGGTGGATGTTAAGGTGTTCACCCGTGCCAACAGCGACGAAATGAGCCCCGGCGTGAATAAAGTGGTTCGCGTTTATATCGCCCAGAAGCGTAAGATCCAGGCCGGTGATAAGATGGCCGGTCGTCACGGTAACAAGGGCGTTGTGTCCCGGGTACTGCCCCAGGAGGATATGCCGTTCCTGCCGGACGGTCGCCCGTTGGATATTGTATTGAACCCCTTGGGCGTACCTTCTCGTATGAACATCGGGCAGGTGCTGGAGGTGCATCTGGGTTATGCCGCTATGGCACTGGGCTGGAAGATGATGACCCCCGTATTTGACGGTGCCCATGAGGACGACATTCGTGAGTGCCTGAAATTGGCCGGCCTGCGTGAGGACGGTAAGACCACCTTGACCGACGGCCGTACAGGCGAAAAGTTTGATAACCCGGTGACCGTGGGCTACATGTATTACCTGAAGCTCCATCACCTGGTAGATGATAAGATCCACGCCCGTTCCACCGGTCCTTACAGCCTGGTCACCCAGCAGCCTTTGGGTGGTAAAGCCCAGTTCGGCGGCCAGCGTTTCGGTGAGATGGAGGTTTGGGCACTGGAGGCATACGGCGCTGCTTACACCCTGCAAGAGATCATGACGGTGAAGTCCGATGATGTTGTGGGTCGTGTGAAGGCTTATGAGGCCATTGTTAAGGGCGAGAATATCCCCAAGGCAGGCACGCCGGAATCCTTCAAGGTTCTGTTTAAGGAGCTGCAGGCACTGGGTCTGGATACTCGTGTGTATGACGCCAACGGCGAGGAAGTAGAGCTCAAGCAGGATCTGGACGATGGCACCGGTATTCAGCCGATTGATGACAAGGCGTTCACCACCGTCAATGACTTTGACGAGGGCAGCGAGGGCTTTGGCATTGAGAATGCGGAAGAAGCCGGCGAGGAAGCAGGCGCAGACGCAGCGGATTCGTTTGCAGATTTGTTTGCAAACGCCCTGGACGACGATTCGGACGATGGGGCCGACGCGTAAACGCCATTCCGACACTACATTATATATAAAGGAGTGCTTCCATGATGGAGAATAAAGAAAACGAATTCAGCTCGATCAAAATCGGTCTGGCGTCTCCCGAGCAGATTCGGGAGTGGTCCTACGGCGAGGTCACCAAGCCGGAGACCATCAATTACAGAACGCTGAAGCCGGAGCGGGACGGTTTGTTCTGCGAGCGCATTTTCGGCCCCATGAAGGACTGGGAGTGCCACTGCGGCAAATATAAGAGAGTACGCTATAAGGGCAAGGTCTGCGAGCGCTGCGGCGTAGAGATCACCCGGGCCAAGGTACGCCGTGAGCGTATGGGTCACATTGAACTTGCGGCTCCCGTGTCTCACATTTGGTATTTTAAGGGCATTCCCAGCCGCCTTGGGCTGGTACTGGATTTGAGCCCCCGTTATTTGGAGAAGGTGCTGTACTTTGCACTGTATATCGTAACGGATCCCGGCGACACCCCGCTGGAGAAAATGCAGATCCTGAACGAAAAAGAATATGCAGAAATGCGCGAGCGCTATGAGGACGACTTTGAGGCCGGCATGGGCGCCGAGGCCATCAAAAAGCTGCTGCAAGACATTGATGTGAAAGCCCTGCGGGATGAGCTGACCGAGGAGCTGGAGACTGCTACCGGTCAAAAGCGTGTGCGTCTGCTCAAGCGCCTGGATGTGGTCAATGCATTCTATCAGAGCGGCAATAAGCTGGAGTGGATGATCCTGGATGCCATCCCGGTAATCCCCCCGGATATTCGCCCCATGGTTCAGCTGGACGGCGGCCGTTTTGCCACCTCTGATCTGAACGACCTGTATCGCCGCGTTATCAACCGAAACAACCGTTTGAAGAAGCTGCTGGAGCTGGGCGCACCGGATATTATCGTGCGCAACGAAAAGCGTATGCTCCAGGAGTCTGTGGACGCCCTGATCGACAATGGCCGCCGCGGCCGTCCGGTCACCGGTCCCAACAACCGTCCGCTGAAGTCCCTGTCTGATATGCTGAAAGGTAAGCAGGGTCGCTTCCGTCAGAACCTGCTGGGTAAGCGTGTTGACTACTCCGGCCGTTCCGTAATCGTGGTTGGCCCGGAATTGAAGATGCACCAGTGCGGTCTGCCGAAGGAAATGGCGATCGAGCTGTTTAAGCCCTTTGTGATGAAGCGGCTGGTAGAGACCGGCGTGGCCTCTAACATTAAATCTGCCCGTAAGATGGTGGAGCGTGCCAACAACCCGGCCGTTTGGGACTCTCTGGAAGTGGTCATTAAGGATCACCCGGTGATGCTTAACCGTGCACCTACCCTGCACCGTTTGGGTATTCAGGCTTTTGAGCCGGTGCTGGTAGAGGGTCGCGCAATTAAGTTGCACCCGCTGGCTTGTACCGCATTTAACGCAGACTTCGACGGCGACCAGATGGCTGTGCACGTGCCCCTTTCCGCAGAGGCACAGGCAGAGGCCAGAATGTTGATGCTGGCTGCTAACAACCTGCTGAAACCCTCTGACGGTAAGCCGGTAACCGTGCCTACCCAGGATATGGTGATCGGTTCCTATTACCTGACCATGATTAAGGGCGGCGAGCCGGGCTGCCCCACGGTGGAGAAAGACGCCCAGGGCAACGAATATACCCGCTATAATATTTACAGAGATAAGGACGAGGCCATGATGGCCTACCAGGAAGGCTCTTTGGGCTTGCACTCCGAGTGCCTGATCCGCTTCTCCAAGGAAGTGGACGGGGAAGTGCACGAGCACCTGGTTAAGACGACCATCGGTCGTGTGATCTTTAACGCCCCGGTGCCTCAGGACCTGGGTTTTGTGGATCGTTCCGATCCGGAGAATGAGTTTGTACCGGAGATCAGCTTTGTTGTAAAGAAGAAGCAGCTGGGCCAAATCGTCGAGAAGTGCATTCGCGTGCACGGCGTTGCCGTGGCATCCAAGGTGCTGGACGCTTTGAAGGCGCAGGGCTATAAGTATTCCACCATTTCCGGCACCACCGTAGCCGTTGTGGACGCCCTGATCCCGGAGAAGAAGAAGGAGTACCTGGACGAGGCCGAGAAGCGGGTGGACGAGATTACCACCAACTACAACTACGGCCTGATTACCAACGAGGAGCGTTCGTCCGCCGTTATCAAGGCTTGGGAGGACTGCACCAACAAGGTATCCCACGAGCTGACCAGTAACTTTGACGGCGCCCATAACCCCATTCACATGATGGTAGACTCCGGTGCCCGTGGTAGTACCTCTCAGCTGCGTCAGCTGGCCGGTATGCGTGGTTTGATCGCCAATACCGCCGGTAAGACCATTGAGGTTCCCATTCGTGCCAACTACCGTGAGGGTCTGAATATTCTGGAATACTTCATTTCCTCCCGTGGTGCCCGTAAAGGTTTGGCCGATACCGCACTGCGTACCGCAGACTCCGGTTACCTGACCCGCCGTCTGGTAGATGTATCCCAGGATGTAATCATTCGCGACCAGGATTGCGGCTGCCACGATGGTATTATCGTAAGCAAGATCATGGACGGCAACCGTGTACTGGAGCCGTTGGAGGAGCGCCTTACCGGTCGTTTCGTTGTAGACCCGGTGATCGATCCTAACTCCGGCGAAGTGCTGATGGAGCCGGATCGTATGATGACAGAGGAAGATGCCAAGCGTATTGTGGACGCCGGTATCGAGTCCGTAAAGATCCGTTCTCTGATCACCTGTAAGTCCCACCACGGCGTGTGCTGCAAGTGCTACGGCGCCAACCTGGCCTTTAACGAGCCGGTTCAGGTAGGTGAGGCCGTGGGTATCATCGCCGCCCAGTCCATCGGTGAGCCGGGTACACAGCTGACCATGCGTACCTTCCATACCGGCGGCGTTGCCGGTGGCGCCGATATTACACAGGGTCTGCCCCGTGTAGAGGAGCTGTTCGAGGCCAGAAAACCCAAGCAGCTGGCCATTCTGTCTGAGATCGACGGTGTGGTTCATTTTGAGGAGATCAAGAAGAGCCGTCACGCCATTGTGACCGGCGAGGACGGGGAAGAGAAGAAGTATCTGATCCCCTACGGTGCCCGTCTGTGCGAGCACATTGTTGAGGGTGCTCATGTGAAGAAGGGCGAGGAGCTGACGCTCGGCGCCGTGAACCCCCACGATGTTTTGGCTATCTTGGGCGAAGAGGCTGTTTATAACTACCTAATTAAGGAAGTACAGTTCGCTTACCGTACCCAGGGTGTTGATATTAACGACAAGCACATTGAGGTTATCGTTCGTCAGATGCTTAAGAAGTGCACCGTGGACGATGCCGGTGATACCGATCTGGTGTCCGGCACCATGGTGGATGTGGCCCAGGTAGACGAGGCCAATGAGGCCATTGACAAGCGGATCGCTTTGGGCGAGACCACTTTGAAGCACGCCACTTATATCCCGATCCTGATGGGTATTACCAAGGCGTCCCTGGCCACCGACTCCTTCCTGTCCGCCGCCTCCTTCCAGGAGACCACCCGCGTGCTCACCGATGCTGCCATCAAGGGCAAGGTGGATCCGCTGATCGGTCTGAAGGAAAATGTAATCATCGGTAAGCTGGTGCCCGCCGGTACCGGTATGCAGGTGTTTGATAAGGTGGATGTGGTGCCCAGCTATTTCTCCGCTGAGGGCAGCGAGGAAATTTTGAACCTGGAACAGCTGCAAGAGCTCTTGACAAACAGTATGTCCGAGTGATATAATGCTAAATTGTCGGTGTGCGATTTGCGCTAAATCAGCCCAAATCCCATCGAATTTAGCCGAAAATTGACCATTTACCGGGGCAGAACCGTAAAGTTCTGCCCCAGTAGGTGCGTTTTTGAGCAGAAAATGCAAATTTGCTTTGCCAAATTTGTGTTTTGTGCGCAAAAGCGTACAAAATAATTTGAAAGGAGATAAACGATTGCCTACCTTTAACCAACTTGTAAGAACAGGTCGTAAGACGCTGGAGAAAAAGTCCAAAACACCGGCTCTGCTGAAGGGGCTGAACACCAAGAAGAATGTTATGACCGATAACAATTCTCCCCAGAAGCGCGGCGTTTGCACCGCAGTCAAGACTGCAACTCCGAAAAAGCCGAACTCTGCACTGCGTAAGATTGCCAGAGTGCGTCTGTCTAACGGCATTGAAGTGTCCGCTTACATTCCCGGCGTAGGTCACAACCTGCAGGAGCACTCTGTAGTTATGATCCGCGGCGGCCGTGTAAAGGATCTTCCCGGTGTGCGTTACCACATCATTCGCGGTACTCTTGATACCCAGGGCGTGAACGGCAGAATGCAGGGCCGCTCTAAGTACGGCGCCAAGAGACCGAAAGCTGCTAAGAAATAAGAGCAGCGCCGATCCGTTAAGGATCCACCAAGCTCAGCCCGGCTGAGTTTGATCTTCTTGTTTGGAAATCCGGCAAAAGTTTATATACTTTATATAGCTATACAGTGTATGACCTTTTTGTTGGCTCCACGGGAAAACTCGAGTACCTATGAACTCATCAATGATAATGAAGGAGGGAAGCGAAGATGCCAAGAAGAGGCCAGATCGCTAAGCGTGACGTTCTGCCTGATCCGCTGTACAACTCTAAGCTTGTTACACGCCTGATCAACAACGTTATGTACGATGGTAAAAAAGGTGTCGCACAGAAGATCGTGTACGACGCTTTCGACATCATCAAAGAAAAGACGGGTAATGATCCCCTGGAAACTTTTGAAGCTGCCATGGAGAATGTTATGCCCGTACTGGAGGTTAAGGCTCGCCGTGTAGGCGGTGCGACCTACCAGGTACCGCTTGAGGTTCGTCCGGAACGGCGCCAGACCCTGGGTCTGCGCTGGATCACTCTCTATGCGCGTCAGCGTTCTGAGAGAACCATGAAGGAGCGCCTGGCAGCCGAGATTATGGATGCTACCAATAAGACCGGCGGCGCTGCCAAAAAGTGCGACGATACCCATAAGATGGCTGAGGCAAACAAGGCGTTTGCTCATTTCAGATATTAAGCCATTCAGTTTGTTAGGAGGATATTATGCCGAGAAAAGTATCTCTTGAAATGACAAGAAATATTGGTATCATGGCGCATATTGATGCTGGTAAAACCACCACCACCGAGCGTATCCTGTATTACACGGGTATTAACCATAAGATCGGTGAGACCCACGATGGTACAGCAACCATGGACTGGATGGCGCAGGAGCAGGAGCGCGGTATTACCATTACTTCCGCTGCTACCACTTGCTTCTGGAAGAAGCACAGAATCAATATCATCGATACCCCCGGGCATGTGGACTTCACCGTAGAGGTGCAGCGTTCCCTGCGTGTGTTGGACGGTTCCGTTACCGTTCTGTGCGCCAAGGGTGGCGTTGAGCCCCAGTCTGAGACCGTATGGCGTCAGGCTGACGAGTACCATGTACCGAGAATGATCTATGTCAATAAGATGGACATTATGGGCGCAGATTTCTACAATGTACTGGATATGGTCAATGACCGTTTCAAGTGCAATGCACTGCCCATTCAGTTGCCCATCGGCGCGGAGGACACTTTCCGCGGGATTGTGGACCTGGTGAATATGGACGCCGAGATCTATTATGACGATCTGGGTAACGATGTTCGCCGTGAGCCCATTCCTGAGGATATGATGGAATTGGCGCAGAAGTACCGCGAGCAGCTCATCGAGCATGTCGCCGAAATGGACGACGCGCTGATGGAGAAGTATTTCGCCGGCGAAGAGTTGACTGTTGACGAGATCAAAAAGACCATCAGAAAATCTACCATTGCTAACAAGATGGTGCCCATCACCTGCGGTACTTCCTACCGTAACAAGGGTGTACAGCCCCTGCTGGACGCAATCGTAGATTATATGCCCGCCCCCACGGATGTTGAGTCCATTAAGGGCGTAAATCCGGACACGGACGAGGAAGAGTATCGTCACTCTTCCGACACAGAGCCTTTTGCTGCTCTGGCGTTCAAGATCGCTACCGACCCCTTCGTTGGTAAGATCTGCTTCTTCCGTGTATATTCCGGTACCATTGACGCAGGCTCTCCCTGCTACAACTCTGTAAAGGGTCATAAGGAGAGAATGGGTCGTATTCTGCAGATGCACTCCAATCACCGTGAGGATATTCCCACCTGCTACGCCGGCGACATCGCTGCTGCCGTAGGTCTGAAGAACACCACCACCGGTGATACGCTGTGTGACGAGGATCATCCCATTATTCTGGAGTCCATGAACTTCCCGGATCCCGTGATCCGTGTTGCCATTGAGCCTAAGACCAAGGCCGGTCAGGAAAAGATGGGTCTGGGTCTTGCGAAGTTGGCAGAAGAGGACCCCACCTTTAAGGCTTACACCGATGAAGAGACAGGTCAGACCATCATCGCCGGCATGGGCGAGCTGCACTTGGAGATCATCGTTGACCGTCTGATGCGTGAGTTCAAGGTAGAGGCCAATGTTGGCGCTCCCCAGGTGGCTTACAAAGAGACCATCACCAAGGAAGCGGCTTCCGATACCAAGTATAAGCGTCAGTCCGGCGGTAGCGGCCAGTACGGTCACTGTAAGATCCGCATTATGCCCAACATTGATCCGGAGACCGGTGTGGGCAAGGGCTATGAATTCGTGAACCAGATCGTCGGCGGTTCCATCCCCAAGGAGTATATCCCTGCGGTAGACGCCGGTATCCAGGGCGCTATGAAGAGCGGTATTCTGGCAGGCTACAATGTGGTAGATGTTCGCGTAGAGCTGTACGACGGTTCTTACCACGAGGTTGACTCCTCTGAGATGGCCTTTAAGATCGCCGGTTCTATGGCATTTAAGGACGCTGCCAAGAAGGCCGGTCCCATCATTCTGGAGCCCATGATGAAGGTTGTTGTTATCGTTCCTGAGGAATACATGGGCGATGTAATCGGCGACCTGAACTCCCGCCGTGGCCAGATCCAGGGCATGGAGGACCGCAACGGTGCAAAGCAGATTAATGCTCGCGTACCGCTGTCTGAGATGTTTGGCTATGTAAACGACCTGCGTTCCAAGACCCAGGGTCGTGGCCAGTACACCATGGAGCCGGACGGCTATGAGCCTGTTCCCAAGTCCATTTCTGAGAGCATTATCAGCGAGCGCGCCAAAAAAGACTGATAATTCGATAAATCAATAAAAAATGCTTGCTATTTTTATTCGATTTTGATAGAATAGCAATGACAATTGACTATTGTAAATTCTTAAGGAGGAAATTCCAATGGCAAAAGAACATTTTAACAGAACCAAACCCCATGTTAACATTGGTACGATCGGCCATGTTGACCATGGTAAGACCACTCTGACCGCAGCTATCACCAAGTACCTTGCAAACAAGGGCTATGCAAAGTTCGAGGACTATGCAGATATCGATAAGGCTCCGGAAGAGAGAGAGCGTGGTATCACAATCAACACCGCTCACGTTGAGTATGAGACCGACAAGCGCCACTATGCACACGTGGACTGCCCCGGCCATGCTGACTACATTAAGAACATGATCACCGGTGCTGCGCAGATGGATGGCGCTATCCTGGTTATCGCTGCTACCGATGGCCCCATGGCGCAGACCAAGGAGCATCTGTTGCTGGCTCGTCAGGTAGGCGTGCCCGCAATCATCGTTTTCCTGAACAAGACCGACCAAGTGGACGATCCTGAGCTGCTTGAGCTGGTTGAGATGGAAGTTCGTGAGACCCTGGCTGAGTATGGTTTTGATGAGGATTGCCCCATCATCAAGGGTTCCGCACTGAAGGCTCTGGAAGCATCTTCCAACGACGATCCTGCTTGCGAGTGCATCAAAGAGCTGATGGACGCTGTTGACGAGTATATCCCCACTCCGGACCGTAAGGCTGACCTGCCTTTCCTGATGCCCGTAGAGGATGTGTTCACCATCACCGGTCGTGGTACCGTTGCTACCGGCCGTGTGGAGAGAGGCCAGCTGAAGACCGGCGAGGAAGTTGAGATCGTTGGTCTGAAGGACGAGAGCTCCAAGACCGTTTGCACCGGTATTGAGATGTTCCGTAAGATTCTGGACTATGCTGAGGCCGGCGACAACATCGGCTGCCTGCTGCGTGGTGTTCAGAGATCCGACATCGAGCGTGGTCAGGTTCTGGCTAAGCCCGGTTCCATTCATCCCCACACTGAGTTCACCGGTCAGGTGTATGTACTGACCAAGGAAGAGGGCGGTCGTCATACTCCCTTCTTCAACAACTATCGTCCCCAGTTCTATTTCAGAACCACTGACGTTACCGGCGTGATCACCCTGCCCGAGGGCACCGAGATGTGCATGCCTGGCGATAACGTAAACATGGATGTTAAGCTGATCACCCCCATCGCTATTGAAGAGGGTCTGCGCTTCGCTATCCGTGAGGGCGGCCGTACCGTTGGTTCCGGCGTTGTTACCGCTATCAAGGAGTAATTCCCGGAATTACAGAATCTATAAAAGAGCAAGTCTTCGGACTTGCTCTTTTTGCATTGATAGCTATAGGAAAGTAGGGCTCAGATTTGTCTTTTTATTAGCAAACGCGGTTTTGACCCATTTCAACGGCAACCGATTGCGCGGCGTTTGTTGGTACTATCATTTATTGTCCGCTATTTGGTACACAAAAGGGATCCGCTTGCGCTGAGCGTTGACAGCCGCGGCAGCAAGCCTGTATAATGGTTCTAAGGCAAAAAAGATGCCGTCAGCGAGATGATCTTTGACTTCATCAGTGGTGAAGCCAGCACGCAGGAGGGCGGCGAGAAGTTCGCCAAGTGGCTGGCGGAAGATACCGACCTGACCCAAAAAGAAAAGAAGTCCGTTGTGGAAAAGATCAAGGACTTCTTTACAAAGCTGCTGGACAGCACCCCGGAACACACGGTGCGTGACGAGTACGCACAGGAGGTTTTGGACACGCTGCGGGGTATGGCAATCACGCTGTCCGATGAGCAAAAGGCAGAGACGGCTTACCACCATGATCGGTACAGCAATGACCTGCTTTTCCTGTATTTTGTATCAAAAAGTACTGCAATAAGTACTGTAACGCCAAAAGCTTTCTGTTTTCTCTTGCTTTTTGTGTAAGCGGAAATTTGGCTTAACTAAGCCGAAAATAAAAAGCAAAATAAAAAAGGACAGCCGAAAAGCTGTCCTTTTGGTCGGAGTGACAAGACTTGAACTTGCGGCCCCTAGACCCCCAGTCTAGTGCGCTACCAACTGCGCCACACCCCGATTGCTTAAACACTATACCATAAAATGCGCTATATTGCAAGCCTTTTTTGCGAATGGTTGCATTTTTTTTGCAAAAGGACTATACTAATTACAGATTGAACAAGAGGTGATGAAATGGCGTTGGAAGAACAGGTGGTGGATCGGTTGATCCACTTGGGTTACACCGTTTCATTTGCAGAGTCTTGCACCGGCGGGCTGTGTTGCGGCACGCTGGTTAATGTAGCTAATGCGTCCAAGGTGCTGAATGCCAGCTTTGTAACCTATGCCAATGCGGCGAAAATTCGTTTTTTGGGCGTGGAGGCGGACACGATCTTGAATTATGGCGTAGTCAGCGAGCAGGTGGCGGCGCAAATGGCACGGGGCGCGGCCAGGACGGCGGAGAGCGATGTGGGCGTCGGCATCACCGGTATTGCCGGTCCCGGTGGCGGTACGGCCAAAAAGCCGGTGGGCATGGTCTGTTTTGGCTTTTGCGTACAGGATCAGGTGCAGACCTATACTTGCCAATTTGGCAATTTGGGTCGCAACCGGGTGCGCGAGTCTGCTGTGAAATTCGTTTTCTCCAAATTGCTGGAGATTTTGTAAGACCGGCAGTGCGGTTTTGTTTTTGCGCGGGAGTTGCGATTTTTCTCTTGATTTTCTCCGCGAAATATAGTATAATCTTAGCCGTGCTGCAGCGTAGCACGTTATGCTGATATGGCTCAGTTGGTAGAGCAGCGCATTCGTAATGCGCAGGTCGTCGGTTCGAGTCCGACTATCAGCTCCAAAACCTGCGTAAACACGGCGTTTTCGCAGGTTTTTTCTTTTTCAGAAAAGAATTTCAAAATTCAATACGCAATAAAAAATCTCACTCTTTTTTACGGAGTGAGATTTTGTTCGTTTATTCGATTTTTCGCCCAAGACTATCTATTGACCATTTATGAATTTGCCACATTTCCGCCAAGTAAATTTTCCATTGTGTTTGCAACATTCTCTTGCATGGAATCCGTTACATGCATATAGGTGTTCATTGTAAATCCTGCGTCTGTGTGACCTAACATATGCGATACTGTTTTAATGTCCATTCCTTGTTCAAGGGATAAGGTAGCAAAGCTGTGCCATTACGGTATAATAACGACAAACGGAAAAAGCCTTGATTTTCAAGGGGTTTCAGCGTTTGTCGCCGTCTATTCAATTCCTTTTCCCAAGTTGAAATATGGCGAGAAAATTGACGAAAAAAGGAGGCTGTTACATTAACGACAAAACCGAATAGTGCCAGCGGTCCGGCATTTTGCCTGGCCGCTGATTGCCGTGGGCGTTTCATCTTTTTAGGTGGACGCCCTTTTTTCATGCAGATTTTTAGAAGAAAGGAGCCACACATGGAACTGAACGAAATGGAAAAAAAGATGCTCTTTCAGGCCGAAGGAGACTGTCAGGCAAAGGTTCTGAATGAGCTTTACATGACCGTGCGATATTCAAACAATTCCGAGCTGCGGGAGGCGGCGGAAAGCCTTATGGCAAAGGTGCGTGTTCTGTCGGACCGTGAGTGCATGGATTTGGTGCGG
>ULWI01008603.1_pt1 | contig 24879 bp, 18 predicted proteins | sample 1960301 | NCBI WGS metagenome assembly ULWI01 (sample SAMEA4835811, study PRJEB28245) | human gut metagenome | biome: gut microbiome; material: fecal sample | place: Denmark | collected 2008 | reverse complement strand
TTTTTAATTAGTCCAATATTTTATTTATTGAACGCAAAAGTAGAGGAAAGGTTTCAGGTGATTCTGTAACCAATGTTACAACAATGAATATTTTTTATCTAAAACACTCATTATTCAATTCATAAATCCTTAAAACAGTTCCTATTATTGGATAAGCCGTACCAGTTCTTCTTTCTGTAAAATAGTGATATGCTTGCGATCGGCTATCAATAATCCATCTTCCTGCATGTGCGCCAGTTCACGGGCTAGGGAAGGACGGGATACCCCGAAGTAATCACTCAATTCCTGTTGTGAACGGTCGAGGGTGATATGCGTCTGTTGCTGCTGTTTATATAATCGGAGCAGGTACGAAGCAAGTTTCTGACGAATTGTTTTAAACGACATAAAGAAAAGTTTATCCGATAAAGTCCGTGCATAATTGGCAGAAAGATTCATATAGTTTTCCAAGAACTGCTCGTTCTTACGGAATAAACTCAATACACTTGATTTAGGAAGTTCGATAACCTCTGTCGGTTCGTTGGCAGTTACTTCCACCGGATAGCGGTTCTCCTCACCAAACAGAAACAGAGGGGCAATCGCTCTTGGAGCAGCGATGTCCTCCACTTTGATAAGACGCCCCGAATAATCAATCATCTCTCCACGCACGCTTCCTTTGGTCAGGATGACGAGGCGATTACACACAGCCCCCTGTTGAGCCAGGATTTCCCCTTTCTTATAAGAACGTGTATGGAAACTGATCTCTTCCAGATCGGCAAAAAGTCTTTCCGGAGTGATCCCCCGGAATAAGGGATTGTTGACGAGTGCAGGTATCATATATCAATAGTTATTTGAATTTTAAAATAAACGTTGTTTCTTTCTCTCGAAGCAAAGTGAGACTCCCGCCCGAAAGACGCATGATCTGTCGTGAAATACTAAGTCCGATTCCGCTACCATTTTCTTTGGTGGTGAAGAAAGGAATAAAGATATGCTCTGTTATTTCCGACGGGATTTCAGAACCGTTGTTTTTGATCTCGATCCATATTTCTTCCATGTCATTGCAATAAGCCCGAAGCTCGATTCTACCATCCGGCTGGCTTCCGATTGCCTGAATGGCATTCTTCAGAAGATTGATAACCACCTGGGCGATGAGGTTTTCATCCGCATACAGAATTAAGTCCGCAGGAGAAATCTCCGTGTGGAAACAAATGGTGTCACACGGATTCTGATGGCGGGCAAGTTCAATCATCCTTTCTATGAACGCTTTTACATAGAACAATGACGGTTCCGGTGCAGGTATGCGTGTAAACTGCCGGTAAGATTCTACAAAAGAGAGCAACCCTTTTCCTGTGGTGCTGATGGTCTGCAACCCGTGACTGATCTCTTCATCTTTGCCCTCGGACATGGAAAGAAGAGTGTCACAAAGGGAAGTGATAGGCGTGACCGAATTCATGATTTCATGCGTCAGAACCCGTGTCAGGCGAATCCATGAATCTATTTCCTTTTCATCGAGTTCGGTATTGATGTCGTTCAGAGCCAGAATACGCAGATGCTCTTTGCGCACATTGATTTCCGATACACGTATGGATAGATTAACGGTTCCCCGTTCGTTGTGAAATATTACTTGCAGTTTGTCTCCGGGACGGCAGTTCTCTATTTTCTCCATGAGCGTAGTGTCTACTTTACTCAACTGATGGATATGCGTGAATATATTCAGCCCCAAAAGACGGAGTGCCTCCTTGTTCTTCTGATAAACAGCCCCATTGTCATTGAGTACCAGCAATCCTGTACTGACAAAATCCAGAATCAGCTCGTAATATTTCTCTTGTTGTGCGGTTTCCGCTTTTACATTATATAAGATATGTCCCACCCGGTTGAGTGCCCGGTTGATCTTTTGGCTTTCGGGAGTACCGTTTTCTTCGGGAAAATGAAAAGTGTTATCATTATTTTCAAGCGCGTTAATCATGAAAAGCACCTGCTTGGTGTGAAGCTGGTACAGGCGGATTTGCCAGATGATGCTAAGTACCAGCAGACAAAGACTGACGCCCAGCCAACCGTATGATTGATGAATACCGAACCAGACGGTCGATATACAGAAAAGTACAGTCAGCAAAACTCTGAACCAGTACCGAATCCCCAGTTGTTGGATCAGTGAGCTCATAATCCGAATTTTTTCATCTTGTTATAGAGCGTCTGCCGGGTTATTCCCAGTTGAGCGGCCACTGCCGATAGATTTCCCGCACAGGTATCGAGCGCTTTCCGTATCATCTGCACTTCCATTTCTTCCAGGGTGGAGATACTCTGTTCCTGAATGGCTATCCGTGGTACGGATAATTGGAATAATTCAGCAGGAATCAGCGGACTGTCATTGATGATAGCCGCCTTTTCGATAACGTGCTCCAATTCGCGGATATTGCCATACCAGGGATGCGCAGTCAATTTGTCCTCTGCTTCGGGAGTGAACTTCATCAACGACTTGTCATATTGCTTGCAGAAGTGAGCCATAAATCGTTCGGCCAATGGGATAATATCCTCTTTCCGTTCGCGCAGGGGAGGAATTTCCACATGAATGGTATTGATGCGGTAGAGTAAGTCTTCCCGGAATTCGCCTTTCGCCACCATCTCCTGCAGGTTCCGGTTCGTGGCACATATCAGTCGGATATCAATAGGAATTGGCGTATTACTTCCCACTTTCACAATGCTTCGCCGTTGGATGGCAGTTAGTAGCTTTGCTTGCAGATGGTAGGGCAAGTTTCCTATTTCGTCGAGAAACAGCGTACTCTTTTCGGCAGCCTCGAACTTACCTGTCCGGTCGGCGTGTGCATCAGTGAACGACCCTTTTACATGTCCGAAAAGCTCACTCTCGAATAGAGATTCTGTGATGGTTCCCATATCCACGGCAATCATTTCTTTATGTTTGCGGTTGGAAAGCGCATGGATTTCCCGTGCCAGCATCTCTTTTCCCGTTCCGTTTTCACCCGTTATCAAGAGGTTGGCATCGGTGATGGCAACCTTTTCAATCAAAGTGCGTAGTTGTTGCATAACCTTGCTTTCTCCCCAGTACATAGGCGAGTGAACAGGCTTTTCTTTACTTGCCGTTTTCCTGTCGTTGTGCGTAGAGGTTGCTGCGGTTTGTAGCGTTTCCACCAGTTTCCGGTTGTCCCAGGGTTTGACGATAAAGTCCGTTGCTCCCTCTTTAATACCCCGGATAGCCAGTTCAATATCGGCATAAGCCGTAAAAAGTACGACCGGAAGATCCGGACGTACTTTTTTTATTTCATGTAACCAGAATAATCCCTCATTGCCGGTATTGATGCCCGATGTGAAATTCATGTCCAGCAATACCACTTCCGGCATTTCCTCCCGCAGGACGCTCGTCAGGGTGACAGGCGAGGAGAGGGCAACGACCTTTGAGAAATAACTTTTTAAAAGGATTTGTATGGCAGTCAGCACTCCTTTATTGTCGTCTACAATGATGATTGTTCCAGATTTACTCATTTTCGTTCAAGTTTGTAAAGCGCAAACTTACGAAAAAAGGATGTGATAATTCAAGAATCGTAATTCAAAATTGATTTTATACTCCTTGTGCCTCCATCTATAACCACTGGAACTTCAATCCGAATGATAAACTAAGGTAATCACGTGGACGGAGATAACTATTGTTTACCGCACTAATCACATAAAGATCACACGTACTTATTTCATAGAAAAAGGTTACAGACTTGGCCATAAATCTGCGTTGCGGGTCAATATCATAGGTCAGGCGTTGCCCCATAAAGACATGGAAACGCACTTTGCTTGAGAAACCATAATACCCCTTCGGATAACGTTCCGGCTCGTTCACCCAGAACTGATTTCCAAATACGGTATTCACATAAAGACCACAGGCAAGAGGCTCTGTCGAGAATCCTTTTCCAATATTAATGCTCCAGGGCATATAGTTCTGCTTGAGCGTCATGGTCACTTTCGCTTTCTTCGAAGAATATTTCGGGATGAATCCGAGCAATACATCCGTTTCCCACTGATTACGCTTTCCATAATCCCATCCTGTACCGAAAGAGAGTAATCCCATATTTCCGGCATATTGTATTTTGGAATGAGTCGGGATAATCCGCTCCCAGTTTCTGCGGAAACGGTGAACCCGATTATCGTAGCGGGTATGTTTGGTGTGCTTCGGTATGGCAGGCAACACGGAGTCCGCTTTGATAATGGTGAATGAAGACTCCCCGTTGCGAAAGGTGATAATTGAATCATCCTTGATGATAAAACGGAGCGAATCATCCTTGTAGTTGTTGATAATCGTATCCCTCTTGCAGGTAGCAGACATCAGACCGGGAAGCAGGAGAAGCACAGACAGTACTCCCGCGCGTAAGATATAATTAGTATTTAACCAGCTCATATTCGTATTTTTCCGGAGTTATTGTAAATACCAGATAAGTACGGTAATCCATACAATCACTGGTAACATAATGTATTCCATCATCAAAAATCACATCATCCTGATAGTGATGGGTGTGGGCGGCCGTGCAGAACTGTATTCCTGCATACTGTTTGACATAGTGTTGGAATACTTTTGCCACATTATCATTGAACACATCCGTATAGGGACGCGCGTGCATACAAATGACCGTTTTTTCAAACTCATCCCGCCTGTTCGTTATCTCATTTTCCATAAAGGTAAAGTCCGGTACAGGTTCGGAGTAATCATACTCCAAAGCGTTGGTATTCAGGCAGACAAACTTCACATCTCCTGCGATGAAAGAGAAGTTTGTAGACCCGAATATGGCCTTGTATGTTTCTTCTCCCGTTCCCAGACAGTCATGATTTCCGATCAGAGCCACATAAGGCACATGAAGTCCGTTCATGATATCCCTTTGCCAAAGAAATTCCTTAGTCAGTCCGAAGTCACTCATATCCCCTCCGTGGATAACGAAGTCAATATCATTTCGTTGATTGATTGCTTTTACAAAATCTTCCGTTTCGTCATACCATCGTTGTGAGTCGCCCATTGTCACGAACCGTATCGTAGTTTTACCCTGGCAATTTGCTTCTATTCTTTCCATATTGTGGGCGTTGACCTCTGTTTCTCCGCTGATGCGGACGTCATACGGATGATAGTCTATCATACCGCATCCCGAAAGGAACAGGCACGAAAACAGTGCATATAAATTCTTCCTCTTCATCATTACTTTAATAGTTTAGAAAACTGGATGCAAAGATAAAGTTTTCTGCCGGGATGGACAATCTCCCCATGGATAATAGAGACTGTTGGAACAATTTAAAGGAGAAATGGAATAGTCCCCCGGTTGTCTAAAAAATAGACGGCACTGTCTAATAATTAGACAATGTTCAGAAAGGTTGAAAAGATAAGCGGTTGACAATGAATAGATATTCTTTTTTGGCATACTTTCTGCATTATTGAAAATAGAAGAACATAAAATAAAAAGATTATGATTGAAATAAACAACATCAGTAAAGTATTCCGTACTTCCGAGGTGGAGACAGTTGCCTTGAATCACGTAAACCTTGAAGTAAAAGAGGGAGAGTTTGTAGCCATTATGGGCCCCTCCGGTTGTGGTAAATCCACTTTGCTGAACATTCTGGGTTTGCTCGATAACCCTACCGAAGGTTCCTACCGCTTGATGGGGGAAGAAGTGGGCGGATTGAAAGAGAAAGAACGTACCCATGTGCGTAAAGGCAAACTCGGATTCGTATTCCAGAGCTTTAACCTGATCGACGAACTGAATGTTTACGAGAATGTAGAACTTCCTCTGACATACCTGGGCTTTAAAGCATCCGAACGCCGCCGTATGGTAGAAGACATTCTGAAACGGATGAACATCAGTCATCGTGCCAAACACTTTCCGCAACAACTTTCCGGTGGTCAGCAACAACGTGTGGCCATTGCCCGTGCCGTGGTGACCAATCCGAAACTAATTCTCGCCGATGAGCCGACAGGTAACCTCGATTCAAAGAATGGGGCAGAAGTGATGAACCTGTTGACCGAACTAAATAAAGAAGGAACAACCATCATCATGGTGACACACTCACAACATGACGCATCCTTTGCCCATCGTACAGTTCATTTGTTTGACGGCAGTGTAGTAGCCAGTGTGATAGTATAAACCTGATTAGAAGTGGATATGAGACAAATCTATTATATTATACGTACATTATTGCGTGAAAGCGGATCGAATATTATAAGAGTCATTTCGCTTTCCTTAGGGCTTACTATCGGCATACTGCTTTTCTCGCAGATAGCCTTCGAACTAAACTATGAACAATGCTATCCGGAGGCAGAATGCCTGGCACTCGTACGTTGTCAGATGACTAATCTTAGCACAGGCGAAACCGCAGGTGATGATGGAGAGATCGGTTATGACTATACTGTTTTCGATGCGGTGGCAGCTACTTTGGCGGAAGAGATGCCGAAGGAAATAGAAATTGCCAGTTGCGTCCTTTCGATGGGTAGCTCTAATATCTATTATGAAGATAAACTGTTGCCCGATGCAGATTACATCTTTGCCGATACTTGTTTTTTTCAGACTTTCGGTATACCAGTGTTGCAAGGCAATCCCAAGGATATGATTATGCCCGGAAGTGTTTTTGTTTCGGAGCATTTTGCCCGTGAGACGTTCGGAGATGAAAACCCTGTCGGGAAAGTGCTTTCTGCTGAAAAACAAAACATACTGACCATACGTGGGATCTACAAAGATGTGCCGGAAAATACGATGCTCACTCATGATTTCGTGATATCTGTTCATCAGAATGGAGGGTATCATGCAGGAGCCGGCTGGGGCGGGAATGATGTTTTTTATGCTTTCCTTCGTTTGCGCCATGCTTCGGATATTGACAAAGTGAATGCTGACATTCAGCGGGTGATTGGGAAATATACAGCATTAGAGTTTGATGGTTGGAAAGTTGAGTTTAGTGCCATTCCATTGGTGAAACGTCATTTGGCTTCTCCTGATGTACAAAAGCGGTTGGTCATTTACGGATTTTTAGGCTTTGCTATCTTCTTTGTGGCTATCATGAACTATATGCTGATATCCATTGCCACTTTGAGCCGTCGTGCAAAGGGAGTGGGAGTGCATAAGTGCAATGGAGCCAGTTCAACCCATATTTTCAGAATGTTTATGGCAGAGACGGGAATCCTTGTCATCCTTTCCGTATTGCTTAGTTTCTTGCTGATAATCAATGTGCGTGGCCTGATTGAAGATTTACTTTCCGTCCATCTTTCCTCACTTTTCACTTGGGAAACGTTGTGGGTACCGTTGCTCACTATCCTTGTTCTTTTCATACTGGCGGGTGGCATACCGGGACGATTATTTTCCCGTATTCCTGTTACGCAGGTATTCCGCCGGTATACAGATGGGAAGAAAGGGTGGAAACGTTCGTTGTTGTTTGTGCAGTTTACAGGAGTTTCTTTCGTCTTGGGATTGTTGCTGGTCACTCTGTTGCAGTACAGTCATCTGATGAATCGTGATATGGGTATCGTCGTGCCCGGATTAGCTCAAGCACAGACATGGCTTCCTAAAGAATCGGTGGAGCATATCAAAGACGATTTGAACCGCCAGCCAATGGTAGAAGGAGTGACCGTTGCCGTAAATGGAGTGTTGGGCGAGTACTGGACACGCGGACTGATGGGAAATGACGGCAAGCGGATTGCCACCCTTAATTTTAACTCCTGCCATTACAACTACCCTGAAGTAATGGGCATCAAGATTATAGAAGGTACTACACTGAAAAAACAGAATGATTTGCTGGTAAACGAAGAATTGGTGCGTCTGATGAAATGGACGGACGGAGCGGTGGGTAAAACCTTGAATGATATCCAAGGAACGATTGTAGGCGTATTCCGTGACATTCGCAATAACAGCTTTTATGGGTCGCAATCTCCTATTGTCCTGATTGGAGATGAAAATGCAAACCACGCATTTGATGTCCGCTTGAAAGAACCATATAATGAGAATCTGAAACGTCTGAACGAATTTGTAGAAAACACTTATCCGAATATATCCTTGCGTTTTATCCTGGTGGATCAAATGGTGAAAAATATATATAAAGACGTATATCGCTTCCGCAATTCCGTCTGGATCACTTCCGCCTTTATCCTGCTGATCGTCATCATGGGATTGATTGGCTATGTGAACGATGAAACCCAGCGCCGGAGCAAAGAGATAGCTATCCGGAAAGTGAATGGAGCCGAAGCATCTCATATCCTCGGATTATTGACACGTGATATTTTATACATTTCAGTGATTTCTATTCTGGCAGGCACTACTGTTTCTTATTTTGCAGGGCAGGCATGGCTCGACCAATTTGCCGAACAGATTGATTTGAATCCATTACTTTTTGTTGCTACTGCCTTGTTCGTCCAACTACTGATTGTAATCTGTGTTGTTCTGAAAGCATGGCACATCGCGAACGAGAATCCGGTCAATAGCATTAAAGCTGAATAAAATGAATGGCAGAATAGGGCAGACACCGCCTTATTCTGCTACTGTTGGATGCTGTTTGGAAACCTTTTTAATGTAAATCATCAAACTGACAACCGCCGTAATAAACGCCAATGCATCCGATACCGGCATACTAATCCAGATACCTTCCAATCCCCACCAGTTGGGAAAGAGCAGCAAGCAAGGCAAAAGATAAAGCAACTGCCGCGTCAGCGAAAGGAAAATACTTATTTTAGCCTTCCCGATACTTTGGAAGAAGTTACCAATCACAATCTGCGCTCCTACAAACGGGAACATCAATACAGCCAGCCGGATACCGTCTACGGCCAAATCAATCAATTCATCGCTATCCGTGAAAAGAGCCGATACGGCATGAGGGAAGAACTCGCAGATAATAAACCCGCTACTGGTAATCACAACCCCGGAGATAATCCCCAGTCTTAATGTCTGTTTCACACGGTCTATTTTCTGCGCTCCGAAGTTATACCCCACGATAGGCTGCATACCCATCGTCAGACCTAACACAATCATCACATAAAGCGTCAGTAAACGGTTGATGATTCCATAAGCTCCAATCGCCATATCACCTCCGTAATTTTGCAGGCTGTTATTGATGATAATCACAATGGCACACGCACACACATTCATCAGGAAAGGAGACATACCAATGGCGAAGATACTCTCCACAATCCTCCGTTTCATCTTCCAGATATTCCCCTCAAAATGCACCGTACTGTCTTTCTTGACAAAGTGGCTCACCACCCACACCATACCGATCAACTGCGAAATCACCGTTGCCGTAGCAGCCCCCCTCATTCCCCATTCGAAGTGGAAGATAAAGATAGGAGCGAGGATGATATTCGCCACCACTGTCACCATCGAAGTCAACATCGCCTTTTTCGGGTATCCGGTAGCACGCATCACATTGTTCAACCCAATCATCGTATAAGTGATAGGAGTACCCAATAAGATCACCTGCATAAAGCTCCGCGCATAAGGAAGCGTCTCGTTACTGGCCCCGAAGAAAACCAATATATCATCCAGAAAGATGAAAGACAAAATACCAAAGAAGAACGAATTAGTGATACAGAGCATCAACGTGTGTGACAAGATTTCCGTAGCCCCCTTCATATCCTTTTGTCCCAGACGGATAGACGCCAGCGTAGAACCGCCCGCCGATACCAATGTACAGAAAGCCACCACCAGATTCATCAGCGGAAAGCTGATGGCCAGTCCGGCAATCGCCATCGGGCCTACGCCATGTCCGATGAAGATACTATCAATAATATTATAGATAGAAGTAATCGTCATTCCTATAATTGCAGGAATGGAATATTGTAACAGCAATTTGCCGATACTTTCTTTGCCTAAGATATGTGGGTCGTTCTTGCTCATGCGCTAGTAGATTTTGTTGGATAAAAACGTATGTTACGTTTTTTTTAGCTTTGCAAAGGTACGAATTATTTGCCTGATTCGATGATTATTCGGAACTTTGCAGCGACGGATACACAAGGTTTAACGTTTAGGTAAAAAGAAAGTTTATATATGAATACAACGAAAACGATTGCGGCACTCTTTGATTTTGATGGTGTCATTATGGATACAGAAACGCAGTACACAGTCTTCTGGGACGAGCAGGGACGGAAATATCTGAATGAAGAAGATTTCGGCCGCCGGATCAAGGGACAGACATTATTGCAAATCTATGAAAAGTATTTCTCGGACCAACCCGAAGCCCAGCTTGAAATAAGCGCCGAACTCTACGTTTACGAGCAAAAGATGTCCTACGAATACATCTCCGGAATAGAAGCCTTTATAGCCGATCTTCGCCGTAACGGTGCAAAGATAGCCGTAGTCACCAGCTCCAACGAAGAGAAGATGGCCAACGTCTACAATGCCCACCCCGAATTTAAGGGAATGGTAGACCGCATCCTGACCGGAGAGATGTTTGCCCGTTCCAAACCGGCTCCCGATTGCTTCCTGCTCGGAATGGAAATCTTTGAAGCCACTCCCGAAAACACCTATGTCTTTGAAGATTCTTTCCACGGCCTGCAAGCCGGAATGACTTCCGGGGCAACAGTGATCGGACTTGCCACCACCAACACACGCGAAGCCATCACCGGGAAAGCACATTATATAATAGACGACTTCACCGACATGACTTACGACAAGCTCCTGACCCTGCACCGTTAAGAGAAAGAATCCGAAACGCATTATTGCACTTGATAAATCGCTTCCTTGTATTGTTAAGGAGCTTTTATTATACCTCACAGAATCCTTCCAACCGCCTCCCCAGCTATCCAAGCGAGGTGTTTGAAAGGATTTTTTGCATTTCCTTCTCTGTTATGAATTAAATGTTATAACTTTGCCGCGATTTTTGAAGGCGCTTGACGTCGTTTTAATTTTTAATCATTAATTTTTAATTTAAAAAGACATGGCTGGTTATATATCAGATGACTCAAGAAAGGTGACTACTCATCGCCTGGTTGAAATGAAACAGAGAGGTGAAAAAATATCTATGCTGACTGCTTATGATTACACAATGGCACAGATTGTAGACGGTGCGGGAATGGACGTAATCCTGGTAGGCGACTCCGCTTCCAATGTAATGGCAGGTAATGTGACAACACTTCCTATCACACTCGACCAAATGATCTATCATGCCAAATCCGTGGTACGCGGCGTGAAACGTGCGATGGTAGTGGTTGATATGCCTTTCGGATCCTATCAGGGCAACGAGATGGAAGGACTTGCTTCAGCCATCCGTATCATGAAAGAAAGCCACGCTGACGCTTTGAAGCTCGAAGGTGGTGAAGAAATCATAGACACGGTGAGACGCATCGTATGCGCTGGCATTCCGGTAATGGGACATCTGGGACTCATGCCTCAATCCATCAATAAATACGGCACCTATACCGTGCGTGCCAAAGACGACGCCGAAGCCGAAAAACTGATTCGCGACGCCCATCTATTAGAAGAAGCAGGCTGTTTTGCCATTGTACTCGAAAAGATTCCCGCAACCCTTGCCGAACGCGTAGCATCCGAACTGACCATACCTATTATCGGTATCGGTGCCGGTGGCCACGTAGACGGTCAAGTATTGGTGATTCAGGACATGCTTGGCATGAACAACGGATTCCGTCCGCGTTTCTTGCGTCGTTATGCTGACTTGTACACGGTGATGACCGATGCCATCAGCCGTTACGTTTCTGACGTGAAGAATTGCTACTTCCCTAACGAGAAGGAACAATATTAAATATAGTATATGGCAGTTAAATTGTGGACAGTTCATTTTATGCGGATATGTGTAGCTAATTTGCTGTTGTTTATATCCTTGTATGTGTTATTTCCGGTGCTTTCCGTAGAGATGGCCGACCGTCTCGGAGTGCCGGCTGCACAGACAGGAGTAATCTTTCTCTTTTTCACCTTGGGGATGTTCCTCATCGGTCCTTTCCATGCCTATCTGGTAGATGCATACAAGCGTAAGTACGTCTGTATGTTTGCTGCTGCCCTGATGGTAGTGGCGACCATCGGATACGCCTTTGTTACCAACCTCACAGAACTAATTCTGTTGAGCACCGTGCAAGGGCTTGCCTTTGGCATAGGCACAACAGCCGGCATCACATTGGCCATCGACATCACCAACTCCACACTGCGCAGTGCGGGAAACGTCAGTTTCTCCTGGATGGCACGTATGGGAATGATCGCAGGCATTATCCTCGGAGTATGGCTTTATCAAAGCCAATCCTTCCAAACCCTGCTCACTGTATCTGTCATAACCGGAGCTGTCGGAATCCTCATGTTATCAGGAGTCTACGTACCTTTCCGTGCGCCGATTGTCACCAAACTCTATTCCTTCGACCGCTTCCTATTGCTTCGTGGATGGGTTCCTGCCATCAATCTGATCCTGATAACCTTCATTCCGGGACTGCTGGTTCCCATGGTACACCCTTTCCTAAACGATTTCGTACTCGGAAACACAGGAATCCCCGTACCGTTCTTTGTAGGAACAGCCCTCGGATACATCGTTTCCCTGTTCTTTGCACGTCTGTTTTTCCTGAAAGAGAAAACACTGCGGCTGGTCATTATAGGACTCGGATTGGAAATCGTAGCCATGTCCCTACTGAATACAGACATCTCCATAGGCATTTCCTCCGTACTCTTAGGACTGGGCTTAGGCTTTATCCTGCCGGAATTCCTGGTGATGTTCGTAAAGTTATCCCACCATTGCCAACGCGGAACAGCCAACACCACCCATCTGCTGGCAACCGAAATCGGCATTTCCCTGGGAATCGCTACCGCCTGCTACATGGAATTGGATACAGATAAGATGCTACATACCGGACAGATAGTAGCATCCATTGCTTTACTCTTCTTTGTATTGATTACCTATCCTTATTATATAAAGAAGAAAGTAAGATAAAATAGACAGAAGAACAAAAGAACATATTTGGGGATACGTATAATGAAAATCGGAGAACAATCATCACTCCTGAAATATGTTCTTTTGTTCTTCTGTCTTAATTTTAATTCCGGCTAACTTGTTTTACTCCCTTTATAGTACGTAATTTCTTGATAAGAGCCTCCAAACGTCCCGTATCACCCACCATGACCGTCAGTGTCCCGGAGAACAAACCGTCGTTCGAGTCAATACCGATGGAGCGCAGCGTGATACCATTCTCTTTGGATATAATAGAAGTGATATTAGTCACGATACCAATATCATCATGCCCTACAACCCGCAGCGTGATAGGATATTGCGTACCTACCGATTTCCCCGCCCAACGAGCCTTCACAATACGATAACCGAAACGTTCGCGCATCTGATTGGCATTCGGACAGTCCGCCCGGTGTATCTTGATACCACCGCTTACCGTAACGAAACCAAACACATCATCCCCGTAAATCGGATTACAACATTTAGCCAATTTGAATTCCAACCCTTTCAGATTCTGATCGATCACCAGAACATCTTCCTTAGACGTCGTTTCCTCTTGTTGCGCAGCCTGCAAGTTATACCCTTCGGCACTGCGATACACAATTTCATCGTGCGTATCACTGTCCCGCTTCTGTTGCTCCACATATTTATCCAGAATCTCGTTAACGTCCAGTCCACCGTCGGCAATCCGCTGATAAAACTCCGTCACATTCTTGAAGCCCAAACGCTTGATGAGGCGCATCATGGTCGCTTCATCATATTCCAGCTTACGGTTCTTGAATTTCCGTTCCAGCGTCTCCTTGGCAAAAGCATGCTGGCGTGCCACCATCTCCTTGAGAGCCTGCCTTATCTTGGTGCGCGCTTTGGAAGTCGTCACGATGTTCAGCCAGTCCTGTTTCGGCGTCTGGGTATTTGAAGTCATGATCTCCACTTGGTCGCCACTGTTCAGTTTCTGTTTAAGCTGTGCATTCTTGCCGTTCACTTTCGCGCCGATACACTTGCATCCCAACTTACTATGGATATGGAACGCAAAATCCAATACCGTAGCCCCTTTGGCGAGCTTGAACAAATCCCCCTTGGGCGTGAAGACAAACACTTCATCCTCGTAGAGATCCATCTTAAACTGATCCATCACTTTTAGCGAATCATTGTCCGCATTCTCCAACGCCTCCCGCACAGAAGTCAACCACTCGTCCAGACCCGTTTCACCCTTGATACCTTTATATCTCCAGTGAGCAGCCAAGCCGCGTTCCGCGATCTCGTCCATGCGGCGGGTACGTATCTGCACTTCCACCCATTTCCCTTCCGGGCCCATCACAGTGATGTGCAACGACTCGTAACCATTGCTTTTCGGGATAGAGAGCCAGTCGCGCAGACGCTTCGGGTTTGGCTGGTACATATCCGTAACAATCGAATAAACCTGCCAGCATTCCTGCTTCTCCTTAGCCGGGTCCGGTTCCGAATCGAGGATGATACGGATGGCGAACAAGTCATAAATCCCCTCAAAAGACGTTTTCTGCTTCTGAATCTTGTTCCATATCGAATGAATCGACTTGGTACGCCCCTTGATGTCGAACTTCAATCCCGCTTCCGACACCTTCCTCTGGATCGGTTCGATAAAAGCAGCGATATACTTGTCGCGGGACGCCTTCGTCTCGTTCAGCTTATCCTTGATAAAATAATACGTTTCCTTCTGCGTATATTTGAGAGACAAATCCTCCAGTTCCGATTTCAGTTTATACAATCCCAGCTTGTGTGCCAGCGGAGCATACAGGTAAGCAGCCTCGTTTGCTACCTTGAGCCGGTCCTCCTCGTTGCCCGTATCCTTGATTTTACGCATCACGTTCACACGATCCGCAATCATAATCAGGATCACACGCATATCCTCCGCAAAAGAAAGCAGCAGATTACGGAAGTTTTCCGACTCGATAGCCGGACTCTTCGCATACAGCTCGTTCGTTTTCACCAATCCCTTGATGATACTTGCCACGTCATCCCCATATTCGGCGTTCACCTCGTCGATAGACAATACATGCCCCTTCACGATTTCGTGCAACATGATACCGATCAGGCACGAACCTTTCATACCGATTTCCTCGGCAACGATCACTGCCGTTTGTAAATCTCTGATGACGGGATTCATCCCGAAGTTATTGCGTTGCAGACCGTTACACTGGGCCGCTTTGATAAGATGTCTCTTTAACTTTAGGCAATCCTTCCAGGAAATGCTGTCTCCTGCAGATTGCAACAAATGCCGGTAGAGTGAAAAAAGCTCCTTTTTTTCCTCCGATGTAAAAAAGTCGTCCATATTCAATCTTGTTAATTCGATGTAAAATTAGTTTTTTTCCCGGTTATTCGGCAAGAAGTAAATAACATTTTGTATTTTTGGGCATCAATTAATAAAAATAGATATTATGATAACGACACAGGACAAAGAGTTGCTTGCCAAGAAAGGCATCACGGAAGAGCAAATTGCAGAACAATTAGCATGCTTCCAGACGGGTTTCCCCTTTTTGAAGCTGGATGCGGCAGCCTCCATCGAAAAGGGAATATTAGCTCCCGATGCAGAAGAACAGAAGGCTTATCTGGCCGCCTGGGATGCATATACAAACACAGATAAGACTGTCGTAAAGTTCGTTCCCGCCTCCGGTGCAGCGAGTCGTATGTTCAAGAACCTGTTTGAGTTCCTGTCCGCTGACTATGACCGGCCGACTACCAAGTTCGAACAGGCATTCTTCGACGGAATCAAGGATTTTGCTTTCTATGACGACCTGAATGTAGCCTGCCGGCGTATCGACGGAAAAGATATTCCCGGACTGATCGAAGACGGCAACTATAAAGCAGTGGTATCCGCCCTGCTCGAAACAGCCGGACTGAATTACGGCGCACTGCCGAAAGGTCTGCTCAAATTCCATAAGTATCCCGAAGGTTCACGCACGCCGATGGAAGAACATCTCGCCGAAGGAGCCATGTATGCTGCCGGAAAGAGCGGTAAAGTGAATGTGCACTTCACGGTATCTACCGAACATCGCGAACTTTTCAAGAAACTGGTAGCCGAAAAGGTAGACGAATTTTCCAAACGCTATGGAGTGGATTATTACATCACCTTCTCCGAACAGAAGCCGAGTACCGACACGATTGCCGCCGACATGGACAACCAACCTTTCCGCGACAACGGCAAACTGCTGTTCCGTCCCGGTGGCCACGGCGCACTGATTGAGAACCTGAACGACCTCGATGCAGATATTATCTTCATCAAGAACATCGACAACGTAGTGCCCGACAGACTGAAGGCCGACACCGTTACTTATAAGAAACTGATTGCCGGAGTGCTCGTGACTTTGCAAAAACAAGTATTCGAATACCTTACCCTGCTCGACAGCGGTAAATACACCCACGACCAGATGATGGAAATGCTTCAATTCCTGCAAAAGAAACTCTTCTGCAAGAATCCGGAGACGAAAGACCTCGAAGATTCCGTACTCGCCATCTACCTGAAAAACAAGTTCAACCGCCCGATGCGCGTCTGCGGAATGGTGAAGAACGTAGGCGAACCCGGTGGCGGCCCGTTCCTTGCTTACAACAGCGACGGAACCATCTCCCTGCAAATCCTCGAAAGCTCACAGATCGACATGGACGATCCGGAGAAGAAAGAAATGTTCGAGAAAGGCACACACTTCAATCCGGTAGATCTCGTATGCGCCGTGCGCGATTATAAAGGACATAAGTTCGACCTGGTGAAGTACGTAGATAAAGCAACAGGCTTCATCTCCTACAAATCGAAGAACGGCAAAGACCTGAAAGCTCTCGAACTTCCCGGCTTGTGGAACGGAGCGATGAGCGACTGGAATACCGTCTTTGTAGAAGTGCCGCTTTCCACTTTCAACCCGGTAAAAACAGTGAACGATCTGTTGCGTGAGCAACATCAGTAATTTATTCACCACAGAGGACACAGAGTTTTTATAGAGATTTTATAGAACTTTTTCACCGGATTAATGTAATTGATTCCATTGCTTCCGGTCTTACCTTACCGAAAAAACTCTGTGTCCTCTGTGTCCTCTGTGGTGAAACTTAAAAAAGAGTGTTTAGAATGAATCAGATAGAGAAGATCATCGATATTGCTACTTGGAACAGAAGAGAACATTACGAACATTTCAGTGCTTTTGACGATCCGTTTTTCGGAGTGACCGTTCAGGTAGACTGTACGCGCGCGTATCAGGAAGCCAAAGCCAAAGGCATATCCTTTTCCCTGTTAGTCCTCCACCGGATAACGACTGCCGCTGCTGCGGTGGAAGAATTCCGTTACCGCATCGAAGGCGATAAGGTGGTGTGCTATGACAGTCTTCTGCCCGAAGCCACCGTAGGCCGTGACGACCATACCTTTTCTTTTGCCGCCTTTGAATACGATCCGGACGAACTCGTCTTTATCCGTCGGGCAAAAGCAGAAATGGAACGTTTGCAAGCCACTACGGGACTCAACAAAGGAGGCACTTTCCATCCCAATGCCATACATTATTCGGCAGTGCCGTGGCTCTCATTCACCGACATGAAGCACCCCACCAATATGCGTTCGGGCGACAGTGTTCCCAAAATCTCCACCGGAAAGTACTTCCGCGACGGAGAAAGACTGATGATGCCCGTTTCCGTAACCTGCCATCATGGATTGATGGATGGCTATCATGTGGCACAGTTTATAGAGAAGCTCCATTTGTAACTTCCGTTCTGAAAAGACAAACCAGACTATTATATGAGAGTAAAGATACCCAGATGGGAAATCGCCGTAATCTGTTCCGCTTTGCTTTTCCCCGGCACTTCGCTTAGTGCGCAGGAGGTAGGGCAGGAAGAGAAAGAGGTGAAGGAAATGCGGCAAGACGTGGAACAGCTCCAGCGGGACGTCCGCCAACTTCGTGAAGAAGTGCGGAGATTGCAGGAAGAAATTCATGGCTTCCGGCACAACAGCTTCCCGCAATGCGGAGCCGACACCGTAGCTCCCTACGTTCCCCACCATTTCATTCACCGGTTGGGGATAGAGGCGCGGCCGCAATACGTGTTCCCCACCAATCCTTTCCTGCAAGGCGAGAACGAACGGTGGAAACCCATCCAGAGTTCATTTGCCGCTCATCTGAAATACTCTTTCAAGTTTCGTCCCAACACCTGTGCCGACCGCATCTATGGCGGAGCTTATCAAGGTTTCGGCTTGGCTTTCACCACTTTTGGCGACAAAAAACAGCTGGGTGATCCGATGACGTTCTACGTCTTTCAAGGTGCACGCATTGCCCGTTTCCATCCCCGCCTTTCGCTCAATTACGAGTGGAACTTCGGAATCTCTGCCGGATGGAAACCTTATGACAACGATTACAACTCCTACAACGGAGCCGTAGGCTCACGGGTGAATGCCTACCTCAATGCAGGTATCTACCTTAACTGGTCGCTTTCCCGTTATTTCGACTTTATCATCGGCGGAGACTTCACGCATTTCTCCAACGGCAACACCAAGTTTCCCAATGCAGGTGTCAACACCACCGGAGCGAAAATCGGACTGGTGTACAACTTCAACCGGGAAGAAGCCGACCTCACTAAGTCATTGGTTCATCCCTACGTTCCCCGTTTTCCGCGACACATCAGTTATGACCTTGTGTTGTTCGGCTCGTGGCGCCGCAAAGGCGTCTATGTGGGCGAGAAACAGATTGCATCACCGGGCAGCTATCCCGTAGCGGGATTCAACTTTGCTCCGATGTACAACCTCAACTATAAGCTGCGCTTCGGAGTTTCGCTGGATGGTGTCTATGACGGTAGTGCCAATGTGTACACCGAAGATGCGCTGGTGGAGTACGATGCAGGCAGCGGTTCCTCCCGTCGTAGATTTCTCGTGCCGGGCATTCAGAATCAGCTTGCGCTGGGACTTTCCGGACGGGCAGAATACGTGATGCCATATTTTACCATCGGTGTCGGCTTGGGAACGAATGTGCTGGGACGTGGCGATTTGCGCGGACTGTATCAGGTCTTTGCGTTGAAGATCAACGTCACCCGGAGTTCATTCCTTCACATCGGCTACAATCTTCAGGATTTCCAGACCCCTAATTATCTGATGCTCGGTCTTGGTTTCCGTTTTAATAATAAATATCCTAAAGTACGTCATTAACCCCCAATACGCCATTACCCCCAAATGGAAAATATCATTCGCAAAATCAGGCAAATTTATCCGGTTTCCGACGAAGCGCTTCAAGCGCTTCAGGCGAATATGGAATTAAGGTATTATCCCAAAGATACCCGTATCGTTCAGGCAGGCGTCACAGACCGCTTGGTATATTTCATTGAAGAGGGCATCGCCCGTTCCGTATTCCACCACAACGGAGAGGACACCACTACGTGGTTCAGTCAGGAGGGCGACGTTACGTTCGGCATGGATTCGCTCTACTATCAGCAACCATCGGTAGAAAGCGTTGAAACGCTTTCTGATTGCAAAATCTACGTCATCCACATCGACAAGCTGAATGCCCTCTACGAAACATATATCGACATAGCCAACTGGGGAAGAATCCTGCATCAGAATGTAAACAAGGAGCTTAGCCACATGTTTGTGGAACGCCTCCAACTTTCGCCCAAAGAACGCTACGAACAGTTCAACCGCCGCTATCCCGGACTGATAAACCGGGTGAAGCTGAAATATGTGGCTGCCTTTCTGGGTATTTCCATCTATACCCTTAGCCGGGTACGCGCTAAAAAATAGTGATTAGCAGGGCTTTTTTGCTTTAGAGCAAAGAAACTTCGTAGTGCAAACCGTATCTTTGCCCTCTGAAAATACTAACTTACTAATAGAAAAACAAATGTCGAACATTTCTGCTTCAGCCTTTTCAGACACCAAGGCGCATTATGATCTTCTTGACGGACTTCGCGGTGTGGCGGCTCTTATGGTGATATGGTATCACGTATTCGAGGGCTTCGCTTTTGCCAGTAATAGCGCTATTGAAACTCTGAATCACGGATATTTAGCCGTGGATTTCTTTTTTATCCTTTCGGGTTTTGTGATCGGTTACGCTTACGACGACCGTTGGGGTAAGAGTCTCACCATGAAAGATTTCTTTAAACGCCGGTTGATACGTCTTCATCCTATGGTTGTTCTGGGGGCTGTTCTGGGAGCTATCACGTTCTGCATTCAGGGTTCTGTGCAATGGGATGGAACGCACGTTGCCATATCCATGGTGATGTTGTCTCTTCTTTGCACCATATTTTTTATTCCTGCCATGCCGGGTGCGGGCTATGAGGTTCGTGGCAATGGTGAGATGTTTCCGCTGAACGGGCCGTGCTGGTCGTTGTTTTTCGAGTATATAGGCAATATCCTTTATGCGTTGTTCATTCGCCGTCTGTCTAACAAGGCGTTGGCTGTGATGGTGGTATTGCTGGGAGTGGCGTTGACGTTGTTCGCCATCTTCGATGTCTCCACTTATGGGAACATTGGGGTAGGATGGACGCTGGATGGCGTAAACTTTCTGGGCGGATCATTGAGAATGCTTTTCCCTTTCTCTTTGGGTATGCTTTTATCCCGCAACTTCAAACCAGTGAAAGTGAAAGGTGCTTTCTGGATATGTACCCTTGTATTGATTGCTCTGTTTTCCGTTCCTTATTTGGAGGGTGTAGAGCCGGTTTGTACGAACGGTGTATATGAAGCATTTTGCATTGTCGTTGCTTTCCCTATCCTTGTGTGGCTGGGTGCGTCGGGAAGTACGACGGATAAGCGGTCAACGCAGGTATGTAAGTTCTTGGGGGATATATCTTATCCGATCTACGTGATACACTATCCGTTGATGTATCTGTTCTATGCATGGCTGATTAAGAATCAACTCTATACGCTGGGCGAGACTTGGCAGGTAGCTTTATGTGTTTACGCATTGTGCATTGTACTGGCTTATCTAAGCTTGAAATTCTATGATGAACCTTTACGTAAGTATTTGGCAAAGCGTTTCTTGAGCAAGAAACGATAGGTAGTAGTTTTTTTATAGAGAAAGCCCCGTTTTGTTGCAAGACAAAACGGGACTTTTATTTTTCTGATATGTATTCCTGTTTTCCTCCGAGGAGGTACTAATCGTAATAAGCCGATTTTATAGCTTTTCTATTTCTTTTTTTGAAAGTCCGGTGCCTTTGGCAATCATTTCAGTAGTAAATCCCATTTCTTTGAATTTACGAGCGGTCTCGATAAGAACTTCTTGCCGTCCTTCCCGTCGACCTTTCTGTTCAGCAGAGTCCAACGTATTAAAATAATCGTTGTAAATTTTCCATTCTTCCTCGTACTGCGCTCTCTCTTCTGGAGTCAACGCTTGGGTAGCCCACTTTTCAAGTCGTTCCGATATAGCTTTACGATCCTTGTAAGGCATTTTGTTGAGTATATCCATGTGTTTTGGTGTGTAAATCCAGTATTTGAAATTATTTTCATATTCATCTAAATAGTAAGCTGGAACTTTTTTAGGTTCCAGCTTACTATATATAAGGATGTGTACGTGCCGCTTATGGTTTTTTCTCAATCATCCCTGTCGTAGCGTTGAACTGATACTCACGGGTAGCATCGGCTGCCTGCCACGCGTCGTTCATAGCCTTGATTTGGACTTCGCTGGGGGTATCACCACTGAATGCTGCGCAATTTTCAGCTGTTCCACTACCTGCTGCTTTGTTAATCCCGGCTATCGTTTTCCAATAACAGTATTCGGTTTTATCAGGGTAAGCCCACCCTACGATTCCACCTTTTCTGTTGCTTGTAGAGGTGATAGTATTAGCAGTACTCCAACAGGCTGTAACAGAACCAACACCTATAATACCTCCAGCGGAGGCATCCAAGCCTTTAATATCTGCGGTATTTAAACAACCGATAGTGCTACTCCCATTGCCATCACTGATAATACCGCCTACGCCTTTACCACTGATTGTACCACTATTACTGCATGCAGTGATGGTTGATCCACTGCTCGCACCTGTAATACCTCCTACATAATAGCCAACTAATGATGCCGTATTGTGACAATTTACAATTCTGCTTTGTGTTGCCTGACCAATGATGCTCCCCAAACGACCATCAGCATTTTTATGTTCGCTTATACTACCTTTGAAACTAAGATTCTGAATAGTAACTCCTCTTCCCGCTCCGAAGATACCTGCATTCCGTTCTGTATCCTTTATTGTAAGCGCTCCGCTTATACTATAGCCTGCTCCATCAAAATTTCCATAAAAAGACTTATTAAGACTAGAGCTTCCAATAGGAGTCCATTCCATTGTTTCGAGGTCGATGTTGCCAAGTAGTTTGTAATATTTGTTATTCCAAGTGCTTGATTGATTTCCATTTACACGAGTAGCTAGCAATACTAATTGTTCTTTATTCTTGATGGTGTAGGCTTTATCCCAGCTAGAGCCGTCGATACCTGCTTCTCCTTCGTTTTCGAAGGTGGGGCCAGCCGTTACTTTCACTTTGCAGGTAGCTGTAAATCCACCGTCTTCGGTAGTTACTGTAATAGTCGTTTCACCTTCGACAACTCCCGTTACTGTACCGTCGGCAGCAATGGTGGCAACTTCGGGCTTGCTGCTCGTCCAAGTTACATTCTTGTTGGTAGCAGTAGCAGGAGTAAAAGTTGGAATCAACTTCACTGTGCCATCTTTTGCCACGGATTTATCTGCAAGAGCAACGCTTTCTACGCTGACTTCTGTAGTGTATACGATAACACGAGTAGCAGAATGCTCCGTTCCGTCTTTGCCAACAACGGTTACTTTCAATAGCGCAAATTCACCCTCTTCAATTCCGGCTGGTAAAATAAAATTTACCTTAGCGTTAACATCAATCGTCTTGTCTTCCTTGAATGTCGGGCTGGTAAGTTCTACGCTCTACGGAGTAGAAGCTGCACGAGTGGTAGCTTTTACCATAGCTACTTCCATTCCTTTACTGCTGGTAAGCTCGGCTTTGATAGCGGCATAATCACCTTCTTTTACGTTAAGCGCCAGTGTGAGTTCATGTTTTTCGCTGTTCACTTTAAACTCGTCGAACTTGTCGAATATCTTCATTTCACTTGCCATTGGCAGGGTAAATGTTGCACCGTCTTCACCTGCAAGAGTAAAGGTTACTGTGCCTTTGGTTTTGTCTACCGTTACACCATCTGCGGCAAATACGGCATCGCCTTGTGCACCGGCTGCTCCGGCAGCACCTGTTGAACCTGTTTCGCCCTTGTCGCCTTTATCACCTGTGGCTTGTACTTTCTTTCCGCTGTTCAACAACCATTCACCGTTTACTTTCCAATAAACTTTGCCGTCGGTGTCTGTAGCTACGCTCAATACGGGAGACTGACCGTTTATACCTGCGCTTCCGTCCGCGCCTTTATCGCCAGTGGTACGAATCTTCTTGCCATCGGTATCGAGCATCCAAGTGGCGGCTGCGGTGCCTATTTTTACCGTCCAATAATACTCTCCTTCGAATTTGTCTACTCCGATAACAGGAGTCACGCCATCTGCTCCTTTGGCCCCGTCCTTGCCGTTGTAGATGGTGATAGCGTCGCTCTTGCTGAAATTGATAGTGTAGCCATTGGTTACGGGTGAAACTCCTGTCACGTAGTCTTTCGCTTCCAGCGCGGTGACCAACCCTTGCAAAGCGCTGATTTGCGAGTTGACGGTGGTGCACCATGCTTCCAGCTTTTCCACTCTTGACTGAAGATCGCTAATGTCGTTCTTGATAGCGGTGTCGTCATAGTCTTTTGAACAACCGAATACTGCCATTGCCGTAACAAGTAGTAAGGCGTAATGTCTGAATTTCTTCATTGTTTTGTTGCTTTAGTTAGTAATTTAAGTACGTCCCGTTACTTCGTAGGTAACGGAAAAACCTTTGTTTACGCCTGTTGAAAGGTAAATGATACATGGAAAATAAAAAATAGTAATTAAACTCTCCACCCCTGCTTTTCAGGAGAATGGTAGGGGGAGAATGTCTTTTGCAAATTTTAGATGTCGATGAAGCTCTAATGCAAAGAAGTGATATGTTTTGCTTGTGTTATTTCCCTTTTGGAATGATTTGTTAGAAATAATGTTTGTTTTTATTTGTGTATTTTAATAAATATGCATACTTTTGCTGCATATTCAAAATCCCGTTACCTACGAAGTAACGTTCTATTTGTCAAGCGATTGCTTTTCCTATTGACCGCTCTACGAAATCAATAATCCTCCTGTTCGCATCATCTATTTTCTTGCTGTGGAATGGTTTCAGGTAGGTTTCTGTCACCGTGATGGACGAATGTCCCATCGCTTCGGAAATCACTCCCGGATGAATCTCGCAATAATAAGCAGTCGTAGCCCACGTATGGCGTGCAGCATAAGAACTTAACCTGCCTTTGATTCCCAACAGTTCACCCAACAAAGCCAGTTGGTGATTGAATCCCCGCAATGCCAACTGATATTCCCGGTATGCCTCTTCCGTTCCCTCACCACTCCGCAGGATAGGAAACAGATAGGGAGAAGCGACATCCCGGTTCATATACCGCTGCAACAGAAACATCGCTTCCGTTGTCAATGTCACGGATAATGTGCGGCCTGTCTTTCTGCGTCGATACGTGATAACATTCTCCTTCAAATCATTCTTGCGTAGATAAGCCAGATCGACGAACGGCAATCCGCGGAGCAGGAACATCAGGATAAACCAATCCTGTGCAGTGCGCATAGCATTAGTGGCGGAGGATTGTGTCGCCAGACGGGTGAACACTTTCTTCATGTCCTCATTGTCCAATGCCCGCTGACGGTCTGCCCGCGTACCCGTGTAAACCGAACGGAATAAATGAGGCACATACGTTGCTTTCCGCTGGCTGACCGCACGATTATAGACCGCCCGCAAGGTGCGCAGATAAGTAGACACCGTGTTCCAACTGCATCCACGTTCCCGCAGACTGTTCTCAAAACGCTTCAACCATTCGGGTGTCAGCTGCCGGAACAGCATCTTGTCCGAACCCAGAAAGGTGCGGATTGCATTCAAGCTGCTCCGGTACACATGAG
>ULWI01024578.1_pt1 | contig 25499 bp, 10 predicted proteins | sample 1960301 | NCBI WGS metagenome assembly ULWI01 (sample SAMEA4835811, study PRJEB28245) | human gut metagenome | biome: gut microbiome; material: fecal sample | place: Denmark | collected 2008 | reverse complement strand
GAACGAGCCAATGACCTTCACGTCATGTGCCGGCATTGTTGTGGGAATCTCACTCCATCCAGAGAATGTCTTTCCTTCTTTCTGTGGTGCGTCCAAAGGAGTAATTGCTGTACCGAAAGCAATTTCCTCACTATGATAGATCACTCCGTCAACCTCATATATCAGTTTGTAGCTGTTGACCTTGTACTCTGCGGTATAGATCACATCGTGCGCAGGTACGGTCTTGTCGATGTTCCCCCAGCCAACAAAGGTATGTCCTTCCTTTGCTGGAGCCTCTGGAGCGACTATTGGTGCGCCATATTCCATCTCTGTCTCAGAAACGACCTTTCCGTCAGCAACGAATGTTACCTTGTACTTGTTCGCAATGTATGAGCCATTATAGGTAACATCGTGTGCAGGAACAGTTTCGTCCACGTCTCCGAATCCAGAGAAGGTGTAGCCTTCCTTTTTAGATACTGAAGGCATTTCTATTTTAGCTTCGTATTCCAATGATTGTTCTGATATGATTGTACCATCAACAACAAATCTCACTATATAATAGTTTCGTGAAAACTCTGCTGTGAGTGTTTTGTCACCGCTGATTGTCAAAGTATAAGTTGACGAGGTTGTCCCGTCAGACCATTTTACAAAACGCCATCCTTCCGCAGGTAAGGCTGTAAGAGTAACAGTTTCTCCCTCTTTGTATGTTCCTGCTCCAATAACAGTTCCATTGCCTGATGTGTCAACAGTAACAGTGAATGTCGTAACTATCAGTTTTACACTTCGTGGAGAGCTTGGCATACCAATGACAGACCGGTTCTCAAAAGTAATGGTTTCGTCACATTCCATTTCTTTATCCTTGGACTTTTGGTATACCTTAAGTTTTATCCTTTCCCCTTGCTTTTGATTGCTACGGATTCTCATATAGAGATACGAACTGCCATTCTCTGCCTTTATCATTCGTGAAACGCCTCGACACTCGTTGCCAACAAAGGCTGCAACTTCATAATCTGACAAATCACTAACTTGATTGTCATTGTATTCAACAGTCAGATAAGTCGTCATGTCGTATTCAAAAGCATAGGCATCATACGCCCAATGGGAGTCTTGCGCCATCATTGTGCCACCTGCAAAAAGCAGGCAGCACAACCATGTTAGATATTTTATAAATCTCATAATCGTATATTTAGTAAACTTTCAAGATTCTCTTAACTATGGAACCAGAAGATGTCTTTAATACCACGATATAAGAACCTTCCATCAAAGACGAAACATTCAGTCCATTTTCATTATAATTATCCGTTTTTGCAACGATTACACCATTATTAGCAATGATATAAACGGCGCTCAAATGTTCCAAATCGCCATTTACATACAATGTGCTTCTGACAGGACTCGGATAAACGTTGTATTCGCCCTTGTCTGCCAGTCCATTGATTCCCGTTGTGCCACTGATAGTCAACTTATAGGGAGAAGAGACAGAACCGAGCATAGAGTTGGCAAACGTAGCGGTTTCAACAATGTCATATTCTTGTTTACTACTATTTTCAATAGCCTTGAATGTCAACTGGCTTGATGTATTGACATCACCATATATGGTCATATATAACTTGTCGCCAACATATTGCCCAATACCTCTACATTCGTCACCTACAAATGCTCCGATAGTGAACAATCCGGCAGGTGCTGTATTGCCATCAGCTTGAACAGTTGCTATCATATTCATGTTGTATGGATATTTGTGGCTATTGAAATGCCAAGGAGAAACCACCTCTGTCACCGCCATTCTCTGTGCATCAGTTTCCACAGGGAATACTCGCTGTACAGGATAGTGAAACGATTTGTTCTTGCCAGAATAGTACATATAACCTGTGCCTGGAGACATCGTTGTCAATGTACCTTCCCACTTGCCGCCAGTATAGGTCGCAAATCGGGTGTAGTCCTTAATGATGTCACCTTCATTTGGTGCCAACAATTCCAACGATTTCTCCAAAGAGTTTTCGTAGATTGGCAGATAGCCAATCCAGTTCCAGCCCTTTTTCAGTGTAACGGCTATTGTTTCAGGTTTGTAGGCATGACCATTCCAAGCGTTGTCCACTGTGCCGTTGGTCTGCATGAGGTAGCTGGCAGATGGAGCAAAAGTGGTCAAGTCGCCTGTAAGTCCCAATTGTGGGTCACGAATCAACTCAGAGTCGAAACCAATGAGACGTTCCACTTTGTCCTCTATCGGCTTGATGAAGTCCTTTATTTTTTGAAAACCTTCATCTGCCAAGTTGGAAGATACCCAGTTCCAACCTTTCGCCAAGTTCATGTTCAAGGCATATTGATCGGAAACCTGCACACGGTAAGCCTGTGATGGTTCTGACAAACAAGATCCATTGCCGACAGCCACATAATAGATGCCGTCCTCGGTCGGTGTGAACTTTTGTTCGGTAGCACCCTCTATTGCAGTGCCGTCTTCCTTGAACCATTGGTTGTTCTTTTCGGCAGAAGAGACCAATGTGCATGAGCCTTCAACCGTTACTTTGGGTGCTTCCAATTGAGGAAGAACGGTCAGTTGCAGCATATACACGCTATCACACATGAACTCGTTGCTCTGTGTATAATAATAGGTACCAGCTTTCTCGTATTCCTTGCCATGGAAGTCATAGACATCGCCTTTACAGATACTGACCTTCAAAGTGTCTGTTTTCGGTTTTTCCAACACGTTCTTCAAATGAAGGATGAAAGGCTTTTCATACGAAAGACCGCCTTCGTCTGTAGTGCTGATACGCACCTTGTAGATAGTATCAATGGCGCACTTAAACATGTTTTTGGCTTGCAGTTGCGAACCTTTGATTTGAAATAGTTCGTTATGCACAGCTCCTTCACCCTCTGCCAAGGCGTATGTAAAGGTACTGCCGTCCACGTCCTTTGAACTCAATTCGCCGATAAATCCTTCGGGAGAAATGTCATCTTGGAAGATGGAGTCAGACAAGGCGATGTCACTTGGTGCGGCATTGATGTTGATAAAGAAGTCTGGGACTTCCTTCAACGGCTCACGGTTGCCAACATTGTCCTCAGCCAACGAGTAGAACTTGTATTGCCTGCCAGGTTCTGCTTCAAAGTCGATGACGGTGTCTATGGGACACACGGCATACTCTTCGTAGATGCCGAAGTTATTGGCAAGAAACATTGTTACCTTCTTCAGACCGGAACCACCTTTATCATCGGATGCAGTCAAGGTGAGGTGATAGAGATTCTTGTTCTTGGAATCCACCTTTCCCTTTACCTTACTGGTAGGCATACCGGCATCTATCACGTTCTTCCATCGATTCGTAGGAATCGTATCATTCTGGTCGAACACGATATTGGCGGCAATGCTGATGGTATCACCAGTATTCAATCCTTCGTATGGTTTCAGACTGAAGCGCACGTAGCCTTCTCCCACATGGGTAGAATCGTTTACCGGCAACATACCTCTATCTACCTGCCAAGGATGCAGACCTGTTTCCGGGTCGATGGATGAGAAAGTCCAAAAGGCTTGCTTCTTCACCACATCGACACCTGCATTGAGGTCAACGTAAATCTTCATAGAGTCACGCAAGTCGAGGCGGTTCTGGTAAGCCGCCGGACTCTTGTCGATGTTCCATGAGTAGTTGGCGAAGCCGTAGCTTCCCAATCCAAAACCACGCATCCATGCCTTGTCGTCAAAACTAAACCTCACGTCCACCTTTTGTGCATTAGCCGATGCAAACTCCGGGTCATTCTCAAAGAGAATGGTGTAGTTTAACACATCGTTGATGCTGACCCAACGAATGGAATCATAGCCCGCAGGACCAATGATCTCGTTTGGGTCGGCGGAGATGCCGCCGGAAGTGGTTGTTTCATCAAGAGGATCTTGTGAATGGTCTAAATCAGTAGGATTATCTTTATTTCCCTGCTGGCATGGATTTTGTGCATTTATATTTATACACCATAAGGAAATACACATCAAAAATAATATTAATCTTTTCATATCTTTAATAACTTACGGAACATTCAAAAATGCCTGTTTGAGAATTGTAGCGACATGGAGGGTCGTTTGGATTATCACAAGAATATGGTTTATGATTATTTTCCCACCACTTGTCAATTCCTTTTCCCAATTCTTCACCAATAATCCCGCCTATTAAACTTCCTCCTAAACCGATGAAAAAGCCAGGAACTGCACCTACGCCACCAAACAAAGCTCCTGCAGCGACACCTGCTATAGCTCCCCCAATAAGTCCACCAGCAAAGTTTCCTATCATTTGACCAGCTCTTGGTCCATGATAAGTTTCATCATTTGCAAGAACAGAACCTCCTTGTCCTAATGTTCCAAGCCCAGAACCTTTAAGAATCTGCTTTGCATTTCCTTGAGCAATCAGACCTGAGATAGCTTGGTTTGTTCCAGGCTCCAATACTTGGCTAGTTTTCAATGGCGCATTTTTTATTCCTTGCCGCATTGTCAGACCTAAAAGTTTAACTCCATAACCTATTATCTGTACATTATTTCCATATGGGTCTTTTGTCGTAGATGGCATATTTAAAACATAAGTATAATCATTCATACCATCTATATACCCCAATAGGTCTTTCTGCATAAATCTACCCACCATCGGATGCAAACTTCTTGCTCTAAAGTAATAATCTCCAGTCTCAGCATTATATTCACGACCAGTAAACAGAATATTATTCCCAATAGTAGAAGCAGCAAGCACCTTGCCATCTGCATCCAAAAAGGTAGGCATACCATACACATCATACTCCACTTTTTCTACAATCTTGCCTTCCTTGTTAGTAAGTCCCATTGTAGAACCTAAGTGATTCGTATGATAATAGTAAGCCTCATCTTTTCTACTCATCTGCAAAGCCTCATCAATATTGTTGCCATACAAATAAGAGGTCACAGCACCATCTGTACTTTCCTCCACCATCTGGTCACCCACATAATAGAATAAGGTATTGTTCTTGGCAATGCGACGGCCCAAAGCATCGTATTTATAAGTAACAGACTTATCACCCACAGAAGCCATCTTGCTGTTATAGTCATACACATACTGATGCTTGTCATCATTCAGCATATTTCCATTTCCATCGTATGATGGAGTGAAAGACATACCGCCAGAAATAGCCGTGTAGGCATTCACGTTATTGGAAGTATAGTTGGTGACAACACCATTCTCTACTGTCTTTACACGATTGCCCAACAAGTCGAATTGATACGTCTTGTTAACAGTCTTTCCACGAGTAAAGGAAGTGAGCTGAGAAATGACATCATAGCCATAACTCTCGGTGCGGGAAGCATCGAGATTATCAGCACGCTTGGTCATATTGCCGATGGCATCATAGCTCATGGTAAGGCTGAGTACCTTATGGTCATCCTTGATAGCGGACAACCAGCCATTTTCGTTATATCCATAATCCGTAGTGATGCCATTGGCGTATGTCTGCTTGGTCTTCTGACCAGCCACATTATACTCCATGGTTACCACCTCATTGCCATTCTGAAGAATAGACGCAATGAGGTCACGGGCATTCAGATGTTCTTCCACTTTCATGCCGCTTGGGTAGGTCAACGTGCGCTTACCCGCTGCCACATCATAACTATAGCTTGTTGTCTGGCCGTTAAGCGTTTCCGACAACAGTCGGTTGGCGCTGTCATAAGTAAAGGTAACAGAAGCATCCTTATTTACAGCAGAAAGCATACGGCCGATTATGTCGTATGTGTATTTGTCCGTCGTTCCGTCAGGATAAGTCTTAGACAGCAGGTTACCCAATGGGTTATAAGCATACTTAAACTCATTGTCTGCACGGTCCTTTGAGGAAATCACATTGCCCAGCTCATCGTAGGTATATTGCAGCGATGCACCATTGGCAAAGGTGATGGCTGTATTCTGGTTGAGCGCGTCATACGTATAAGAAGTAGCATTACCCTTGGCATCCGTTGCCTTTACGAGATTGCCGTTGGCATCATACTCAAACTTCGTTACAGCATTCAAGGCATCAGTATGTGTCAACTGCTGATTAAGCGAGCTATAGGTATAGCTCGTCACGTGGCTGAGCGCATCAGTCACGGAAGTCAGGTTGGAATTGTTGTCATACTGATACCTGGTTGTTGCACCCGATGGCAGAGTCTCAGATGTCTTGCGGTTCAAGCCATCATAAGTATAAGTCATCGTACGGTCGAGACCATCTGTCATGGTAAGCTGGTTGCCGTTGCCATCGTAAGTATATTTGGCAATCACGCCCATATTATCACTCAACTGCTCTATGCGGTCGAGCTTGTCATAGAAGTAACTGATGGTATTACCGTTTGGCTGGAATACAGATACCAGATTTCCCTTGGCATCATAGTCATACCCCGTCTTCTCGCCAGCCGTATTGGTCTGCGAGGTCAACTTGTTCTTTTCATTCCAAGCAAAGGTCTGCTCATTACCCATAGGGTCGGTCACGCTCAGCACGTTTCCCTTACCGTCATACTTGTAAGTATAGACGCCACCCATCGGATCCGTCATCGTCAGTACATTGCCCAAGGCATCGTAACTGTATGCACGAATCTGATTCTTGGCATTCTTGACACGCACGATGTTACCCACCTTGTCATAACTCAAGGTAGAAGTATTACCCAAGGCATCCGTCTGTGAGATGATTTGGTTGTTGTTATCGTAAGCGTATGTGGTAGTATTGTTGCGTCCATCAGTTATGGTGAGGATATTACCACACTCATCATAAGAATAAGTGGTGGTATATCCTGCCGCATCCATTACTTTAGCTGTCGTACCGTCAGCATTGTATGTGGTAGCTGTCACGTTAGTGTTGGCATCCGTTGTGTTCAGCGGCCATCCCTTATCATTATAAGTAAAGCTGTTGCTGAAGCCTAACGGGCCCGACAATGATTTTAAGTTGCCTTTGTCATCATAGTCGAAACGGTAGCTATTCCCATTCTTGTCTTGGAATGAAGTCACCTGGTTGAACTTGTCATCGTAGGTATATCGTTCTGAGTTGCCTAAGGCATCGGTCAGAGAAAGCATATTGCCACGATCGTCATAGGTATAAGACGTAATGTTACCATTGGCATCGATACGCTTCACCACATTGTCGTCATCATCGTATTCGAGTGTTGACTGTATGCCGCAGCACAAGCCTACCTTCTCGATGACACGCCCTTGACTATCCCAACGATAGTAAGAGTACTGGTTCTGTGGAGCGGTATAGTCAATGAATACCGTCTTGTCGCCTTCATAGCGGATGGACTTGTCGGACACGTCAGTCTTCATACGACTCACCATACCACTATTGTTGTAGGCAATAAGCGTCTTATGGCCGTTGGCATCTGTGATTTCACAGAGACGGTTCTGCTTGTCGTAACTGTAAAGCGTGCTGTTGCCCAAAGCATCAGTACGCTTCTTCAATCGGCGAAGACCATCATATTCATAGCTGATGCTTCCTTTATGGAATGAGGCCGTAGCCTTGCGGAGCAGCCCGTCGGTATAGCTGAGGTTGAGCGTATGCCCGACGGCATCTTGCACTCTTACCAACAAACTGTCTTGATAAGTGAAGATTGTCTTGTTACCGTTTCGGTCGGTCATTGCTGTTACCTTGCCATACTTGGCATCGTCAAAGAAATACTGCTCACCCGACTTCTCTGTCAAGCGATATTTTCCACTCTCGTATTCCTCTACCTTACTGAATACACCAGCTGGCGCCTCAAACTCCTGGCCAAACTTCTTGTAGGTGTCTGAACGTCCGTCGCCAGTTTCGATAACGACACCACCAATTTCATTGATACGGTAGCGCATCTCATACCCTAATGAGAAACCGAGACCATAACCATAATTAGTAGACTGTGCCGAACTGTTATAGTAGAAGCGCAACTGCATCGGCATTTGCGAGTTTTGCGTTTCCATATCCGTCTGCCCGAAGAACAACACACCATTGTAGCTGTTCACCCAAAAACCATTTGGCCCAGCTATCTTCGGACGAATGATATTCTGTGCCTCGGAAGGCAAGACTGCCAAAAGCAGTCCTGCCCCCAAGAGCATTTGTTTGATATGATTCTTTATGTTCATATTTGAAATGTCTTTTTTATTTCACCACATAAATGGTTATGTTGCTGTTTTGTGCCGTCTGGTACATAAACAGGTTGATGGTTTTCTGTGTGCCTGGCGGTATGGATGTGTAACCACGACTGTCGCTCTCGCTTCCCAAGTCAAGATAGAGAACGGACTGATGGCGATCCAAATCCTTGATGGTCGTGCCGAGATAACCATCGTTGATGACCAGCATCAAACGATACACCTCGCAGTCCGTATTTCCACCATTGGCATACGACACAGAAATCGGTGCATAGCTTCCAATACGTACCACATTGGGTGCGTCTATCTTTGCACCCAAGCTGACCGATGCACCAGGGACAACCTTGAATCCCTTTGGTAAGGTTGCCAATGTTCCATCAGGAAGTTCCGATACCACATCGTATGCTCCTGTTGCGGCATCGTTGAGATTGAACGTGACACGAGAACTTGTCATGCCATTGAACGTAACAGTCTCTGCAGGTATTTCCTTTTCTGCCAACTTCAAGCGGAAGTCCATGATAGAGTCAAACAAGGCTCCTCTCACATCCGTTGATACCCAGCCGCCATTGCCGCCTTCGGTAATACTTAAAGTCGTGGCTCCGAAGTTCACTTCCTGTACATTGAGCATCATGTTGGTAGTTGTAGCCAAGCCATTATCCGACTCAGAGAACACATTGCCTGTGGCATTCACCAAGGCGGCATTGTCTTGCGCCAAGATATAATAATTACCAGCTTTCACATTTGGTAGCAACAGTTCTTGCTGCGTTCCTTGGTTAGCACTGGCTGCAACATCATATTTGGCAGTGGAAGGCACCTGTTCGTATGCAGCATATAGACCTGCCGAGGCTTCTTCTGGATGATTGAGATAGAAGCCGACCGTCTTCCCGTCATAGCCACTTGGAATCTCTAATTTGTAATAACCAGAAGTGTTGACGGAAGCACTGCTACCTAAACTGATTGTCGTGAACGACAGTTTGCTTGGTGAAGCTGCTACTATTGTGTTATTATCTTCCTTAGACTCGGCAATGGTCTTGGTCGAGTTTGTCTTGACTATCACATAGTAATCGCCTTCCGGTACATTGGTGATACGTCCAGTCACGGAGCGAGTTACTTGCTCTCCTGGGTTGATATTCACCTTGCCTGACACGACACCTACCATGACGTCTTCCTTGTCCCAAGTTTTGTTCTTGGAGAGATAGATAACATCATTCAAAGTTCCATTAGCTGTAAACTCGCCAACATTGCTCAATTGGTAAGAAATGGTGACCTCCGCGCCAGCCTTGATGCTTGATGGGGCGTTAATGTTGACTATAGCCAAGTCGGCAGGTGTATCGGCAGTGCCATTTATATAGACAGGAATACTTTTGACGTTGTTGTTCTCGTCCATTTCTGTGATGGCATCTGTAGCGTCAGATACGACAAACAACATGAAGTTACCTTGTATATTGGCAGGAATGTTGAGGCTTACTTCATTAGTATAAGACGCGTCAACATCCAGTTTGCCAACATGGGTCCTGTTGCCAATTTTTGTTGCCGTTTTCGTATTCAAGACAGTGCTTTCAGACAGATAGTAAGTATCTGACCACTTGTCTGTTCGAGTAGCATTTTTGCCAATATTTGCGATAGTAGTCCTGACCTTCATAGGCTGACCGCTGGTAATAATCTCTTCTGTAGAAATATCCTTGATGGTCAAGTCTGGAAGTGGAGACTGCAAGATAGTAAGAGGAATGGCTACAAGATTATTATCCTCGTCCAATTCTCTCACATTGTTATTTGCATCAGTCCTAATCAATACATTCCATTTGCCATATTCCTTGTCAGAAACACTGAATGTAACAGTATTTTCTGTTTTATCCCCCTTGCTGATGGCATTGACAGTAGCGGAAGCTATTTGCTTGGCATTGCCATTCAGATTGTTGGAAGATGACAGATAGACAACCGTTGTAGTCTTTGCAGCATTCCATTCTCCTTGATTGATGGTAGTAAACTTCAAAGTCACATCCGTTGATGTCTTGATAGTATCTGCCAAAACATAAGTTGTAACCTTCAAATCAGGCAAATTTCCATTAAGATAGAAAGAAGAACGAGCGTAGTTGTCATTCGTCTCTTTCTCACCCAACTGGTTGGTACGGTCAGCAAACAGATGGATGTATTTGTCGCCACCCATCATCGAATCCGGCATCTTGAATGTCAGAGAAATAGTCGTGGACTTACCAGCTTTCAGATTCTTGACAGAACCTTTTTGAGCAGTTATCTCACATTTCTGTGCCTTAGCTTCGGAGAAGGTATAGTCATTAGAGATAAAAATGTCTTGACCAACATCCAAGTCTGCCAAATCCGCGTCGCCTGTATTGCGTGCCGTATAAGTAACTGTTACTTCTTCGCCAGGCTTTACAGAACTATTGACAGAAATATTCTCTACATACAGATTGGCACCTTTCATCTTAGGAGGCGAAGGCACCGCCTCATATTTGCACCAAGATTTTATAACCGCCGAACTATTGTTCGTGGTAGATTCTTCTTGCAAGGCGTAGTCGCTATTCGTCTTAACGTAGATGTATCGCAGACCATCCAAATGAGAGTCGCTTGGAATCTTTATGTTGGCTCTGAGCGTCTTTTCTGCTCCAGCTGCAATCCAAATGGTATTCTCAACCTTTCCTATCAATTCACCACCTGTTCCATCTTGATTGACTGTCGCGTAGAAAACATCTGTAATCTTTGCGTCCTGGATGTCGCCAGAACCGATGTTCTTCAACTTCCAAGTGAAGGCAATCTCTTTATCGCTTGACAATGTATCTTCCGAAATGGAAAGTAATTCTACAGACAAGTCTGGTTGAACAAACTTGATAGCTCCAGAACAAATGACATTGTTCTTTTCCCCCTCATATTCGAACAGATCATCATCTGCATCGATTTTGACATAAGCATAATATGTTCCAGAAGTCAATCCTTGTGGTTTGACAGAAATGGTATTGCTGTAGTTGTCTCCTTCATAATGGAATTCTTCTGGTTTAATATGTACAGGCCCAGGGCCAGCTTGCGTGGTGGGCCCCTTGAATATTCCAGCTCTATTGATTGTTAACAACAGAATAGCGGTATCATCCAATCCTGTGCTCTTTTTTGAAAGATATACCTTGTCTTTCCATCTTCCAGCAAAGAAAGATCCGTTGTTAGGCAAAGGAATACCTGTGCCTTTATTCACCACCTTATAGGTTACATCAAATGTTGATGATGAAGCAGTGCTCTTTGGAACATTCATTTCCGTAGGAACTAAGTCTGCCCCAGGGCATAATAGCACATCCACCTTGTCACTCTTGCCCCAGTTGTTCACCGTGTTGGCTAACTCATACACAGCATCATCTATATCTGCATAAGCGTGGAAATAAGTTTCTCCATGCCAGGTGTATGGCAGATAGAAGGCAAATGTAAGTGTCGTGTCTTTACCTGCTACGATATTTGTCGGACAAGTAATCGAACCAATGGTGGTCAATGGCGCTGCATCTCGGTCGGGAGATGAGGACATGTAGAGAACCGTTCTGAAGGGGGTTTCAGAATCCTTGCCGCCCTTGTTAGCCACGTTCACTCTAACCGCAACTTTCTTTCCCGAATAGTAATTGTTTGAATATCTTAGTCCTGCAGCAGTGATAGGTGATGGAATCCAACACTCTTCCCAAGTAGTCAATAGCTCTTTGGGCTTTCCGTCGTCAGCAATTCCACCTGCCACTTTTGTATTTGCAGCCGACAGAATTGGGTCTTCGTTCGGGATAACAAATGATGTGATGCTTGGTATCTGCAAATCTGCCAAGTTCGGCACAGCAATATTTATCTTCTTGTAGAAGAAATTATCACTGAGCGTAGTTGTTTCGCCTTGTTCGTACACCTTATTATATGAAGCGGAAGTAGATGCATACAAATGTTTGTAAGATGTAGAACCATCCTGCGAAGGATTGTATGGATTCAAGACAGAACCGCCTACTGCACTCCACTGTATGTCGGTAACACTGTACATATCGGCAGCTACGATGATGTAGTAGTTGCCGTATACACGCTCGTCTAATGTCACGTCAACACTGTTGTCATAAGACTCTCCTGTTTCGAGAGCCTTAACATTTTGAACCGTAGCCAACAGTTTTGAATTATTTGTGGAGGTTCCAGATGGAGTTGTTCCACCATATACGTCTGTTACCAACCAAACATAATCGTTCCATCTTGTTTCTCCAGTAGAGCCTACGCCATCATTTTTGACAGTCCATTTTACTGTAAACTTTTTACCACCTACTGCTTCCGAACAATCTAACGCATAGACGTGAAGGTCAGGCAGACTTCTTACAGCAAATGTCATCGTATCACTTGCTATTTCCTGTCCGTCATTCTTTGCAACAATTTGCCATTTATAGGTATAGCCATTTTGACAGAAATTCTGTGATGTGTAGCGCAAGCTTGAAATACCAGAAACTATTGGAGTGGTAGGACGTTGGTTCTGGGCATTCCACAGATATACATCATAGACAGCATTCTTGATACTATTCCATGTCAATGTAACTGATGTTGATTCGGAAACTGTTCCATTTACAGGAGTCAAGCTTGAGAACAATCCCACCAAAGTTGGTGATACCGTAATCTCATGGGTGAACTCACAGAGTGTCTCATTCTTATATTTTCCTCTAATCAAGTATGTTAGCTTTGTGTCCCCTTCTCCTTCATTTACGATGGTCATAGAAGGTATCATTCGCTCACCTGTCTCTTGAAAACCAGTAACATCTGCTGGTTTTGACTGTAGTGTCCATGTGAATGTCAAGTCAGTACTGATTGGTGAAAAATCCACTTCCTCAGTTTTCTCTCCAGACCTTATCTTTTGGTTTTGAAGTTTGTGGATGCTTGACGGATTAAAGGTGATGTTCCACAATTTCATCTCCACTCCTTCGCATTCTAAATATCCATTGTTCGCAACAAGGAGATTTACAAAATCCTTGTTTATGGCATCCTTCCCATTTCCAAAGTTTATGACGGGATTGCGTCCATTGCCCCATTTGTTGAATGTGACTACGTGATTGGAAGCAGCCAAAGTCTTGAATATCTTATTCAGGACCTGTAAATTGGCATTGCCAAGTGGATAAACGAAATCCTTGTCAGCCTTAATTGATACTTTTACGTTTCCTGTAATGGGAGAACTACCAATAAACTGAAAAAGAGACTCTGTTGAAGTGAAATAGCGTACTCCTGTTTCCTCATCGGAGAGATAGAATGTACCATCCACTTTCCAAGTACTTTCATCATTGACAAAGACAGTCATCTCTGCCACGTCGCTATCAACCTCACCTTTTGTCGTTAATTTCACTACATAGGATCCTGATTTCTGATAGACATGAAGCGGAGATTTTTCAGTACTTGTCGTCCCATCTCCGAATTCCCATAGATAGCTGGTAGCTGTGCTTGAGGAAAGATTTGTAAACTTGACTCTTCCTTGCAATTTGTCAAAAGAGAATTTGGCATACAGACCATCCTCAGACACTTTTTCCACATAAATATTACCGTTACGTACAGAAATGGCAGACTGTGTGCCATCTATTGCATGGATAACACCATGGGTAAGTACCACCGGATAGTTCTTCCCCATTTGAGCCTCGGACGGAATCTTTACCAACACTTCAAACATCTTTCCGTTGTTACCATCAAAGGCGTCGTCACCCAATAGAGAAAAACGGAATGTGTTATTCTCCAAAGTCAGTACGTTGATCTCATGCCCAGAAGAACGGCCAGACAAACGGACATCTTCCGTATTCACAACAAAGCCTTCTGGAAATTGCAAATCGACAACCATGCCTTTTACCAACATATCGTTTTCCAGATATACAGGATAGGTGATGGTCTGCCCTTGCACTCCATTTTCGGTCATGCCATAGATATTCACTTTCTCCCCAACAGGTTTCGAAGGCTCCTCTGGATTGGAAGGATTATAATTATAAGTATAATTGGCTTCCAATGTAACATTGCTTGTTGGCATTGTATAGTAGAATCCATAGCTCGTGGAAACTACTTCTCCATTCAATGTCCAATTCTTGAAATGATACCATTGATTGGAATAGGCACACAAATACACAGAGGAACCTTCTTGATAGGAGTTTCCACTGGAGACATTGAAATAGCCACCGTTCGCAGGGTTGCTTTTCAAAAACAGTTTGTGATACAACTGTGGCTCAGAAGGTTCTTCTGGACTTGAAGGCGAATATGTGAAATTTGCCACAAGTTTAGGATTACCTGCTTTTACCACATAGTTGAAAGAACTGTTTGTTGATATTACTTCACCATTTTCCGTCCAGTTCTTGAATATAAAATTTGAATTACTGTATGCTCGTAAATTTACAGAAGATCCTACTGCGTATTTATTCCCACTTGAAATATTGAAATGTCCAGAGTTTGACGGACTTGTGGCCAATGACAAAGTAGAAAAAACAGGAAGGTCGGGCTCTGTCGGTTCAGCAGGGCTTGATGGATTGTACTTGAAATGGGCAATAAGTTTCACATTCTTTGCCGGCATAGTATAGGTAAAGGATGATGATGTTGAAATAACTTCCCCATCCTTTTCCCATGCGACAAACTGGAAGTTAGAGTTTGCATAAGCCCGTAATGACACATTAGTTCCTTCGGAACAATTTGTAGTCGTGCTTACATTGAAACTACCACTTCCAGACGGTGTGGCCTGCAAAGCCAAGGTGTAATAGGCACCTGGCTCCGCAGGATTCGTAGGATTGTATTGCCCTCGCATACTGGCACTGATTAACAGTGCCAGTATGAAGAGAAAATATCTGTAACCTCTCATATATTGAAAGATTTAGTCATTTTACTAATAAACAACGACCTTTGAAGATGTGTTGCCTACCTTTATAATATATACACCCGAAGGTAATGAAATGGCATTGTTGCCTGTAGCCACCTTGCCATCAAAGATCGTAATGCCATTTAGGGTGTTGATGGTAACATCAGCTTTTGCGCCAATAGTAATATTTACACAACCGTTTCCACCTTCTATTTTTGTTTGAGATGTGGCTGTGTCCTCAATACCTGTTACCTCTCCAGTATTCGCCTTAACCATCAGTATAAAGCGAGTTGCATTTATGCCTTCTGTTGATTTCGTATAGAATGTATAGTCTTGTAAGGACAAATCAATGTACTTATTTTGCTCTTTGTCGAAAAGAATGATTTCACCTTCAGCTTTCACAGCGCTGATAGTGTAGAAACCTTCTTTCGATGCAAGATAACCAACACTGATATTTCCATCTTTTTGTGGACGTTCATTGATGGCATAATTATTCCCTTCCCCATCAATCGTGAATATTTGAGGAACATCTGCGTCTATGCTCATAAATTTAGAAGCATCTTTTTCTATCTCATAACCAATACTGGCATCTTCGTTGATAACTAAACGAGTATCGTCCTTTAGACTATCTTCATTTGAAATTTCCAAATTGAAGAACTTTCGAGATACATTCGCAGCAGTCATAGCTCGGACTTTGGCTGCGGAACCACGCTCTATACCAGATGTCATCTGACGACCTTCTTTGTGGAAGATGATGTTGTCAACAGCATCTGGCTTCTGTACAAAGAATGACTGCATAGGACGAAGTACAAAGTCATCATCTACTATAGAGTAAGCCCTATAGGTGTTGCCAGTCCATACTGTGATTGGGGCTGTGAAGTCCATATAATAAATGTCATAGTATGCAGGATAAGGATTGCCTACATAATTCCAGTTCTTGTTAGCTGAAGCCGTGGATTCATGCGCCTCCAAATTTGTCGTTACATCATTTGTATTCAACACTTGAATGTGTCCTGTCGTTTCTGATGGCATAGTTACGACACCCGATGAATTGCATTGGAATATGTAGCCCTTGCCAGCCAACAACTTACCGTCATCTACATTTCTCCAACTGCTACCTGTTCCATTGGTTGCTCTGCTTGCCCCATCATAGTAGCGGAAAACGAATGAAGCATTGTTGCTGTGTGTTACCTTTGTAAGATCTACATCATGGAGTGGTGTAAGAAAATACCACTTGTTGGCATCCACAGAGAAATGGGTTGTAACGCTATCTGCTGTCATAGATGTACAATCATTCAGCAAACGGCCAGGATTAGATTCGTTTACAAATATGTCAAAGTTCTTAATTGTCATCGGAGCGTTACCACTAATGGCAAACTGTCCTCCATAGTACAAATCTATATCTGGCTTACCATTCATACGACGGTTGTTAGTCAATGATAAAGCACCGGCAATACGCCAATAATCCAAGTCTACATCCATTTCCTGAATGTTTCCAAACTGATACCAATAGGTATCAAGCTTATAGTTGGCAACAGCAAATGATGGTACAACCAAGGTAACACCAGACTTGGATGGTCCATAAGAGAACGGATCATCTGAAATTGCAGGAGGTGTTGCGGACTTAGACACAATTTTCTGAATGGAATTACATTCATCGAAATTGTTTTTGTAATTACCTATATAAGACGGCAACTCCACATATTTCAGATTTTTGCATTCTTGGAAAGCGTAGGTGTCCAATGTTGATAAAGTTATTGGTAGCTTAACACTATCAAGACCACATTGATAGAATGCTTGGTAGTCTATTGTCTTTAACGATGCAGGCAATTCTATTTTTCTTAAAGATGGTGTTTCGCGGAATGCATTGCTACGTATAGACTGAATATTTTGTGGTAGATGAACATCTTTCAACTTGGTACAATTATTGCAAACACTTTGTCCCAAAGTTAATAAAGCATCTGAGAAATGAAGTTTTTCGAGATTAGCGCAGTTGTAGAAGGTTTCACACGCACCGTTATCATTGCCATTCTTTGTTCCAAGAGACATTACCGTATTGGGCATGATAAATTGCTCCAAAGAGGTGCACCCTCCGAATGCATTATTTCCAATAAACGTAAGTTCGGAACCCTCTTTAAAATTAACTTTCCTTATTCTGGTGCCAGCAAAAGCGAACTGGCCAATGGATGTCACGGTGTTCGGAATGTTAATATTTAGTATTTGTGTCTTGTAGAATGCATATTGTCCAATACTTGTTGGTCCTTCTGGCAAAACTACATATGACAAATTGCTCAACCCGTCAAACGCATAGCCCGGTACAGAGTTAAACTTAGCCTCTGACAAATCCAAGCCTAACAGATTCTTCATGTTTTTGATTGCCGTCCAATCGTCACTGTTCAGATTGCCTGAAACCTTCAAAAGTTCTACATCATTCAGCACATCTACCTTATACAACACTTCTACACCAAGAGTTCCTGCCTTGGCAAGCTCTATGTCAATCCAATTAGAAGACAATTCTATGTTTTGAATTTTGGTCTTTACATTTTCTGTGTTGTTATATATGGAATCGCACCATTCTAATGTATAATCACCAGGTTCCAATAAAACAGAAGTCATTCCAGCACCATTTTCTCTACCCATATAGGTTTTACCATTGATTTTAAAGCTGAAATAGTGGTAATTTTTGTAGTCATAAGCCCAATTATTGCTGTCATAGTAATAAGTCGAGCTCCAAAATGAAAATTTCGAAGGTTTGTCAATTTTAATAGTCGTTGAGAACTTTGACGTACTATTCGGATGTCCATAGTTTCCATTTTGAATATACCCATCTTCTGTTGTCCATGGGTATTCTGATTCATTGATGAACGTCAGCGGTTGTGATTTCTCAGTCAGAGCAATTGTCTCTAATGGCAAGATGGATCTCACGCAGATGTTCCGTATCCCACTACGATAATATAGGTCATGTGTATAGCCACCGATGGAATCCTTAAAGCTTATCACATGACTACCTTTGTCTATAAAATATCGTGCAGAAGTGAACGAAGAGTTCGTTGTGGTGTTTGTCAAAACCCCATCAATATACAAGTACAACTTGTGCCAGCTATACTCGTTGCAAGCCCAATCAAAGCTCAGTTCTGTACGTTTGTCACAATTGTATGAAAATGACAGTGTGGAAGCACTGTTTGTGTTTCCAACATTGCCATTTAGCAGATAGTCCTCTCCAATTGTCCAAGGAAATGTCTTATCATTAGTGAATGTTAGTGGTATGGATTTGTCAGATACAAATACTGACAAAGAATCAGCAGAAGATTCTTCTGACTCAACCTGCATTGATGGTGTGCTCTCCGTTTTTGCACTGCCAACAGCCTCTTCTTGAGTTGGCACACTAAAAGGAGAAAGACCTTTCGCAATAACAGCCCCAACTATTGTTGTTGCCATTAAGATTAACGAGCATGTTTTCTTCATTGTTGTAAAATTATTTATTGTTTTTTCTGTTTATCTATTTTTTCCTTTGAATTGTAACCCCGTGGCTTATAGTTTAAGTACTTCTTGTTTTGTCACAAAGAAGACAATAGCTGTGTTACTCATCATTATAATGGATAGAGACGGTAGAGATGTGATAGGCACACTTACTGTGTCTCCATAAAAGCGTCTCTGGCAAAGTAAATTTGAGACTATTAGAGAGAACAATATATAAAACAATGTGAAGAGGGGCTTTTTCACCTCTTTTTGGGGTGTGCCAATTCTCATAATCTTATTTAATTGTACGAATAAATTGTTTTTTCTGTTGCTCTTCCCATATATATAATAAGGTATAGAGACATTGATAGACCTCTTTTTGTCAGAGTAAACGTGTACAAAATTATACATAATCTATGGAGCCAAACGAAATAGCAATGGTTGTTTTCGTGAATCGTTATGATTTATTCGTGAGTGACAATACACCACAAGGGGTGTCTCACATTTCCCACTATGGGAAATGTCCATTCAATCAGCGGATGGGGAGGTAAACCCACACCCCTTTCCTTCGTCAGGATCGAGGTCTGGGTCGTCGGGCTCATCCGACGGCAGCGTCGCATAAGAGCTACGCGCGTCCTGCATCAAGCTTTTGAGCGCTGGTTTCGATACATTGAGTACGACCACCTGCCCATTGGAGTCGTAGAGCGACACCGTCTGCTTGAGGGCATTCATGTGGAAGACCCGGTTCTTATTGATGATGTATTTCCGGCCCATCCTGACCAAATTGTTATGGTCTGGAAACCTCGTCCGAATCTCCCGTTCTATCTCCCCGAGACAGAAGGGCACCATGATCTTGTTGCCATACAGATTGCGTATTTTCGTGTAGTGGTCGTCAGCCTCAAACAGCAGCGCTTCATCAAGATTGAGCATATAAATCTCACCGCAAAGGGTGAGACACATACTGCTTTTGTGTTTCATATCGTTTACGTTGTTTTGTTTGTTAGTATCTACTAGTTGGTAGCATCTCCTTGTTGTTAATGCTCGTTTTGGTAAGGAAGTAACTCCGTCCCACAGCAAAATAGAGAAGAACTTACTGCCAAATCTATCATCTCATTCTGCTTTTCGTGAGCCACACACTTCCCTTCGTGAATGACTTGAGAGCCGATGCAAGGTAAATAATAAATATCAGAACGAGTAAAAATCATGACATTTTGAGGGTGCTGTCTGATTTTAGCATTTAAGAGTTTTTATTCTCGTATATGGCCAGGTAAGACTTTCGAGAGGTAAAAGTAGGTCATATAGGGGCCTTTTTGGGGAAGTTAACTTCAATGCCCGATGAAGTTAACTTCGTTGGCCGATGAAGTTAACTTCGTAGGCTGATGAACTTAACTTCATTGGCCGATGCACTTAACTTGCTTTTTAGGTGGTTTTTTAGGAAAAACGTCTCTGTATGTGGTCTCGTGCCTATTTTATAGATAATCAATGAATAGATTTTACAATTACAGAGTTTCACAACTCGTTTCCACGACTTCCAGCCACCTAATGGATAGCGATATGGTCAATGCGCCTACTGATGGCAGTAACGGGGCGTGTGAAGACCAGATAATGGCGTCCCGCCACTTGTAGGACTTCCCAATGGAAGTCGTCGAGGGCGTAGCTATCTCCCTTGTAGGCTACGGGGCACTGCCAGAAGTGGAGGTTGGCCGGGTCTTCGGGCTTGAGGAGAAACTCCAGACCCTTCACCTTCTGCTCCTTGCCGATTTGTATCGCATACAGACGGTTGCCCTCATCGGTGGTAAACTTGTTGCTACTGAGGCTGTTGTTCTTCATCTTGAGGACTATATCCTCGGGTAGAAACCACAGACGCGACTTGTCGTAGAGACTGGCCGCACAGCGCATATTGCTATCCTCTGCGTCAAACCCCATGTAGCAGCTGAAAAAGCCGTAGTCGGCAAAGGGCATGACATAGCGTTCGTAGGCGATACGCTCCAGGGTGTTGGCCGGTCTCACGTCGCGCGTCTGTATGATGCTTACGCCTGGCTGCTTCATCTGTGCCACGGCATAGCGATAGTTGTCCACCTGTTGGCAGCACATGGCCAGGGCAGGAGCATAGAGCGTCAGAGCGACAGCAGTCATCACGATCCCCAAGATCCGCATGGCCTTCATGCCTACGGTCTGCCACCAGAGTGCGAGGAGCGCGAGGAGCGCCATCATTTCCGCATGGAAAGCCACGCGGTCGAGGGTCACACCGCTGGCGAAGACGATGCCATAAGCTGCCGAAATCATCACAACCACAGGTAGATAGCGCAGCACCAGCTTTTTAGAGATGCGCTTTTGCTTCCATAATATCAGTAGTGTAAGCATCAACGCCCATAGAATCCGCACGTTGGTTGCGATGGCGACGCATCCGTTGATAAGGCGGCTGGCGAACGTGGGCGCATCGCCAGCCCGATGCCAGATACCTGGCGAGGCAAGGCAAAGAGTTGTACCTATGATGTAGGCGGCGATGGCAGGGGCGAGAAGCTGCCTTTGCTTTCCCTGACCGTTGACGATCAGCCATGTGACAAGCCCCAATGAGACTGGGAGTGACAATGCCTCATGTGTCCATCCCGCCAACAAGGCAACAGGAAGAAGGACGATCGTGCTACTCAAGGTAGGGGCTTGCTGCAGTCGTTTTCTCAATGAGAGTAGAAAGAAGAGATGGAGGACGATCGGCCAAAGGTAGTTGAGCGTGCCCAGCTGCCATAGCAACGCCCCCTGGAAGCCCCGCAGCAGGACGAAGATAGTTCCGCCCAGCAGGGCGGCGCAGGCCACCCTGCCTTCCTTCGGCGGTGCAATGAGTCGTACGCCCCCGTCTATGAGGAGCATGAACAACAAGGCGTTGAGCACATTGAGGACTTGTCCCGGCACCAACGTAAGAAAGGTTTGCGCCAGCACATGAGCCGGCGCGCGTCCGTTGATCGTCAGATAATGCCAGTATTGCGACCGAAGCACGTCGCCCAAGTTTTGGATAGGCTCTGGGGGCAGACCTCCCGTGGCCGTAAACTGGAAGCGATACACCACGTCGTCGAGCAAGGTGGGCGTAGTGTTATGCTCCAGTAGTAGGTAGAGGAGGCCGGCCACGACCAGTACGGCCGAGTATCCGCGTTGCCCAAGGTGCAAACGGCCTTGTTCCATCATATCTTCAATCTGTCTGTATTTCGCGATTACTCACCCTTGTCGCGGTCGTAGTGCACCATCGTCTCGGGCAGATAGAACGAAATCTCGACCAGTCCGGCTACTTCGCCGTCCTGCTTCCACGGAGTCTGATAGACGAGTTTTTTGCGTCCTTTCTTCGTGATGGTGTAACAATGAGTATTGCCTGTGGCGAGCATCTCGCCGATCAGGCCACGTGAGTGGTCGGAGTGGCAGGGCATAAGGCTCTTGCCCACCATCGTCTCGCCGTCTCGCTGAAACAGTCCGCGAGAGACCTTGTTCTGAAAGAGTACTTTCCCTTCTTTGTCACAGACGGTAATGGCGCAATCCACATCGTCAGTCCAAATAAAATCTTTGTCCATTTTTCTCTTTTGTTTATTGTAAATAGTGATAGACTACGTAAATAGCCACAGACCGCGTCGCGAAGCCTCGTCGGCCACGCGACCTTCCTGTGCTATCCCCTTTTGCTTCCCTCCTGCGCCTTGACCATCACGGCGATGGTCTTCATGCGGACATAGGGAAAGCTGACGTAGATGAAGCCTTTAAACTGGTTGGACGCCCCCCATGAGTTTTTCATGATGAAATAGCGTCTTCCCTCGCCGTCGTGCGCCAGTCCCACGATGCTCATGCAATGGTCGTCCGTGGTTTGGTGGTGTTCGAAGGCCGTCTGTCGAGCCTCCTGCGTCACCTCTTCGGTCTCGTCGGGCAGTTGGGCGAACCCTGCCTCCCAGTTGAAGCGCGGTTCGCTGATGTCGCCCTCCCAGCAGACGGGATGTCCTCTGCGCACGCTCTGCTCTATCCGCGCCATCAGGGTGTCGATGGGCACGTTGAGAAAGGTGCTATGGTAGCGGTTGTCGGGCACCTCCAAAGCGAAGCGTTGGTAGAAAGGGTGGTGTGTGAAACTGGTCATGGCGACCCACTCCTTCTCCTTGCAGACGCTATGGGCAAACTCCAGCGGCGTGTAGCGCGTGCCGAACATGAATATCGACTGTGGCATGGGGCCCAGTCCGTCGTCGAGAATCTGGTCCACGCCCTGTCGCAGGTCGGGGAGTGTCATCGTCCCGTCCACACACTTCTGTAGCTTGCGTGTGATGAGGCCCATGTCCGCATGGTCGCCCCGGTGGTACGCATCATAGTGGGCCAGGCCGTAGGTCTGGATCAGGTCGATGAGCATGGGAGCCATGCCCCGCGTCGAGAGGTGGTCGTCGGAATCCCCGTTGAAGGGAAATCCTTTCATGAACCGGTTCTCGGCCTGCTCCCGAAGGTAGGTTCTTGCGACGTAATCGACGCTGAGGTTGACGCTGTCGCCCTGCACGAGATGTTCCGTCTCGATGGTGGCGAGCATCGCATACGCCCAGCACAAGGAGCTGCTGCCTTGGTTTTTCATAGGCGTGGTGGGCAGCATCACGTCGCGATAGAACACACGAGGCGTAGGGAGCGGCTTCCTCTTGGCAGGGAAGTTCCACAACACGGCCCCCGCCACCACCGCACAGCATAGTGCGGCGATGACGGCGATGCGTCTTTTTCGTCCCTTGAAAGCCATCGACTGTTATCGAAGTTTATACTCCACGTTGTTGTTGATCAGGTCCTCCGTTTTCCACGGAGCCGGGTCGCCACCCAGGTACTTGTGGAACCATTCGAGGTGGGCGTTGTAATAGACCGGCATGGATCGCAACGAACTGGGCCAGTGGCCGTCGTGGTCGAAGACAATCAGTCGGCTCGGGATGCCCAGTGCCTGAAGCGTGGAGAAATAAGCGAGGCTCTGATTGTAGGAGACGCGGTAGTCGCGCTCGCCCGTGATAATCAGCGTCGGGGTCTTGAAGTTGTGCACGTACTCCGAGGGCGAGAACTTCTTATACAATGGTGAGTTCCAGGGCTGTCCGTTCATCTCGAAGTTGGGGAACCACAGCTCCTCCGTCGTACCCCACATGGAGGGCAGGTCGTAGAGACCCATCATCGAGGCCAGGCACTTGAAGGGATGCTCATGGCCCTGCAGCCAGTTCATGAAATAGCCGCCATAGCTCCATCCCATGGCACCCATGCGGTCCTTATCGACATACGGGAGCTTGGCCAAGGCCTCCGTGACGGCCAGCACGTCCTCATAGGGCTTGCCGCCCCAGTCCTGGGAGATGGCACGCGTGAAGTCCTGTCCGTAGCCCGTCGATCCGTGCGGGTTGGGATAAGCCACGACGTATCCTGCTCCGGGATACACCTGCCAGTCTCCTCGGTAGGAGTCCATCCATTGCATCTGCGGACCACCATGGACGTTGATGACGAGCGGGTATTTCTTGTTGGGGTCGAAGTCGTGCGGCTTGACGATGAACACGTGGATCGAGTCGCCACCAGCTCCCATCACCCACATCTGCTCTGAGGGACGGATATCGACCTCCTCGGCAAACTTCTGGTTGTAGAAGGTGATCTGCTCTTCCCCACCCTTGCGCTCGTTTGCTTTGTAGAGGTCCACGGGCTTGCCCGTCGTGGTGTAGGCGTAGTAGATGTTGCCCTTGCTGTCGAAGTCGAAACCCTGGATGGCTCGCTGTGCGACGACTGGTTTCCACTTGCCCGTCTTGAGGTTGAGTTTGTAGAGCGGCTCATATCCACGCTCCTGTGTGAGGAAATAAATATCCTTGGAGTCGGCGCTCCATTTGAAGTCGTCCACCCAGTTGTCGAGCTGCTCTGTCAGGACCCGCTTCTCTCCTGTCGTCCGGTCGTAGAGGGCAAGGCGGAAGCGGTCGCTCTCATAGCTGGGCACGGTCTGGAAGCGGTAGGCGATGTAGCGTCCGTCGGGCGAATAGAGCGGCTGTCCGTCCCATGCCGGGTTCTCTTTGGTCAGACATTTTGCCTCTCCTCCCGTAACGGAGACCGTCCAGAGGTCGCAGTTGGTCGATGCCTCCTGGTGGCGGTCCCGATTCGAGGTGAAGCAGATCTCCTTGCTGTCGGGCGAGAAGGCGAAGAGTCCCGCGCCGCCGTTGGGCGAGAAGACGGGTGAATGCCACGTGCCGGGCGTCACGTCCGTGTAGGTTTTGTCTTGCAGGTCGCAGACGATGATGTGCTGGAAGCGTCCGTCCTGATATTCCGTCCAATGGCGGAAGAGCAGGCTGTCGGCAATATGGGCGTGAACGGGTCCCGCCTCTTTCCTGCGCTTGCGCTCCAGGTTGGCCTTGGCGTCCGCACCCAGGTCGGGATAGACCGTAGCCGTGAAGGCCACATAGCGTCCGTCGGGCGATACCAAGGCGTCGCCTACCCCCATGGCGAAGTCGGTCAGCTGGGTGGTCTCGCCCGTGGCGGGATCCATACGGTAGAGCTGTGCCGTGCCCGTGGCGTAGCCAGTATAGTATAGCGACTTGCCATCGCTGCTCCATTGCGGTCCGAAGCTCATGCCGTCGGTGGTCAGCGTGCGCGTAGTGCCGTTCTTCCCCGTCTCCATCAGTACGAGGTTGGTCTTCGACGACTGTGCGGGCAGGCTCTGCTGCGTGGTCGTGAAGACCAGTCGGGTGCCGTCGGGGCTCAGTTGTGGTGCGCCGACATACTGTGAACGATATACATCCTCGATGGTGAAGGCGCGCTTCTGCGCCATGGCCTCTCCTGCGCCAAGCGTCAGAAGCAGGGCGGCCGAGAGGATCATCTTCGTCGATAAAGTCTTCTTTCTCATTGTCTAAAAAGGTTTCTGCAAAGTTACGACAAAACTATGGGATGACCAAACAAAAATGGAACAGGGTGTGATTTTGTCCCCTACTTACCTCTCTCACGAGCCCTACTTACCTTCGTTCCCCCACCCTACTTACCTTCGCGTCGGGTCCTAAGTTATGCTTCGTGAGGCCCTTCGGTAACCTTCGGGATGGTCTCGGGATGCCTTCGGGATGCAGGACTACGGGATGCAGGGGCTGTACTGTCGGAAAATCGGCACTTTGCAGATGCTATCAGACGATGAGACATTTGCGTCCGCGTCAGCCCAAATCTCGGATAAACTG
>ULWI01038829.1_pt1 | contig 27668 bp, 23 predicted proteins | sample 1960301 | NCBI WGS metagenome assembly ULWI01 (sample SAMEA4835811, study PRJEB28245) | human gut metagenome | biome: gut microbiome; material: fecal sample | place: Denmark | collected 2008 | reverse complement strand
CGGAAGAGCTTGATGTGACCGTACTAAATTTGCACAACCGCAAATTTGTATTTGAGAAAAAGTTCATCCCTATACTGGAGTAATCCTTAACATATAAAATTATGAATATGAAAAAGAGTATTAGTATTTTGATGGCGGCATTTGCTGTCAGCTTGTCGGTGCCTGCACAGACATGGCAACCCGCCGATCCGGACGCAACTCCGGAAGCCAAACAGCTTTTCACACGTTTACTGAACATCCAATCCAAAGGAATTATGTACGGGCATCAGGACGATTTGATGACGGGGCATACTTGGTGGTATGAACCGGGACGTTCCGATACCAAAGAGGCTGTAGGCGATTATCCTGCTGTGGCGGGTTTCGAGTTGGGTGAAATAGAATTGGGAGGGACTTTGAGCCTCGACTCGGTCGCATTCGCCAATATGGCTGAAAGAGTGCGCTGGTTCCATGGACAAAATGGTATCATCACTGTCAGCTGGCATTGCGTGAACCCCATCACTTCACAGTGGCCGGGAGTGAAAGAACCCAACGGTGCCGGTTCGGCATGGGAGGTCAAGATGCTTTCTGCCGACAGAATGAATGCGGTAAGAAGTATATTGCCCGGCGGTTGCAATCATGAGATGTTCAATTCCTGGTTAGAGAGGCTTGCCAAGAATTTCCATCAATGGCGTGATGAGCGAGGAGTGCTGATTCCATTCATTTTCCGTCCCTACCATGAACACTCGGGTAGTTTCTTCTGGTGGGGGACCGAACGTTGCTATGCCGAAGAATATGCCGCATTGTGGCGGTATACTGTAAACTTCTTGCGGGAGAAGGGACTACATAATATCCTTTATGCATATAACACGGATAAGGTTTATTCAGCGGAAGAGTATCTGAATGGATACCCCGGTGATGAATATATTGACATGCTTTCCATAGACTGGTATGGGCAAGGGGATGAATTCAACAAGAACATAGAGAATGCGCTGAAATTTACCACACAGATCGCAGAACAAAAACAAAAACTGCACGCATTGAGCGAGTGCGGCCCTATCAGTGCTGATTTGCAAAGGATTCTTGCCCAATATAAGACTTCGTACGTACTTACATGGCGTAATGCTCCTCCACGGGGTGGAAGAAAGCGTTTTGTACCACTTACGGCCGAACAGATAGCCCAATTGCCTGCGGATGCGCGTGCAGCTTATGAGAACAGGCTGAAGCAACCTAAGCATGAGGACTTACTTAAATTGATGAAAGCGAACAAACGGTATTTGTTTTTGAAGGATATTCAGAGCATTAAATAAATCCCATAACACATGAGAATAGAGAAAATAATGGTATTCGTTTCAGTCGGTCTTCTGTTGGCCGGCTGTGGCGAAGCACCATCAGACAAATATTCACGGGGGGTGGGTATTTATCCCGGAAACCCAGATGAGACATTCGCGCCTGAACTGGTGGAAGACAATGAAACATACAGAAATGTGGCTGCTCTCAAGGCGGCCTGGCATTCTTCAAGCTATGACTATAACCTTACGGCACAACTGGTAACAGACGGCGTCATAAGTACCGAGGAGCCCGGCATTATCAACGTTTCGACTCAAAACGGTTCTTTGAAGAAAAATGAGCGCGAATGGTTCTTTGATGACAAGCCCGATTCTAAATATATTGTTGAGGGTAATGATATCTACTTGCAGTTTGACTTTGACAACATGGATATAGAGACTGACAAGATCGTGCTACGTGGAGATGTGGTAGTTGATAGCCAAAAGTTGGGAGGATATGAAGTGGCGGCGTATGCAACCGCTGATGGTGTGGAGTGGGAGGAACTGAATAATACTAAAGGCAATGGCTATCTTGGTGCAGAACCTGCCGTAATGAGGGGGAGAGGTGCACGCAGTGCCGTGAAGGCAGAACCGGGCGCTTCTCCCGTAATATTCAAATATGACTATAAGCCTACTGCAGAAGAACCTCCTATGATGTCGTTCAACAACAGACGCGTAGGCCGTCCACTGACTTATGAAGTAAGCCTGAAATCCGTCAAGAAATATAAGTCATATAGATTTGTATTCAAGATGAATGCTGCCAAGGACTGGGCGTTCCATACACTGGACTTTTATAAGGATGGGAGTCTGGTTCCCGCACTCCCTTCCACTTCTTTCTGTAGTGTGTGGAAAAGTGCTTCTGCCGATGAAGAATGGATATACGTTGATTTGGGTGCCCCAGCCGAGTATGACAAGATCAATCTCTATTGGATAAACAAGGCCATAAAGGGAGTAATCCAGGCATCTGACGATGCCAGAATATGGACTTCTATCGTTGACCTGCCGGGGGGAAGCGGAAAAAAGGATGTTATCGAACTGGATGAAACGGTCAGGAGCCGCTTCGTCCGCTTGCTGCTTACCGAATCAGAGTCCGGAGCCCCCTATCAACTGAGTGAAGTGGAGATCTTCGGTAGGGGAGGACTGGTCCCACGTCCACGGCAGGCCCCTATAGAATCAGACAGCCGACAGTTCCTGAGTGGAGGCAATTGGAAACTGCAACGCGCATCGCTGGTTAACGGTTCGGGTGAGACCATTTCCAGAATTGGTTATTCGGATAACGGCTGGATTCCTGCCACCGTTCCTGGCACAGTGTTGGCAAGTTACATGAATATCGGTGCCGTTCCCGATCCCAATTTTGCAGATAATCAACTACAAATTTCAGAATCCTTCTTTCTCTCTGATTTCTGGTATCGCAATGAATTCATAGTAACCAATCCTGCAGATTATGTTTTTTTGAATTTTGATGGTATCAACTGGAAAGCGAATGTATTCTTGAATGGACAAAAGATCGGAAAAATAGACGGTGCATTCATGCGAGGTAAGTTCGATGTGTCGAAGCAGATTGTAAAGGGAAAGAATGCCATAGCTATACAGATTATCAAAAACGCTCATCCGGGGGCCATCAAGGAACAGACGGCTTACAGTACAGACCAGAATGGGGGAATTCCGGGAGCGGACAATCCCACTTTTCATGCTACTATCGGCTGGGACTGGATTCCCACTATCCGTGGTCGTAATATCGGTATCTGGAATGACGTTTTCCTCACATACAATGGAGCTGTTACAATTGAAGATCCCTTTGTCCGTACTGAGCTTCCATTGCCTGATACTACATCTGCCGATGTCTTTATTGACCTGACCCTCAAGAATCACTCGGACAACGAGGTGAAAGGAATGTTGAAAGGTTCTTATGGAGAAGCTTCTTTTCAGCAAGCTGTCACTCTTTTGCCTTGTGAAGAACATCTGGTAAAGCTTGATGCAACAAGGATACCGGAGCTCCATTTAGAGAACCCCAAGTTGTGGTGGCCGAAAGGATATGGGGCGCCTCATCTTTACGACGTTGAATTTTGTTTTGAAGTTGATGGCAAGGTAACAGATAGGACCTCTTTCAAATCCGGTGTGCGGCAGATGACCTATAGTGAAGATACATATAAACCGAGTGGAGGGCTGGCCTTCGGCTCTTTCGGGCAAAGTGAGCCACGACGTTTAAGCTTGTTTATCAACGGCCGGCGTTTTATAGGGTTCGGAGGTAATTGGGGGTTCGGAGAATCAAACCTCAATTACCGGGAACGGGAATATGATATTGCGGTGGCTTATCATGCGGATATGAACTTTACCATGATAAGAAACTGGGTAGGACAGATTGGTGACAAGGAGTTCTACGAAGCGTGCGACCGACATGGGATTATGGTCTGGCAGGATTTTTGGCTTGCCAATCCTGTGGATGGTCCCAATCCTTACTATACAGAGATGTTCAATGCCAATGCTTGTGATTATCTGAAGCGTATCCGGAATCATCCTTCCATAGGTATTTATGTAGGACGGAACGAGGGAAATCCCCCTGCTGGAATAGATGATTATCTGCGTGGATTGGTGTTTAGGGAACATCCCGGATTGTATTACATCTCAAATTCAGCCATGGGGGTGGTAAGTGGTGGAGGTCCGTATAGAGCACTGTCCCCGAAATCCTATTTCCAGTCTTATGGGCACGACAAATTCCACAGTGAACGCGGGATGCCTAATGTAATGAACTACGAAAGTATGCTGCTTACTTTTGGTACGGATAAAATAGAACCTGTGAATACATCGGAAACTCCCAATCCGGTTTATGGCCTTCACGATTATACATTGGGAGGAGGAAAGGGATCATCTGCCCAAGCGGCTTCCTCTTTTAATGATATGATAGAGAAGGCATTCGGACGCCCCCGGGATGCAAAGCAGTTTGCAGAATGGGCACAATGGATCAATTATGATGGCTATCGTGCAATTTTTGAGGGTAGAAGTGAGCACCGCCGTGGCATGCTGTTGTGGATGAGTCATTCAGCATGGCCTTCCATGGTATGGCAGACCTACGATTATTATTTTGATCCGAATGCAGCATACTTCGGTTGCAAGAAGGCCTCTGAGCCGCTCCATATCCAATGGAATCCATTGCGTGACGATATAGAAGTTGTCAATTATCATGCATTTGACCGGACTGGACTGACTGCTACGGCCTCGCTTTTTAATCAGGATGGGACATTGCAATGGACAAGGGAAACAAAACTAGACATTAAGGAAGACCAGACGGTTGCTTGTTTCCCCCTTGAACAACCTGAAACTTTATCTGACACTTACTTTATCAAACTGTCCTTGACGGACAGTGATGGTAAACAGTTGTCCGACAACTTCTATTGGAGGGGTAAGGAAGATGGTAATTACAAGTCTCTGTTACAGCTTCCAAAAGTGTCGGTATGCAAAAATGTTACCGTAAAGAAGACCGGTAAGGAATGGCTCATAAGGGCTGTTTTGAAGAATGAAGCCCGGACACCGGCTCTGATGCTCCGTTTAAAGGTGGCAGGTGAGAAATCAGGTAGGATGCTGCTTCCTGTATTCTATTCCGACAATTATTTCTCATTACTTCCCGGAGAAGTAAAAGAAGTGGATATACGGCTTTATGATGCTGATACATATGGTGAGAAGCCTGTATTGGAGGTATTAGGGTTCAATTTATGAGTATCTGTGAATATATACCATCAATCCATAATAATAAAGAATTGATATGAACCCACTGAAGGTCTGAAATTCTTTAGCGAAGCCATGAAAGGCAGATTGAAAGTTCAGAAATAAACAACGATATTCAATATCGCTGTTTGACAAACACAAAACAGATATACAAAATGTGGAATTATGTTGTATTGTTCCTTCGAAATTGTAAAGGCTATGTTCTTACAGAAGGGGAAATTCATGATTCTTGAGTGTGAAAAATGCATTTCGTTGCATTTTGTACCAACAATATAATGAATGGATTCATTTCAGTTGTATTTTCTGGATTTAAATTCATATCTGGGGAAGCGTGTCTGTGAAGATATGGTTCCCCTATCTTTTTTAGAAATTAATTCACTAGTGTCCGGAATAGGATTCCGAAACACTTTTAATTAATATTCAATAATTTATAATGCTTTGTCAAATTTTTGATAGAGAATCCATACTTTTGGTAGATGTAATCCTCTTATTTAGATTCATCATGCCAAACGGAAAGACTGCCTTTGCTCAAATCATAGATCTTGTTCCTGATTATGAACTTGAAAAATGTATTGACAAATATAACGGAGACTACAAAACCAAGAAGTTCACTTGTCGTGACCAGTTCATGGTTATGAGTTATGCTCAGTTCACAAGGAGATCTAGTCTTCGAGCAGTAGAAGCTACCCTTACCGCATTCTCTTCTAAGCTTTATCATTCGGGGATTGAAGCTCATACACAAATCCACTCTTGCAGAGATGAATGAAAATTTATAAAGATTTTGCACAGGTTCTCATCAAGCGAGCAAGCGATTTGTATAAGGATGATTATTTCAGAATTGGTCTCAAAGAAAAGGTATACGCCTTTGACAGTAGCACCATGAAACTTTGTTTGAACCTTTACCCTTGGGCTAAGTTTCATCATAACAAAGGAACTTTCAAGATGCACACTCTGATAAATCTTCGTGGTTCTATTCCTACTTTCATATGGCTTACAGAAGGAAAAGTCTATGACATGAATGGGCTTGATGTAATCTCCGTAGAGCCAGAAGCTTATTATCTTTTGGATAAAGGTTATGTTTCTATCGGCTTTATAACTACTTTCAAAAGCGTAATGCATTCTATGTAACTAGAGCTAAAGATAACATGAAGTGGATCAACAAACTGGTGTTGTCAGTGACTTGACAATAAGGTTTACGGCCTCATAAACGAATGGTGTATTCATGTGTATAACAGTTTTAGAACCACTTAATCCTTCTGAACCATACGAATGTCACTGCTGATAATATTGCCGACAAAAGTATGATGAAAATAAACGCGTGCGGAAAACTCTCCAGGTGGATGTCCACATTCATGCCGTAGAAACTGGCTATCAACGTGGGAATCATCAGTGTAATGCTGAGGCTTGTCATACGTTTCATGATGGCATTCACATTGTTGGAGATGATGGAGGCGAAGGCGTCCATGGTTCCCGTCAGGATATCACTGTAGATGTTTACGGTATTGTATGCCTGCTTCAACTCGATGACCACGTCTTCCAATAATTCCAAATCCAGATAATTGGTGTCTTGAAAGATGTTTTTCAGCCGTCCTATCATCACTTCATTGCCACGGATGGAAGTGTTGAAGTAGACCAGCGTCTTTTGCAGCTTCATCAGTTGCAGGAGATCTTCGTTGCGGATGCTTTTTTCCAGCTCTTTTTCGGCGGTGGCCACATCGTTGTTTATCTGTTTCAGATACTTCAGGAACCAGACGGCGGAAGAGTAGATGATTCGCAGAATCAAATCCAGTTTATTGTTGACGACTATGTTCTTCCGGCGGGTGTGCTGAATGAAGTCCGGTATCAGCTCCGTGTGGTGATAGCAGACAGAAACGATGATTCCGTCATTGGTGATAATGCCGATGGGCACAGTGATGAACGGCACGCCGCGTTGGTTACTCTGCATCGGGATGCGGAGGATGGTCAGCAGCCAGTTGTCTTCTGTTTCCGTACGTGGGCGCTCGTCCACGTCGGCTATGTCTTCCAGGAATGATTCGGGAACTTTCAGCTCTTCGGTTAGGAATTTGAAATCATCGTTGTCCGGGCATTCTACGTTGACCCAGCAGTTGGGTTGCCATTCGGCCTTTTCAGTGAAGCCGTTTTCACTGTAGAGATACTTTCTCATTGTTTGCCTCCTTTCTAGTTGGAACAGAGGCATTGCAGTCAACGTCTCCGTTCGTTTTATTGGTGAATACTATTGCACGTTCGTGGGTTTGAATCGTCCATATTTCTTGTTTTTTATTTTTTAAGCGTGGCAAAAGTACATAAATCATTTGAAACAGTACGCTTTAACAGCTGTTTTTTGTACCTTTGCAGCGCAAAAACAGGTTCCTACTATAAAGAACGTTTGTATCATACAAAAAGATTATACAATTAAATTCGATTAATATTATGAGTAAGAAAGCCCTTTTAATGATTCTTGATGGCTGGGGCATCGGCGATCAAGGCAAAGATGATGTGATTTTCAATACACCTACTCCGTATTGGGACAGTCTGTTGGCAACTTATCCGCATTCCGAGCTTCAGGCAAGCGGTGAAAACGTTGGTTTGCCCGACGGACAGATGGGTAATTCTGAAGTAGGTCACCTCAATATCGGTGCCGGACGCATCGTTTACCAGGATTTGGTAAAGATTAACCGTGCTTGTGCCGATGGTAGCATCTTGAAGAACAAGGAAATTGTTTCTGCTTTCTCATATGCAAAGGAAAACGGCAAGAATATCCACTTTATGGGACTGACCAGCAACGGTGGCGTGCACAGCTCTTTTGACCATTTGTTCAAACTCTGCGATATTTCCAAGGAATACGGCATCGAGAATACCTTCATCCACTGCTTTATGGACGGTCGTGATACCGACCCGAAGAGCGGTAAAGGATTCATTGAGCAGCTGACTGCCCATTGCGAGAAGTCTGCCGGCAAGATTGCTTCCATCGTGGGACGTTTCTATGCAATGGACCGTGACAAACGTTGGGAGCGTGTGAAGGTTGCTTATGACCTGCTGGTAAAGGGTGAAGGTAAGGTAGCGGCAGATATGGCTCAAGCTATGCAGGAGTCTTACGACGAAGGCGTTACAGATGAATTCATCAAACCGATTGTAAACGGCAACTGCGACGGTACCATCAAGGAAGGTGACGTGGTTATCTTCTTTAATTACCGTAACGACCGTGCTAAGGAATTGACTGTTGTCCTCACTCAGCAAGATATGCCCGAACAAGGCATGCAAACCATTCCGGGCCTGCAGTTCTACTGCATGACTCCCTATGACGCAAGCTTCAAGGGCGTACACATCCTTTTCGACAAGGAGAACGTGCAGAACACCTTGGGTGAATACTTGGCTGCCAATGGCAAGACTCAGCTGCACATAGCCGAGACAGAGAAATATGCTCACGTGACTTTCTTCTTCAACGGTGGACGCGAGACTCCGTACGATGCCGAGGAGCGTATTCTGGTTCCTTCTCCGAAGGTTGCCACTTACGACTTGAAGCCGGAAATGAGTGCCTACGAGGTGAAGGACAAACTGGTGGAAGCCATCAATGCCAAGAAGTTCGATTTCATCGTGGTGAACTATGCCAACGGTGATATGGTGGGACATACCGGTATCTACGAAGCCATAGAGAAGGCCGTGAAAGCCATCGACGAATGCGTGAAAGATACGGTAGAGGCAGCTAAAGCCAATGACTACGAGGTTATCATCATTGCCGACCACGGTAATGCCGACCATGCGCTGAATGCGGACGGTACTCCGAACACCGCGCACTCCCTGAATCCGGTTCCGTTTGTTTACGTCACTGCAGACAAGGAGGCTAAGGTTGAGAACGGTGTGCTTGCCGATGTCGCTCCTTCTATCCTGCACATCCTGGGCATGGCACAGCCGGCAGAGATGACAGGCAAGGATTTGATAAAGTAATAGCGTTATACCATTTGAGTCCTGTCATTCTTTGCTATGTTTAAAAAGGAAAGAGTGACAGGATTTTTTATAAGTCTATGAGTAAACTTTTATGCTTTTGGGTTTGTTGCTTTCTGTTTATTTCTTGCGCGGATAAATCGAAAGAAGAAACAGGCGAACTACCCCCATCGAAAAAGCCTGTACATTTGATGAATCTGCTTGAGAATGGTGATTGTGAGAAGTGGTATGCGGGTATGGATGGGGATTATCTTTATGGTTGGTCTGCAAAAGAAACCCAAAGGACTCTCTTTCAAGAAAGCAAAATAGTTTGTGAAGGAGACTTTTCCGCTAAGTTGCATTCCTATCAAGCGGGTATTACAGCTTTTATTAGCCAAAAGATAAACGTAGCACCTGGTCATCATATTAGAATTTATTTCCATTTTTTCTTAACAAGTTTCTCAGGAACTGCACCGCGTATGTATTGCTATTTCCGGGAGAGTGCATCTGGGAACAATATTTCTAATGAAATTTTAGGAGAAATATATGATGAGAATACATTGGGCATTATAAGGGGAGGGGGATATGGGTTGAAACATTTTCCTACTTGTGAAGGAGAGTGGCAAGTGTTTGACTATACAATACAAGTACCTGCTATTGCCCGCTATTTTGTTTTTGAAATTCATAGTTATGTAGGAACAACTTTATATGTGGATGATTGCTATGTGGTAGATATTGATATGTAGTTGTGTTCAATTTTCAATTTAATAATGGTTCAGATAGATGATGTCGTTATTTCGTTGGATGTGTTCCGCGAAAAGTTTCTCTGCAATTTGGATGCCTGCAAGGGTGCGTGTTGCATAGAAGGAGATGCCGGTGCACCGGTGGAGTTGGAAGAAGTGGAGAAGCTGGAAGAAGTGCTGCCCGTCATTTGGGAGGATTTGTCTCCAGGGGCTCGTGCCGTCATTGACAAGCAAGGGGTGGTCTATACAGACAGCGAAGGCGACTTGGTGACTTCCATTGTCAACGGCAAGGATTGTGTCTTTACCTGTTATGACGAGAAGGGGTGTTGCTTCTGTGCCATCGAGAAGGCGTATCGGGCAGGTAAAACATATTTCTATAAACCCATTTCTTGCCATCTTTATCCCGTCCGGGTAGGCGATTACGGTTCTTATAAAGCGGTGAATTACAGCCGTTGGAACATCTGCAAGGCGGCTGTGCTGTTGGGGGAGAAAGAGAATCTTCCGGTTTATAAGTTCCTGAAAGCACCTTTGATACGTAAGTTCGGTGAAGACTGGTATGCCGAACTGGAATTGGTGGCGGAAGAGCTGAAGAAACAAAAAAAAATATAATATGGGAATAGAATTTGAGAAAGTTATTGAGCATTTGTATTTAGATAAAAGTAAATCTATACAAACATTTATTTCGAAAGTTGCTATACATAGGGAATATGTGAGTTTTAATTTGGCAGATGAAACGGTATTGGGTATACATACTGGCTTTTATTTCAAGACCCAGCATAATAAACTTATGGAATTGATCTATTGTCCAAATACGAAAGAAGTGATTTATCAAATGGCTAAGTCTCAAGAGGCGATGAAATTAGGTATAGTTATGAAATGGCGTTTTTCGCAAGATGACGGAGCTGATTATATGCGTTTTGTTCCTTATGTAGTAGTTGAAAAAAAGGAACAGAGTTTCTTTTGGTGTCCTTCGTATGATATAGAAAAGAAAAGCTTTTTGCCATGCCACAAATATCCTATAAATTATTTTATGCGTATGAATAGTTTATTTACTCTTAGAACAGATGTTAGCAGTGTGAATGTAAAATCTCAACTCACAGTTAATACGTTTAGATTATGAGAAAAGAACAAGAGGTTTTTTTTCAAATAGATTGCGCTTTAGACTGTTTTTTGGAACAAACGATTTTGGCGATAGATGAGTTTTGGTCTATAGAAGATAAAGAAAATCGTATCATGAGAGCTTATTTAGATGAACTTCTAGAAGGAAAAAACGATGAACAGATAAAAAATTATGTTGCGGCACGTCGATTTGCTATAGCTGATGAAAGAGGCAGACCATATTTGCCTTATTCCTATTATTATATTCCCTATAATTTACCTTGGAGAGGGATTACTTGGGGGACGATTGATTATGACAATCTCTTTGAAATGCAAGCAACTATTGGTGGCGCATGTATAGTATCGTTTTGTGGAGATGATTTCTCTTCAGAGTTTGAATATGGTATAGCGGGTTGCGCTATCCATAAAGTGTTTCCAGAAGGTTGTGAAATAGATTATGAGATGATAGATGCGTTGATAGATTTTAGAACACATACCGACTTTATCTGTGAATGTATTTCAAAATGTAAAATATTGGCGTTAAAATCTATAGGGCAAGGAACGGTAGATGTTTGTTTTCAATATTAGTTTATGCAATAAAAAAACTCCGGTGAGTTAGGACTATCCTGCTCTTCCGGAGTTTCTTTGTTGTAAGATGTGAGTTGTTAATTAAGCGTCTATATTTGCATACGTTGCATTCTTTTCGATAAAATCGCGGCGTGGGCCCACGTCTTCACCCATCAGCATGGAAAAGATATAGTCGGCTTCGGCTGCATTTTCAAGATGCACCTGCTTTAGCATGCGGTTTTCCGGATTCATGGTGGTTTCCCACAACTGTTCCGGGTTCATTTCACCCAAACCTTTGTAGCGTTGGGTATGTACTGCGTTTTCCGAACCGCCGCCGTAAGTGTCGATGAACTTCTGGCGCTGCTGGTCTGTCCAGCAATACTCTTTCGCCTTGCCTTTGGTGCAAAGGTAAAGGGGAGGAGTGGCGATGTACAAGCAACCCTGCTGGATGACTTGCGGGAAGTAGCGGAAGAAAAGCGTCATAATCAGCGTGTCGATGTGAGAACCATCGACGTCGGCATCGGTCATGATGATAATCTTCTTGTAGCGCAGCTTGTCAATGTTCGCTTCTTTGCTGTCTTCACCGTCCACGCCGAAACGGATGCCCAGCGCCTGGATGATATTGTTTACTTCGTCGCTCTCGAATGCCTTGTGCCACATGGCCTTTTCCACATTCAGAATCTTACCGCGAAGCGGCAGGATAGCTTGGAACGCACGGTTACGGCCTTGCTTTGCTGAACCGCCTGCCGAGTCACCCTCGACGAGGAACAATTCGCATTCTTCCGGGTCCTTGCTGGAGCAGTCGGCCAACTTACCGGGCATGCCACCGCCGGACATCGGCGATTTGCGTTGTACGGATTCGCGTGCCTTACGTGCGGCGATACGTGCCTGGGCGGCAAGAATCACCTTGTCTACAATCAGCTTGGCTTCTTTCGGGTGTTCCTCCAAGTAGTAGGTGAGGGCCTCGCCCACAGCCTGGTCTACGGCACCCATCACTTCGTTGTTACCCAGCTTTGTCTTGGTCTGTCCTTCGAACTGAGGCTCTGCCACCTTGATGGAGATAACGGCAGTTAATCCTTCGCGGAAGTCGTCGCCTGCAATCTCTACCTTGGCTTTCTCCAGCATCTTGTTGTCTTCGGCGTATTTTTTCAATGTACGGGTCAGTGCACGGCGGAAACCTGCCAAGTGGGTACCCCCTTCAATGGTATTGATGTTGTTTACGTAAGAGTGTACATTTTCGTTATAAGAAGTGTTGTACATGATGGCTACTTCCACCGGTGTGCCTTGCTTCTCGGTGTTGATGTAGATTACATCGTTCATGAAGTGCTCGCGTGAGGAGTCTACGTAGCGCACAAATTCCTTCAGGCCTTCTTCCGAGTAGAAGATTTCCTTCTTGGCATTTCCCTCTTCGTCCTTTACGCGAAGGTCGGTCAGTGAAATCTTGATGCCTGCGTTCAAGTAAGCCAACTCGCGCATGCGGGTGGCAAGAATATCATAGTTGTAGACTGTTTCCGTAAAGATGGTATCGTCCGGCCAGAACTGCTGGCGTGTACCGGTAATGTCTGTTGTGCCCACTTCCTTGACGGAGTAGAGCGGATGTCCGCAGGAATATTCCTGCTGATAGATTTTTCCGTTACGGAAAACCTGGGTAGTCATGTGTGTAGACAAGGCGTTTACGCAAGATACACCTACACCATGCAGACCTCCCGATACCTTATAGGAACCTTTGTCGAACTTACCTCCGGCATGCAGTACGGTCATTACAACTTCCAGTGCGGATTTCTTTTCCTTTTCGTGATAGTCTACCGGGATACCACGTCCGTTGTCTTGTACGGTGATGGAGTTGTCCTCGTTAATGGTGACTTCGATGTGGTCGCAATAGCCGGCAAGTGCCTCGTCGATGGAGTTGTCCACAACCTCGTACACCAGGTGGTGAAGTCCTTTGCTGCTAATGTCGCCAATATACATCGCGGGACGCTTTCTCACTGCTTCCAAACCTTCCAGTACCTGGATGTTTTCGGCAGAATAGCTCCCGTTATTGGAGTGAATCTGTTCTTCAGTCATAATCTTTTTTCCTTATTGTAATAACAGAGCAAATATAGTGAAAATCCTCGGGATATGGTGCTAAACAAACGGATAAATTCGGGTAGTTTACAGCTTTTTAGCACAGAAAAGAAACTTGTGTGGAAGCAGGTAAATAGAGAGGTATAAATGAGAAAGGCCGAACTAAAAAGTCCAGCCTTGTAATATCTTTTGTGTAACAGTCAACTTAAGCCAGCTTGTTGATATAGATAGCCAATTTTGACTTCAGGTTGTTAGCCTTGTTCTTGTGGATTACATTAGTCTTAGCCAATTTATCCAACAGTTTTGTGATACCCAGATACATTGCTGTTGCTGCAGCTTTGTCTGTAGTAGCACGAAGCTTACGAACAGCGTTTCTCATGGTCTTGCCATAATATCTGTTGTGAAGTCTTCTTGTTTCTTCTTGTCTGATTCTCTTCAGTGATGATTTATGATTTGCCATCTCGACTAATCTTTTTTAATTCGTTTATTTTTTTACTTTGTAGCCCGTGGGGGAATCGAACCCCCCTTTCAAGAATGAAAATCTTGCGTCCTAACCGATAGACGAACGGGCCATCCTTTGGTGAGCGTTTCCGCTCTTGCAAAGAGCCTTTATTTCTCGTTTGCGGATGCAAAGGTAGAAACTATTTTTGAATTACCAAAACATTCGCAAGAAAAAATATAGCTTTTTGTTGCTTTTTGTCATAGGTTAGCGTCTTGTTTGTTGAAAATCAGTGTAATACGTGCTTTTGCTTTTTGCACTCCTTACCTTGTTTTTTTATTCTTCTCCTTTTGTTTCTCTTCTTTCGGGCTTTTTTTTGTAGCTTTGTTATCAGATTGAAACCAGATAAAGAAATCGGGAATGTTACAGAAAACACTGGGAATTGTGCTGCATACCTTGAAATATAAGGATACATCTCTCATTGCAGACATCTATACGGAGGTGGCTGGCAGGGCTTCCTTCATGGTGTCCATACCCCGTTCGCGCAAGGCGGCGGTGAAGCCGGTACTCTTCCAGCCGCTGGCATTGGTGGAACTTGAAGCCGATTTCCGTCCTAATGCCACTATATATAAGGTGAAGGAGGCGAAGTCCCTTTATCCTTTCGCCACGCTTCCGTACGATCCCTACAAATCTGCCATCGCCTTGTTCTTGTCGGAATTCCTTTATCGCGCCGTTCGCGAGGAGGCGGAGAACCGTCCGCTGTTTGCCTATCTGTATCATTCCATCGTCTGGCTGGATGAATGCAGGGAGGGGTTTGCCAATTTCCATCTGGTCTTCCTGATGCGCCTTTCCCGTTTTCTCGGTTTGTATCCCAACCTGGAGGATTATCATGCCGGAGATTACTTCGATTTGCAGAATGCTTGTTTCACTCCCTTGCGTCCGCAGCTCCACTCCAATTACATCGCTCCCGAGGAGGCGGCCCGCCTGACACAGCTGATGCGCATGAATTATGAAACGATGCATCTTTTCACCATGAACCGGTTGGAGCGTACCCGCTGCCTGAACATTATGAATGAATATTATCGTCTGCATCTGCCGGATTTCCCGGTATTGAAATCACTTGAGGTATTGAAGGAGCTTTTTGATTGATTATCGTCGATGTAACGGCCCAATAAGTGTGCGCTGCCTTTATTATAGGAGTAGGGAGTTTTACTTACTGCTGTAAGGGTCGTTACGATAAGCTGTAACGGTCGTTACAATATAGGGTAACGACCGTTTCAATATAGGGTAACCGTCGTTACATCATTAGGTAACGGCTTTTACATCTTATGGTAAACGGTCGGTAAATATAATGCGTTGATAGATAGCGTATAATCTCTTGTGGGGGAGGATATGGATTGGTATGTAAAAAGCCGTGTTCAACAGACTTTGGACGCTGAGTCCCTCTGTTGAAGCACGGCTTATATGATAGGGGAAGTGTATTTCTTTATCCCAGCAACTCTTTTACTTTGGCTGAGATGGCGCGGCCTTCGGCAAGTCCGGCAAGTTTCTTGCTGGCTACACCCATCACCTTGCCCATGTCCTTGCCGCTGGTGGCGCCGACTTCGGCTATGATTTCCTTCAAGGCTGCCTCCAGTTCTTCGGCGCTCATCTGCTTGGGCAGATAGGTTTCAAGCACCTTTACTTGTGCCAGCTCATCGTCTGCCAAGTCCTGGCGACCTTGCTGTACATAGATTTCAGCGGCGTCTTTGCCTTGCTTGGTCAGTTTTTGGATAATCTTCAAAGCATCTGCATCGCTCAGGGTATCGTTGGCTCCGGGAGCGGTTTTGGCTTCAAGGAATACTTTCTTTACGTTTCTCAATGTTTCGAGAGCCACTTTGTCTTTGGCTTTCATGGCTGTTTTAATGTCTTCGCTGACTTTTTCAAATAAATCCATATTGTTATAGGTTTACTCCTGTTCCCCCGAAGGGGAGGAGGATGGTTTTACATATCGGGAACGGAAAAATCAGAAGGTGATGACTCCCCCTGCACCGCCTTCTGCCTCTTGCGCGGCTTCGGTGGCGAGCTGCCCTTCCTGCTCTGCCTTCATCTTGATGCTGTTCAGCGTGCTTTTGTCACGCAGATAGGTCGGAGAATTCTCTACCATGCTGATGATGTCGGCGTTGTCCATGTCTTCGGGATTGAAGAGATAGATATGGCGACGGCGGCTGCGCTGGGAACGGGCATTGGCATCCTTGCCATAGTACACTTCGCGGCGGTTGCGTCTCTGTTCCTCTTCCTCCTCCAGCTCGGCAAGGCGTTGCTGTTCTTCGGCGGTGCGCTGGGTGATGCGGTCGTCCATTTCCTTCATGTGGATGTCCTGGATACCGAAACCGGTGGCAAGCAGGGTGATTTTCACTTTCTGTTCCAGCTTGTCGTCAATGGCCATACCGAATTTGGTTTCGAAGTCGCGGCTGAAACGGTTCATGAACTCCTTCACCTCGTCCATTTCGCTCATCATCAGCTTGTATTGTGCACTGTAAGAGATGTTGAGGAGTACTTTCTTGGAGTTGAAGATGTCGTTGTTGTTCAGCAACGGCGAGTGCTGCGCGTTCTTGATGGCTTCGCTGACACGGTTGTCACCTTCGCCGTAGCCGGTACTCATGATGGCTACGCCGCCGTCCTTCAGCACTGTTTTCACGTCGTTGAAGTCGAGGTTCACCTTTCCATGCAGGGTGATGATTTCGGCAATACTCTTGGCGGCTACCGAAAGGGTGTCGTCGGCCTTGTCAAACGCGTCGTCTACGGATAGCTCGCTGTATATCTCGCTCAGCTTTTCATTGTTGATGACCAGCAGGGCATCTACGTGCTTGCTGATTTCCTCTACGCCATCCAGTGCCTGGTCTATCTTCTTGTCGCCCTCCCAGCGGAAAGGGATGGTGACGATGCCGATGGTCAGGATGTCCATTTCCTTGGCGGTTTGTGCAATGATGGGTGCGGCACCCGTACCGGTACCACCGCCCATTCCGGCAGTGATGAATACCATCTTGGTGCCGTCGTTCAGCATATTCTTGATGTCTTCGATGCTCTCTTCTGCTGCCTTGCGGGCACGGGCAGGGCGGTTTCCGGCTCCCAGGCCTTCTTTTCCAAGCTGTAACTTCACGGGCACGGGAGAGTCCTTCAACGCTTGGTTGTCTGTGTTGCACAGTACGAACGTCACGTCGTGTATACCTTCCCGGTACATATGGTTCACGGCATTGCCGCCACCTCCGCCTACACCGATTACTTTAATGATTTTCGGTGAATCGGTCGGGAAATCGAATTGTACTATATCTTCCATAATAACTTAATTTTCTGGCACATTATCACATTATTACTTCATATCGTCGTCCGAGAAGATTTCGTTGGAAAGCTTGTTGAAAGTCTTTTCGAACCAGCTGGGGCCTTCTTTCTTTTTCTTCTTCTTTTCTTCCTTTTCGCGCAGCTCCCTTTCTTTGCGCTCACGCTCCTTGCGTTCTTTCTCTTCCTTCTCGCGCTGTGCCTTGGCGGCGCGTGCGGCGGCTTCCTGCTCTTTCAGCGCTTCGTCGTCAACGAATATGTCGACCGGTTTGGGAGGAACATGGGAGGCAGGCTGCTGCACCGGCTTCACCTCTTGCAGGCAGCAATTCTCGTTGCCGGCAGCCAGCAGGCCCAGCAGTGTGTTGTGCATGCCGTCCTTCTTGGGCTCGTCGCTGCGTGTGTGGACGGTGGTCTGTACGAACTTGGCGGTCTTTACCTTTTCAATCTTGCTCACTCTATGGAAGGCTTTCTCAAGATTCTTCAGATTGGCTCCTCCACCGGTGAATACAACACCGGAGAAAAGTTTGTCCTCGTAGCCGGAAAGTTGCAACTGGTTCCATACGTTGGCAAGAATTTCTTCTGCACGTGCTCCGATAATATTGTTCAGCAGGGCCAGTTCAAAGGTACGGCCGTCTTCCGACGTGCATACGGCAGGGGTCTCGGCGTCTTCTTCCTCCTCGTAGAGGGCATCACCGTATTGCAGTTTCAGCTTCTCGGCATCTTCCTCTTCCATTTGCAGGGAAGTGATGTCGTGGGTAATGTTGTTTCCACCCAGCGGCAGTACGCTGAGGTAGCGCAGGATATTGTTCTTATAGACCAGCACGGTGGTGGTGTCGGCACCGAAGTCCACCAGTGCACAGCCCGAACGCATCTCGTTTTCGGTCAGCACGGCTTTGGCCAACGCAGTGGGAGCCACGAGCAGGTCGTCGGCAATTTCCACTTTGGCTTGCTCGAAGCTGTGTTCGAGGTTCTTCTTCAGCGAGGCACGCGCCACGATGTTGAGGAACTGCCCGGTGATGTATCTTCCGGCAACTCCTACGGGCTCCACATGCAGCGTGTTGTCTATCTTGTATTCTTGCGGGGCTACATCCAGCACACTCATGTCTACCAAGGGTACATCACGGTTCTCGTCGCAAATCTCGTCTACCAGTTCTTGCGAAATGATGCTCTCTTCCTCCAGCGTACGGCTTACCGCATTCCTCACCGTGCGCAATGATTGTCCGCCGATGCCTACATATACTTTGGCGATGGAGTTGTTCAACTGGCCTTCCAGCTTGTTGATGATGGAAGTCAGCGCTTGTGCGGCCTTGTCAATGTTGTAGATGGCCCCTTTGTGTATAAACGGGGATGCATCTTCGCGTGCATAAGCCAACACCTGGATACTTCCGTCACTGCTCTTCTTTCCTGCGATACCGGAAATCTTGGAAGAACTCAACTCGATAGCGGCGATGAAATCTGTTGTTGCCATATCTATTTATTTACTATTTTACTATTTACAATTTACTATTTGCTGCGCTTTGATAAAGAAGGACTATTAGTAAATCCCTTTCTCTACTCTCTCTTTGTGCAGATGATTTGATTATCAAATTCAACGCTGATACGGGAGTATTTGTTCCAACCCACCTGGTTCAATCCTCTTTCGTAGAATGCCTTTACACGTTTCAGCTTCTTCTCGAATCCGGCAATCTTGCCTAAATAGATAAGATGGTCGCCGACACGGGGCACTAACTCGATGTTCTTGCCGGGCAATACGTGAATTTGCTCTATCTGTGCATTCCAAAAAGAATTCTTTTGCAAAAATACACCAAACTTATATAAATCCCTCATGGCAAACGACTTTTCTACATTTCCGGTTACAACGGCGAGGTGTGCAACGCACTTTGCATCGGGGGGCATCACGGTACCTTTGTTGTCCAGATAGTAGTTTTCGCCGTTGGCGCTCATCACGCGCAGGATGGGGGTGCGCTGGGTCACTTCGATGCAGAGCTTGCCGCTCGGGGTTTTGTAGCACTCCACCTGGTCGATGAGGGGATGCTTGGCAAGTTCGCGCTCCAAGGTCTTGGTACGCACGCGTTCCAGGTCTTTCCCAATGGGGCTGATGCCTTTCTTTTCCAGCAGGGTAGCTACTTCCTTCTTCGTGATGAAGCCGGCATATACCGTGTCTTTTATCACCAGTTCCACGTCTTGGCACACCTGCGAGGTGGGCTTGCGGTTGAAAGCTGTGACAGCCACTACCAGGTAAGCAATGACAAGCAACAGAACGATAGAAAGTAGAATCCTTTTAACCATGATATTTTTCTGATAATAGTTGGGTGATTTGGGGCGCATAGTTGTCCAGGTCACCGGCTCCCAGCACTACCAATACTTCGGTGTGCTTTTGGGCGAGGAGGCTGAGGACGTCTTCTTTCCTACAGATGCATTTCTCGATGCCGGGGCGGAGGTTGTCATAAATCAGCTGACTCGTCACGCCGGGAATCGGTTGCTCGCGGGCAGGGTATATCTCTGTCAGAATCACCTCGTCGGATAGGGAAAGGCTGTCTGCAAAGTCACGGTAGAAGTCGCGGGTGCGGGTGTACAAGTGAGGCTGGAAGATGACGGTTATCTTCTTGTCTTGGTACAGCTCGCGGACGGACTTCACGCTTTGGGCTATTTCCGCCGGGTGGTGGGCATAGTCGCTGAGAAATACAATCCGGTCATTCTTCAGCTTGAAGTCGAAGCGGCGGTCCACTCCGCGGAAGCTTGCCATGCCTTGCTTGATTTCTTCGTCGGTGGCACCGCTGAGATGGGCGAGTGCCATGGCGGCAACACCATTCTCGATGTTGATACTGACGGGAACCCCCAACTGAATATCGTTGATGCGGGTGTCAGGCGCCACGAAGTCGATGAAGATTTCACCGTTTCCGATGCGGATATTCTCGGCATGGAAGTCGCCTTCGTTGCGCGAGTAGGTATAGGTGGTGACGCCCGGTTGTACGTCGGCTTGCATTTCCAGTCCTTTGTGCAGAATCAAGGCGCCGCCCGGCTGGATAAGCGTGGTGTAGTGGCGGAAGCTTTCGAGATAGGCTTCTTTGGTGCCGTATATATCCAGGTGGTCGGGGTCGGTGGCAGTAATGACACTCATCCAGGGCGATAGCCAGTGGAAGGAGCGGTCGAACTCATCCGCTTCGATAACGGTATAAGGGCTGGTGGCGGAAAGCAGCAGATTCGTACCGTAGTTCTTCGAAATGCCTCCGAGGAAGGCGGTGCAGCCCACGTGTGACTGGTGCAGCAGGTGGGCAGCCATGGTGCTGGTGGTAGTCTTGCCATGCGTACCTGCCACGCACAGGCCTTTACTGCTGCGGGTGATGATGCCCAATACTTGGGAGCGCTTATGTATGTTGAAGCCGTTTTCACGGAAATAGGTCAGTTCTGCATGCCCTTGCGGCACGGCGGGGGTATAGACCACGAGCGTGCTTGCCTTGTCTTTGCACTCCTCCGGAATAAGGTCGATATCCTCTTCGTAGTGTATCTGTGCTCCTTCCGTAATCAGACGTTCTGTCAGTTCGCTCGACGTACGGTCGTAGCCCGCTACTGTCTTTCCTTTAGAGAGGAAATAGCGTATCAGAGCGCTCATGCCGATGCCGCCGGCACCGACGAAATAAACGGAGCGAATGGCTTCAAGCCTCACCCCCTGCCCCTCCCCCGTAGGGAGGGGAGATGAGTTACTATTGCTTATATTTTTATTCATATTCAAATTTTTTCTTCAAACTCTTCTTCCAAAAGTATGATATTATAAAAAGAACGATAGCAGTACTATCTATTCCCCCCTCCCTACGGGGGAGGGACAAGGGGAGAGGCTCTTCAATACCTCCTTCGCAATAATTGTCGCCGAGTCCGGCAACGCTAGCTTGGCGATATTCTTGCTCAAGTCTTGCAGCTTCTCGGGGTTAGCGATTGTCTCCAACGCCACCGGCAGCAGCTTCTCTTTCGCTTCCACATCCTTCACATAGATAGCTGCATCCTTATCCACCAGCGCCAGCGCATTCTTGGTCTGATGGTCTTCGGCCACATTGGGTGAGGGAACCAGGATGACCGGCTTGTGCAGCAGGCAGAACTCGGAGATGGAACCGGCTCCGGCACGTGAAATCACCAGATCGGCAGCGGCATAGGCGTTTGCCATATCCTTAATGAAGTCCGTCACATACAGATTCGGAATGGCACTGATATGCGGGTTACGTACGGCTTCTCCCGTAGTGGCTGTAATGGCTTCTCTGACTTGGTCAATGTATATCTTGCCAGTCTGCCAGATAAACTGTACGTCGGGGTGGGTACGAATGACATCCAGTCCGGCAGTCAATGTCTGGTTGATGGTACGCGCTCCAAGACTGCCGCCCAGAATGAGGATAGTCTTCTTTTCCGGGTTCAATCCGAAGTACTTTACGGCGTCTGCGTGCAGGATGGAATGTCCGAGCAGGTTCTGGCGCACCGGATTACCTGTCATGATTATCTTTTCTGCCGGGAAGAATTTTTCCATACCTTCGTAGGCCACGCAAATCTTGCATGCCTTCTGTGCCAGCAGCTTGTTGGTGACACCGGCGTAGGAATTCTGTTCTTGTATCAGCGTGGGAATACCCATCATGCCCGCCATTTTCAGCGTAGGACCACTGGCATAGCCACCTACACCGACGGCTACTTGCGGGCGGAACTCCTTGATGATGCTCCGTGCTTTCCACTGGCTTCGTATCAGTTTCAGCAGTACGGAGAAGTTCTTCCACAGATGTTTACGGTCGAATCCGGCAACGGGTAAGCCTATAATCCGGTAACCGGCATCTGGAACACGCTGCATTTCCATTCTTCCTTCGGCACCTACGAAGAGAATCTCCGCGTCGGGACACAACTCTTTTATGGCGTTAGCGATGGAGATGGCCGGAAAGATATGTCCTCCGGTACCGCCGCCGCTGATGATAAGCCTCACCCCCTTCCCCGTAGGGAGAGGGGTAGAGTTACTTTTGGTTGTATAGTTGTTCGCCTCTTTACTCATATTCTTGTTCTTTTTTATTTTTGTATTATTGGCATGCTCTCCATTACTCAATTATTCTTTTCTCCCCTCCCTACGGGGGAGGGGTTGGGGGAGAGGCTGTTATTCAAACTCCGCATCACTGTTCAGTACCTTTGCTGTCGGCTCGGCGGCTGTCTGTGCTTCGCTATCGGCCGGTTGTTCCGGGTTCTCGGCATTTCCGGCATCTATCAGCATCGGCACTTGCGCATCATGCATCCGCTGTTCCTCCAGCTTGGCTGTATAGCGGCTGACACTCAGTATCATGCCGATGTAGGCACAGTTGATGAAAGTGGATGTACCACCCTTGCTGATGAGTGGAAGCGGTTGTCCCGTGACGGGTGCCAGACCTACGGCAACCATCATGTTGAACAGCGCCTGCGTGACGAGCAGCAAGGCTATTCCGGTAATGAGGAAAGCGGGGAAAGTGCGGTCGCATTTTTTGGCGATACGGCCCACTCGCACCAATAGGCAGACATAAAGGAACACAACGACTATTCCGCCTACCAGTCCCAGTTCCTCGATGATGATGGCATAGATGAAATCGGAGAATGCCTGGCTCAGAAAGTCACGCTGTACGGAGTTTCCCGGACCCTTGCCTACAACGTTGCTCGTAGCTACGGCAATACGGGCATGTGCCACTTGCCCGTCGCCGTCGATGTCGAATTTGGCGGCAGGAACTTCCTCCTTGTTGGTAAAGTCTGCAATACGGGATTTTACAGTGGTGAAGCGGTGCCCCATCGGTATATTTTCCAATGTCTTGTCTGGCGTGGCCAGCAGGAAGGCGACAAAGACTGTTACGAATGCCACAATCCCTCCTCCCAGTATCAGCAGTTTCCTGGCAGATACCCGCCCGATGAACATCATCAGGTAGACCGTTCCGAAGAGCAGCATTCCCGTCGAGTAGTTTTCCGGCAGGATAAGGCCACAGACAATGCAGGTAATAATCATGATGCGCTTAAAGGCTTTCGGACTTGCACCGTCTTCATCCTGCCCTTTCGAGAGGATAAAGGCGGTAACGATGACGACGGCCATCTTCGCTATTTCCGACGGCTGGAACTGAATACCCATGAAGGTCATCCAGCGGGCTGCGCCGTTTACGCGGTCGCCGGTAATGAATCCCATCAGCATCACAAAAGCCAGCAGTCCGATGGATATCGGAAGCAGGAATACCGGGAACACCTGAAACCATTTATAGGGGATGTTGTGTACCAGTACTACAATGACGGCGCCTACCATCAGGAGGATGCTGTGTTGCGTAATCGGTCCCCAATGGTCGCCACTCTTGTAGGTCAGCGTACTGGCAGCACTGAATACCTCTGTGATGGAGATGAGGCAAAGGAAAAGGAAAATAATCCAAATCACTTTATCGCCTTTGAATATGCTCTTTAATAAATCCAATGCTTCGCAAATTAAAAATTAATAATTAAAGAATTAAAAGTTGCCGTTCTTGTTACGGAATTCGTAATAGGACTGTTACGGCATCTGTATCTTATAGTGCTCTGACACATGCTTTGAACTGATCGCCGCGGTCCTCATAGCTCTTGAAGAGGTCGAAGGAGGCACAGCAAGGACTGAGCAACACGGTTTCACCTTTCTTTGCCAGCTTGAAGGCTGCTTCTACGGCATCCTGCATGCCGGTCTGCACGTCGGCTACGGGCAGTCCCAGACGGTCGAAGAAGGCGTGCAGCTTTTCGTTGTGCAATCCCAAATAGACCAGGGCAGAGCACTTTTCGCGTACGAGGTCTTCGATTTCCGTGTAATCGTTTCCTTTGTCTTTACCGCCGAGGATAAGTACGGTTTTGCCGGTCATGCTTTGTAGGGCATACCAGCAGGAATTTACGTTCGTAGCCTTGGAATCGTTGATGAAGCTCACGCCGCGTACGGTGGCTACTTTCTCCAACCGGTGTTCCACTCCCTTGAAGTCGGACAAGGCTTTGCGGATATATTCTTTCCGGATGCCGGCCAAATTGGCCGAGATGCCGGCGGCTAACGAATTGTATAGGTTGTGTGTGCCGTGCAGCGCCAGCTCCTCTTGCTCCATATTGAAGGCTATCGGTTCGTTGATTTCCACTTCACCGTCTTCCACGTATGCGATGGCCCCGTCTTCCTTCACGGCAGCGAACGGGTAGAGATGGGCGCGCAGGCCATGCTTGTCCAGCTCGCGCTTGATGATGGGGTCGTCGTTCCAGAAGATAAAAGCGTCTTCCGGTGTCTGGTTTTGGGTGATGCGGAATTTGGCGTCCACATATTTCTGCATACAGTGGTCGTAACGGTCCAAGTGGTCTGGTGTGATGTTCATCAGTACGGCAATGTTGGCACGGAAGTTATACATATTGTCCAGCTGGAAGGAACTCAGCTCAATGACGTAGTAATCATGCTGCTCCGTGGCTACCTGCAAGGCCAGGCTGTTGCCGATGTTGCCGGCGAGGCCGACGTTCAGGCCTGCACTCTTGAAGATGTGATAAATGAGCGAGGTGGTTGTAGTCTTTCCGTTCGAGCCGGTGATACAGACCATCTTTGCGTCAGTGTACCGTCCCGCAAACTCTATCTCAGAGATGATGGGCGTACCTTTTTCCTTTAATTTCATAATGAGCGGAGCGTCGTTGGGAATACCGGGGCTTTTCACTACTTCGTCAGCATTCAGAATCAGCTCTTCTGTGTGGTGTCCCTCTTCCCAGGCAATGCCGTATTTATCCAGCAGTTCCTTGTATTTGTCTTTGATGGCGGACATGTCGGAGACGAACGTGTCGAATCCTTTCACTTTGGCCAGTACGGCAGCGCCTGCGCCGCTTTCGCCAGCTCCTAATACTACAATTCTCATAATGTACTAATATGATTAATGTGCCAATGTGCTAATGAGCTGCGCTGTCGTGCCGCATGGCAATTAGCACATTGGCACATTAGCATATTGAATAATTATTATCTAATCTTTAATGTTATAATCGTTATCGCTGCCAATACAATCGTCACAATCCAGAAGCGGATGGTGATTTTGGATTCGTGGAACAGCTTGTCCGGTTTGGTGAATACTACGCTGCATCCCGGCTCTATCAGGCTCATGGAAGTGCGGAAGTGGTCGTGTATCGGTGTTCTTTTGAAGAGACGTTGTTTCACGCCTTTCCGCTTGCCTGCCTTGTAGTAGAGGCGTTGCAGGATGACCGAAAGGTTCTCCACCAGGAAGATACCGCAAAGGATGGGTATCAGCAGTTCCTTGTGAATAATGATGGCGTATACTGCGATGATTCCTCCAATGGTCAGACTGCCCGTATCGCCCATGAATACCTGGGCCGGATAGGCATTGTACCACAAGAAGCCGATAAGTGCACCGATGAAGGCACAGATAAAGATTACCAGTTCTTCCGAGCCGGGAATGTACATGATATTCAGGTAGCCGGCATATTCAATGTGGCTCGATACGTAGGCGAGTATTCCCAAGGTCAGTCCGATAATGGCAGAGTTCCCTGCCGCCATTCCGTCCATTCCGTCATTTAGGTTGGCTCCGTTGCTGACGGCGGTAACTACGAAAATCGTGATAATCACAAACAGTATCCAACCTGCTGTCTGGGCATGTTCACCCATGAAGCCCACTAGGTCGGCATAGTCGAAGTTGTTGCTCTTGAAGAATGGGATGGTGGTCTGTGTTGCCTTGATTTCCTTGGCGGCATGCACCACTTCTATCTGTCCGTCCGGTTTCTCTATTTCTATGTTCTCGCGGATAACCACCTGCGGACTGAGGTAGAGAGTCAGTCCGACGATAAGTCCCAAGCCTACCTGACCGATGATTTTGAACTTACCGTGCAGGCCTTCCTTGTCCTTCTTGAATATCTTGATGTAGTCGTCGGCAAAGCCCAGCGACCCCAGCCAGATTGTGGTAATCAGCATCAATATCATATAAATATTGCTCAATTTGCCCAGTAGTAGGCAAGGAATGAGTATGGCAAAAATAATGATGACACCGCCCATGCTGGGTACTCCCACCTTGTTTACGCCGAACGGGTCGATGCTGGCATCACGTTGCGTTTCAGTAATCTGCTTGCGTTTCAGTAGATTGATGAACTTATCTCCCCAGATACTCGAAATGAGCAATGCCAGAATGATTGCCATCAACGAACGGAAGGATGTATAGCCAAACATGCCCGCACCGGGGAAGTCATATTTGTCTAACCATTGAAATAAATAGTATAACATGATGTTAATTATTTAATTGTTTAATGTGCTAATGTGCCAATATGCTAATTGATAGTCTGGTATATCTGCTGGTAAAGGAATGAATATCCTACATGACGCATGGCGATTAGCACATTGGCATATTAGCACATTATCTCATTTAATATCTCTTTGTCGTCAAAATGGTGTTTCACGCCTTTAATCTCCTGATAATTCTCATGCCCCTTGCCTGCAACGAGAATCACGTCTCCCGGCTGTGCCAGCATGCAGGCTGTCTTGATGGCTTCGCGGCGGTCGGTGATGCTGATGGTTTTCTGCATGTCGTCTTTATCCAGTCCCGCCAGCATGTCGTTGATGATGTCCTGCGGCTCTTCAAAGCGCGGGTTATCGGAGGTGATGATGACCCGGTCGCTCAAGCGGGCGGATTCTTTGGCCATGATGGGACGCTTGCCTTTGTCGCGGTTGCCGCCGGCGCCCACAACGGTAATCACTTTCCCTTTTCCTTCCAGCACTCCGTGAATGGCGTTCAATACATTGACCAGGGCGTCTGGAGTATGCGCATAGTCCACAATGGCGGTGTAGCCTTTCGGTGAACGGATGGCATCGAAGCGGCCGGTTACCGGATGCAGCGTGCTGAGGGCAACCAGTACATCCTCTTCTTTCTTGCCAAGCAATACGGCAGTACCGAATACCGCCAGCAGGTTGTAGGCATTGAACTTTCCGATGAAACGTACTGCCAGTTCGTGATTGTTGAAGTCGAGCAACATTCCCTCGAAATGAGACTCCAAGACTTTGCCTTTGAAGTCGCTAAGACTACGCAAAGAGTAGGTGTATACCTTCGAACGGGTATTCTGCGTCATCACAAGTCCGTTCTTGTCATCCAGGTTGGTCAGGCTGAAAGCTCCTTTTGGCAGTTCGTCGAAGAACTTTTTCTTGGCTTTGAGGTAGTTCTCCACCGTTTTATGATAATCCAGATGGTCGCGGGTCAGATTAGTGAAAATACCGCCGGCAAACTTCAGACCGCTGATGCGCTTTTGGGCAATGGAATGGGAACTGACTTCCATGAAGGCATACTTGCAGCCGGAATCTGCCATTTCTCCGAGCAGGCGGTTCAGGGTTATCGGGTCCGGGGTGGTGTGTTCGGTCGGTACGGGCTGGTCGTCGATGTAATTGCATACAGTGGAAACCAGTCCGACCTTGTAGCCGAAATAGCGGAAAGTATTATATAATAAGGTGGCAACGGTTGTTTTTCCGTTGGTTCCGGTCACGCCGATGAGTTCCATCTT
>ULWI01024441.1_pt1 | contig 31075 bp, 28 predicted proteins | sample 1960301 | NCBI WGS metagenome assembly ULWI01 (sample SAMEA4835811, study PRJEB28245) | human gut metagenome | biome: gut microbiome; material: fecal sample | place: Denmark | collected 2008 | reverse complement strand
GCTTATACCCGCCTATTCGGAAGTGTTGCCGCGAGAGGTCAATGTCCAGACCCGTTTCTCGCGAAATATCTCTCTCAACATCCCCATTGTGTCCGCCGCCATGGACACGGTAACTGAAGCGCCGCTGGCCATCGCCCTGGCGCGGGAAGGAGGAATCGGCGTGATCCACAAGAACATGACCATCGCCGAGCAGGCCGCGCAGGTCCGCAAGGTGAAGCGCGCCGAGAACGGCATGATCTACGATCCGGTGACCATTTCCAAGGACCACACCGTCGGCGACGCGCTGAACCTGATGAAAGAGAACAAGATCGGAGGCATTCCGGTCGTGGATGCGGACAGGATGCTTATCGGCATCGTCACCAACCGCGACCTGCGTTTCCAGCGCGACATGTCGCGCCGCATCGAGGAGGTGATGACGCCCGGCGACCGCCTCGTGACGACGCACAATCCCGAACTCTCCCACGCCCAGGAAATACTGCTCAACAGCAAGATCGAAAAGCTCCCCGTGGTGGACGACGCAGGCCGTCTGGTGGGGCTGATCACTTATAAGGACATCACCAAGGTGCAGGATCACCCCAATGCCTGCAAGGACGCGAAGGGCCGCCTGCGCGTGGCGGCCGGCGTCGGCGTTACGCCCGACGCGATGGACCGCGTGAAGGCGCTGGTCGCCGAGGACGTCGACGCCGTGGTGCTCGACTCGGCGCACGGCCATTCGGCCAACATCGTTTCGATGCTCAAGCGGATCAAGGAGGTTTATCCGTCGCTCGACGTGGTGGTGGGCAACATCGCCACGGGCGGGGCCGCGCGCTACCTGATCGAGAACGGCGCCGACGGCGTGAAGGTCGGCATCGGTCCCGGTTCGATCTGCACGACGCGCATCATCGCGGGTGTGGGCGTTCCCCAGCTGACGGCCATCTACGACGTGGCCTGCGTGGCCCGCGAGAGCGGCGTTCCGGTGATCGCCGACGGCGGACTGCGTTATTCGGGCGATCTGGTCAAGGCGCTGGCTGCGGGCGGCGACTGCGTGATGATCGGTTCGATGTTCGCCGGCACGGAGGAGGCTCCGGGCGAGACGATCATCTTCAACGGCCGCAAGTTCAAGAGCTACCGCGGCATGGGCTCGATCGACGCCATGAAGGCCGGGTCGGCCGACCGCTATTTCCAGAAGGGCTGCGAAGGCAACATCAGCAAGCTCGTTCCCGAAGGCATCGCCGCGCGCGTGCCGTTCAAGGGCTCCCTTTCCGAGACGGTTTACCAGCTCATCGGCGGCGTCCGTTCGGGCATGGGCTACTGCGGCGCGAAGGACATCGAGACGCTCAAGCAGGCCCGGTTCATCCGCATCACGGCTTCGGGCATGCAGGAGAGCCATCCGCACGACGTAGCCATCACGAGCGAGGCGCCCAACTATTCGAGCGAACGGTAGATGGGACTCCCGGTTTCGAAATACGACTGGTGGATTCTGGCGGCGGCGTTCGCACTGTTCGCCGCATGGCTGATCACCCGCCTTCCGGTGCTGCGTACGCTGGTCCTTGCGGCGGCGTTGGGTTATCTTCTCCGGCGCGTGTGGGTGGGCTATCGAAATTTTGGAAAGTAATTGAACGACTGATATGGAAAAAATCCTGATTCTCGACTTCGGATCGCAGTACACGCAGCTGATCGCACGCCGTGTCCGCGAACTGAACGTCTATTGCGAAATCCACCCCTTCAACAAAATTCCGGCGATAGACGCGTCGGTGCGGGGCGTGATTCTTTCGGGCAGTCCCTTCTCCGTGCGGGACGCACAGGCCCCGACTCCCGACCTTTCGGCCATCAAGGGCAAACTGCCGCTGCTGGGCGTCTGCTACGGCGCGCAGTTCCTCGCCTCGGCTTTCGGCGGCGAGGTGCAGCCCGCGCCCAGCCGCGAATACGGCCGTGCGATGCTCACCGTGGGCGACGCCTCGGATGCGCTGATGCGCGGCCTTCCGGCCCGCACGCAGGTGTGGATGTCGCACGGCGACACCATTACGCGCGTGCCCGACAACTATGAACTGATCGCCAGCACCGAGGACGTGCGCGTCGCCGCCTTCCACGTCGGGGGCGAGCAGACGTGGGGCATCCAGTTCCACCCCGAAGTGTACCATTCGACCGACGGCACGCAGCTGCTCAAAAACTTCGTCGTGGACATCTGCGGCTGCGGGCAGTCGTGGACCTCGGAGGGTTTTGTGGAGGCTACCGTGCGCGAACTGCGCGAGAAGCTGGGCGACGACAAGGTCGTGCTGGCGCTTTCGGGCGGCGTGGATTCGTCGGTGGCGGCCGTGCTGCTGCACAAGGCCATCGGCAAGAACCTCTACTGCGTCTTCGTCGACTCGGGCCTGCTGCGCAAGAACGAGTTCGGGGAGGTGCTGGAGTCCTATAAGCACATGGGGCTGAACGTCAAGGGCGTGAATGCCTCGGCCAAGTTCCTGGGCGATCTGGCGGGCGTTACGGACCCCGAGCGGAAGCGCAAGATCATCGGCCGCGACTTCGTGGAGGTTTTCAACGAGGAGGCCATTCAGATCAAGGACGTCAAGTGGCTGGCGCAGGGTACGATCTATCCGGATGTGATCGAGTCGTGTTCGGTCAACGGCCCTTCGGCCACGATCAAGTCGCACCACAACGTCGGCGGGCTTCCCGAGAAGATGAACCTGAAGATCGTCGAGCCGCTGCGCCTGCTGTTCAAGGACGAGGTGCGCCGCGTGGGCCGTTCGATGGGCATTTCCGAACAGCTGATCGGCCGCCATCCCTTCCCGGGACCGGGCCTTGCGATCCGCATTCTGGGCGACATCACGCCCGAGAAGGTCGAAATCCTCCAGAACGTCGACAAAATCTATATCGACTCGCTGCGCGCCGCCGGGCTGTACGACCAGGTGTGGCAGGCGGGGGCTGTCCTGCTTCCGGTGAAGAGCGTCGGCGTGATGGGCGACGAGCGCACCTACGAGAGCTGCGTGGCCCTGCGCGCCGTGACCTCCACGGACGGCATGACGGCCGACTGGGTGCACCTGCCCTACGAGTTCCTGGCCAACGTGTCGAACGACATCATCAACAAGGTCAAGGGGGTCAACCGCGTAGTCTACGACATCTCCTCCAAACCGCCCGCAACCATCGAGTGGGAGTAGGGGGATTCCCGTTATGAAAAAGGACCGCATCCGCGGGAAATTCACTGTTGTAAACGAGGTTTCGGTTTCCAGACCGTCGCCTCGTTTGCTTTTGTTTATATGCATCGTTCTGAACTGCAATCCGCAGCGGGCGTTTCGCCTATTCCGACCGTCGTCATGGAAATTCCGAAAGAGGTCTGCAACCTCAAGGACCGCCGCAGCGACCTGTACGAGGTGCGGGTGAAAAAATGAAGGACACGGTGACGGGCTTGAAAACGGGGAGCGCATGCGGGCCTTGATTGTCGGGGCCTGATGCGGCCGGGCATTATGCCGCAGTGTACGCGCATTTTTTGTTTAGGACGGGCTATGGAAAAGCCCTGGGGGCGATGCCCGATATGATTGTTTCGCTGTAAACAGCGTGCATGGCTTTTTGTGAATCTTCTTGCCGCATGGCTAAATAATGAGCCGGCGCAGACGGTAGACGTAATGGTCTACGGCATGCAGTCCGGCAGCGAAACCTTTTCTGTGCACCCTTGCAACGAGTCCGGCAACGCCCGAAATACCGTATGTGACGCAACACATTGATAAAAACGCAGCACGCGAGCGCCCTTGGGCTCCGCGCTGGAACATGGATACGGACGTGCGTGCTTTTTCGCACTCCTGCAAGACACCGGTAAGACTTAAATCGGAATTATAGACGTATTCACATTGCCATTGGTCGGCAAGTAAATTCCCCCCCCCCACGGGTTAGGAACGTTTCATTCGTGAATTTCCATGGAGCGTCCGGCCTGTTCCCCGACTCCTTGCAGAGCAGGCAGGCCATGAAAACCGTTAGCAGTATGAATACCGATTTACGCATTCCGACAAACTGAATCCATATACAAAATTAACGGTTCATACGGGACCGGCAAATTTTTCGGCGATTTATGCCGGAAACGGAGATGAATCCGTCCGAATGCAGCATATTGCCGTATGCTTCGATCGGATTCTGTTCGGGAATGGGCGAGAAGGCGAGAGACTGCATGTTGTAATTCAGCATGATGCGCAATGAAAGGCAAAAAAAGTAAACGAGGCGACGGCCTGGAAACCGAAACCTCGTTTACGATAGTCAATAGTGAACTCTCCGCGGATGCGGTCCTTTCTTGCCGCTGCGGGGTTATTTCACCGAGACGGGCAGCGTGGCGGCGATGTCGGCCGACGAGGTTCCCAGCGAAAGGGTGTATTCGCCCGGGTTGACCTTCCAGCCGCGCGACTGCGTGTCCCAGAACGCCAGCGCCTGCCGGTCGAGTTCGAACTCCACGACGGCGCTTTTGCCGGGGGCCAGGGTCACTTTCCGGAAGCCTTTCAGCTCCTTTTTCGGCCGGAGGACCGTCGGGGCGTTCTCCGTGACGTAGAGCTGCACGACCTCCGCGCCCTCGCGATCGCCCGTGTTGGTCAGCGTGACGCTCACTTTCAGCGGCTTGTCGGCGGGGAACGCCTTCGGGGCGCGGGGTTTCGAAAGCTCGAACGTGGTGTACGAAAGTCCGAATCCGAAGGGGTAGAGCGGTGCGATGCCCTTGGTCTCGTACCAGCGGTAGCCGACCAGCACCGACTCCTTGTAGTCGATGTCGTAGAGCTGGATCAGGCGTTCGTTGTAGGCGCGGGGCGCCTTGTTGTAGAACTCCGCGCCGGCGGGCATCGTGCCTTTGGCGGGGGAGTCGTTGAACTCCTTCTCGATGGTCATGGGCAGTTTGCCCGAGGGCGACAGTTTGCCCGAAAGAATGTCGGCCAGCGCCGTGAAGCCGCTCTGGCCCGGATACCAGCCGTAGATCACCGCTGCGGCTTTGTCGTTCCAGCCGCCCATGCGGATTCCCGAACCCGAGTTGACCAGCACGATGGTGTTGGGATTGGACTCGACGGCCGTGCGGATGAAGGCCTCCTCCTCCTTGGGCAGCGCGAAGGGGCGTTCGAACGACTCCACGTCGATCGTGCCCGTCGAGAGCAGCACCACGTCGGCGGCGGCCAGCTCCTCGCGGGAGGGTTTTTCGACGACGCGGACCGCATCGCCGTAGACCTCGCGGAGCGCCGCGGTCAGCGTCACGTTGTCGTAGCCCAGCACCTCGGCCGAGGACGACGTGCTGCCTCCCGTGCGGGGAATCTGCTCGGTGAAGCGTCCCGTCAGCAGGATTTTGCGGCCTTCGGCGAGGGGCAGGATGCCGTTGTTGCGCAGCAGTACGATGCCCTCGGCGGCCACGTCGTAGCCGGTCTGCTTGTGCGCCGGGAATTTCTCCAGCAGGGCGGGAACGTATTTCTCCCGGTCGTAAAGTCCGAAGGCGATGCTCGTGGCGATGTTGGGGCGGATCATTTTCTCAATGTCCTTTTCGGTGATGCGGCCCTCCTTGAGCAGCGCGCGCACCTCGCCGAAGAACTCCTTGCGGCCCGGCATCTCGACGTTCTGGCCGCTCTTGACCACCTTCTCCGTGTCGTTCACCGACGACCAGTCGCTCATCACGCAGCCCCGGAATCCCAGCTCGCCGCGCAGGATGCGCCGGATCAGGTCGGCGTTCTGCCCGGCCCACTCGCCGTTGAGGCGGTTGTAGGAGGTCATCACGTAACCCACGCCAGCGTCGATGCCGGCCTTGAACGGCGGCAGGTAGAGTTCGTGCAGCGCCCGTTCGTCGACGATCGAGTTCGAGCGGCGGCGGTAAAATTCCGTCTCGTTGCAGATGAAGTGTTTCAGACACGCCACGGTTCCCGTCGACTGCATGCCCTTCACATACTCGGCGACCATCGCCGAGGCGAGCAGCGGATCTTCGCCCATGTATTCGAAATTGCGTCCGTTCTGCGAGTTGCGGTAGATGTTCATGCCCGGACCCAGCAGGACTTCGATGCCTCCGGCGCGGCACTCTTCGCCTACGGCTTCGGCATAACGATAGGCCAGCGACGGGTTGAAGGTCGCTGCGAGGGAGATCGGGCACGGAAAGGCCGTCGAACGCTCCAGCTGGCGGACCATCGTCGGGTCGGACAGGTTGTCGCGCATGTGCACGCCCTGCGTGGCGTCGGAGAGATAGATGTAGGGCATGCCTTTCTCGGGCACGCCGTAGAAGAAGAACGAGGAGTAGCCGCGCATGAACGAGATCTTCTCGTCGAGGGTCAGCTGTGCGATCCGGGCGTCGGCCTGCCGGTAGGCCTCGTCCCACGCTACGACCTGCTGGGCGGCGGCCGGTGCGATCGCCGCGGCTGCCGTTGCGAAGGCGAGCAAAAGTTTTACGGAGGTTTTCATCGTTTTTTGAATTGGTTTGCGTTTCTGTCTTCTGCAAAGTTAGCGCATGAACGGCCCGCCGGAACGGCTCTTCGGAAAAATATAAATGATATGAACTGTCAGTTTTCTGAAAACCAGTTGATTGATGCTTCAGATGGCGTTGAATTATACAAATAAAACAGGCCTGATAATTTGCTTTTGCATGCTTTTTATCGTTATATTTGTGCAAATCCGTTGCCTGAAATGAAAAAACTGCCTCTCCTTTTCGCGGCCTTTCTCGTCGTCTCCGCATCCGGTCTGCGTGCCGGGGAACCTTCGGACATACATACGCTGCTTCGCCGCCTGGACGGTCTGCTCGACCGCCGCGAGGAGTTCCTGCTCCGTCACGAAGCGCGCCTCGACTCGCTCAAATCCCTGCTATGCGGCGACACCCTCGGGTTCGGGGCGCGTTATGCCGTCACGGCGGAGATCGCGGAGCGTTATTTCGCCTACCAGAGCGACTCGACGATCGCCTACCTGCGCCGGAATGTCGCGCTGGCCGAAAGGGCGGGGAATGCCGACCTGACGATCCGCGCCAAATCGGTCATGGCGATGTGTTACAGCATGAACGGCCGCTTCCTCGAAGCCGACCGGGTGCTGGCCGGGGCGACCGACACGCTGCATATGAGCCGTGCGACGCAGGCGGCCTATTATGCCGCGCAGCATCGCCAGAACCGCGAGTGCCGCAGCCAGAGCGAGCCGGGGGCGGAGCGCGACCGGTTTCGGGCCTGCGAGGAGTACTACGCCCGCCGTGCGCTGGAAACCACCGGCGACATTTCGAAACGTTTCTATTTCGCCTACCTCGTCGCCGTGGACGAAGGGGATTACGACCGTGCCGCCGCGGCCTGCGACAGTGCGTTGGCATGCGCTCCGCCCGCGTCGCACGACTATGCCCGGGCGGCGTTCTACCGTTCGGAGACCGAAAGGTTCCGGGGCGACGAAGCGGCTCGTTTCGAATGGCTCGTGCGCGCCGCCATGGCCGATGTGCAGGGGGCGGTCCGCGACTACGGCGCCTTGGGCGGCGTGGCCGAAGAGCTGCTGCGCCGGGGCGACGCCGCACGGGCGATGCGGTGTATCCGCGTTGCGATCAACGACACGCAGGCCTACAATTCGCCTATCCGTTCGTGGCGCGACATGGCGATTCTGCCCCAGATCGAGCAGGCGTACAGCGAGCGCAATGCCCGTCTGCGCGCGATGTACGTCGCGCTGATCCTTCTGGCCTTTCTTTTCGCCCTCTCGGCAATCGGAGGCGTGCTGTTCGTCCTGCGCCAGAACCGGCGGCTCAACGCCGTGCAGCAGACCCTGCGCGAGTCGAACGGAAAACTGGCCGAGCTGGCTGCGAGCCTGCGCGAAACCAATGCCGACCTGAGCCGGCAGAACATCCGCATCGCCGACGCCAACCGCATCAAGGAGGTTTATATCGGCGGGTTCCTGAAGACGATCTCCGAATATATCTACAAACTGGCCGACACCTACCGTCATGTCGGCCGGATGCTGCGCGACGGCCGTTCCGACGAGCTGCGCCGCGAGTACGCCGGAACCGATGTCCGGAGCGACGAACTGAAAGAGTTCTACCACAATTTCGACACCACCTTCCTGGGGCTTTTCCCCTCGTTCATCGGGGAGTTCAACCGTCTGCTCGCCGACGATGCGCGCATCGGGGTCCGTCGTCCGGGAAGCCTCACGACCGAACTGCGCATCTTCGCGCTGGTCCGGCTGGGCATCACCGACACGGCGACCATCGCCGCACTGCTGCACTGTTCGGTCAATACGGTGTACAGCTACCGTTCGCGCATGCGGTTGCGTTCGCTCGTTCCGGAGCGGGATTTCGAACAGCGGGTGCAGTCCATCGGTCTCGGGGACGATGCCGCGGAGCTTTCCGGGACCTGATCGGAACGGGGCCTCTTGTCGGCGAAACACGGAGTTTTTTCGCTCGGGGTGTACGCTCCGACGCGGAAATGCGTATATTTGCAGCACGCATATACCGATACGATGAAAGATTTTGCAGCCATAGATTTCGAAACGGCCAACGGCAAGCGCACGAGCGTCTGCTCGGTGGGCGTCGTCGTCGTGCGCGGCGGCGAGGTGGTCGATACGTTTTACCGCCTGATCCGTCCCCGTCCCAATTTTTACAGCCATTTCACGACGGCCATCCACGGTCTGCGCTATGAAGATACGGCTGATGCCCCCGATTTCGCGTCGGTGTGGCGCGAAATCGAACCCCGTATCGAGGGGCTGCCGCTCGTGGCCCACAACTCGCCCTTCGACGAAGGCTGCCTGCGGGCCGTCTTCGAACTGTACGGCATGCCCTGGCCCGGTTATACCTTCTACTGCACCTGTCGGGCCTCGCGCCGCACCTTCGGCAGCCGCCTGCCCAACCATCAGCTGCACACCGTCTCCGCCGCCTGCGGCTTCGAACTCGAAAACCACCACCACGCGCTGGCCGATGCAGAGGCGTGCGCGCAGATCGCCCTGAAAATCCTGTAATATATATAGGTGTCGCCCGAGAAGTCTGATTTTTACGATTTCACCCCTGCCGGAGAGCTTCCGGCAGGGGTGATTTTTTTCGGGGGACTTTTCGGACGGCCTTTTCTCTCCGTCAAAGCCCCAGCTCCAGCTGGAAGCGGATCTCCCAGCGGTTGTAATTGGGGTCTATGGACCTGCTCCGGGTGTTGTACGACATGTCGGCCTGCACTTTGAGGCTGTGGCCGATGATGTAGCGCGTGATGCCCAGCGTGGTCTGGTTCCAGTTGCGGTATCCGGCCAGCGGCTGCACTTCGCTGTCCGGGAACAGCGTCGAGTTGCGCAGGGCGATTTCCCATTTTTTGTTGAACAGGTAGCTGGTCTGCACGTTGAGACCCTGCCCGTTGTAGACGAAGGCTCCGGTTTCGGGGCTGAACAGCGGGTCGCTGCACGAACGACCCATGAAATCGGTGTAGAAGGCGAAGCCCCGGTATTCGAGGATGAAATCGACGAAATAGGACCCCAGGTTGCGTGTGGCGTCGCCGGGCATCACGGCTCCCCGCTGACCCTTCAGCCGCGAGGCCTTGTGGTTGTAGGAGTAGGCTCCGGCGAGCAGAATCTTCACCCGCTCCTCGAATTCGTAGTTGCCCTCGATGACGTCGCCCTTCGACTTGAAGCGTCCCAGCGGATAGAGTTCCAGACGCCCCGTATAGGCCAGCCCTCCGGTCGGCGAACTGCCCCAGTTGCGGCCTTCGCCCAGCGTGACGGAGCCCTTTGCCGAGAGGTTGAAGCCCTCGCCGTGGCGCATGTTGTATTCGCCGAAGAACCCGAAGTCGCGGTCGAGGTTGAATTCGCTGTTGACGATGCTCCGGTCGACGAATTGCAGGGCGCTCGACGAGTTGATCCGCGCGCGGTTGGCCTTGATCTTGGTTTGCCCGAAGCCGATGTTCCAGGTGGCGTTGGGCACGTAGTAGACGATGGCGTCGCGCACGATGTTCATGTCGCCGCCGGGCAGCGGCTCTGTGTCGTAGGAGGTGAATCCCAGCTGGACCGAGTAGACCAGTTTGGGCGAATAGATGTAACCGTCGAAGCGCAGCCGCAGCCGTTTGACGCGGGCCTCGGTCTTGGTGAGCGTGAAGTCGTCGTCGAACGACAGCGCCAGAAGGTTCTGCATGCGGAAGCGCATCGTCAGTTCGAACCAGTCGTTTTTGGGCCGGAAGGTGATGCCCTTGCCGATTTCGATGTTGGGCATGTTGCGCAGCTGTGCCAGCAGTTCGCCGGTCGAATCGGCCGCGATGATTTCGGTGCGGAGGTTGCGTTTCTGCGCCGCAGGGACCTGCGGCCTCTCCTGTGCCGCGGCCAGCGACCAGCAGGCGGTCAGCAGGAGCAGGATCGGGAATTTTTTCATCGTATCTTTCTGTTAATTCTCTTTCGGTTGCATGTCGGACAAAAGTACAAAAAATATGCAGAGTCCGGGGAACCGCGATGCAAAGTTGGGGCGTAAATCTGAAACGAATTTGAAATACAGGGGCGGCAGAGGGCTTTCGGCGGGTAAAAAGATGCGGCGGAAGAGATAAAATCCGGAAAAATAGGATTTCTGGAATAAAATGTGTATCTTTGTTGCCAAACAATCGAGTTTTGTTTTGAATCTTTCTTTGTAAGTGTTTGATCCCGCAGTCCATCGCGGTTTCCCCCATTCTCAAAATCGACCTCATTAGCTTGCTCTTTTGTTGGGAGCGGTGCGCCTTGTGCGCTTCGGTATTTGCAAAAAAATAATTGATAAATGGCCAAACGAATTACATTGGGAAAGAGAGAAAGAGAGAAATTAAAGCAGACCAAACGTCAGGACAAGCAGAAGAAAAAGGAGGAGCGTCTGAGCGGCGGGAGCCGCAGTTTCGAGGACATGCTGGCGTATGTCGACGAAAACGGCGTCCTTCACACGACCCCGCAGGATGTGAAGCCCAAGGAGGAGATCGACGCCTCGCAGATCGAAATTTCGGTCCCGAGACAGTCGGAAATCGAGGAGGAGGAGCCGATGAGCGGCCGGGTGGAATATTTCACCGCATCCAAAGGCTACGGCTTCATCAAGGATGCCGCCGGTTCCGAGAAATACTTTTTTCACATCACCAACGCCCCGGCGGGCATTGCCGAAGGGGACCGGGTGACGTTCGAACTCGAACGCGGCACGCGGGGAATGAATGCAGTACGAATAGTTATCAGTAACAAATAACACTTTTTTAATTAACTTATCAAGAGAATGAACATTTATGTTTCGCATCTGAGCTGGGGCACGAGCAGTGAGGGCTTAGGAAATTTATTCATGCAGTTCGGCGAAGTAGCGTCGGCTAACGTTATTACCGACCGGGAGACGGGCCGTTCGCGCGGTTTCGGCTTCGTCGAGATGCCCAATGAGGAAGAGGGTCAGAAGGCCATCGACCAGCTCAACGGAACCAGCTTCGAGGGTCAGACGATCACGGTCAACGTGGCTCGTCCCCGCGAGGAGCGCTCTTCGGGCGGCTACGGCGGCAATCGCGGAGGCGGTTACGGCGGCAACCGTGGCGGAGGCTACGGCGGCAACGGCGGCGGTTACGGTCGCAACCGGTACTAATTCCGGATTTTATTTCAGAACGGATCTCCGGGAGAGCGTTTCTCCCCATACCATACGGAGCGGGGCGGTTTTTACCGCCCCGTTTTTTGTTTTTCCCTATTTTCCACACGCCCAGCGACATCGGGAAAAAGAGCGAAAAATTACCCGCGGGACCTCTGTTTTTCCCGAAAAAAGCGATAACTTGCCGCCATGAAGGAGACGGTGCTCGAAAAACTCAAGGTGCTGGCCGAGTCGGCCAAATACGACGTTTCGTGCGCTTCGAGCGGCGTGACGCGCAAGCATCGTGCGGGCGGGGTGGGCAGCGCCGCGGGGTGGGGCATCTGCCACTCCTTCACGGCCGACGGACGCTGCGTCTCGCTGCTGAAGATCATGCTCACCAACGTCTGCATCTACGACTGCGCCTACTGCATCAACCGCCGCAGCAACGACATTCCGCGCGCCGCCTTCACGCCGGGCGAACTGGCCGAACTGACCATCGAGTTCTATCGCCGCAACTACATCGAGGGGCTTTTCCTCTCGTCGGGCGTCGTCCGCGATCCCGACTATACGATGGAGCGCATGGTCCGCGTGGCCCGCGACCTGCGCACGGTGCACCGTTTCAACGGGTACATCCATCTGAAGAGCATTCCCGGTGCCAGCCGCGAACTGGTGGCCGAGGCCGGACGCTACGCCGACCGCATGAGCGTCAACATCGAAATCCCGACCGAACGCAACCTGCAATTGCTGGCTCCCGACAAGAATTACGAAAGCATCTACCGCCCGATGAGCTACATCCAGCAGGGGGTGCTCCAGAGCGCCGAGGAGCGTACGCGCTTCCGCCATGCGCCCCGCTTCGCTCCTGCCGGGCAGAGCACGCAGATGATCGTCGGGGCCACGGACGAGAGCGACCGCGACATCCTGCTGCTCTCGTCGGCCCTCTACGGACGGCCCACGATGAAGCGGGTCTACTACTCGGGCTTCATTCCCGTCAATCCCTACGACAAGCGGCTTCCGGCGCTCGACAAGGCGCCGCTCGTGCGCGAGAACCGGCTCTACCAGGCCGACTGGCTGATGCGTTTCTATGGGTTCCGCGCCGAGGAGATCGCCGACGAGCAGACGCCCCGGCTGGATCTCGACATCGACCCCAAGCTGGCCTGGGCTTTGCGGAATCCCGCGTTTTTTCCCGTCGATGTCAACCGTGCGGACTACGAGGCTCTGCTGCGCGTGCCGGGCATCGGGGTCAAGTCGGCCCGGCTGATCGTCTCCTCGCGCCGCTACCGGACGCTGACGCAGCAGTCGCTGCGGCAGATCGGCGTGGTGATGAAGAAGGCGCAGTATTTCATCAGCTGCCGGGAACTTACTGCGGGGCAGGGCGTCAACGAACTGCGCCCCGAGCAGGTGCGCCGCCTGCTGACCGCTCCGCAGCGGCGGAAAACGGGTAATAACGAAGGCCAACTGACCCTTTTCTGACGCGATGCTGGTTTTCCGATACGACAAATCCTTCGACGGGCTGCTGTCGGCTCTGTTCGATGCCTACTCGATGCGGGCGTTTCCCGAGGCGCTGATCGGCCCCGGGGAACCCGAACCGTTTTTTACGGAGCGCGTCCACGACGTTGCGACCGACGAGGCGCATGCCGGCCGTGTGTGGCGGGGACTGGAACGGCGGCTGACCGCCCGCACCCGTTCGATGTTCGTCTATGCCTGGCACGGGGAGCAGCCGCAGGGCGACCTGCTGATGCTGCGCTGTCTGCGCCGTGTTTTCGACGAGGGCGGAGGCGTCGTGGCCGACCAGGCCGATCCCGACATGAAGTCCCTTTTCCAGTTGGCGCTCAAGGTCTCCCACGAGCGGGAACGTCTCAAACAGTTCGTCCGCCTCCAGAAAGCCGCCGACGGGACCTATTTCGCCGCCGTCACGCCCGAGCACGACGCCCTGCCGTTGGCGGTGGACTATTTCACCGACCGTTTCGCCGACCAGCGGTGGCTGATCTACGACAGGCGGCGCGATTGCGGCTACTATTACGACGGGCATACGGCGCGGTGCGTCACGCTGGAGGACGACCGGGGAATGATCGCCGACAAACTTGCCGACGAATGGCTCGCCGAGGACGAGCGGCAGTTTCAGCTGCTGTGGAAAAACTATTTCCGGGCGCTGGCGATCCCCCGGCGCATCAACGAACGCCAGCAGCGCCGTATGATGCCCCGTCGTTACTGGAAGCATCTGACTGAAATGGAGTGACCGGCCGGGACGGGGAGGCCGGTTTTCGGTCAGACATGCAGGTTGAACAGCTTGGCGATGCCCGTCACGACGATCTGGACGCCGACGCAGAAGGTGAAGAAGGCGACCATCTTGTTGATGACGATGCTGCCGCTGTTGCCGATTTTGCGGATGATCCGTTCGCCCTGCGACAGGAACAGATAAAGTATCAGGCACATCAGTACGATGACCAGCGCGATGATCGCGTAGAAGAGCAGGCCCCGCGCCCAGCCGTTCTTCATGCTGACCGACGCCATCAGCGTCAGGATGACCGAGACGCTGCCCGGGCCGATGCTGATGGGAAAGGTGATCGGGTAGAAGATCTGCGACTCGATGGCCGATTTGTGAATGGGGTTGACGTCCTTGCCCTGCGTCCGTCCCACCGAGGAGTCCGAATCGCCGAGCCATTGCAGGGCGGTGCGGCAGATCAGCAGTCCTCCGCCCAGTTGGATGACCGGGAGCGAAAGCCCGAAAAGCGACAGCACGAAATGCCCCACGGCCAGGCTGCCCAGCCCGACGAGCAGATAGTCGGTGACGATTCTGCGGATGATCGACCTGCGGTCCTCGTCGTTCAGCCCCGACAGCAGTCCGTTGACCAGGAATCCGGCTCCCACCGGGTTGGCCACCGGGAACAGCGCCATGAAGGCGGATATGAACGTGAACAGAAACCCTTCCTTTAACATCTTGAGGCTCGGAACTTTGTATTGCAGGCTTGAGTCTGGCAAGAACCGTTCCAAACCTTCCGTCCTCCGGGCGGAGCCATATCGTCCGGAGGCGGAAGCCGTTCGGTTTCCGGATCACGCGTAATCCCGGTCTCCAACGACGACAACAATCGCAGACCGGAAAAGTAAAACCCTGCAAGTCGTTGATCTTGCAGGGTTTTCTGTTTTATAGCCGCTTTGCGTGTCGGCTTTTGCGGAGAGGACGATAACTGAACCTATATCGTAATCGTCAATATGTCAACGTGTTAAGATTGTAAAAATTTTTAGATACACCGAATAGGCCACAACCTATTTTCGCTGTTTTCCCTTGTATTCACTTGGTTGTTACAAAGTTACGAAAAATTCCTGGTTTTTGCAACCGAATTGGAAACGAACCTGCGGATTTTTTTATCGTTTTTGTGAGTGTTAAGGCGTGCCTAAATATTAATAAATCAATATCTTAGTTGTAACGTTTGAGCTGGATGCCCAATCTGATATTTCCAGCCCTTGTAACATCCTCCGAAGGTGATACGGCGGTTCAGTAGGGGATTCGGAAGTAGTCGAGCAACGCCTTGTAGTTGTCTTGCGCTGTGAGGCAGGTGTCACGCAGATATTCGCGTATGGCGGGCCACTGCTGCAGACCACGGTAGTAGAACATCTTGAGGTCATCGGTGATGATGAAGGGAACGATGCCGGCTGCCAGACACTCCTTGAACATCAGGAGCCTTCCGACGCGGCCGTTGCCATCCTGAAACGGGTGGATGCACTCGAAACGCTGGTGCAGATCGAGAATGTCGTCGAGTGTCTTGTGCCGCCGGGCGTTGTACTCCGCAAGGAGTCGCTTCATCTCACGGTGCACCTGCTCGGGAGGCGTAGTCTCCATGCCGCCCACCTCGTTGGGCAGACGTTTGTAGTCGCCCACGGCGAACCACTCCTTACGGCTGTCCGACGTGCCGGACTTGAGTTGTGCGTGCAGTTCCTTGATGAAGGCTTCGGTGAGCGGCTCCCCGGCCCGGTCGATAATCGTGTCGATGCAGCGGAAGTGGTTCGTTGTTTCGAGAATATCGTCCACACGCAGCGTCTCGCCCTCGACGCCCACCGTGTCGGTCTCGAAGATATGGCGCGTCTGGTCGTGGGTCAGCCGGCTGCCCTCGATGTGGTTCGAGTTGTAGGTGAGGTCGATCTGCGTGCGGTGGTAGATGCCGCCCTTGAGACGCATCGCCTTCTGCTCGCGCAGCACCTCCAGCAGCGGCATGACGTGTCCGGCTCGCGGCTTGCGACTGGGCAATGCGGCATCCGCCGGGATGTTCCAGGTCTTGCCCGTCAAAAAGGCTCCCTCGATCTTTCCCGAGGTGCAGTAGTTGCGGGCGGTGCGCTCCGCGATGCCGTGCTTTGCAGCGAATGCCGCGACTGAAATGTACTCCATAACCGAACGTCGTATCGGCAAGTTAGAAAGCCGATTTTCGACCCAAATATAACGATTTTTGCCGATATCGGCAAATTATAGAAGTTTTGGTCCTGCTATCTGATGGACAGCCGGAGATAAAAGTGGTTTGGATCTCAAACAAGGAAAAAATATATAATTGATTCAAACACTGATAAACGAGTGCCGGGGTTATCCCATTTTTGCCGTGGAAACCAAACTCGACAAAGATGGAAAATCAACACACGGATGACCTGTCCCGCATCCTGCGGACAGTCGAAGAGATCCTCGAAATCGTACACTTCATGAAGGATCATCGGAGCCAGCTCGAAGGCGATCCGATCCTCGATTTTGCGGAGGTCTGCCAGTTGCTCCGCCAGAGCGAACGTCAGGTGCGCCGCTTTCGTGAACAGGGGTTGCTCATTGGCTTCAACATCGGCGCCCGGCGCATGTACCTGCTTTCTGAGGTGCAGGAGTTCATCCGCAAGATGCGCCGCCGCGGGAAACTCGAATCGTTGAATCAATAAATCTGTTACCCATGGAAAACAAACAAAATCCCCGCATCTATCGGCTTGTACCCTCCGAACAGCTCGAACGCCTCATCAAGACGAACTTTCTTTTGAGCAAAAGTTTGCTGCTGTTTGAATACCTGTGCAGTCAAAGCGACGAACCGCTCTTCCTGACGGCCGATGCGGCCTGCGAAGTCCTCGACATTCGCCCCGAAACGCTGACCCGTTACCGTCAGAAACGGCTGATCCGCCCCAAGATCTATCGGCGGCAATTCCTGTACAGCGCCTATGATCTGCTGATGCTCGTTTACCGGATTAACCAGCGCAACCTGCAAAATGCGCTGCGGCGTACACCCCGGATTGTGGTTGGTGCGGATGAGCAAAAAGTTTGACAGTGAGGTAGAAGGTTATTCCACAAGTGCCGACCTCGGGCCAAGATAGCATCGTGTCTGCACCTTGAAGTCCCTTTTCGCACGATCTCCACCCGTTCGGGTCGTATCGTCCGAAAAGAGACTTTCGGTTGGTCCCGCCGCTGTGTATCTGCCCGTGGCCGGCACCTCCTTTTCTGAATGGAGCCGGTCCAGGAACCATATGTCAAACTTCAAAATGGATTTGGTATGATTGACCTTCAGAAACACATCTGGGAAGGCTGGATCGTTGGCGACTTTGTCGAGCGCTTGGCTCCCGAGTTGGATCGTATTATGTCGGGACGCAGCTGGCATCGTCCCTTTACCACGAAGCAGGAGCTCGCCACGTGGTGCCGGGAGAATCAGCCCTACTACAAAAAGCCCATTCCGGGAGTTGTTGCCTATTTTGCCCGGAGATATCGTTTACGTTGACAGCAGCAGGAGATGATTTACTACCATCACTTTTATGTCGAAAGCCTGTACCCCGAAAACCGGCGGAGGATTCTCCGCTGGTTGTTTCGTACCTTTAGTGTCTATTTGTGTGAAGCGACACCTGCGGGTTACAAGGGCCGCTTCTACACGCAGGACGTCCGCTTTCCGAAAGCCGCTTTTCATGATTTGACATTCAGCCTTCGAGGCGACCGCTCGTTATGTCTGTGGGTCATCTCGTATGACCTGCACTCGCTTTATCTTGAGCGAAATATTTATACATATGGGAAGTGGCACCATTCGTAGATTTTGATTTGAAGAGTTAATCAGATCAATCATCCCTAGCTAATGAATATTTGTTTTTATGCTTTGGATGTCTCTTTTATATTTTATATCTGTAGCCTAGAGTGGATTCTAATGCGGTTATGTAGTTAAGTTGCGAGAATAAATATTGGGGCTTGAATTTTTCTATGAGTATTATACTATATTTTACTGGATTTTTACATTGAGATTCTATATATTTGCATTAAACTATAAGTTTTTTCATTTATGAAGCAACTCAATAGGATAAAAATAGTACTGGTAGAGCAGAATAAAACAGCCAAATGGTTATCAGAGCAGATTGGAAAAAATGTCTGTTCTGTATCTCGTTGGTGTACCAATAGCTCTCAACCCGATTTGGAAACATTATTTCGTATCGCAGAGATTCTAAAAGTGGATGTTAGGGAGTTGATTCATGTCGAAAAAGATCAAATGAACAATTAATATGGCCTTGACGTTGGTCCGGGTATGGTGAAAGGCATAAGAGGAGCAATAGTTTTAATGCATTAATGGGAATTAACTAAAATGAAAGCATCTGATAACATAAGTCCTATCTTGAATAATCCTTATGAGGAACCGAAGTGGCATTATGATGTTACTCTCGATGGCAATCTCGATTATTCAAGAATTCTGGCAGGCAGAAGGCCGTACGCAGCAAATCTTACAGTTGTTCCGAACGCAACTCCTAATAAAGCATTATTTTCGGCAGAAGACATTTCACTGGATGATGAGAATGCGAACTTTATAAATGGCATTAGACAAGTTGTAAAAGAATGGAGAGAACAAGGTTATCCAAAGGTTACCCGTACGACTCGTGATCTTCTGGAGTTTTGGTTCTCTAACCCGGAAAGAGAGCTCAGCAAATCTCTTTTCTTCTGTCAACGGGAGGCTGTGGAAACGGCTATCTACCTTAATGAAGTAGCTCCTCGTGATCCTAATATGGGTAGAAGCATCCTTCATGAGCTTGATATGCGCAGACAAACCGTATCGGATCAATATGAAGATGTTTTACCGCGTACAGCATTTAAGATGGCTACCGGTACAGGAAAGACTGTCGTAATGGCCATGCTGATTCTGTATCATTATGTAAATAAGAAGGAAAATCCTCAGGATACACGGTTTGCAGATCATTTTTTGATTGTGGCGCCGGGCATTACCATTCGAGATCGGCTTGGTGTTCTGTATATTGATGCGTCCGGTAAATCGGCTTATGATAAATTGGATTACTATCACCAACGGGAACTTATACCTGAGAAATATGTCCGGTTGCTTGGTGGGCTTAATTCTGTAATCACTATCACCAATTATCATCAGTTTGAGCCCAAAGTTTACACAGGCAAGAAATCAAGTCCTTTTGACGGGAAACTCAAATATGAGGATGGCGAGATGGTCAAGCAAAAGGACAAGGAAGAATTTACCTCTGTTCTGTCGCGTCTTCTCGGCAAAAATATGAAGGGAAAGCGCATCGTTGTGATCAACGACGAGGCGCACCATTGTTATCTACCTAAAGATTCCGGTTCAAAAAGAAGATCGGAGGAGGAACAGGAGACCGACGAGGAGAACAAGAACGCCATGGTATGGTATGAGGGATTGCGTCAGATGAAAAAACTTGGCTATAAAGTTCAAGAGGTATATGATCTCTCCGCAACGCCATACTATTTGAAAGGATCGGGTTATACGCCATATTCTTTGTTCCCGTGGGTCGTTAGTGATTTTGGCCTTGTGGATGCCATAGAGAGTGGACTTGTCAAGATTCCGTTCCTGCCGACCATGGATTCATCGCATGATATCGATGAGCCTAAATTGCGTAATATATACCAGCACATCAGTAAGGAGCTGCCCAAGATAGGCCAGAAAAAAGCGAAGAAGGAGGCTAAAGAGAGTGGTGAGGAGCGCCCTTTGGGCGAGAAAGCCCCCAATCTGCCCTCTCTGCTGAATCTTGCGTTGGTGCAGTTCGTCAATGATTATGTAGATTACGACAAGGGAATAAGACAAAGTAACGAAGCTGTAAAGAACTTGTTTACGGCACCTCCTGTCTTCATCGTCGTTTGTAACAATACGACTGTTTCAAAAGAGGTATTTAAACATATGGCCGGATATGAAACGGTCGATAACGAAGGAAATCCCATCTATGTAGACGGACATTTTGAAATTTTCTCCAATTATCATAATGGCATCCCCAAAAGGAGACAACCATCGCTCCTTATCGACAGTATTGCCATTGACGAGGCGGGAGCAATCATTGACGATGATTTCAAAAAGGTTTTTGCCAATGAGATTCAACAGTTCAAACGGGAATATGCGACTCTTCATGGCTCCGGAAGTGCGGATACCCTTTCCGATGGGGACATTCTTCGGGAAGTAGTCAACAGCGTAGGCAAACAGGGAAAACTTGGCCAAGATATTCGTCTTGTCGTTTCGGTTTCCATGCTTACTGAGGGTTGGGATGCAAATACGGTAACCCATATCTGTGGAGTGCGTGCTTTTGGCTCGCAACTTCTGTGCGAACAGGTTGCTGGTCGAGCATTGCGCCGTCAAAATTACAATCTGGTAGCATACGATAAGGAGGGAAACGAGATTGATCCGAAGAATATTAAGAAATACAAGAAAGAAAATATCGTCTGGAAGTTCCCTCCCGAATATGCCCACATTATTGGGGTTCCGTTTAAGACCTTCAAGGGTGGAGGGGCCGGTACTCCGCCGCCACAAAAGCCGAAGACGGTTATTCGGGCTCTTGACGAAAGGAAGGATCTGGAGATCCGATTCCCCAATATCGTAGGCTACCGTAGTGAGAACGAGATGGGGCACATTGATGCCGATTATACGGGCGAACCGAAGTTCAAACTGAACTTTACGGAGATTCCCGAGGAGACCATTCTGTCAACTCCTATCGGTGATGATATGAAGGTGCTGAAAAAGGATTACCATGATTTGCGCGATGCCCAGGTCGTATATGTCCTTACGCAAAGACTGATCCAGCAATATTATACCGACCATGAGAAGGGGCGCGAATTCCAACTCTTCGGACAACTGAAACGGATTGTCGAGAAGTGGTATAATACCCAGATTGAGGTTATCGGAGGCGATGGTTCCGTCGAGATGCGTCGGCTGGTCATATTCTGGAACCAAAAAGAGACGGCAACCTCGATATATGAGGGAATCCGAAGGGCCAATACCGACAGCGAGCAGATCAAAGCGGTTCTGAACTATTACAATCCCGAGGGCAGCACCCGCTATGTGTACGGTGCAACATCGAAAGAGGTCTATCCGACTGTAAAGAGCCATGTCAATTATGTGGTGGCCGACACGGACTCTTGGGAGCAGATTGCCGCCAAGACGTTGGAGGAACTGCCGCAGGTGGTGCGCTATGTGAAGAATCATTTTCTTGATTTCAAGATTCCGTATCTTATCGGAGCCATCGAGCATCTGTATGTGCCCGATTTTATTGCGGTGGTAAAGACAAAGAGCGGTGCAGAGGTGAATCTTATCATTGAGATCTCGGGCCTCTCCAACGACAGACTGGGACACAAGGATTTCAAGCGTAAATATGCCAAGGATTTCTGGCTCCCTGCCGCAAATAATCTCGGGACCCATGGCGTGTGGGATTACATCGAGGTGACCGACATTGATAATATAAAAGCGATATTAACCTATAAAATCAACTCGTTATGAGCAACAAAAACAACAATATATATCCCGTAGGAGCTATCAAGCACGACGAAGAACACCGTGCATCCATCCCCACGACTGAGCTGGCCGGTGAGGAGTCGATGGTTGTGGAGTCCATGACCCCGGAAGGCCGGTATGTGCAGTTCAAACACGAGTTCGATCGTGGACGGGATCCGGAGCTCTATTGGCTGGATAAGTACAAGAACGATGACGAGGAGACCCAGTCTCCCGATTTGCGGGTCGATACGCGCTCTTTGTATCGCCATGAGGAGATTAACCCCGAGATGATTATCCGTACTCTGTACACGATAAAGGCCGATGATCATGCATCCGGTATGGCTTCGCTTTTTGGCAATGAGATGCCGAAAACGACGTATGAGGATGAATTTGACCGAATGACCGAGTATTATAAACACAATGCCGACTGGCGCAATCGGTTGATTCAGGGCGATTCTCTTCTGGTGATGAACTCCCTGCTGCAACGGGAGGGAATGGCCGGCCGGGTGCAGATGATCTATATCGACCCGCCCTACGGCATCAAGTATGGCTCCAACTGGCAGATGAAACTCAATAACCGCGATGTCAAGGACAACGACGAGTCGTTGTCTGGTGAGCCGGAGATGATCAAGGCCTTCCGCGATACCTGGGAACTGGGTATCCACAGCTATCTCTCTTATCTGCGCGATCGCCTTGTGCTTGCCCGTGAACTGCTTACCGAATCGGGCTCCTGCTTTGTGCAGATTTCGGATGACAACGTGCATTTGGTACGTTGTTTAATGGATGAGGTGTTTGGTAGCGAGAATTTTATAGCGTTTATTACATTTAAAAAAGCGTCACCTCTGACATCTAAAGGCTTGGCTGGCGTTTCAGACTATATTATTTGGTATGCTTCAGACAAAGAACATGTAAAATATCGTAAACTATTTGAGAGTAAGCCTATAGGAAGAGGAAGTGGATATACATGGGTTGAACTTCCAAACGGAGATAGACGAAAAATGACTTCAGAAGAGAAAGATAATCCTAGTCTTATTCCTAAGGGTGCGAGAGTCTTTTTTACAGCGGATTTAGCTTCTACCGGCTACACAAAATCATGTATGTACGATTTTGAGATGGATAATCGTATATTCAAATGTGGAAAGAAAAGCTGGAAAACAAATAAGGAAGGGATGCAAAAACTTATACAGTTAGGTAGGATATTTGCTCCAGGTAATAACCCTACATATATAGTGTATCATGAGGATTATCCTGTTCAACCCTTAAATAATTTTTGGTATGATACACATGGTGCAACAGATATACAATACGTCTGTCAGACTTCTATAAAACCTATTCAGCGTTGTATGCTAATGACTACTGATCCCGGTGATTTGGTGCTTGATCCGACCTGCGGCAGTGGTACAACAGCCTATGTAGCCGAGCAGTGGGGACGTCGTTGGATTACAATAGACACCTCTCGCATTGCCCTCAATATCACCAAGAAGCGTTTGACAACGGCAGTATTTCCCTATTACGAGTTGTTCGACAAGGAGCATGGCAATATCCGTCAGGGTTTTGTCTATAAGGCGGTTCCGCATATAACGATGGGTTCTTTTACCAATGAAGAAACCCCAAATGAAGAAATATTATATGACCAGCCTAATGAGGACAAGAAGAAGATGCGAGTCGCAGGACCCTTTACCGTGGAGACGCTGCAAAGTTTCAATGTGGTAAATCCGGATACGATCGGTGTGGACGAACGGAACGAAACGGAGGATTTTCAGGAACGGGTATTTGCACACCTCAAGACGTCGGGCATTCGCAACGGTGCCAAGAACGAGCAGGCCATATTCTACAATATCGAGGCGGTGGCCAATCCCTACCTGCACGCCAAAGGATACTACAAGGATGCGGAGGGCAAGGAGCGTCTGGCTTATTTCCACATCGGCCCCAAGTTCGGTTCGGTGAGCAAGCGTGCCGTGAGCGAGGCGCTCAAGGAGTTCCGCGGAATCGCCCTTAATGAAGGTGCTTCGTGGTTGTGTGTACTCGGATTCTCGTTTGAGGATAACATCAACGAGAAGGATTACAACCTGGGATCGTTTGTCGTAAGCAAGGTGCGCATGCATGACGACCTCATGCAGGACGGACTGCTCAAAAAGGACAAGGGCGCCGGCGCATTTATCACCATCGGAGAACCGGACATCGCCCTTGTGGAGGATGAGGGTGGAAAAACGGTGCATATCGAGATTCAGGGACTGGATATTTACGACCCGATCAAAGACATCGTCAAACCGCGTTCGGTGGAAGATATTGCCTACTGGGAAATTGACGACGACTACAATGGAGAGCAATTCGTTGTAAGGGGCTTGCATTTCTGCGGCGGCTCGAAGAAGGAGTTCGAAGCCTGGAGAAAAGGTTTGCAATCGGTCGCTCCGGGCAAAAATAAAAAAGGAATCGAGAAAACGCTGCGAATCGTTTTCAACGAAGAGATGTGGGATACCCTTTATGATTTCCGCAGCCATCCGATAGAGAAACGAACCGGTCGCAAGATTGCGGTCCGTGTCATCTCGCAGTTCGGCGAAGAGTCAACGAAGGTGCTAACAATAGAATGAGGTGTTGTTGGCCGTAATTTTGCTTGATAAAAGATGGTTATAAACGAGATTCATATAGAAAATGTAAAAGGGATGCAGAGTTTTGATCCTGAGTATTTGTTGCCTAATTACAAATGTTGTTAGAGGGTTTTTGCTCCTTTTGGTTAAGTCATATAATTTTATAAATAAATTGCATCATGGCTATATTTGTTAAAACAGACACCCCCGCTAAACTTGTTAGGGAAATAAAGGAATATATAGATGACAAGAAGATTACCACGTGGACGTATGATAAAGATGGTGATTTTACGCATGATACGGATCAGTGGAGGTTTCATGCATGGATTCGAGCTTCGATAGAAGAAAACCGTGTTGTATTTGGTATAATATGCAGAAATGATAGAGATCTTACCATTGTTGATTATGCTATATATCATGGTAGGTTTGTGGAGATGTTATTGACTAATTTTGATAAACTCTGTGATGAAATTAAGGTTAGTCCATTAGCTACACCTCATTATGATTCTGTAAAAGCGGGGAAAATATGAAAACCAAATTTCGGGGATATTATCGGATTCATAAAGAGGATCTGTTGTCAAAATTTGAGGATTGTTTATTCGTTTTTGATGCGAACGCGCTACTTGATATATTTCGTCTGAACCAATCTTTGACGACGCAGGTCTTTGAGGTTATGGAACATTATTCGGATCAAATAAGAGTTCCATATCATGCAGCGGAAGAATATAATAATCGTATAAATGATGTTTTAGCAGAACAGTTAAAAAAGATTACAAAAGCAATAAATGATTTTAATAATTTTGAGAACTCGTTAAGCGCAAAAAGGAATCAACCATATATTTCAGATGAAACATCGCGAATAATTGAGAACTTAAAATCTCAAATTGAGCAAGATTTTAAATCTCAAATAGATTATATTACGAAAGAACTTTTGTATGGTGCTATGCAAAATAGAATGGCCGATATACTTGATGCTAAAGTTTTGGAGCCTTTCACTAAAGAAGAACTAGAGGAACTTGAGAAAAAAGGGAAAGAAAGATATGAAGCAAAGATCCCTCCTGGATGGAAAGATGCATCAAAAGATACAAATCGTTATGGCGATTACTTCAACTGGGAGGAAATTTTAAGGTTGGCAGAACGCGAAAAGAAAAGCATCATCTTCATTACTAATGATACGAAACAAGATTGGATAGAAGAGGTTGATGGGAAAAAATTAGGACCTTTGCGGGCGTTATCTCAAGAATTTTGTGATAGAGTTAAGACAGCAGATCAGTTGTTTTACATATATACTTTAGATAAATTCCTGGAATTTACGCAAAATCATAGTAAAACTCTTGATTCTCCTCAAACGATAATTGACAATGTCAAGAATATAATAGAAGAATCGACCGCTGTTGAAGTGGGACTTAACGCAAAATTGGAAACAACAACAATTTCTGACTCAAAAAAAGAGAGTGTGCCTAACACAATAAAAACAAAGCCAAAAGATGAAGAGAATGTGAGAATGAAGGCCAAAGAAGTTGGTAATGACGCTAAAAACGGGTAATGTTTAATTTAAGGTAAGGGACAGAATAATGTAATTCTGTCCCTTATTCTTACCAATTTGAAAAAATATCTCTTGTAGAGCAAAGAAAATTCTTCCCGGTTGCCGTCGGGGAAGATAGTCATGCGGAAGGCCGCGGGCGGCCCGCGCCGTCCTTGGACGAAAAATCATCCTCGCCGGGGCTGCGGTATTTTTCGCCGCTCCGACGTCGCCGCATGACTGTGTCTCTTCCCGAGGCAACCGACCGCGTCGGGAATAAGTCCTCATAACATAATTATTCATTGACTATGCAGTCTGTTGGGATTGCATGGTCCCAGAAACGTGAGACACACGGTAAAAACTGTTTGATGTTATGCAGACTTCCAAGGAAGAACCGAAAACGAAGAAGAGCCGGGTCAAAGCATCGAAAGCCGCCACTTCGAATCCGAATCCCGACGTGCAGGAATCGCCGCAGGTTGCCTCCAACTCCGGGACCGCGGAACAACAACCCGCTCCGGCCGTTCAGTTGCTGGATCTGAACAAGATTGTCAGCAGTACCTACAATCCCCGCAAGGATTTCCGCTCTGAGACCTTGCAGGAACTCGCCGACAGCATTCGCCAGGTCGGGGTTCTGCAACCGATCTGCGTCCGGCCCAAAGAGGAAGGTTTTGAAATTGTCTATGGCGAACGGCGCTATTGGGCCGCAGCTATGGCGGGGCTGAAATTCATTCCGGCCCTTGTCCGTGAGTTATCGGACCCCGAAGCCGAAGATGCCGCCATTACGGAGAACCTCCAACGCGAGGACGTGACACCCCGCGAGGAGGCTGCGGCCTACAAACGGGCGCTGGAATCGGGACGTCATACGATCGAGAGCCTGGTCGGGAAGTTCGGAAAGTCCGAAGCATACATTCGCTCCCGGCTGAAACTCTGTGATCTGATCGAAGCCCTTGCCGAGCAGCTCGACCGGGAGGAGATTTCGGTCGGTGTTGCCACCGAGATCGCGAAATACGATGCGGCGGTCCAGCAGGAGGTCTACGAGGAGCATTTCTCGGACGGATGCCGCCTGTCGTGGAAGAATGCCCGGATCCGGGAGATTGCCCGGCGGCTCTACGATCGCTACATGACCCGCCTGGACACCTATCGCTTCGACAAGACCGAATGCCACACCTGCCACCACAATACGGCGAACCAGATCCTCTTCAAGGATGAATGTGCGGAGGGCTGCGCGGGTTGCCAGAACCGGAGTTGCATGATGCGCAAGAACGACGAATACCTCGTGCAGCAGGCCCTGCAGCTGCTGAAGGCGGACCCGCGGACAGTCCTTGCCACGGTGGGCGATACGCCCGATTCGGTGATTGAGCATCTTGAAGAGGAGGGCTACCGGATTCAGGAGCTGGATTACTACCTCGATTACTACGATACGGCCCCCGAAATGCCCGAAGCTCCCCAGGCGGAGTGCTACTCGTCGGAAGAAAACTACGCGGAAGCCGTGAAGCGCTACGAAGCGGCGCTGGCCCGGTTTACGGAACAGACCAGGCAACTCGAATTCGACGTTACGGAAGGCCGAGTCCGCAAATATGCCGTCATCGGAATGTTCGACGTGGAGATCCGCTATGAGGATGTTCCGGAAGAGGAGCGGGAAGTCGCGGTCGAGGATGCTGCAGGGGAACGGACGGTTTACGTCACGATGGTTCCTGCCTCTCCGATGGAGAGCCTGCTGCGGCAGGACCACCGAAACCGGCAGCTCTGCTACGAGCATATCACTGCCGAGATGAAGACGCTGTTCCGCGAATCGAAGGTCTCGGGCAGCCCGCTGACCGAAGAGGAGCATCAGATGTTCTACTACGCCGTGATCCGACATATGGCCGACGACCGACTCCAGCAGTGCGGCATCGAGCACAAAAATCAGTGGCGCGTTACCGAGGAGGAACGTTTCGCGGCCGCAGGGCAACTGACTCCCGAGCAGCGGGCGGCAATGATCCGCCTCTTCCTGCTCGACTTCTTCCGCACGACGGCCCGGGATTACAACTGTACGGACGAGGAGGTGGACACACGCCTGATGTGCCGGTTCGCCGATCTGAATTTCGAGGCTCAAAGCCGGACCCTGCAGGAGAAGTACCTGGCAACCTACGAACGACGCCGGGCGAAGCTGCAGGAGCAGATCGACGACCTGAAGGCGCAGGAGGAGGCCCGGGCTTTGGCCGAATCCCGGGAGTCGGTTGCAGAATCCATTCCCGAAGAACTTCCCGAGGAGCCGGAGGCAACGCCCGACACGGAGATTCCGGCACCGCCTGCCGAGCCGCTGATTATCCCGGCCGATCCGGAGTTCGGCCCGAACGAGACGACAGAATCGCTGGCCGCCTGAACCAAGTAAAACCGACGGAGCAATCAAACGATTGCTCCGTCTTTCATTTCCGACCTGTTTTCAATCTTTCCAATCCCATCCAGCCATGAAAAACCAGAATCTGATAGATGCCATAGCACCCCGACTGACGGAGCTGATGATCCAGCGTATCGAACACCTCGAAACCGACTGGCAGAAACCGTGGATCACGGACCTCGCGCACGGTCTTCCCCGCAACCTGCGCGGCACGCCCTACCGGGCCGGGAATATCCTGATGCTGCTCTTCCTTTCGGGAATAGCGGGCTATCAAACGCCAATCTTCATGACCTTCCGGCAGGCCAAGGAGGAGGGGCTGAATATCCTCAAGGGCTCCCTGTCGTTCCCGGTCTACTTCTGGAAAATCTGCATCCGCCACAAGGAGACCTGCCGCAAGATCGACCTCGAGGAGTATCGCCAGCTTTTGAAGGAGGCCCGCAAACAGTACGAGGTCATTCCCATCATACGCTACTATTCGGTCTTCAACCTCGACCAGACGGATATGCAAGAGAAGCAACCGGAGCGCTATGCGGCGCTGACGGCCCGCGCCGAACGGAAGGATTACTCCGACGGAATGGTCTGCGAGCCGATTGACCGAATGATTGAGCAGCAGTCGTGGCTCTGCCCGATCGAACTCCGTTACGGCGACCGGGCTTACTACACACGCCTGCACGATCGGGTTGTCTGCCCGCTCAAGGAGCAGTTCCCGAAGGGCGAGGCCTTCTACGGGACGTTGCTGCACGAGGTGGCCCACAGCACGGGCCATGCTGAGCGTCTGAACCGCACGATGGGGAGCTGCTTTGGCGACGAAGAGTATGCCCGCGAAGAGTTGGTCGCGGAGCTGACCTCGGCGTTGTGCGGTGCCATGGCTGGCTTTGCCACGACGCCCCGTGAGGAGAATGCCGCCTATCTCAAAGAGTGGCTTACGCAATTGCGCCGGGAGCCTGCCTACTTGTTCGATATTCTGGTCGATGTCAACCGGGCCGCCCGGATGATCTTCGACCATCTGGAACCCGGATCTGACGAGATCGCGGACGAGGAGACCGAAGTTCCGGCTGCATAGATTTTTGTTGCCGATTGTTGAACCATGCCGCAGTCTTCGGGCTGCGGCTTAACTTTTTCAAGTCATGAAAACCATCCATCCAATCTATGACGTTTACTTCCGCATCGAAGCGGGCTATAACGACGGCCGTATGTCGCACGAACAGCACGACCGGTTCTACACGGAGATTCGCGCGCTCTTCTCGCTTGCCGGCTTTACAATCTTGGAGAACCCGCCGGGATGTCCCTCCTTCCAGTTGGGAACGACCTGCCTCTACTGCCACCCGACGGAGCTCTCCGGTCCGGTCGAGGAGCCGCATATCGCCCTTGTCGAAAGAGTTCTGCGACAGGGAACTTCGTTTCAATATCAGACAACGGACCGCTACGACCGACTCTATGACTTTACCGTCGAGGAGGAGTTGGCCTACTACCGGCAGCAACATTCCGAGCGGCTTTTTCTCGATGCCTTCCGCACCTCGGATCCTTCGAAATACCACCTTCGGGACGAGGTTCTCGAGGAGCTGGTGCGGCAACTGATGGTGCACACTGTTCGCGCACCGCTGGGCTGTTCGTTCGATTCGCCGTGCGTGTACTTCGTTCGGGAGACTTATGCCTCACTGGTCCAAAGAGGTCTGCTGGTCGAAATTCAGCGCCGAAAACCTTATGGAACCATGACTTATTGTCGAACCAAATAACAAATCACGCTATGAAAATCATGTGTCAGGAGTATTTTGATGCGGTCGTTCAGTTTGCCGAAAGCATCGGCGATTGCACCTTGCAGGAGTGCCTCGGCAGGCTTGAGCGGTGGGGCCAAAACGCTCGTCAGACGAGCGAAATAGAACTGTATCGGGATTTTGCTCCCTACTCGTTCCTTTTTAAGCAGCGCTATGTGGACGGTTCTCTCGGAGTTGTCGGCGGACTGGTCTATCATGGTTCGCCGGATCGTTCCTGTTGCTATACGCTGGAAAAAATCAATGGATGGACCCTTCACACTTGAAAACCATGAAAACAAAAGTATGGAATTATGCTCCGGATCGGGACGATTGTGTCGTCCAGACCGAAGAGAGTGTAGTGTTTGAAAACGAACATGTCGGTTGGTTCGTAGCGAATCCGGATCCAAACGGACGCCGGAGACTGGACAATATGGGGGTTGTAGAACGGGTCGGAGATGTTGTCTTTCTGGCTTGTTTCAGTAGCCGAAATGCTCTTACACCCGAGTTTCTCGGCGCTGTAAAAGATGAAGCCACACACCTGCGTCAGCGGGTGCGGGAGCGTCTGAAACGCCGGGAGAAGCTGCCTCTGACCTATGTCGCAGCGTTCAAGGCGCTGGGATGGAAACTGAAAAAGAAAGAATAAGTACATAGAGGGCGATAGCTTTTTATAATAATTAGTTGATAAAAATAGCTAATTATTATACCTTTAAATAGAAATACTTTTGTTATGACTGTAGGTGAAATATTATCGGAATTTGATGTCGACGGTAAGCGATTTGACGAATATGTATATGGAACGCAATTCCGTAAATGTGATGCTAAAGAAATAGACTCAATTGCATATAAAGCAGAGATACTGGCAGCGCAATTATGTGAAGATTATAAGAGTGACAATGATATTTTTCATGGCCAATTTTATTTTGGCCCCATTTTGGTTTATCAAAATGCCGAAACAGGGGAAATCATAGAGTTTCCTGATAGAAATCTTATCACGGCTGATGTTGTATCATATTGGGAAACTCGTCTTCTCAATGTGAAAAATATAATCTTAAAGGCTCGTTATTTGGGTTTAATTTGGGAATTTAAACTATACGTAACGGGAGTAAAGTGTAGTATCGATATTGCTCGACAATATATTCGATCTCTTATTTCTATTGTAAATGAGGACTATATGCCGAATGTGCTTTTAGGAAAAATAAAGGCGGAGAGAGCAATAAAGTTATCGAAGAAATTAAGCCAAATAGAATTGTTGGCTGATGCAAAAACAGCTCTACAAGAATATGTAGTTAGACATGAAAAGTGGAATGCAATAGCAATATGGAGTACTGCATATAGAATTAGTGTAGAATGTCCTTCCAGTTATACACCTGAAGAACAAAAAGCTTTAATCGCTGATTTGGAAGAACGTTTTGACCAAATTTATAATATGCCTACGCAAGGAGACAAAGATGAAAAAAGAGACCCTTGGCTCTTGATGGATTTGTCGAGGTTATTAGCGGAATATTATAAGAAGCATTCTATACAAAAGATAAAACAGTTGTTTGAGAAAGTTGAGAAATCTTTTGATGCGGCTAGTTCTGATCAAATTAAGTTACAATTAATGGGGAATTATAACACTCTCCATAAGTTATTATTAAAATACCCGTTGGTTGAATTAAAATAAAGCATCTTTAACAAG
>ULWI01016487.1_pt1 | contig 34259 bp, 30 predicted proteins | sample 1960301 | NCBI WGS metagenome assembly ULWI01 (sample SAMEA4835811, study PRJEB28245) | human gut metagenome | biome: gut microbiome; material: fecal sample | place: Denmark | collected 2008 | reverse complement strand
CGTCTGAACGATCTTGAACAATTGGCTATGGCTTATCCGGGTGTGACCAAGACATACGCTATTCAGGCAGGACGCGAACTCCGCGTGATCGTAGGTGCGGATAAGATCGATGACAAGCAGACTGAAAGCTTGTCCGGTGAAATCGCCAAGAAGATTCAGGATGAGATGACTTATCCGGGACAGGTGAAGATTACCGTTATCCGTGAAACACGTGCGGTCAGCTTCGCTAAATAAGTAAATATTCAAAAGAAGATTCAATACAAGGGCGAAGCAATTCGCCCTTTTTTAGTTTATCATCATTCATTTCTCATGTTTGCAGCATCACGCAGCAGCATACAGTCTAAAAGCATCAGCTTATGAAAAAGTACCAATTTGAAGTCTGTGCCAATTCCGTAGAAAGCTGTCTGGCAGCACAGGCAGGCGGAGCCGACCGGGTAGAGTTATGTGCAGGTATTCCGGAAGGCGGGACAACTCCTTCTTACGGAGAGATATCGACAGCACGCGACATGTTGACAACGACTCGTCTGCATGTCATTATCCGCCCGCGGGGTGGGGATTTTCTTTATTCTCCCATCGAAGTGAGAACGATGCTGAAAGATATAGAAATGGCACGGCAGTTGGGAGTTGACGGAGTGGTATTCGGTTGTCTGACGGCAAACGGGGAGATCGACCTTCCTGTAATGCAAGAGTTAATGAAAGCCTCACAAGGGTTATCAGTCACTTTTCACCGTGCTTTTGATGTATGCCGTGATCCTGAAAAGGCTTTGGAGCAGATTATCGAACTGGGGTGTAACCGTATCCTTACTTCCGGTCAGCAAGCTACCGCCGAACTAGGAATCCCCCTGCTAAAAACATTGCAGATACAGGCTTCCGGAAGAATTATCCTGCTTGCCGGATGTGGCGTGAACGAAAAGAATATCGCCCGCATTGCTTCGGAAACCGGAATACAGGAGTTTCATTTCTCCGCACGGGAAAGCATCAAGAGCGATATGAAGTATAAAAATGAATCAGTATCGATGGGCGGCACTGTACATATCGACGAATACGAACGAAATGTAACCACCGCCCAAAGAGTGATAAATACCATTCAGGCTATAAAAAGCTGAAAACTGCGATAAACAGCGATTTATAGTCCTGCAATAGCATACCTGTTTATAAATAAGGGATAATCGTAATATAAATACCGGTAATAATAGCCGAGGTGATTACTCCTGAGATATTGGCTCCCAAGGCATCTCCCAATACGAATGAATCGGGATTGTCTTTGCTTACTATCTTCTGGGCAACCTTTGCAGTGGTAGGTACGCAACTAACGGCTGCGATACCGATCACCGGATTGTAATTTCCCCGTTTGACAATGTACATGATGTATCCTCCGATAATCCCTCCGATACCGGAAAGTAAAAGTGCAACGATACCTAATACCAGCAATTTCAGAATCTTCGGATCGAGCAACAGATGTGCATCGCAAAGTACGCCCAGCAATACTCCCAACATAAAGGTCGAGCCATAGAGCAACGGACCACTGACAAAGTCATAAATATGCTTCATACCGGATTCACGAACGGCAACGCCCAGGAACAGGGAGAAGAACAATGGAGAGGCAACCGGAAACAAGAAACAAAGTACTGCGCAGAGAACAGCAGAGAAAGCCAGTTTCACTTTGGCATCATAATTCTTCGGTGCCTTCTTGGTCACCATCTTAATGGCACGGAAACGTTTGGGCACTAATAGCTTGACCAGATATGGATACCCTCCGTACGTCAGTCCCAAATACAGGTAAGCGACTACCGTGATAGGAACAAACAAATGTTTTGCCAGAGCCAGCGAAGTAAAGAGCACCATCGGACCGTCCGCACCACCTACCATAGCAACAGATGCGCTTTCCTTTAAAGTCAGTCCGAGCGCGGAAGCGATGGGCACGGTAAGGAACGTACCGAGTTCGGCACATAAAGCAAGGAATATACTCGCAAACGGTTTCTGGAGCAGGAAGCCCACATCCAGCAAAGTTCCGATGCCCATAAAGACAAAGCAGGCTATAAGCCCGTTACTGAAAGTCAGCGTATAGACAGGTTGCAGAAAGTCGATCTGCATCGTATTCATCAGGTCATCCGTATCCGAAAGCATCGGATCGAGGAAGAGGTTGCCCAACGTACCGTCCGGCATCATCAATGTTCCGCAGTTGATGGCTACCATGCCCAGTCCCATCGGAATCATAACCATAGGTTCGAGCACTCCCTTCCAACCCAAATAGATAAGTAACAAACCGAGAAGTACCAGAAAGACTCTGGCAGAAGCCAGTAACCAGCCGCTTTCCATCATTGTGCCGATACCCTGAAAGAGGGTGGCAAAATCAATATTTTCCATAAATAAACGTCATTTTATTGTTTGTTGGTAGTAGATTTCTTTGTATTTTTCTTGTTGACATGCGCCAGTTCTTCTTCTTTGAGAAAGAACTCACGTGTATCCCGCGGATAATAATAATCCATCAGGTTCTCTTCCGACGCACCCGGACTTACTCCATGATAATAACCGGAATAGCTGGAAACATTCCGGTTGATTCCACGGCTGAAATCTTCGCGATAATCTCCTAAGGTCCCTTCGTCCGGAAGAGGCATCTGTCTGACAAGCCTTTCTACTTTCTGCCGGTGTTGTCGCCAGCGATGTAACCGCAGCAGCTCCAGACGGTGAGAACTATAAAAATCAAAAGAATCTGCCGCATAAGCAATCAGTTTGATGACTGCCGCAACAAAAAAACCGATGAGAAAGGTGAGCCCCATCATAGCGAAAGTAGATATTAATAAATCAATCATAGCAATAAAAAATATAGGTTTTATAATATAGTATTCAAAAAAAAGAAGAGGCGCCCAATGGTAAATCATTATTAAAATTTAGACACACATGAAAGTTAAATCCCATTGGGCACTCCTCATCACCCATATAGAAACAATCGGCAGATGTTATTTGCCTGAATCACTTCGGTATACATCTTTGCTTCTATACGACGTAACTCCCGTTTCACAACGAAAACACAATATCCTGATCCCGATACTTGATTGGGTATCCGGGAAATATATCACACGTTTATAGGAACAATAAATAAAAGGAGGGGCAGAGAGAAAGGACATACCTCACCCTGCCAATGGAAAATAATGCAGCCTAAATAAGAATATGGGCTAATGTATAGACGTAGTATTTACACGAATATTTAGTGTAATTGACATCAAAGCAGGTATGGCTCAGACGTTCCTCCGGAAGCAACGTATTCAGTGAACTCAATATCTGTATTATTGCAGTATTTGTATTAAATCTCAGATTCTTGAAAGGAACAATGCTTCTCGGAAAAGAGAGGTTATCAAAAATGCAGTCACTGACCTTACTGCCGTAAGTTCCGTCAGTCAGCAATGAATGAGTATCTTTACATGATTTATCGAAACCGGCAGAAGAGACACTGCAATTTACTCCCGCATTGTATTGCATATCAATTGCCGGGACCTCAGTTTCTTTCTGAAATCCCTGCAATTCTTTATTGGAAATATGAGTAAATCCCAAAGCCAGAAATGCGCATGCTAATATGCAAAAAATGTACTTTGCCATAATTTGCTGCAAACGTAATCATTCTTTTCCAATAACAATGTATTAATGGTAAGAATTAACGATTATTGCACTCTGGCTCCTCTTTATAATCCATGTACTACTTTCATCAATTGCTCTCCCAGACCGATCGTATATCCTTGAGAAACAAAGACTACACGATTGAAGGTATCGGCAATGATAAAGACAGGCAGGGTTGATTGATTCAACTTCATCGCATCAACAATCTGTTTTTGAATGCTGTTATCCACATCAATGCCATAAACAATGGTAGAGGGAAGATCTTTAAATTCATGCGTGTTGAACTTTTTATATTGCTCTTCCGAAGGGAAAAGAAAGACCATTTTACGTCCCCACTGTTCAAACTCGCTGCGCAAAGCCGCAATATCTCTTAAAGCATGATTGGTAGGCTCCTGCCCCACTCCGAGAACAGCAACCACAAAATAGCCGCGTCCGCAGGTTTGCAGGATACTTTGCAGGTCAGTACCTCCTACCGGACGATAGGTAGCTTCGGAATTGAAATTACCGATCACTTGCACCTGATCTTTACTTTCACGCATCACAAGATCAACAGTAGTCGTCTTATCCGGTTCGATAGTGAAGAATGTGGTATTGGAGAGTACCGCACCACTAGCCAGGCGGGTTCCGGTCACCATCATATAATAACCTTCGTCCAGCTTTACTCCGTTTTTCAGGAGATTCGACCACGTAGCACCACCACCCATATCTACATCTCCTTCGTCATAATTGAGCAGTTGGAATGTGCCGTTCTTAAACTTGGATATCGTGAAATGAGAATAGTATTTAGGATCGGATAAAGAACGTATCGGAGTATAGCTGGCTTTCAATATGCCGGTACGAGGTTGCGTGGACTGCGAAGTCTCAAAATTGACATCCTGCGGAGAAAGCCCATCACTTGCATATTGAACCTTCCCGGTCACTTCATCAATCCAGGCTGGTATCCCTATGCTCCGGGCAGCTGCTACAAAGAAGATATCACGGGACTTCTCATCAGCTACACGCGACTTCCATACTCCCATCGGAGAAACAGGAATCTGCTGAGAATTCAGTTCGTTATCGATCTTGATCTCTTTTCTGCACCATTCTATTAATGCTTTGGCATCATGAGCGGCATCAACAGGTGCCGATTTCAAGACTGCTTCAGAAATTGCATCATAAAGTACCTTTTTATAAGGAGTCAGCATCTCATTCGCTATGCGAGGATTGAGCAACGCCCTTTTCACCAAATCAGTGTCCGTCTTTTCTCCATCCGATGTGTTTTTCAGATGATCGTTCAGTACATCGAGCGTCACGTCACGAAGATCTTTTGCCGAGATATTCTCTAATAACCACATACCCCGCATTTCCTCCCATGAAATATGTTTTTTCTCCTTTCTGATAGCTGAAAGAAAATCCTTCAATGTCTGATGGTTTCCGCGCGAAGCAACCAGAAAAGCTGCCAACTTATCTTTCATAGTTTCAGGTTGCAATATATTTCCGTACAGTCCGTTCACCCATTCTTTTGCCTGTTCATCTGTCATCATCGTTGCCACATATGCATTGCGGATCGAATCTTCCTGTGCCATCCGGTGGTCATTTTCCGCCCGTTGTTCAGGAGTTACTTCGGGAAGGTTAGCCCCTTCTACCGGAGGAACAATATCCATCGGAAGTGTATAGCTTTCACCTTCTTTCTTATCTAAAGATAACTTCAAAGCATCTTCTTTTCCAAATGACAGTTTAGCATATCCGAATTTTCCATCCCTGGATGCCCATACCAACATATCTCCCTTGCCGGCAGTGAGGAAGGCTTTACCTTCGGCATCGGTATATTTCGTGGCTACCGTATAGAACTCAGCATAATTGTATATCTTAAATTCCACTTTTGCACCTGATACCGGATGTCCTTCCGTATCCGTCACCGTCACTGTAGCTTTGGCAGTAGGCGCATAATTGTCTATCACATTGATCTCCGTGTAATTCGGCGTTTCAAGCATAATCTCTTCCGGACCGGTATAGCGACCGAACACCTTTGTATGCATCAGCATCCCGCGACTGGCAGGAGCATTAAACCATCCGAGATTCAAAACCGGTTCCGGCTCGCAAGCTCCGAAGAAATACCACTGGCCATCCGCCCACGCTTCTACCCAGGCATGATTATCATCCGTATGCGCCCAACGGGGAGTATATACCTGCCTTGCCGGAATCCCCACCGAACGCAACGCAGCCACAGTAAATGTGGATTCTTCTCCGCAACGTCCATACGCTGTCTTCACCGATGCCAACGGCGAACTGGTACGTGCATCACTTGGACGATAGACTACCTTTTCATGGCACCAATGATTTACTTCCAGAATAGCGTCTTTCATGGACAGATGCTTCACCCTATCCTTCAATTCTCCATAAAACACCCGACGCGAGTCATCCAAATTCTCATTATTCACCCGGATAGGCAACACAAAATGCCGGAACAATTCATCCGGAATCTGATCCCCCCAAGGCATCTCGATACGCGTCTGCCCGGACAAGCGAACATTCTCCAAATAATAATCTCCCGAATAATCCGTCACATCCCCTATCGGCATATAAGCATAGAGAAACATCAGGGCTTCCTGCTCATATACAGACAAGTCAGGATTCGAAAAAACAGTAAACAGGTCTCCATGAGGAAGTGCTTGTTTTTTCTGTTCAAAGTCTTCGGTCACTTGATTCCGATAATTCTCTTCTTTCAGAAAATGAGCGTTGTTGCAGGCAAATAGCACAACAGACAGGATAAGAACGGATAAAAGATGAATGAATGTCTTCATAAAAGTGTTTGGTTTATTTTAGATAATAAGATTGCTGACTCACAAAAGTACAAGAATATTTTCTGAATGCCTAGATAAGTATATAAAAATGTGACAGATAAGAATAATATTGTCATCGGGGAAAGAGGACGGGAAAATTGTAACAGGTTTGTAACATCTCCGTGTCCGAACCTCCTATAAAAAGAAAAATCAGAAGAAAAAGAAGATTTTTATATTTTACAGCATATAATTCAAAAACATTTTGTATCTTTGCAGTGTTAATAAAGAAAACAAGATGTAAAACCGCTCTTCAAAACGTGGAGGGCAAAAAAAGAGGAAACAAATTATGAAAAAGAATGCAAATGAAAAAATCATGATGTTACAGTACCGTATCAAACGTTATCAAGCAATGGGAAACGGTGCAATGTGCCAAACCTTGAATGGTAAACTTCAAAAACTGCTGACGAAGCAGCCTGCCATGTAATTAAACACACTAATATATATCATGAAAAGAGCGGAGCAACCACACTGGTTCTCCGCTCTTTCTTTTTATTTCTTCTTCAAAGTCACATCACTGATTTCTACTACACCACCCTTATTCTGTCCAAGAATAGCCACGTAACAGTCTTTCAGGATAGCAGCGTCATCATCTGTATCGGACACTTCCATATCAGGATTTGACTTCTTACTGCTGATAGCATTCACTACCTGTCCCATGTCATAGTAAACAACCACCTTCGTCCATTTGTCGGCATCTTTAATCTTGAAGTTGTACTGTGCACCAGAAGCGTTAGGCTGGGCGTCAGCATCGTAATCCCTGCGCATAAAGAAAGTAGTGTTAAGCTTGCCGTTATCATTTTTTTCCTCGTTCGTCTGCTTGATATATACGCTGACCGGAGTTCCTGCCTCCTTTGCTTTTGCATAGAAAGTCAGCACGTAGATACCTTTCTCCAAGCCATCTGTAATACGTTGACCAAGAAACGCTTTATACCAGGATGTATTCTTCTCAGCACCCGAATTATCTATTTTCATCGCGTTCGGATACTTGGCATCTCCGGTCTGCTCCCAAGCGATTGTTGTCACTCCGTCCGCCTCATTATTCATAATGAACCACTCACCTGCCGTAGCCTTGTTAGGGTTGGTTACCTTGTTCGTTACTTCCGTAGCAAACTTTTCATTTTTAATCAGATTCTGCGCACTCACGCTTACTCCTGCGATAGCCAAAAGACTAACTAATAATACTTTTTTCATCTTACTGCGATTTTATTGTTTATACGTTATTTCTTATTTTCACTCTGCTTGCTGAATCCTATTTAATTTGTTGAATAACAAACTTATAATTTCCAGATTCTTTCTTTTCGTTTGTTTTTAGTGTGATGCGATAAATCTCCTTACCCCATACATTAGAGAGGCGCGGATCGTCCAATTGGATTGTTTCCAGTTCGGCTTTGAACTGAGTCGGATAGTCCAGTTCCACTTTCTGCCCCTTTACTTCAATCTGAATTTTGCCCAAGGACGGGAAAGTGACATTGCCCCAAGTCATGAAATTCACCTGATTGGGAGCTACGGCCTCATCCAGCGTGTAGCTGTCGTTGATCGTCAGTTTCCGGTCATCCAGTGTATACGACCGAATCCAGCTTTTCACTTTTGCTTCCGACGGATAGGCGGCAGCAATATCAGTGGAAAAGACACGTTTCTTTTCATTGCAAGTGGTATTTGTCGCTTTGTATTCCTGTCCGTATTTCTGCGGTATACCATTAATCATCGGCAGATTATGATAATTACTCTGCATTGTCCAGATGGTGTAACGGTCTTTACCGAATGTCTGCTTGGTATATGTACCTACCCCTGCATCAAGGATTACGGGAATGGTATTCACGTATAAGGAAAACGTTCCCACATCATTATGATTATGACTTTCGTTGTTGAATCCGCCTTTGGCGGCCACGAACATTCCATTCTTATTCTTCATGTAGCAGAATTCTGTTTCGGGATACCAAGTCACATCCGGCATATCATGCTTTGGAGTCTCTTTGGCAAGATCATTGCAGCAAAGCAGAGACTGAAGGGAGCGGAAAGCATCGTTGCCCATTGTGGCGTATGGCTTCCTGCCATTGAGCAGATAAGCTGCAAAATGCATCATTTCATCGCTGTTTACCGCTTTACCAAAACGATAGATCAACAGAGGATCGCCACCACCTTGCGCGGAAGCATCGGCAAAGTTCACCACCCAACCATTACCGATATAAGAACGGGACATATACTCTCCCATACGCCGGATCATCGGTTCATTCAACAGGGATATTTTACCACCTGTACCATCAGAAAGTATTTGCAAATAATCATAAAGCTTACCTGCCGCATGTCCCCAATAAGAAGTCCCTTCTTCGCAAGCGCCGTCAGACTTCACAAAGTTGATAAACTTATCCACCGATTTCATCGAACGGTATACAGCTTTTGCCAGACGGTCTTTATTGTTCTCCATCAAAAGGAAACACTGCAAAGCATTGGAGTTGCACCAAGGATTCCAGTTATTGATAATCTCGCCCGGCTGCCAGTTGAACGCCATCCACCACATATCGTCATCGTTCATATAAGGGTCGAGGATACGTTCCTTAATAGCTTTGCGCATTTGCAGAGAAACCACCGGATTGATTTTGTCGAAAGGCTTACGGAAGAAATAGTGCACCCAAGCCATCAATGCACCATATCCGCCGGAACCAAGATCAATGATCTGTTCGCGGAAATCAGGAAGAGAACGTTTGCTGCTTTGCCGGGGCAGGTGAGCAGACAGTACCCATGAATTCATTTCGCAACTCATATAAGCTCCGTTGAGCAGCTGATCGATGAAGCGTCCTTTGCCTTCCGCCAGTTCTGCCAGCATCAGCGTATTCAATGCCTGACGGTTGGCGTCATAGGGAACTTCCATGATTTTACGATTACCGGTCCGCTCATATTCAAGATAGGCGGTAGCAGGGATCAGTTGCCATTTGTAATCGAGGAGCTTCTCGCCTGCCGCGATAAGACGCTGCTTGTTGGGTCCCATCAATGAGTCCCAAGCGGCACGGTCAGTATAGGCTGGATAAGGTACCCATGCCTGCTTCATTACCAGCACATTCTTCAACGTAGTTTCATCTGCCGCTTTTTGCAGCAGGTCGCGTTCCGTATAGGCATTGGCTTTGAAAGAGAAACTTCCAAAGGTAGCTAACAGAAAAACACAAATTAAATGCTTCATTCGATTCATGGTATTTTGTTCATTTAAGTATGGCAAAGATAACGCATCTCTCAAAAAGTAAGGTGAGCAAATCATACGAACCTCATGACAAAAAAGTACAGACTCCCCAAAAAGTACATTCAGAAGCTCTCACCCCACCCGTGAAACAGACGCTCTGTTCAAAGCAAACAGACATTCTATTTAGGGCAAACAGAGCCTTCATTCAGAGTAAACAGAGGTTCCGTTTTAAAACATCCTGTTGATTATAAATAGAAACTTCATTTGAGCTTCTATAAAATTTCCACCGATGGTAAAACCTGAACTTTATTCCCAATCGCTAAACTCAAAACTGAGCTGCTCCCAAACTCCATGTTGTTCATCCGCCTCCTCTTTCGGATTGGAAACAGAAAGCCCGATCAAGCGGATAGGATGTTGTTCGTACTCCACACTTTTCAATAACTCTTTAGCGAGTGGAAGTATGCGGTCTAATGTATACAGCTCCTGCGACTGCGTAATACTTCGGGTTATCTGACTAAAATCATGAAACTTAATCTTCAGAGTCAATGTATTTCCTTTAAACTCTTTACGTTGAAGACGTTCTATTAATTCTACCGCTACATGATACAATTCGATGATAACGGAAGAGTGAACCGATATATCTCTTTCCAGCGTTCGTTCACAACCGATAGACTTCCGAATACGAACCGCCTCAACCGGACGCTCGTCAATCCCCCGCGAACATTCATAATAGAGTGCCCCCACCTTTCCAAAGTGGGCCGTCAGCATTTCGAGCGAGCATTTACGTAATTGAAGACCATTGTGAATACCAAGCAAATGCATCTTCTTTGCTGTCACAGGTCCTACTCCCCAAAAAGACTCGATCGGAAGTCCGGCTATGAAGTCCAGCGCCTGGTCAGGATGTATGGTACACAGTCCATCCGGTTTCCGATAGTCCGATGCAATCTTTGCAAGAAATTTATTATAGGAGACTCCGGCAGATGCGACCAGGTTCAACTGTTCCCGGATACGAAGTTTTATCTCCTTTGCAATATCAACTGCCAGAGAGATTCCTTTCTTATTCTCCGTAACATCCAAAAAGGCCTCATCCAAAGACAGAGGCTCAATTATATCGGTATACTCATGAAAGATTTCGTGTATCTGACGGGAGACGGACTTATAAACATCCATTCTTCCAGATACAAAGATAAGCTGGGGACATAAACGTTTCGCCTTCTGAGAAGACATGGCAGAACGGACCCCGTAACGACGGGCTTCATAACTGGCTGCTGCCACAACTCCCCGCTCCTCGGCATGCCCCACCGCCAAGGGTTTGCCACGAAGTTCCGGATGATCACGCTGTTCTACAGAGGCGTAGAAAGCGTCCATATCGATATGTATTATCTTACGCTGAAACACTTGTATTCAAATTCCATAGCAAACTTACTATAATTTTCCGAATAAACAGCCTCTAAAATAATATGCACCTATTTTTTAGAGGCACAGGACATAAAAAAGATTCAATATCATAGCGATTCCATTTCTAATAATACTATATTTGTATATTGTTATCTATAATCTATCAACAGGAAAATATTTGAAATACAAACCATAAAGTAAATTTAGTATTATGAAAAAACTACTATTCTATTTATTCATTCTATGCAGCACTTCCATAGTTGCTCAAAATGGAATTACTTTTGAAGTTGAACAACTCTCCAAGCCCGAAAAATTATATCCCGTGGCTTCCCCTGATGAAATCTACAGATATCTGATGCTATTTGACAATGAATCAACCATTCGAATTACAGAAAAAGACATCTGGAAACCTCCATTTAATGTAATAGCCAAGAGTGAATCTCCTGACAGTTTATTATACTTTGGGTATAATTCTTTTTTCTGCGGTATGTATCAGGCTTATGCAGATCATAGGCCGTTCGTTTTATCTCCGGATATGATTTGGCTACTGATTAATCAAGGTTTTGCCCAACATGTGAATGCCAACCATGAGTCTTTGAGAAAATATTTTGTTAATTTCTCCGGAAAAGAATCTTTAATTGTACAATCCAATAAGAAACTGAAAGACCCGAGTCTTTTATGGGAAGAAATTTTCCCGCAGTTTACGGAACAGATAAGAAAAGAGGTAGGAGGCAATTTGGTTGAAACACTCACTTGTAATTTCTCTACAACGACTTCTTTGGAAAAGACTGTTTCTGAAATAACAATAATGGAAACGGTAAAATCATACTTCGAGTTTATCACCATAATGATTGTTTGCGGTATTCCGGAAATCACGCTTGAAGGGACACCACAAGACTGGGAAAAAGTTTTAAATAAAGCCAGAGGACTAAAAGAATATAAACTCGAATGGTGGATTTCACAACTTGAACCTCTTTTGGAGGAGTTTGTGAAGGCATCAAAGGGAACAGTAAACCAAGAGTTTTGGCGCAATATGTTTAAATGTCATTCGCCAAAGTCATGCGGAGCTCCCGAGACTTTTGATGGATGGATCATTAAATTCTTTCCTTACGACAATGAGGGGAAAAGAAATAATCTAAAACAGATTGTGGGGCGTAAAAAGCTTCCGAGCGAGATAGTAAAAGTTGATTTAAAGTATATTGAAGCATACAATGACACCGTAATTGAAACACCACTGGAGTTGTGGTCCGGTTTCATCGGACTCAAACAAAACAATGAGAATTTTGCACTGAGACCACAAATTGGCTGGATGGTCAAAAAGAAAAACACAGACAACACCGGACTCATAAACAGATTGAAAGCCGATGCCAAAGGCAGGGGTATCAACCTTAGAGTGAAAGAGTTCCCTTCCGTCCTGCTGAAACTTGAAGAAATAAAACAGTTGGAGCTTACCTTTATTAATGAAATTGATATACCGGACGAACTGTCAAAAGTGAAAATCGAAAGGTTGAAGCTATCCGGCAGAATTACTAAAGAAGAGATGCAACGTATCAAAACTTTATTTCCCAATACCGACATTAAGATAAACGGAAGTAGAATATAACAAAAATATTACCGAGTAATTCACAGAAACATAAAAGGAATAATCTGGATTTCATATAAATAAAAAATAGGGGCTGAATTCTGCATTGAGAATTCAGCCCCCGCTATTTAATCTACCTAGAAAACAAACCTATATTTATTCAAGCCGAACCCTCATATCTACTACCGTCGGCTCTACAAAAGACTGACTACCACCGGTTTCACCACGCAAACCATTATTGGAAGTTGCGTCATTATGATTCGGTGACTGGTCGAGCACATACCACACTCCGTCCCGTTGTTCGATGTCTTCTCCATTCAGTTTCCAGTAACCGACCAGACCATCTGAACCTGAATCGACAAACATCATATTTTCACGAATCTGATTCGCAGTACGGGCTACCGACCACAAACGGACTTCACTCATAAATCCGTTCCATTTACGGTATCTGTCATAGTCATAAGCATAACCGATACAGAAACGTTCGTTCAAGTCGAATGTCAGTGAGCCTACCGTCTTTTCTGCTATTTTCTCTCCATTGAGATAGAGAGTAGCCATTCCCGCAGAAGCATCGTAAGTGAACGCTACATGATACCACTGATTCAACAGGAATATGGATACATCGGGCATCTGAAGTGCAACACTTCCGGCCATTTGAAGCTCGTTGTCAGGATGATTCAAGTCACCGGTACGCATAATCAAAGTACCTTCATTGCCCATAATGGTGCCCAGATTCTTCCAACGTTCGGCATAAACCAATGCTTCGTAGGTGACAGAACCCATTGTTTTATAAGCAGTCGGCAGACGTACATCAAGCCAGCCCGGATTGATACGGTATACCTTATCAATAATAATTGGTTTCCTTACTACAATATAAGTAACGCTCGAACTGCTTATCTTTTCAATGTCCGTACTGTTCACTATTACGGGCAGAATATACGTTACCCCGTCTTCCCCCTTGGTAATGTTCTTTACCGACAATCCGCAGGGATCAGCATACAGTTCGCCTGCTTTAATGGTCGAAGAAGTTCCTGTCATTTCATAGTTATCAGTCGCCAGAAGCTGTCCGGTCGTCCCGTGTTTATGATTGTAGTCATCCACAAGGTCCTGCCCTCCTACCTGATAGTTCACATTTACATTACTCTTTACCATAGTTGACAATCGCGACACCAATTCGCACTCGTAGGTATCCGCTTCAACTTCCACTCTTATCACATTACTTTCAAAGTAAAGTTTCGGTTCCAACAGATCGCTTTCGCTGTCGTTACAACCCACACTAGAGAAAGACAATGCAACTAGTGCACCTGCATATAAGATTTTGATACGTTTCATTGCTGTTCTGTATTTTCATTAGATTGATTGTCCATATATTCCTGATAAGCCTGCAGATTGATCTGTATAGCATGACGCACAAAATTGTAATCACGGGCATTATCATAGTCATTATCAAGTCGGAAAGCACCGACGCCACCTTTCGGACCATTGGCATGGTTATAAGCAGCCTGAGTCAAAAGTACACCACCGGTAGTCCAGGATGACTCAAAGTTCTCGGTAAAGATGTGCTTACGATAGTCGTAATATTCTCCACACCAGCTTTGCAAGGTACTCACTCTTCGATCGAGATTGGAGTCGCCATACGCCTGAGTGATGAAATAGTCAAAATAAGGAGCAGATTCTTTGTTAGAGTTCCATATTTCACCGTCAATCATAAAATAGTAATACTTACCATTCGGACGCTCGGTTGCCATCGGACCAAAGTATTTTCCTATCTCTTCTACCAGATAATGCAGAAACTCACCACGCGGACCACCCCTGCGGTCTTTCAGACTGCCTACGTATCTTCCGCCGTCACCACCATTATCGGGTTCCCAGTCAATGTCCAGACCATCATAATCAGTCGCAACAATCGTGTCTACCAATGCTTTGGCATAGCGTTGAATGGCTGCGATATGGTCTTCAGCACCTTTCTCCCCACTGGTAAATCCCCAATAAGCTTCTGTTGCCTTATTGACCAGTTCCGTGATTTCCTCACTGGAAGCATTCGGGTTTTCCGCCTGTACTTTTTCTGAAACGGAAGCAGGCGTAATACCAGTTCCAATATTATGCAGAATGTAACAAACCGTGATCTTACCGCCTTTCTTCTTTTGGAAAATCTCCTTATCAGCCAGTTTCGCTTCATTCAAGCCGAATGGACCACTCCACATCGATACCATGTCGATGCTATCTGGCAAAGAAGCCAGATATCCTTTACGAATAGGCCCTTCGGGAGACCAGTTGCTGAACCATCCGAAGAAAATAGGACGTCCGTAACCCTGACTGGTTGCCTTCCATGCACGAAGATCGGCATAATACTGTGCACTTTCTTCATTGTCCATCGTGTTGTAACCGCCGATATGTTCAAAATCCTTGCTCTCTATATCGACACACGACGCAATCATTATCCCTATAACAGGAAGTATATATAATATTCGTCTTAACATTTTCATATGAATCATAGTTTAATAGATTTGATTTTTACAATCCCACCACAACTGAGTTGTTGCTTTGTCTTTATCAAGACCGCCCAAGAGCTTCAATGCTTCTTCATAATTAGCTCTATCCTCTGCCGACTGATAGAAACTTACAGGATACACCATACGACGAATACCACCTTCACGAGTAACGCCCTGTCCGCGGTTGGTCTGCACCTGATTCAGTTTCGGATAACCGGTTCTTCTCCACTCAGTCCATGCTTCGTGACCGTTCGGATACAATGCAATCCACTTCTGAATCATGATCTTCTCCAGTTTCTCTTCCGTTCCACCGCTGAAGGCAGGTGTCGCAGTAGTAGGAGCCGCAGCATTGTAACTGTAATAGGAGGCTCTCATATTATGGGCAATCGGAGTCAATCCGGAAGCCAGATAGTCGTCTACAGACGAACTGATACCATTTTCATCAAATGACGTGGCAACTCCTTGTTCGTACAGTGCTTCCGCATCACCAAATTCGCTTCCCCATCTCAACGCAGCCTCAGCTCTCAGGAAATAAACTTCGGAAGCACGCATCCAGTAAGTCGGAGTGTTCGAGGTAATATTGGGCTTGGAGAAATCGGTATAAATCGTATTTTGCTGATTGGCATTGCCGGGAGGCACCGCCTGATAGTTTTTTCCATCAAAAGCCGCTACCGCATACGCACTGGGAGAAGCTTCAAAATAAGCACTCAAACGCGGGTCCTGATAGCCCAACAAATAAGAAAACATGGAAGAGCCCATGCGGCACTCATTGTATTGATTGGCCAGCCAATCGATGTTGTTACGAAATACCATTCCGGCTCCGGTGCTCATCTGTGCCTCGTCCGATTTGGAAGTCATCACTCCAAACGGATGATTCAAAGCCTGACGGGCATATTTCTGTGCAGTCGTTTCGTCCGCATAACTGATACGCATTGCCAGACGCAACATCAGCGAATTGGCGTATTTCACCCATTTTCTCGTATCACCGGCATATACGGCATCATAATCGGCAACAATAGTTGCCCCTTGTTCCGCTCTCACTGTCAAGGCTTCGATAGCGGCCGTCAGATCGGCAAACATGGCATTGAATGCAACTTGCTCGCTGTCGAAAGGTATCACCAGTGCAGGTTCTCCTGCATGGGTGTAAGGAATGGGACCGAAAGACTCAAGCGTTTTGTGCCAAGCAGATATTTTCAGAATCTGAGCCAAAGCAAAGATTTCCGGTGTTTCGTTCTTTTCGGATTCTTGTTTTATCTTCTTCCAGGAAGACAGCAGTGTCGTATATGAGTTGGTGTAGGTAGCCGCCACCCAACTGTCCTGCAAGTAATAGGTAGTATTGTTGCTACCGCTATACCAGTTATTATTCTGTCCGAAAAATCCGCTCCACGAATCGGCTGACAGATTGTATGCAACCTGATACTGGTTGATGGCCTCCGTATCGTCAGCCTGAGTTCCTACGGTGATTACAGCTCTTTGCATCGCCATAACAGCACCTCCGACAGCAACACCATCTCTTATACCCATTTCGTCGGTCATCTCGAACGGATTGGTGTTTAACTCTTCGAAGTCACAAGCAGTAAAGAGCGACAAAGCGCAAATTCCTGCTAATAGTTTATATTGATTTATCTTTTTCATGGGTCAGTTATAATTTAAATTTAATACCGAAACCGAAACTTCTCACACTCGGCTGCATAAAATAGTCATTACCTTGACCGTAAGTTCCTACGGACGGAGTCAGTTCCGGATCATGCGGAGCTTTGCTGTAGAGCATCCAAGGGTTATTGGCAATGAATGACAAAGTAACATCTTTCAGCACATTCTTAAACCAAAGGTCGGGGAACCTGTAACTCAAAGTCAGCTCTTGCAGACGGATATTGGTTGCACTATACACATAATATCCGGAAGTGGTATAGTCACCCGTACCTATCAGCTGATAATACGATTGTGCATCCACTCTCCCTTGTCCGGGCAGTAAGACACCGCCTGCATCGCGTGCTTCGGCAGATGCTTTGGATACTCCGAAGCGATCGAGAATAGCTTGGGTAGAGGAAGTTACCACACCACCAAAACGTCCGTTAATCAGGAAGCTGAGTCCGAATCCTTTGTATGACAGCGAGTTGCTCCATCCCAGATTAAAGTCCGGTGACGTCTTGCCCAAGAAAACGGGTTCACCTTGTTCGAGTCCGTACGAACCGTCTTGTTTGATTTCAACATACCCCTGACTGTCTTTCTTCAGGAAAGTATTGGCATATATATCGTTGATGCTGCCGCCGACTTTTAATATAACGCGTCCATTGTCTTTCCTTACTTCCGGCACGTTGATAGGCTCGGGACTCATGTCGGTACGATAGTTTTCCACCATTTCTTTGATTTCGTTGACATTGCGCGAGAAGGTCAGATTGGAGGAGAAGCTAAAGTCTCCGAAGCTGTCTCTGTATCCCAACGATGCTTCCCAACCGTGATTTTGTACATTACCAGCCTGCAAATAGATTTGTTTGTAACCCGAAAATTCCGGCAAATCGCCAATAAAGGTCTGATTGTATGTATTCGATTTATAGTAAGTAACTTCGGCACTCAGTTTATTCCATAAACGTACACTCAATCCCAATTCATAAGAACGGGTACGTTCTGCCTTGAAATCAGTAAAAGGATAGATGCCTGTGGGAGCCAGTGCACCACCGATAATCGGAGTGGTCACAGTTCCCGGAGTAAGTCCCGACTGTGATACCGGAGAACCGACTTCCGTATAAGACCCGCGTACCTTTAAATAGGAAATGAACTCGGGCAGTTTCACCATTTCAGAGATAATACCGGACAGACCTACCGAGGGATAGAAAAAGGATTCTTCGCTGGTGTTTACCAACCGGGAGTTCCAGTCATTACGACCTGTCAATGTAAGATAAAGCATACTTCTCCAGCCCAGTTCGACGTTGGCAAAGATAGCGTGATTACGTACGCGACTGTCACCTCCGTCTTCCGAGATACGACCGTTGGAAGGGTCGATGTTGCTGGCGGCAAACAGGTTTGTTACTCCGAGCAAGGTTCCTTTGTAGCCTCTTGCCAGCGACCAGTAGTTAGAGTAGCTATAACCCAAGTTGGCAGAAATATTAAAATCGTTGAACTGCTTGTTGATATTTAACATAAAGTCGGCATACTCCTGACGGTCTTTGTAATTGCTGTAATCATACAGACCTTTCTTTCCTTCGGCAAATTTCTGATCGGAAGTAGCATAAACCTTACGTTCAAACTGAACGTGAGTATCGTCCATACGATAACGTCCGGCAAGATTCATCCAGTCGGTGATCTTATAGCTCAGACCGACATTAAACATATAACGGCTCTTCTCGTTCGTTGCGATGTTGCGGTAAGCAGTCCAGTAGGGATTCTGCGAACCGTAGGTTGCATCGGCAATCGGCCAATACTGTATCGGAATATTGCGGCTCTGGTCATAACGCTCGAAAGTCTTGATATCTTCGAAGTCTTCTCCACGGGGGAAGAGGTAGGCAGAAATCACCGGATTCCAGTATTGTCCCTGCGATACCATGTTTTTATCTTCCTGTTTCACATAGGACGCGCCTAAATCCAACTGCAATTTATCATCCAGAAAAGTGGCTGTATTGCGAATGGTGAAGTTCAGACGGTCATAAGAATTGTTGGGAACAATACCTTTTGAATTGGTGGATGAAACCGAAGCAAAAGTTTGATTCTGCTTTGTACCGGTAGACAAGGTCAACGAGTTGATAAAGTTGGTTCCGGTGTTGAAGAAATCACTCTTGGGATCATACGAATTCGGACGGGCCAGTTTGTCACCCCAGCTTTCGAACATACCTTCTTTATTTCCATACGTGTTCTGGAATTCGGGCATCATGTACGCTTTGCTGAATTCGGATGAAGAAGAAAATGATATCTGTAATTTACCTTCCTGCCCTTTCTTAGTAGTAATCAGAACGACACCATTTGCCGCACTACTACCATACAAAGCAGCCGCCGAAGGTCCGCTCAGAATAGAGATACTCTCGATATCTTCCGGATTGAAATCAGCAATACCTTCCGTTCCGGCTTTGCCTTCACCCATGATACCACTATCTGTGTTTCCCATATTAGTATTAAACAAAGGGATACCGTCTACTACATACAGTGCATTGTTGTCGCCTTCGATAGATTTAGCGCCACGCATAACGACACGCGTCGCACCACCGACACCACTACCACTCTTGTTGATACTTACACCGGCTATCTTACCATTCAGTGAATTGATGAAGTTGGCATCTTTAATGCCGGTTATATCCTCGCTTTTTATCTGCTGCACATTGTAAGACAGTGCCTTTTCTGCCCGCTTGATACCCAATGCCGTCACGACTACTTCGTCCAGCACTTCCGTATCTTGTTTCATTGTAATCGGGTAAAAGTCCTTATTGGAAACAGCAATCAGTTGAGTTGCATATCCTATATAAGATATTTTCAAACGGGCATTACCGGGACTTTTAATCGAAAAGTTTCCGTCAAAGTCTGTAATCGTCCCTGTAGAACTGCCGTCCACAGAGATATTTACTCCGATCAGGGGTTCACCATTCTCATCGGTTACTTTCCCTTTGATATCTTTGACAGATTGTGCAGCTGCCGGTTTCTTCTCCGTAACTATAATATAATTACCTTGAATCTGATAAGAGAAACCTGTTCCTTTCAAGATTGCATCGAGCGCAGTAGTCACCGATACGTCTTCCAAGTTAAGATCGGCAATTTTCTTTCCTTTCAATTCGGAATCACTATAATTTATAGACATCTTCGACTGTCTTTCCACAGTTTTCAATGCATCTACTACAGTGATATCTTTCTGCTGGATAGTAATTTTACTATCACTTTGAGCAAAAGCAAGGGTCTGCATCAATAATAGACCTAAAAAAATGAGAAAGACTCGCTTTTGAACAACATTATCTGCTCTTTTTTCGTAAATTTGTAGCATCTTTTTAGTATTAGTTAATTGGTTATTATTCTATGATCAATTGAAATAGCGTCGAGATACGCTAATATTAGAAGGACAATGATTTCACATCCGGGAGAAACGGCCATTTCTTCCGGATACTTTTTTGCATAGTACATTAAGTTAAAAAAGGTTCAACAATCGTTTTTCTATATTTTATCAGTTATATAGCATTTATTCCCCTTAATTATATATTTCACATCCCCTGCCACCTGTGTTATTATCTTCATCACCTCTTCCAAAGTGGCTTGCTGTTGGAAACGGAAACTATACGATTTATTGTTCAGGCTGTGAAGGCTATAAACAAAGGTATAGGGAAATTTGCGTTCGAGACTCGTAAAAATCTCATCGAGATGCATATCACTGAAAACCAGCTCTCCACGCTGCCAGGCAGTCACATCCTCTATCCGAGGCGATTGGAGGCTACGTTTCCGGGTCTGTTTATTATACGTTATCTGCTCATTGGGTTTAAGTATTACATTAGATATCAGATTATTAAATTCTACCTTCACACTACCTTCCAGCAGAGTTGCAATCAGTTCATTGTTCTCCGGATAGGCATTCACGTTAAACTCTGTACCTAAAGCTGTTATTTGAAAATCATTGGCTTTCACTATAAAAGGATGTTTTTCATCCGGCTTTACCTGGAAATTTGCTTCGCCAATCAAATATACACTTCTGGTCTTACCGGCAAACTGCTCCGGGTACAGTAAGGTGCTTCTCGAATTTAGCATCACCCGGGTACCATCGGGCAATGTAAGTTCACGTATTTCCGCCGTTGGTATGAAACATTCTACCAAGTCTTTTTGCGGTTTGTCTTTCTCCAACATCAGATAGATAGAAACAGACGATACTGCCAACAGGAAAATAGCTGCTGCTCTCCATATAAGTAACTGATACTTTTTACCGGAACCGACAGACTGCATTCCCAGATTTTGTTGCATCCGTAATATGGACTGTTGCATTCCGCGAGGTACTTTCTGTTCTCCCGCTTGTTGCCACAACGTGTGAAGTGCTTCTTTTTTTTCTTCCGCATGATTGTCGTCAGCCAACCATCGCTGCACTTTTCTACGCGTAGCCAATGAATACTCATTATGCCCGAATAACTCTATGATCTGTTGAATATAGTTTTTCATCATTAATTTCTTCCTTTATACACTAAATACAACTAAAAGAAAAACACTACTTAAAGGAAAATAGAAAAAATAAAAATAGAAGCACTTTTTTTAGTTCTATCAGTGCTAAATACACCTGGTGCTCTACCGTACGGATGGAAACATTAAGCTTTTCTGCGATTTCTTTATAACTTAATCCCTTAAAACGACTCAGCTCGAATATTAACCTTCGCCGTTCAGGCATTTTTTCCAAAGTCAGGCGAACAACCAGCAACATTTCTTCATAATATATATTATTAAGGGCATCTTCCCCTTCTATCAATTCATGAAGTACTGTTTTCTCAAGGTATCCTTCCTGATATTCCCGTTCGATTTGCTGATGCTTGAAGATATTCAGAATAATGTTTCTGGTCATTATAAAGAGGTAGTTATCTAATTCATTTTCATTGTCAAGCCATATTTCCGGTTGTAACCAAAGCTTACAGAAAATATCTTGAGCAACATCTTCAGCATCAACTTCCGACTTAAGCAACAGCTGGGCATAATTCTTTACTTTCGGAAAATTAGAAATAAAAAAACGCTGAAACTTCAGCTCAATTTGGTTAACATTATTTTCCATATCCGCTAAGATTATTATCGATTACAAGTATAAAAGTAGACATTCTCAAAGATTAGAACATAATAAAGATATATTATTAATACTTGTTTGCATATATTTACAATTATTCCGTATATAAAACAAAAACACATAAATATTAACAATACCAAATAGCCATATTATCATACCAAAAGAGAATAGAGTGATAGGATGTATAAGAAATTGACTTTGTATTTAAAAAGAGATAAAATAAAGGATCAACAATAAAAAGGGGAGTAAAAGAGAAAAACTGCAAAAAGAAAAAGCTCTGATAATCAGAGCTTTCATTTGTTTTTTTAAGTGGAGCTGGAGGTATTGTTGCTTTGATCATAACTGCTTTGATCCGATTACATATATTACTGTATATCAACGTTGTATATAATTAACCACATCTTTTTATAGCACATAAAATCTTGTATGCTCAAAAAAGGGGGGAATAAGAATTACCCTGTATTCCCCACGAATTTTATTTCTATCTTCGCTGAAAATAAACCTCAAAACAGTAAGACGTATGATAGAAATTAATCACAGTTGTAGAGCATTCCTTAATAATAAGGGGCAAGTAGTTATTCGTGTTAGATGGAATAATCGGAAGGACGAAGTGGGTTTTTCTGTTGGTTGTAATGCCGATCCAGACAAATGGGATAAAGAGAACCAAAGAGCTAGGTATAATACTACTCATAAAGTTGGTGGAAAGACGGTGGTAGCTAGAGATATTAACAACCGTGTTTCTCAATTTCTAGAGTGTATCGAGGAGTCTTTTACAGAGTATAGTTTAAATTCTCAGTTACCAACTAAAAGTGAATTGAAGGAACTGGTTAATGAGAAGCTGGGACGAATAAAAGAAGAGGCAGTACAAGATGCTCCAATTAAGCAAGAAAAGTCTTTTCGTGAAATTTTCAATGATTTTTTAGAAGTTTGCTCTACAGAAAGAAGCTGGAGTGAATCTGTACATCATAAATATGTTCAAGCATGGAATCATTTAAACAGCTGTGATCCCAGCATATCTCTAGCGACACTTGATAAGAATAAGATGACAGAGCTTAAAAAATGGTATGTAAAAAATGGATATCGTAACCGCACCACTGTAAAACAATTCAGAATATTAAAGTCTTTTCTTAGATGGATTGATGCCAATGGTTATCCGGTAGAGCAAGGAGTACTCAGCTATAAGGTAAACTTAACTGTGACTAAAAAGGAAGTGACTTTTCTGAAATATAAAGAATTACTCCATTTTGCATCTTTCCAATTTCCTAAAAGCAAAGAGTATTTAGATAGAGCTAGAGATATGTTTTGCTTTATGGCATTTACATCTTTACGTTATTCTGATTTAAGCGCATTAAAGAGAGCGCATATTTCAAATGGGAATATTGAGATGTATACTCAAAAAACGAATGATAGAATTACTGTTCCTATAATAGAAAATGCTCAAAAGATTATAGATAAATATTCATGGTATCACTCCAAGAACGGTACAATATTCCCTGTTGCTTCGAATCAGAAACTTAATGATTACCTGAAAGAAGCTGCCGAGTTGGCTGGTTTAGATAGAGAGATAGTTGAAACCTACTTTATAGGTACGCAACGGCATGAAGAAATCCATAAGTTTTATGAAACGATAAGCTGTCACGATGGACGTAGAACTTTCGTTTGCTGTTCCTTAGCTTTAGGTATATCTCCGACTGTTGTGATGAGTTGTACCGGACACGCAGATTATGAAAGTATGAAGCCGTATATAGAAGTAGCAGACGAAACACAGAAGATGCAAATGGAAAAATGGAATACTCACCAATATAAGTCTGATATCATAGAAAGTCTAGATAAAATGAATCCGACACAATTGAAAGAACTTTGTGAACATATTAGGAGTATAGCTTAACAAAATTTTATATATTTGAGGCAGCATTCGGGAAAAACGGGTGCTGCTTTTTATTGTAATTGCTTAAATTAATACTATTATGGAAAACGAAAATATCACTTTAAACGAAGCTAGTATTTTCTATAAGAGAATAGACAAGGATACTTATTTAATCGGTAAGGATAAAGATAGTTACGGACAATTTTTAATAGAAGATGCGATCGCTCCATTATTATTCTCTTCGATTAATGAAATCAATAGGAAAAAGATGACAACAGATTCGTTATCTCCAGACCGAAGATTTATTTTTTATTTTTATCTAATGACTTTATATTTTCCAAAATCCATAGCTAGTATCTGGTCTAGTCAGATCCATTCATATTTTGAATATGAATCTAAAACAATTGAGCAAGAATGTCTGAATTTAGATTCTAAAAAAACAGAATTTGCGACAGAAGCTTTTTTAAGAATGATTTTCTCTATTATGAATTTGACAGATGCTTTAGATTTTTTGTATCCCGGATGCTTTACGTTTGAAGAAAAAAAATCGTTAGAGAATACATATCAAACAGACCAAAAATCTTTTCCCAAATGGTTTCTTTTTGAATATAGTGATAAAATAAACAATTGGATTAGTGAGATGTTTAAGGCTAAGTTTTTTTATGATGATTATATTAGAAAAAAAATATTAGAAAGAGGATTACCCGTTGTCCATAAAAATGAACAATATGAATTAAACTGGATTTTTATTCAATTTGTGGCTATAGATCGTGTAGTAAGAGAGTTTAGTACTGAATATGAAGAATGGAAAAGTAATATATACACCACTGGTATATTCAATCTAGAGAATGTGATACTAACATATACTTATGCTCTTGATAAACTAAATTGTTTTCGGACATATTATACATTTTTTGAGAAACGTATATTATCTCCATTTTTTCGTATGATGCATAATAATACGCTAAAAAATGAGGAAAAAGAATGGATTATAAGGAAATTACGAAATTTAGGTATAGATGGCTTTATGCAGGATGAGTATAATATGTATAAACACAAAAACGATGAACATATAATTCACTTTTGTGATATTGTAGATTCTCCATTAACAAATAATGATATTTATCGCTTACCTATGCCAGATGGATTTGATAATAAGAAATTAGTAAAACTCCACCAAGCTTTTTATAGTTATGTTGATGCCGGACAGCCTTTGTGTTATTTTTTAGGGAGCAGTACATCTAATACTGATACAAAAACTGTATTATGGAATGGTGACCGTCACACCCTTCAAGTTTTTATAAGAGAATTATATGGTAAAGATGCTAAAGGAAAACTTAAAACTGTTCCTGATGGCATATGGAAAATAACCAGTAATATTTTTATGCCGAAAGGGAAAAAGTTAAGTGAGAATACATTAAAAACGGGGAAAATAGGAACAAAACAATTACCGGAAGAGACTAGATTAGAGATAGCGGAGAATATCCAAAAAATAAGAATCTTAAAATGGAAAGATACTAATTGACTCCATTATATAATATTCTATATAACATATATATAACGTTCATATAATTTGCATTATATATCTCATAATCATGGAATTACACTTACTGTAGTTCCATTTTTTTGTGCATATATTTGTGCCAGAAATCAAAACGATCGTAGCAAGGATTTCAATAGAGTATTAATATAAAAAAGATATAATGAAAACTTTAGAACTAAGAGATAAGCCTCTTTTCCAAGCTACCTTAGGTGATCTGATAGAGGCATTAAATGAAGGGTTTGCTAATGAAGGTAAAGATGGAAGAGGGAACACAAATCCGTCAAGTGAGAAACGGTATGTATATGGTCTATTTGGCATAAGTAAGCTCTTTGGCTGTAGTCAAGCAACAGCTCAAAGAATCAAATCAAGTGGTGTCATCGATGCAGCTATTTCTCAAAATGGGAAGATCATTGTAGTCGATGCAGATCTAGCTCTAGATTTACTAAGAGTGTCTAATAAAAAATGGGGGCGTAAGTACTCCAAGTAATTAACCGGAATAGACAGTTTCGCTGGAAAATATGCCGGCTATTTTCAATGGTGAAGCTGTCTATTCATAAATCAAGAAAAAGCATGAAAGAAAAGAACTGGGAATTACTTGTCTTAAATGAACAGGTAGGACAGATTGGAGAGATTGGTGTAGCTCCAATGGTAACAGTTTCATTAGTGAATGTCCAGCAAGACTCTTTGATAAACAAATCAGAGATGGTCAATGAGGTTCAGCTATGGCTAAACATGCTCAAATATGAGAATAAAATGTAGTGATATAAGATCGATTATAATCAAGTAATCGTGTATGTAACTAATTGAAGTCAAGAAAATTAATATGCGTAAATCGTTTGATTTATTCACTTATATTTGCTCACGAAATAAAAAAAATAACCACTAAAATCTTAGAAAATGGCAGAAGAAAGAAAAACAGTAGATGCTGTGGTAAATGAGCAGAAAGAACAGAAATCCGCAAAAAAGAATGGTGCAGCTCCTCAAAAAGGTAAGAACGCCTCAGTAGAGTCTCCGAAAGCTGATAAGGAGACTGAACAAGAACCGTTAAAACTCACTCGTGGTCAAATTTTTACTCTCACAACTCTTCTTATATATAAATATCGGTTTGCTCGCATCTTAGTAAACAGGGATATTGATAAGGAGGAGGTAAAAAAGAAGATTGAATCAATCAGAGCCGCAAAGGGTGTTATAACCCCTTTCTTAGTACTTTCGGCTAAGGAATGTATCGAAGCAGGTCTTGATGTAGTGGACTATAATGGCAATGTTATAACCAAGGATACCCCTGATCTTGAACACATTCTAGTGATATTGGATGGTCAGCACCGTTGGGAAGCCATTAAAAAACTTAAAAAGGCTGGTGAGGACTATGAAGCTTACTTTATTCTACCACTTACAGATCAATATGATCTTATGACGATATTAAAGGAGGCGAATACTTCTGTGAATCCTTGGGATGGAATTGATTGGCTAACGATGGCTATCCAGACAGCAAAAGTTCGTGGTCTTGATACTTCCAAGTTGGAATGGCTGAAATCTTTAGCAAATACAGAAAACATTTCTGATTCTGCGGCTTCCTTATTCGTTACTGGGGGTAAAAAGATATACTCAAAAGCCACGATTAAGTCTGCCATTGATTCAAAAGACCCTGATAAATTGGAAACGCTAGTTGATGAGGATGGACTTGACCGTAATAAAAATCTTTATGATGCTGCTATTGCTAAATTGAACATAAAGACAGTTGGCTTGAAAATAACTCCTAAAATGCTATTTAGTTTTGTAGAGCAACTCATTAACAAAAACAAGCCGATTAACGATGCGTATGCTCATGTCATCGAGTTTCTAAATTCTCTTTCAAAAGAGCAGATAGAATCTCTTGATAATGCAAAGAAGACTACTAGCAGGAGCAAAGATCAGGTTATTACAGGTCTTTTCAAGAGTTATTGGAAAGCATTTACCGAGCGAGAAACCTTAAGCTAAAATTGAAAAAATGGAGGGAGGGGTGAGAGACCTCTCTCTTTTAATGAGAATTACGAATTACACTCAAATCATAATTGAAAAGGTTAAACTCTATATCCTCTCCATAGTGATAAGTTTACCAAAGTGATACGAGAATATAATAAAACAGGGATATGATGACACTAAAAGAATTAAAACAAAAAGGATATGTCTTATGCCTGCCGCAAAAGATACGCTTAGACACGGGACTCATAGGAAAATTGACATGCAATTTACATTGTAATGCCAACGCACCGATGCTACATGCAATTCCTGCTAAGATCTTCTTATCAAGAGGATGGTTAGCTGTAGATGATAATGGAGAATTGATTTCCCTTCTTGATAGTGATATAGACCGGAAATTAATACTAATAGAAGATATTAGCTTGTACTTTGCATTGCAGCAGGCAAAAATACCTGATAGCAATATAGCGGTAGATATACTAACAGAGATGCCAAGAGGTAAAAAATGGACTTTTTAAAGAGATAGCATTATGCCAAAAGTAAGAGACTACAAGGACATAGAAGTAGTGTTCGATTCGTCTGATACAAATCTAACCATTAAGCATCAAACCGGAGATGCCATAATTCCATGCAAGGGAGGAGCTTCTATTGTTCCTCTCCCATGTGGAGGTGGAAAGAGTACGGCTACTTGTGATCTGGTTACCAAGAGATGTGATAAAGGAATCGTGATCTTTGTTGCTACACGTGCCGATGCAAACGATATGAAGAAAAGGCTGGAAAGTCTGTCTCTCCCTGCATTGAAAGACGAAATAGTGACTTTACATCAAGAAGATTCTTACTACAGTAGTTACATAGCACATCCTGAACAGGTAACAAAGAAAAAGGTTCTGATTGTTCCCAGTGTTCACCTCTATTTGGATTATCTGCCAGCCCTATTTGCTTATGACAGTGGAAAGGTGATTGATATATCTAAATATACTGGAAACTTAGGAGCATTACTAAAGTCTACCGAAGTACGCAAGTTTTGTATAATAGACGAACAGCCATCCTTTATACAACCGTTTAATACATTTGAGCGGCTTAGAATTCTTGCTTATATGGGTAACTTGGGGACATCATCTAAAGGTAATATTCCTATTGGAGCAGGTTTATATTACCATTGTTTAGGAGTACAGGAAATGAAGGCTGTGAATAGTACATTCTTAAGAAAAACCAGCGATCATTTATATAGCACTAAGTCAGCCTTGAATACATATCGGGAGGAAGAGGTATTAGCGTATATCAACCAAAATTATTCAGTTATATGGAATGCAAAAGGGAGGTATTATCCAATATATCACTTTATAAAAGATTGGGTGCTAAAGGGGATGCAAATGAATGTTATCATACTGGATGCAACAGCGGATGTTCTAAGTGATTATAAGAAAACACCTTTCAAGTTGATCCAAAATTCGGGAAAGATGTACTCGTCACCCATTACTTTTCAAGAATTTCCAATGTCTCTTGAAAGATGGTTGTTCGAGAAAGATGTAGACGATAATACAATTCGTGACAGAATACAGGATATAGTTGATGAGTTGGCAGATCAGATACAACAGGCTTCTCCGTTGCTTATTGTCACATGGAAATATATGGTAGCCAGAGACAGTGATCCAGATAAAGAAGATAAGCACCTGAATATAATGACAGTGCTTGAAGAAGAACTAAATAAAAAAGGATTGGCAGGAAAATACAGTATTATCTATCGTGGTTCCGGTCAAGATAAAGCTACCAATGCTTTTAGTAATTATACGGGCATCTCTTTTGTCGGAGAATGGCGAACAGGCAAATCAGGGCTATCATTGATTAATAAAAACTACGGCATTCATTCAACTGGACGAAGAATAAGAACAGCCGGGATGATCCAAGCTATATGTAGACTTCGGATAAGACAGCATAATGGTGATCCGATTCATGTATTCTATTCCGATGATATAGACTCACAACTAATGAAAGATGTCTTTGACTATTTTAGAGAGAATAGCGATAAGGGGGTAAGCATAAGTGGAATGCCTGTTCTTATGCCAGCGACAAAAAGAACACCTGTATTTCTTAAGAAGGTAGTAGCCTTGTGTGGCTATGATCCTAAACTATTGGATGCCATAAAGTATTGTAGGACATATACACTTACAATTAGATTGAAGGATATCCTTGTACTTATCCCTATGAAAGAAAAGAAAGCTCGCTCGTATGATCCGTTAAGAGATACGTTAAAGAAGGAGTATAATATTATCCTCAAAGTGGTACGATAGTAAAATTTCGTTAGGTGGGATATTCTCCTACGATCTACATTACTATTATATAAGAGATTAATAACTTAAATCCCACCTTTTATAATAAATAGAATATGACAGATAAGATAACTTTAATAGAAGGATTATTTAGGAATCAGTATGTCTGTATATCAGAACTACTTGATCTAAAGAATAAAATAGAAACTCCTTATGGATATATAAAGGATATTACTTTAGATATTCAGAGAAATATGGGTAATAAGAAAAAACAAGATTGGTTAAAGAAGAAATTACCTGTAGTTTTGGTTAATGGCATTTTTGGAAAAAGATTAGATACGGCATTATCAGATTATTCATGCTATATCTGTATAGACTTAGATTATGATCTCCCCAATGAGTTATCGGAAAGAGATTCTGATTGGGTGAAACACACTAGTGATCCCTATGTTAAGATGGCTTTCCATTCACCAAGAGGAGGAATAAAACTAATTATCCAACATGATTCCCTTGATCCAGCTTTTCATAAAGAACTGTATAGCTCAATCAGTGGGTACTTGGGGAATACGCATATAGATTCTAAATGCGACAATCTATCAAGGGCACATTTCATAAGTTATGATCCAGTGGTATATTATAATGCGAATGCAGAGATATACCACTTTGTCCCTGCTTCATCGACAGCAAAAATTACTCCTTATGTGGCATCAAAGACTATAAAAAGTACAGGTACGACATTTTGGAAAAATCTCATGTTACAGCCACCTATATTTAAGAATCCTGATCAGGCTATAAGGAAAGTACAAGAACTATCGGATAGGTATTTTCCTGTTAGTCATGGATTTCGGAATTCTAATCTGTTTCGGTTTGCTTGTAAACTACATGACTATGGTGTCTCCAAAGATGATGCTCTTATGTATTTGATGTTGCGTTATGTTGAATCGGACTTTGACGGAACAGAGATTGAAGGAATAGTCGAAAGTGCATATAAATAAAATGATTTGATGTTTATAAAGTGTTTGTTTTTAGTTGAAAATCAGTTAAATAAAGCTCTATTTAGTTATAATATAAATAATAATGTTACTATAAAGAGAAAGGTAAGATTACTGGAAATAATCCATTCGATTATTTGAAACTCTCATTTCATTGGAAAATGTTTTTTCTTCAAATCAAACTTTTCCAAGGAAACAAAAGTTCAAATACAAAGAAGGAAACAACATAATATACAACTGTTCTTTTAAAATATTACCAAATTTACAGTAGAATATTGCATACAAATGTTAGTGTTGCTATAAATATAGACTTCAGTTTTTACAGATTAAAAACACATTATGCTGTTATTATATTTGCAATAATAGAGGCTAATATCCCTATTAAAAAGCCTATAATTCCTCCTCCTACTGCATATCGAATTTTTACTATATTATTACCTTTGAAATTTGGAGAATGATCTCCCGAGGATACTTGATTCCGATTACCGTTGATGTTTGGAGAGTGATCTCCCATTGATACCTGTGCCATATTATTACTTATTAGTTACATTGCCATTTCCTATTATATTAGGAGAGTTACTTCCTGTTGATATTTGTACTATACGAGTATTTAGTATTTTCTTTGCTTCATAACCGTCTAGTAATTCTATTCCGCAATAAGATAACTCTCTCATGAATTCATAATAATCCTGCTTGTTATTAACAATTATTTTTTTTCTTATACTACAAGATCTATTACATATTTCGATATAAACCTGTTTTTCATTCAGATAATTTTGACTTCTAATCGTTATATAATCAATATATTTTCTGTTTTGCTTATTTTCAAATAAACAGCGAAACCAAAACCTAATACTTTCACTATTCATAGAAATATCAATGTATCTTTTGAAAGCGATATCTGAAGAGTCTAAACATATTCTAAATTCATTATCTTGAGTAAAAATCATTAATACGTCAAGAAATAAATCCATATTGTCTTCCAACCCTGCATATGATAGAAAATCAGCATCTATTGTGAATCGATTCATTTTTTTGCTTTTTTTGCTAAATTTTTGTAATAAGCCATATCATCTTCAAATTCCGTCATATAAAAATCTTTTGGCCAATCAAAAGAACCATCCTTTGATATTTCTACATTTTTTATTACGGCAGAATCTTTATTGTCTTTATCTCTAGGCTCAATAAAATAGATCGCAATATCTTTACTACTTAATTTTCCTTCTGAAATTCTCCTCCGCAATCGTTTTAATAAATATTCACTATGAGTTTCTATTAATAAGCTTTTTCTTGTTTTTCCCTTTTTATCTGTTGCCAGTTTTATAATTTCTATGAATAAATCCGCTAAATCTGCCTGCATCTTAGGATGTAAATGTATTTCCGGTTGTTCTATCAAAGTTAATGACTTGTTATTAGACAAAAAACCTTGCACAAGAATAGGTAAGACTTGTGAGATACCAAAACCGACATCAGTAATATCTAAATCTAAATCATTTTGATGAATTTTTATATTATGGATAATATCTTTAAATTCTTTAACTGTGACTTTCAATCCAAACTTCTTAAGCCAAGCATTTACTCTTGAATTTAACTGAGCGTTTTTTTTAAGGATTTCAGCTAAACTAGTTCCACTCTGGGTATTTAAAGATGTATTAATATTGGCTTCATCCAGTAAATAGTATCTTTGTGGATGAGCCCTTAATGGACTAACATAATTTACATTTTTGCTATCAAAAGTGTCAGCAACTATATTATATGCTTCATTAAAAAAGAAAGTTATGTGTTTTGAGATTGAATTTTTTGAATTCTCTTCTAATTTTAATGCATCATATTTTATACATCCTAACAAAATTTCTGAATATTTCTTTAAAAGTTCGGAATTAAGGATATCACTCGTCACATTGTTTGAAGTTAATCGTATTAAATTCTTCTTGTTGATATTTACATATTGCTCTTCTACTTCAATTTTTTTTGTTTGAGGATTATATTTTAAATTATACCCCAATATACCTGATACTGCATACAAATTCTTAAGAGGTTCCAGAAATGCAAATATATCCTTATATATTTCTAGTCTTTTATTCATACTAATTTCCTCATTAGGAAATTCTTCAAATAGAAAATTGCGCTGAGTTATTATGTAATCAACGAGTACAGATGTATCTTTAAGCTTATTTAATTCTAATGGCTGATGCGAATATTCGATAGTCTGAAATTCTTTAAACAAACTTTCATACCGTTTATCCCAAAGTGTATAATTTAAAATATCAAGTTGGTCATTCTCTTTATTTTTAATTCGTTCAATCATTTTCCCAATCTGAATCAGTTGATGATCGATACTTTTAAGAAGTAACTGCAATTTTTGAATATAAGGAGAGGCATTAAAAGAGAACTCAATATTTAAAATTTTTGTTAAGTCTTTGTCTTTAATAAGATTTTCATCCTCTCCCAAATTAATAAACCGTCCATTAAGTTTTAATGCAGATTCATAAGGTTCGGGATTGTTTATTGTTTGTTCTAATAATAGAAATAGTTGTAACAAGCTACTTTTTCCAGAACTATTTGATCCTAATAGAATTGTGATTGGTTTCAACTCAAGTTTCCCTGCTGAAAAAGCTTTATAGTTTTTAAATGAAATAGAATTTATCATAAGTATTTAAAATTTTACTGTATTAAATTACAAATTTATCAAAGTTCTTTGTTTTTAACACATTGCATTTGATAAAATAACATAATTTAAATTTGTAAAAATACAATACATTCTTATTCAAGTCATGTTTTTTTCCACCTTGACTTTCCTAGTAAGCATTCACTGAAAAGGTAAAATTCATTTTATTTTTTTGAGTAGTTCTTTGCTTGACAAGGATTTGTTTACCCATTATTTAGCTAAACATCTTGATTTGTGATCTTTATTAACTCTATTTTATAAAGTAAATCACAGCAAAAGTACGTTGAAAATCAGTAGGCTTAATTCATGAAATATGCTTGAAACAAAAATATGAAATTTTAAATATCAGCTTAGTAACCGTAATGGTAGCTATACCATAATAAAAAAATACGAAGTAACTATTTGCATATTTAATGTTTACCAATCATCATCACTTATTTGCACTGGTTTCTTTAGAACTGCATCAATTTTGTCTACAAGGATTTTATAACATGATAGTGAATAAACAAAAGCTCGTGATGATGTCACTTTAGGGTGTTGTATGTCTTTTGCAAATGGATAACAATCGGAAAGTGCCCATATTTGGGTATCTTTAGTAATTCCATTACCTGTTACACCAAAACCTCCACCAAACATTATTATATATCCACTATCATCATTTATTTTCAATACTTCATAGTTCTGTAAAGTATATGTTATGCGGATGCGTTCTTCTTTAAAATCAAATTTAAGAAGTGGTCGGATGCTTACTCTATATGAATTATCTCCCATAGTACGTTTTGCAATATTAGGCAAATAACAACGTGCTATGATCGTTCCTTCTTCTTCATTTGATACCTGTATAGCTGACTTTGCATCGGAAGACATAGATATGATCCAATCCATAATTTTACGATATAATTGAGATTTGGACTGCCCTTTATACTCTTTTATAATCGATAATGATAGTTCGCCCAATTCATTCAACTGATATTCATTGGATAGCTCCTTAGCCTTTGCTGACCAAGACATATCACCTATGTTAGTATATTTTTCTAATTCTTGTTTAGTCACAATTTGGGCATTGATTGTGTTACAGACTAATCCTAATAACATTATAAAAATAATCTTTTTCATATTGTATTTATAACCATAGAACAACCAAAACTAATCAGA
>ULWI01001164.1_pt1 | contig 39088 bp, 27 predicted proteins | sample 1960301 | NCBI WGS metagenome assembly ULWI01 (sample SAMEA4835811, study PRJEB28245) | human gut metagenome | biome: gut microbiome; material: fecal sample | place: Denmark | collected 2008 | reverse complement strand
GGCCGCCATCGAGAGCAACAACGGCGGCCGCGGTTTCGCCCGGGCCGTGCAGGCACTTGCGCCGGGCGTGCGCGTCGAGTGGTTCCACCAGAGCGGCAACAAGGAGGCGCGCATCCTCTCCAATTCGGCCACGGCGCTCCACCTCGTGCGTTTTCCCCGCGGCTGGAACCTCCGCTGGCCCGAACTCTACGCCCATCTGACGACCTACCGCCGGAAGTTTCGCGCCAACCGATGGCACGACGCGGCGGATGTCGTGACGGGCATCGTCGAGCGCGAGGCCGCCGGCCGGGGGCAGAAACGGGTCCGCGGCATCCGGTTTTTGTGAGCGGACAATGTGAAGTCTGCGTTAAATATGTTCCCGCGCGGAACCAAACGCTCCGATTTTCCGTACCTTGTACCCCGTTACGTCACTTATTCTTTTAAGTAAACAGCATGAAATCATTGAAAATCGGAAATTTATGCGCCTCCATGCCCATCGTTCAGGGCGGTATGGGCGTAGGCGTCTCCCTTGCGGGCCTGGCATCGGCCGTGGCCAATCAGGGCGGTGTCGGCGTCATCTCGTCGGCCGGTCTCGGGGCGATCTATAACAACTATTCGAAGGACTATCGCGCCGCCTCGATCTGGGGGCTGAAGGAGGAGCTTCGCAAGGCCCGCGAAGCGACGAAGGGCATCATCGGCGTCAACGTCATGGTCGCCATGTCCAACTTCGCCGACATGGTGAAGACCGCCATCGCCGAGAAGGCCGACATCATCTTCTCGGGTGCGGGGCTTCCGTTGAACCTGCCGTCGTTCCTCACGGAAGACGCCAAGACCAAACTGGCTCCGATCGTTTCGTCGGCGCGCGCCGCGAAGGTACTGTGCCAGAAATGGTTCTCGGAATATAAGTACATCCCCGACGCCATCGTGGTCGAGGGTCCCAAGGCGGGCGGCCACCTGGGTTACAAGGCCGACCAGATCGCCGACGAGCACTATTCGCTCGAAGCCATCGTTCCGCAGATCGTGGCCGAGGTCCGTGCCTTCGAGGCCGAGCACAACTGCCGCATTCCGGTGATCGCCGGCGGCGGCATCTATACGGGCGAGGACATCTACCGCATCATGGCGCTGGGCGCCGACGGCGTGCAGATGGGGACGCGCTTCGTCACCACCGACGAGTGCGACGCCGATCCGGCTTTCAAGCAGAGCTACATCGAGGCGCACGAGGAGGACATCGAGATCATCCAAAGCCCCGTCGGCATGCCGGGTCGGGCCATTCGCAACTCGTTCCTCGACCGCGTGAAGGAGGGCCTGAAGGTCCCCAAGGCGTGCCCGTTCGACTGCATCAAGACGTGCGACGTGACGCACAGCCCCTACTGCATCATGCTGGCCCTCTATAACGCTTTCAAGGGCAAGCTCCGCAACGGCTACGCCTTCTGCGGCTCGAACGCCTGGCGTGCCGAGAAGATTCAGTCGGTCCGGGAGCTGATGACATCGCTCCGCACCGAGTACGACAGCTTCGCCGCGAAATGCGAAGGCTTCTCGCTCCGGGAAAAACTCTTCGGCGCGAAGTGATCCGCCGCCTCCCAATAAAGACAAACCCCTCCCGGCCAAATGGCCGGGAGGGGTTTGTCTTTGCCGGATGTCGTGCGTCATTTCGCCGCGGCGTAGACGAGTTTGAGTTTGGCGAGCTGCGCGTTTTTCTTGTTGGTGATCTCGATGCGGTAACGCAGGTTCTCTCGGGCGTCGATCAGTGTGTAGGACCATGTGCCGTCGTCGCCGTAATCGAGCGTATACTGCGGTTCCGAATTGTCGGCGCCGAACAGGTCGAGGCTGACGTCGTTCTGCTGGCTCGTGGGCAGGTAGTGAACCTCCGAAAGAACTTTGCCGGCGATGGCCGGGAATTCGACGTATGCGCCTAATTTGCTGAAAAACAGTCCTTGGGCCGGATCCGGAATGGAGGGGCTGAACTGTTTGTTGTCGAGCCAGTAGAATTTGCCGCCCTCGTCCGGATCGACGAAAATGGCAAATGTGTAGCCGCCGATCGTGTACTCATGGCGCCCGGTCGTGAAGTTATCCGTCGAATAGGGCGGCAGCTCGGGGGTGGCGACCGAAGCTCCCAGCGTAAAATCGGCCACCAGGGTTACCTCGGACGGCAGCACCGGGGTGATTTCGTCCTGGCTGACGCTGACGGTTTTCACTCCGTCGACGTTCGTGGCCGCGATCTCGATGCTGCCCAGCTGCTTCACATAGCCGTCCCAGTTGCCCGCGGCGGCGGTTACGCGGACGGTAGCGTCACCCGTGCCCTCGGTCTTGTCGAGCGTGAAGCCTTCGCCCGAGGGGACGGCCTTCCACGCGGCGGTCGTAGTGATGGTGAAGGTTTCGGACTCCCCGGCCTCGCCGCCCAGTACGAGGGCGTCTGTGCTGACGGTCAGCGTCGCGGTGTTCTTGTCGTTGTCGTCGTTGCAGGCGGTTGGGCCGGTGACGGCGAAAACTGACAGCAGCAGCCCCGAAAGGACCCGCATGAATCTGGATGTTTGCATAAATTATTTTTTTTGTGAGTGAGTAGCTTACAACTCCTCGAGCCGCGCCACGGGCGAGACGTCGAGCGACGAGAAGTCGCCCCGCAGGTAGCGGTAGTAGCCCGCCATGGCGATCATCGCCGCGTTGTCGGTCGTGAACTTGAACTCCGGAAGGAACGTTCGCCAGCCGCGCCGGCGGCCCGCTTCGGCGATGCCGTCGCGCAGGCCCGAGTTGGCCGAGACGCCGCCCGCGATGGCGATGTCGCGGATGCCCGTCTCCTTCGAGGCGCGGATGAGTTTGTCGAGCAGAATCTCGACGATGGTCCCTTGCAGCGAGGCGCAGAGGTCGGCCTTGTGCGTCTCGATGAAGTCGGGGTCTGCGGCCACGGCGTCGCGCAGCGTGTAGAGGAACGAGGTTTTCAGGCCCGAGAACGAATAGTCGTAGCCCTCGACGCGGGGATGCGCGAAGCGGAATGCCTTCGGATCGCCCTCCTTGGCCAGACGGTCGATCACCGGGCCGCCCGGGTAGGGCAGTCCCATCACCTTGGCGCACTTGTCGAAGGCCTCGCCCGCGGCGTCGTCGATCGTCGTGCCGATGATCTCCATTTCGAGCGGGGAGTCCACGCGCACGATCTGCGTGTGGCCGCCGCTCACCAGAAGACACAGGAACGGAAAGTCCGGATGGGGCAGCGTGCGGTCCCGAAGGTCGATGAAGTGTGAGAGAATGTGCCCCTGAAGGTGGTTGACCTCGACCATCGGGATGTTGCGGGCGATCGAAAGCCCCTTGGTGAACGACACGCCCACGAGCAGCGATCCGACCAGCCCCGGGCCGCGGGTGAAGGCGATGGCGTCGATCCGGTCGGCGGCGACGCCCGCCTCCTTGAGCGCCGTGTCCACGACGGGGATGATGTTCTGCTGGTGGGCCCGCGAGGCCAGTTCGGGGATCACGCCGCCGTATTTGACGTGAACCGCCTGCGAGGCGATGACGTTCGACAGCAGGACGTTGTTGCGGAGCACGGCGGCAGAGGTGTCGTCACACGAGGATTCGATGCCGAGAATTGTAATATCCATCCGGAATTATAATTGTTTTTTAACTATTTTCGCTAAATTTGCAGGTTATATAGGAGTCCTGATGCGCAAAGGTATAAAAATATTGGGAAAGGTGTTCTCGGCGGCGGTTTTGTTGCTGATAATTGTTCCCGTGGCGCTCTCGCTGCTGCTCGACATTCCCGCCGTGCAGAACTACGCGGTGCACAGGGCCGCGTGCTTCGTCTCGCGCAAGCTGGAGACCACCGTGTCGATCGACCGCGTGGACATCGGCATCTTCTCGAAGGTCAGGGTCAAGGGCTTCTATGTCGAGGACTACCAGCGCGACACGCTGCTTTACGTCGGGAAGCTCGACGCCTTCATCACGAGTTTCGGCATCTTCGGCGGCGGGCTGGAGCTGAGCCGCGGCGAGATCGCCGACGCGAGGCTTTACCTGCGGCAGACGCCCGGCGGGGAGATGAACATCAAACAGATCGTCGACCGCATTTCCGACCCCGACAAACCCAAGAAGGGCAATTTCCGCCTCTCGCTGAAGAAGGCCTCGATCGAGAACATGGACCTCTGCCTCGAACGGCTCGACCATCGCGATCCGGAGCACGGCATCGACTTCTCGCACATGCACCTCTACGGCATCACGGCCCGCGTGGACGATTTCACGATCGACGGGCAGGCCATTTACACCTCCATTGCGGCCTTTTCGGCCCGCGAACGCAGCGGCTTCGTGCTGAACCACCTGGCCGGGCGGTTCTACATGACGCAGGGCTGTCTGGGCTTCGAGAACGCCTCGATCATCACGCCGCGTTCGAACGTCAACTTTCCGTTCGTCTCGCTGGCGGGCGACTCGTGGGCGCAGTACAAGGATTTCATCGGCGAGGTGCGCATCGACGCCTCGATGCGCAATACGACCGTTTCGACCGACGACATCGCCTTTTTCGCCCCGAAGCTGCGCGACTGGCATGTGGATTTCACCGACGTAAACGTCGAGGTCGCCGGCGTGGTGTCCGATTTCACGGGCCGGATCAGGAGCATGCAGATCGGCGAGGGGACGACGCTCGTGGCCGACGCCTCGGTGAAGGGGCTTCCCGACATCCGGAAGACCCGTTTCGACCTGTCGGTTCCCCGCCTGCGCTCCACGGCCCGGGCCGTGGACGAGCTGGTCCTCGGCATCGCGGGCCGCAAACTCTCGGACAAGCTGGTCGGCGTGCTGGGCAATTCCGGGCAGATCGACCTCAATGCCCGTTTCCGGGGACTGCTCTCGTCGTTCGACATGCAGCTGGGCGCCGCGACGGGCGTGGGCAACGTCTCCTGCAACCTGAAAATGGCCCCGGTCAAAGGGGGGTTGAGCAGCGTGCGGGGCGATGTCGAGACGCGCAACCTGCGTCTGGGCGAGCTGCTCGACCGCCGCGATCTGCTGGGCAACGCCACCCTCACGGCCTATGTCGACGGCGTGATCGGCAGGGGCGTGGCCGACGCCAACGTCGTGGGCAACGTCACGCAGCTGGGATTCAACGGCTATGTCTACGACTCGCTGCGGCTCGACGGCCGCCTGCGCAACCGCGAGTTCGACGGACGCATCACGGCCCGCGATCCCAACCTCGACTTCGACTTCTTCGGCACGGTCGACCTGAACGACTCCGTGCCGCGCTACGACTTCACGATGGACCTGCGGCACGCCGATCTGGCCCGGCTGCACGTCAACCGCCGCGACTCGGTGTCGCAGCTCTCGGGCCGCATCGTCGCTGCCGCCGGAGGGCGTTCGCTCGACGATCTGAACGGCCGCATTCAGGTGACCGACGCCCGCTACCGCTACAACGACAAGGAGATCGCGGCCGCCAGCATGACCGTCACGGGCGAGAACTCCGAGCGGAGCAAGTTCGTGGAACTGCGCTCGGACTTCGCCGACGTCACGTTCCGGTCGAAAACCAGCTACCGCACCGTCTTCGAATACCTGCGCCGGAGCGCGTGGAAATACCTGCCGATGCTGGGCGGCGAAAAGTGGGAGGAGACGCCTTCGGAACGCAAGGCCGCCGTGGCCAACGACTTCTCGCTGCTGTCGGTCAACATCCGCAATTTCAACCCCGTGGCCGACGCCGTGTCGACGGGACTTCAGATCGCCGACGGCTCGTCGCTGCAACTGTTGTTCAATCCGGCCAGCGACCAGTTGTCGCTCAAGGCAGCGTCGGAATACATCGAGCGCCGGCGCATGCTTGCCACGCGCCTTTCGGTCAACGCCTCGAACCGCGGCGACTCGCTGGCGGTCTACGCCTCGGCCGAGGATCTCTATGCAGGGGTGCTGCACCTTCCGCGCCTCTCGCTGACGGGCGGCGCGCGGCAGAACCGCGTGCAGCTCTCGGCAGGCTTCGACGACACCCTGCGCCGCGTCTCGGGACTCGTCGGGTTCCGCGCCGCGGTGGCCGACGAGCACGGACCCAACGGCCGCGTCGTCGATTTGCGGATTCTTCCCTCGCACATCACCCGCGGCGACAAGACGTGGCAGATTTTCGCCCGCAAAATCCTGCTCGACACCGCGCAGGTCGTGATCGACAAGTTCTACGTGATGAACCGCGAGCAGGAGCTGCTGCTCGACGGCGTCGCCTCGCGCAGCCGCGAGGATTCGGTGACGCTCTCGCTGCACAATTTCGACCTGGCGCCCTTCGCGCAGGTCGCCGAGCGCATGGGCTATTACATCGAGGGGCGCACGAACGGTTCGGCGGCGATGAAGTCGGTGCTGCGCGGCGGCGAGATCACGGCCGACATCCTGCTCGACAGCGTGGAGGTCAACGACATTCCCGCGCCGCCGATGCGCCTCGCCTCGCGCTGGGACTTCGCCCGCAGCCGCGCCGGAGTGACGGTCTCCGACCGTATCAGGCGCGACACGCTGATCCGCGGTTTCTACGCCCCCGACCGCAACCGCTATTTCGCCCGGCTGGACGTCGACAGTCTCGACATGGCGCTGCTGGACCCGATCCTCGCGGGTGTCGTCTCCTCGACCGAGGGCATGGCCTCGGCCGGCCTCACGTTGCAGGGCCAGGGCCGCAAGGCCGATCTCGAAGGCGAAATCCGGGTCGCGGGGCTGAAAACCACGGTCGATTTCACGCAGGTGACCTACTCGATGCCCGAGGCCGTGCTGAACGTGAAGAACAACCGGTTCAGGGCTTCGAACGTCCCGATTTTCGACCCACGGGGCAACCGGGGGCGGTTCGATTTCGACATGAGCCTCCAGCACCTTTCGAATATCTCCTACGACGTGCGCGTGGCCCCGCAGCAGATGCTGGTGCTCGACACCGACTCCGACGACAACGACATGTTCTACGGCAGGGTCTTCGCCACGGGCACGGCCCGCATCTCGGGCGACAAGGGGGCGGTGAACATGGATATAACGGCCTCGACCGACGGCAACTCCTCGTTCGTGATGCCGCTGTCGAGCAAGTCGAACATTTCGAACGCCGATTTCGTGGTCTTCGAGCAGCCCGAGCAGGCCGATACGCTCGACGACGTGGCGCGCAAGAAACTCTCCTTCGAGCGCAAGCACCGCCAGAAATCCGACGCCGGGAGCCAGATGAAGATCACCCTCGCGCTCGACGTGCGGCCCGACGCCGAAGTCGAACTCGAAGTGGCGGGCAACACGGTCAAGGGGCGCGGCGCGGGCGCGCTGAACCTCCAGATCAACCCCAAGGCCAATATTTTCGAGATCTACGGCGACTATACGATCGCGGAGGGCAGTTTCATGCTGTCGCTCCAGCAGATCATCAACAAACGCTTCACCATCGAGAGCGGTTCGTCGATCCAGTGGACCGGGTCGCCGATGAACGCGATGCTCGACATCGACGCCGTGTACAAGGTCAAGGCGTCGCTGCAACCCCTCCTGCAGGGCACGGCCGACCTCGGGGGCGACCGTTCGGTTCCCGTGGAGTGCGTCATTCACCTCGGCGAGCGGCTTTCGAACCCCACGATCACCTTCGACGTGCGGGTTCCCGGCTCCGATCCCGAGACGCAGAGCCTGATCGCCAATGCTCTCTCGACCCCCGAGACGGTCGACACGCAGTTCCTCTACCTGCTGCTGTTCAACAGCTTCATGTCCGAGAACTCGTCGCAGGCCTCGTCGAACATCGGCAGCTCGGTGTCGGCGGCCACGGGACTGGAGTTCGTGTCGAACATGGTCAGCAACTGGCTTTCGTCGTCCGACTACAACGTGGTGATCCGCTACCGGCCCAAATCGGAACTGACGAGCGACGAGGTCGATTTCGGGCTGTCGAAGAGCCTGATCAACAACCGGCTGTTCGTCGAGGTCGAGGGCAACTACCTGATCGACAACAAGCAGGCCGTGAACAGTTCGATGTCCAACTTCATGGGCGAGGCCTACATCACCTACCTGATCGACCGGGCCGGGACGCTCAAGCTGAAAGCCTTCACGCAGACCATCGACCGCTTCGACGAGAACCAGGGTTTGCAGGAGACCGGCATCGGCGTCTACTTCAAGGAGGATTTCGACAACCTGCGCGACCTGCGGCAGCGGATCAAGGAGCGTTTTACGAACAAGAAGCGCAAGGCGCGGCGCATCGCCCGCCGTACGGCCCGCGCGGCCGAAAAGGCGGCCGAAGATGCGGACCGGAGCCGTCTGCGCGAACCGGCGGATACGCTTTCGCCGTTCGGATACGTTAAAGAGGAAGAGGATGAATAGAAGGTGAACTTTGCGGTTAAGCGAGAGCAGAGACTGCTTGAAAAGTGAAAGATGTCCCTGCGGTGATTGAATCCGACTTGATGCCGGAGCCGTGAAACAACGACCCGACTAAAAGCGCGGGCGGAGGGGCCGGGGCGCGTGCGCCCCCGCGGGCGCAGACTGCAAAACCGGCGCTCGGAAACGAAATTGGAAGGATAAAATTTGTAAACTTAAATATTTCTAAACCATTATGACAACATTTTTGCAGGCTGCCGAGGCGGTGGCCGTAAGTGAGGAGACCCGTATGGGCTTGTGGACCCTGTTTACCAAAGGCGGCTGGCTGATGTGGCCGCTGCTGGCGCTGGGGGGCGTGACGATCTTTATCTTCGTGGAGCGTTTCATGGCCATCCGCAAGGCTTCGGTGCTGGACATGAACTTTATGAACCGCATCCGCGACTACATCTCCGACGGCAAGATCTCGACGGCCGTGAACCTCTGCAAGAAGACCGACACGCCCATCGCACGCATGATCGAGAAGGGCATCGAGCGCATCGGACGCCCGATGAGCGACGTGCAGACCGCCATCGAGAACGTCGCCAACCTCGAAGTCTCGAAACTCGAAAACGGCCTTCCGTTCCTGGCCACGATCGCCGGCGGCGCGCCGATGATCGGTTTCCTCGGCACGGTGTTAGGTATGGTGCAGACCTTCATGGACATGTCCGCCGCGGGCGGCACGGTCGACCTGGGGCTGCTGTCGAGCGGCATGTACGTGGCGATGGTGACCACCGTGATGGGTCTGATCGTCGGCATTCCGGCCTACTTCGGCTACAACTACCTCGTGGCGCGCATCGAGAAGCTGGTGTTCCAGATGGAGGCCAACTCGATCGCGTTTATGGACATTCTGAATCAACCCGTTCAAAAATAGCGCGTTATGGCAATCAAACACGGATCGAAAGTCGATAAATCGTTCTCGGCCTCGTCGATGACCGACCTGATGTTCCTGCTGCTGCTGTTCCTCTTGATCGCCACGACGCTGATCAACCCCAACGCCCTGAAACTGATGCTTCCGAAGAGTTCGAACCAGTTGAAGGACAAGGCGATGACCACGGTGTCGGTTCAGGATGCGGGTCACGGCAAGTATCGTTACTATGTCGAATTGCAGGACGTGGGTTCGATCGGCGGCGTGGAGCGGGCGCTCAAGGCGCGGCTCGACGGGCAGAAGGACGCTACCGTCTCGCTCCACTGCGACAAGACCGTTGCGGTGGACGAGGTGGTGAAGGTTATGAACATCGCCAAGGACAATAATTATAAACTTATTTTGGCGACTTCGCCGAAATAAGTTCAATGAAAAATGAAAAATTAAGAATTAAAAATGAAATCCGTGCCACCCTGGCGCAGGGGCAATTTTTAATTTTTCATTCTTAATTTTTAATTGGGAAACCAATGTATTACTACGATCCCGATAATAAATCCCCGCGACGGTGGGCGATGATCGCGACGGCTGTCTACGGCGTGCTGCTGGCTGGCTCGTTCGCGCTGGTGTCGTTCGATTTCTCGCCGGTGACGGACAAGCCGGGCGACACGATTCTCGTCGACTTCACCGAGCCGCCCGTTCCCGAGCCGCCCAGACCGCCCGTGAAGGTGGCCAACGAGCCGCGCGTGCACGATGTCGCGGCACCCGTGGAGCAGACGGCGCAGGTTGCGGGCAAGGACCCTGTGACGCAGACGCCCAACCCCAAGGCGCTGTTCAAGATGAACAAGGGCGGGGCCGACGAACCCGACAATGCGGGCAATCCCCGCGCTCCCGAGGGCGAGGACAAGGCCAGCGGCACGGGCCCGGGACTGAACCCCGACGGACTGGACCAGCTGGATCAGGGGCTGAAAGGGCGCGGACTGGTGGGCGACCTGCCCAAGCCGTCGTATCCCGGCGAGAAGGGCGGCAAGGTCGTGATCCGCGTGACGGTCGACGCTTCGGGCAAGGTCACGGGGGCTTCGTTCGAACCCAAAGGCTCGACGACGGACGCTGCCGAGCTGATCGAGGCGGCGAAAGCGGCGGCCCGCAAGGCGCGATTCACAGAGAGCCGCGCCGCGGTGCAGGGCGGCACGATCACCTATATTTTCCGCATGGAGTAACGGGTGTGTTTGAGAAACCCGCGTCGGGTCGGCCGGGTCGGCGCCCGTTTTTTACCCGGTTTCCCGCCGCCCGCTGGTATGATATTGGATAAATACAAATTTTGGCTATGCGACATATCCTGTTAACCCTCTCGGCCTGCCTGGCGTTCGCTGCGGGCTATGCCGAAAAACCCGTAAAGGGGGCGCACCTCCGGCTGGAGAACGCGACCTATAATTTCGGCGACGTGCCCCGTAAGGGCGGCGACCTGGTCCGCGAATTCCGGTTCGTCAACGACGGTACGGCCCCGCTGGTGCTGGTGCGGGTCATCACTTCGTGTTCGTGCCTCAAGGCGTCGTTCTCGAAGCGTCCCGTGGAGCCGGCCGATTCGGGGGTGATCCGCATCACCTACGAACCCCACAAGAGCGAGCCGGGAGCCTTCAACAAGGTGATCCAGGTCTACTCCAATTCGGGCGACGGCCGCGACGTGATCACCGTGCAGGGCAACTCGATCGAGGGGCAGCCCCGCGGAAAGGTCAAGACCGAAAAGGTGAAAGTGAAGTATAAGTAAGAATATGAACGAGTCATCGGCATCCCGCAGTGCTGTCGACTGCCGCTTTCGCCGCCTTTGGCGTCGTTGGCAAGTCTGACCCCCCCCCAACCCCCCCCCGCCTCGGCGGGGGCTTATGGCAGGGCGCTGCCCGGGACCGAATGACATAATGAACCGAAATATGGCAATTCTTTTTTCAAACGCGACGGTGCTGCCGATGACGGCCGTCGGGAACGCCCCCCGCACCTTTGCGGGCTGGGTGGGCGTCGACGGCAACCGCATCGCGCTGGTCACGGAGTCGGAAACGGCCGCCGCGGGGTTCCGCGCGGCGCACCCCGGGCTTCGGGAGTTCGACTGCCGGGGCAAACTCGTGATGCCGGGGCTGGTGAACACCCACTGCCATGCGGCCATGACCCTGCAACGCAGCCTTGCCGACGACATCGTCCTGATGGAGTGGCTCCACGACTATATCTGGCCCTTCGAGGCGCGTCAGACGGCCGACGATGTGGCGCTGGGCATGACGCTCGGCGTGGTCGAGATGCTGCTGGGCGGCGTGACGTCGTTCGTCGACATGTACTATTTCGAAAACCGCTGCGTGGAGACGGTCGAACGGCTGGGCATCCGCGCCATGCTGGGCTGCAACTACTTCGATTCGAACGTCGACGAGGTGATGCCCCAGGTGGAGGAGGCCGTGCGGCTGGCCGCCGGATGCGACCGGGTGCAGATCGCCCTGGCGCCCCATTCGCCCTATACCGTGTCGCCCGAGAACCTCCTGCGCGGCAAGCGGCTGGCGGATAAATACGGCCTGCATCTGATGATCCATATCTCGGAGACGCAGGACGAGGTGCGCATCGTGCGCGAAAAGTACGGGAAAACCTCGGTCGAACACCTCGACGGGTTGGGACTGCTGGGGCCGAAGACCATCGGCGCGCACTGCATCCACGTGACCGACAGCGACATCGACACACTCGCCGCGCGGGGCGTCGCCGTGTCGCACAACCCGCAGAGCAACATGAAAATATCGAGCGGCGTGGCGCCCGTCGAGCGGATGCGCGCCGCGGGTGCGCTGGTGACGGTCGGCACGGACGGAACCTGTTCGAACAACGATCTCGACATGTTCGAGGAGGTGCGCACGGCGGCCTTCCTGCAAAAATCCGCGACGGGCGATCCCGTGGCCCTTCCGGCCTGGGAGGCGCTGCGACTGGCGACGGCGAACGGCGCGCGGGCGATGGGCTATGCCGAAGGCGAACTGGGCGTCGTCCGCGAGGGCGCGCTGGCCGATCTGATCGTCGTGGACCTTCAGAAACCCCATTTGCAGCCCGTCAACGACGTGGTGTCGAATCTGGTCTACTGCGGCAAGGCCTCGGATGTCGATACGGTGGTCGTCGACGGACGGATCGTCGTCGAGAACCGCTGCGTGGCGGGCGTCGACCTGCCGGCGCTCTATGCCGGGGTTGCGGCGGCCGTCGCGCGAATTAAAGCCGGCCGATGACCAGATGCGGAGGGGCGCGGTGCGGGGCGTCCCGTCCCGCAGATCCGGCTCGCAGCCGGGTGGCATCGGAATTGCGTTGAACCACCTGATTATAAAAACTATCGAATTATGGATCACAAGGTAACTTTCGGCGGCAAGCCCGTGACGCTTGTCGGCAATCGCTGCAAAGTGGGGGAGACGGCCCCCGTATTTACGGTCACCGATGCGGGTCTGCAACCCGTGTCGTCGGACGTTTTCCACGGCAAGGTGCGCATTTACAGCGTCTTTCCGTCGGTCGACACCCCGGTCTGCTCGTTGCAGAACATCCGCTTCAACCGCGAGGCGTCGAAACTGGGCGACGACGTGGTCGTCGTGTCGCTGTCGGTCGACCTGCCCTTTGCGCAGAAACGCTTCTGCGCCGCCGAGGGCATCGACCGCGTGCATGTCTTCTCGGATTACAGGGAGCTGGATTTCGGCATGAAGTACGGCTTCGTGATCGACTCCCTGCGCCTGCTGGCGCGCGGCGTGGTGGTCGTGGACCGCGACGACGTGGTGCGCTACGTGGAGTACGTGCCCGAGGTCACCCACGAGCCCGACTACGAAAAGGCGCTGGCCGTGGCGCGCGAACTGGCGAAGTAAGCCGCCGGGACGGCCGAAAAAAAGCGGACCCTTTCTCGGGTCCGCTTTTGTCATTTCCGGAAATCCGGGGTCAGGGCTTCACCAGCGACCGGCTCCGGCCCCACATGTTGCGAGCCGCCGTGACGAGAACGGCGAGGAACGAGGCGGGGATGAGCGCGAGGATCAGCGGCTGCCAGCAGAGGGCAGGGCCTTCGGCGTAAAGGATGACACTGGCGGCATAGTGGATGAGTCCGACGGTCAGCCAGGCCGTCAGCGTCACCGACCCGATCGTGATGTTGAGCCGCGAGGGGGAGTAGCGGCCCGCCTTCTTCGAAAAGAGGTTGCCGTTCATCTCCCAGGGGCGGCACAAGGCTCCCAGCCGATAGCGCTCCGGAATTTTCAGTCCTTCGGCTTCCTCCTGTTCGATCTCGAATATGTAGCGTTCGTAGACCTCGTACCAGGCTTTCGACCCCTTGGCCATCATGATCCAGATCAGGGCGAACGACGTTCCGAGCAGCGCCACCGCGCAGGCGGCTTCGTTCAGCGCCAGGAAATTGGCCGCTCCGGGTCCGGCGGTCAGGATTTCGGACGCCAGCGCTCCGTAGACGGCGAAACAAAAGACCAGAAAAATGGAAAGAAGGAACGATCTCCGCCACAGGTTCGTGGCTTCGAACCGCCGGCATTGGTAGAATCCTTCTCTCAACTCCTTTAAAGAAATATGGTAAATCTGTTTTGGTGAATAAAAAGGAAAATATAGTCGTTGCGTAACTACTTTTTTCGCAGGTAGACCGTCGCCGTGCGCGAGGTGTTGTAGATGCGGATATGGGGCTGCCGCTGTCCGTCGCCCTCCCCGGCGTCGAACGAGAAGTGTTCGGCCGCCATCGACTGCCGCTCCTGTCCGCCGAAGCGGTTTTCGTCGGTCGAGAGCACCGGGACGTACTTGCCCGGGGCCTGCACCGGAAGTTCGTAGTCGGGGATCGAGGCCGAAGGATGCCAGTTGAAGACGAACAGCAGGTCGCCGTGCGAGAAGGCCATCGTCTTGTTGCGCTCGTCCATCAGCAGATTCCACGGGTAACCGTCGGCAAGAACCTTGTATTTTTTCACCAGCCGGATCATCGCACGGTCGAAATCGCCCAGCCACGCATAGCGCAGGAATCCGTTTTTTGCGAGCGACCACTGCCGCCGGGCGTGGGCGTAGCTCCAGCCGTTGCCCTCGCGCGGGAAGTCGATCCACTCGGGATGCCCGAACTCGTTGCCCATGAAGTTGAGGTAGGCCTGACCGCCCGTGGAGATGGTCATCAGGCGGATCATCTTGTGCAGGGCCATGCCGCGGTCGATGACGATGTTCTCCGAAGCGCGGTCCATGTGGAAATACATCTCCTTGTCCATCAGCCGGAAGGCGATGGTCTTGTCGCCGACGAGCGCCTGGTCGTGCGACTCGGCGTAGGCCACGGTCTTGACTTCGGGCAGGCGGTCGGTCATCACCGACCACATCTCCCGGATGTCCCACTGCTCGTCGGGCACCTCCTTCAGCTGCTTGATCCAGAAGTCGGGGATGGCCATGCCCAGGCGGTAGTCGAATCCGATGCCGCCGTCGGCGATCGGGATGCACATCCCCGGCATGCCGCTCACGTCCTCGGCGATGGTCACGGCCGAAGGCCGGAAATCGTGCGCGAGGCGGTTGGCCAGGGTGAGGTAGGTGAGAGCGTCCCCGTTGACCCCCTCGTCGAAGAAACGGTCGCGCGAATCGAACGTGACGTAGCCGTGGTGGCGGTAGATCATCGACGTCACGCCGTCGAAGCGGTAGCCGTCGAAATGGAACTCGTCGAGCCAGTATTTGACGTTCGACAGCAGGAAGTGCTGCACCTCCTCCTTGCCGTAGTCGAAGAGTTTCGAATCCCAGTACTGCTGGTAGCCCGCGTCGCCCGGCGGCGAGTAGAGATGGTCGGTGCCGTCGAGGGAGTTGATCCCCTCGTTGAGGTTCTTGACGTAGTGGGCGTGCACGAGGTCCATGATCACCGCCAGCCCCAGTTCATGGGCGCGGCGGATCAGCTCCTTCAGCTCCTCGGGCGTGCCGCAGCGCGACGAGGGGGCGAAGAAACTCGACACGTGGTAACCGAACGACCCGTAGTAGGGGTGCTCGGCCACGGCCATCAGCTGCACGGCGTTGTAGCCGTCCTTTTTGATGATCGGGAGTATCTTTTCGGTGAATTCGCGGTAGGTTCCCACGCCTTCGCGCTCCTGGGCCATGCCCACATGGGCTTCGTAGATCAGCAGACTGCCGATCTTCGAGGCGTCGAACGCGTCGCCCCGCCAGTCGAACGGTTCCGCGGGGTTCCAGAACTGCGCCGTGTAGTTTTTGGTCTCGTCGTCCTGCACGACGCGCCGGGCGTAGGCCGGGATGCGGTCCAGCCAGCCGTTGTCGCCGTGGACGTGGATCTTGTAGAGCGAGCCGTGCCGCAGCCGGTCGCGGTACATCGCCGCGGGGAAAAAGGCGCTCCAGACCCCCGCGGCATCCTTGTGCATGCGGATTTCGGTGCGCTGCCAGTTGTTGAAGTCGCCGAAGACGTAGACGTCGTGCGCCCCCGGCAGCCACTCGCGCAGCCACCAGCCGTCCAGCACGTCGTCCCACTGCCAGCCGAAATAGCGGTAGCCGTTGGCGTAGTCGACGAGCGATCCCGCCGAGCGTCCGATGTCGGCCATTTTCCGCTCGTAACGCTCGTGGCGCAGGTTCATCTGCGCCTCGACGGGCTGTAACCATTCGTCGCGTTCGACGATCGGAAGTCTTCGGGTCGTTTTTTCCATAGGGGAGTCGATTTTCTACAAAGGTAATAAAAAGTCGGATGGGAGCAAAACCGAATCGCACCCGGGTCCGGTTATGCGTTCCGACTGATAAAAGTGCCGTTGCGACACTAAATATATGAAAAATTTTTCTATCTTTGTCCACGAACAAAAAAACGTATCCATTACTAATACCCAATTCTACTATGCTCAAGCAACCTAAAGGTTTGATTGCCGCGGCTCTCGCCAATACGGGCGAACGTTTCGGTTTCTACACCATGATGGCCATTCTGACGCTGTTCCTGATGTCGAAATTCGGTATCGACGGCGAGCAGGCCGGGAAAATCTATTCGTTTTTTTATACCTCGATCTACATCCTGGCGCTCGTCGGCGGCCTGATCGCCGACCGGCTGCGCAACTATAAGGGGACGATCATCGCGGGTATTCTGGTGATGACGGCGGGGTATGCCGCGCTGATGGTTCCCACCGTTACGTCGAAGACCGTGGTGATCGGCGCACTGATGGTGATCGCCTTCGGCAACGGTCTGTTCAAAGGCAACCTCCAGGCGCTCGTGGGGCAGCTTTACGACAACGAACAGTATGCCAAACTGCGCGACACGGGCTTCCAGATTTTCTACATGTTCATCAACATCGGCGCGATGTTCGCACCGTTCGCCGCCGTGGGCGTGCGCAACTGGTGGCTCCGCACGCAGGGATTCCTCTACAATTCCGACCTTTCGGCCCTCTGCCACCAGTATATCGGCGGCACGATGAGTCCCGAAGTGGCCCAGGGCCGTTTCAGCGAGCTGGCTGCCGAAGTGAGCCTCGGCGGCGTCCCGGCGGACATGGGCGTTTTCGCGCAGAGCTATCTCAACGCCTTCAACACCGGATTCCACTATGCGTTCGGCGTGGCTATCGTGGCGCTGGTCTTCTCGCTGGTGGTTTTCCTTGCCAACAAGAAGAAGCTGCCCGATCCCAAGGTTGCGGCCGCTTCCAGGACGACGCCTTCGAAGGCCGAAATCCAGCAGGATGCGCGTGAGATCAAACAGCGTCTCTATGCGCTGTTCGCCGTGTTCGCCATCGTGATCTTCTTCTGGTTCTCGTTCCATCAGAACGGTCTGACGCTGACGCTCTTCGCGCAGGATTACACCCGTCTCGAAATTTTCGGCATGCCCATCACGGCCGAGATTTTCCAGTCGGCCAACCCCTTCTGCGTGGTGTTCCTCACGCCGGTCATCATCGCCGTGTTCGCCTGGCTGCGCAACCGCGGCAAGGAGCCTTCGACCCCGATGAAGATCGCGATCGGAATGGGCATTGCCGCATTCGCCTACGTGCTGATGGTCTTCGGGTCGCTGGGCCTTCCCAAACTCGCCGAAGTGCAGGCGCAGGGCGGTCTCTCGTTCGCCGAGCGCGTCACGCCGTGGCTGCTGGTGGCCACCTACCTGATCCTGACCATCGCCGAACTGTTCATCTCGCCGCTGGGCCTGTCGTTCGTGTCGAAGGTCGCTCCGCAGAAACTCCAGGGCCTGATGCAGGGCTGCTGGCTGGGCGCCACGGCGCTGGGCAACGGCCTGCTGTTCATCGGCCCGATCCTCTACAAGCGCATCTCGATCTCCGCGACGTGGAGCATCTTCGTCATCGTCTGCGCCATCTCGATGTTCGCCATGCTGGCCATGGTCAAATGGCTCGAACGGGTCACGAAATAGACGGGGCGTTCCCGTTTTGGACAAAGCCGCCGCAGAATTTCTGCGGCGGCTTTTTTGCTCCGGTCTGCGCTGGCATGCTCGTTATGCGGACGGCCGCCGCATGATCCCCGAAGCGCCGTGCGGTCTGCCCGCCGAAGGGCGATTTCCCGCGTCCGGTTTTGCATGAAGGAGTCCTGATAGGCTCCTTTTTTGTTGTTTTCGTCAGAAAACCGGGAAAAACAGAAAACTTTTTTTGTTTTATAAGTTTTGGCACGTATATTTGCATCCGTATCAATCGGATTGGATCATGGATCAGAAGGAACGAATCATAGAACAGGCGATGCACATGTTCGTCTCGCAGGGCATCAAGTCGGTGCGCATGGACGACATCGCGCAGCAGCTGGGGGTCTCGAAACGGACGCTCTACGAATTGTTCGGCGACAAGGAGGGGCTGCTCTACCTGGCGATGGACCGCTATTTCGAAAAGAAACGCATCGAGCGCGCCGCGGTGTGCGCCCATGCGCGCAACGTGCTCGAAGCGATGTTCATGGTGCTGGGCGGCGTGATGGACAACGCCGAAGTCATCCAGCGGCTGCTGAACAACCTGCGCAAGTTTTACCCGGCGGTGCACGACAAGATGACGCGCGAAGGCACCGCCAAGAGCCGCCGCGACCTGCAGGAGATGCTGGAAAAGGGGATTGCCGACGGGCTGTTCGTCGACACGATCAATCTCGATCTGGCCATTTCGGTGCTTTACTACACGGCTTCGGCCATCACCGTGCGCAAGGACCTCATTCTGCCCGCGGGCATGACCGAGCGCGAGGCGTTCGTGCAGATCATCAGCAATTTTTTCCGCGGCATCTCCACGACCAAGGGGCTGCTGCTCGTCGACGACTACCTGAAACGCTACGAGCCTGCCAAAGCCGTTCACCGGATGCAATAGCCGGCGCGAAGGGGGCGGGGACTGAAATATCCGTCCGTTCCGTTCGTCCGCATAAATGATAATGACAACATAATTTTACCGAATAATGATGAAACGACTTTTTTTGATCATCGCCTTTTGGGCGGCGGGCGTCGCCGGCGCTTCGGCGCAGATGCGGCTGACGCTTCCCCAGGCGCTGGATCTCGCCTTGAGCGAAAACCCGACCGTCAAGGTCGCGGAGATGGAGGTGCAGCGTTACGACTACGTGAAGCGCCAGACGTGGGGCAACCTGCTGCCGCAGATTTCGGCGTCGGGCAGCTACACCCGTTCGATCGTGAAGTCCGAGATGCGCGGCGGCATTTCGTTCGGAGCCGATAACACCTTCGCCGTGCAGGGCGACCTGTCGCTGCCGCTCTTCGCGCCGTCGGTCTACCGCACGCTGAAGATGAACGACGCGCAGATGGCCACGGCCGTGGAGGCCGCACGCGCCTCGCGCATCGACCTGACGGCCGAGGTGAAGAAGGCCTTTTACAACATCCTGCTCGCCGAGCAGTCGCTCGCGGTGCTCCGCGAGTCGGAGGCCACGGTGCAGCGCACGGTCGACGATACGCAGGTGCAGTACAAGCACGGGCTGGCCTCGGAATACGACCTGCTGACCGCGCAGGTGCAGTTGAGCAACCTCAAGCCCACGATCCTCCAGACCGAGAATTCGATCAAGCTGGCCAAGCTGATGCTCAAGATGTACCTCTCGATTCCCGAGGACGTGGAGATCGAGGTGGTGGGCGAGCTGGACGCCCTGCGCGACGACGTGCTGGCCGGGACGGACGGGCTGACCACCGACGTGACGGACAACTCCGACCTGCGTTCGCTCGAATTGCAGGAGGAGGTTCTCCGGCGTTCGCTCAAGGCGGCCAATGCGGGACGCATGCCGACGCTCGCAGCCTTCGGGTCGGCCTCCTATACGGGTAACGACATGGAGCCTTTCAATTTCGGCGGCGCCGCCGCGACGGACGATTCCCGGTATTTCTGGACCCATCCGATTTCGGTCGGCCTGCAACTGTCGGTCCCCATCTTTTCGGGCCTGACGAAGATGAACAGGTCGCGCGAGCTGAAAAACCAGATTTCGCAGCTGTCGCTCCAGCGCAGCTACGCCCGGCAGCAGATCGACGTACAGGTGCGCTCGGCGCTGAACGACCTGCTGACCGCCCGCGAGACGATGTACGCCCAGGAGCTGACCGTCGAGCAGGCCCGCAAGGCCTACAAGATCTCCGACACCCGTTACCGGGCGGGCGCGGGGACGATCCTCGAACTCAACAGCGCGCAGCTCTCGCAGACGCAGGCGCAGCTGAACTTCTCGCAGGCGATCTACGATTACCTTTCGGCCAAGGCCGAGTACGACCGCATCGTCGGCCGCGAACACGGAAATAAATAAAAAACAGGATAAAGAACGTATGAAAAAAATCGTGATTTTGTGCATCGCCGCCGTCTCTTTCGCCGGCTGCACGGGTAAGAAAGGCGTGACCGCCGTTGCGGAAGACAAAGGCGTGCTGACCAAAAGCGCCGTTGCCGAAGAGGCTTCGGTGCAGCTTACGGAGGTCTTCACTTCCGAGATCGAGCCTTACAAGGAGAACGACATCACTCCGGCGGCTTCGGGCGTGCACATCGACAGGATTTACGTCGAGGTGGGCGATCCGGTGCGCGAGGGGCAGCTCGTCGTGACGCTCGATCCCACGCAGTACACCCAGCAGCTGGTGCAGCTGAAGACCGTCGAGGACGACTACAACCGCCTGCTGCCGGTCTACGAGGCCGGAGGCATTTCGACCCAGCAGATCGAGCAGGCCAAGGCCCAGCTGGACGTGCAGCGCGAGGTGGTCGCCAACCTCAAGAAGAACATCGAGGTGCGTTCGCCCATTTCGGGCGTCGTCACGGCCCGCAACTACGAGTCCGGCGACCTGTTCGCCCAGCAGCCGATCCTGCACATCATGCAGATCGACCCGCTGAAGGTCATCGCCAACATTTCGGAGCAGTACTTCCCCAACGTGAAGGTGGGCATGCCGGTGAAGCTGGCCGTTGACATCTTCCCCGACGAGGAGTTCACGGGCACGGTGTCGCTGATCTATCCGGCGCTCGACCCCACGACCCGCACCTTCAAGGTCGAGGTCAAGGTCCCCAACGCCAAACGCACGCTGCGCCCGGGCATGTACGCCCGAACGACCTTCGACATGGGCAGCAAGGAGGGCGTGATGGTTCCCGACGTGGCCGTGCAGAAGCAGGTCGGCTCGGCCGAGCGTTACCTCTACGTCATCGTCGGCGACTCGGTTGCCGAGCGTCGCTCGGTCAAGGTGGGACGCCAGGTCGGCGACCGCGTGGACATCCTCTCGGGGATCGAAGCGGGCGAGCCGGTGGCCGTCACGGCGTTGTCGAAACTTTTCGACGGGGCCAAAGTGGATATTAAAAAAGACTAAAACAGCCCCTTTCCAATGAAAATTTACGAAAGCGCGGTCCGCAAACCGATCTCAACGATCCTGCTGTTCGTCGGCGTGATGGTCTTCGGACTCTTCTCGCTGATGAACCTGGCCGTAGACCAGTATCCCGAGATCGAGATACCCCAGATCTCGGTGATCACGATGTATCCGGGCGCCAACGCCGCCGACATCGAGACCAACATCACCCGTGTGCTGGAGGACAACCTCAACACGGTGAGCAACCTCAAGAAACTGACCTCCAAGTCGCAGGACAACGTCTCGATGATCACCGTCGAGTTCGAATACGGCTCCGACCTGAACGAAGGGGCCAACGAAATCCGCGACGTGGTGTCGCGCGTGCAGTCGCAGCTGCCCGACGACATCGACTATCCGACGATCTTCAAGTTCTCGACCTCGATGATCCCCGTGATGATGCTTGCCGTCACGGCCGAGGAGAGCTATCCGGCGCTGAACAAGATTCTCGACGACAAGTTGGTCAACGTGCTCAACCGCGTCGACGGCGTGGGCGCCGTGTCGATCATCGGCGCACCCGAACGCGAGGTGCAGGTCAACGTCGACCCCGCCAAACTGGAGGCCTACAACCTCACGGTCGAGCAGCTGGGGCAGATCATCGCCGCCGAGAACGTCAACATCCCCAGCGGCACGATCGACGTGGGCAACAACACCTTCAACATCAAGGCCGACGGCGAGTTCAAACTCTCGGACGAGATGCGCAAGGTCGTGGTGTCGAACGCCGGGGGCCGCACGGTGAGACTTTCGGACGTGGCCCAGATCCGCGATACGCTCGAAAAAGCCACGATGGACGAGCGCGTCAACGGCCAGCGGGGCGTGCGCGTGATGTTCCAGAAACAGTCGGGCGCCAACACCGTGAATATCGTCCACGAAATCCAGTCGCGCCTGCCGGAGATTCAGAAAACCCTCCCGAAGGATGTCAAGATGGAGCTGATTTTCGAAGGCTCGCAGGAGATCACCGACGCCATCGGGTCGCTCTCGGAGACCATTCTCTACGCCTTCATCTTCGTCGTGCTGGTGGTGATGGCCTTCCTCGGACGCTGGCGCGCGACGCTGATCATCTGTATGACGATCCCCGTGTCGCTGATCTGTTCGTTCATCTACCTCTTCGCCACCGGCTCCACGCTGAACATCATCTCGCTCTCGTCGCTCTCCATCGCCATCGGTATGGTGGTCGACGACGCCATCGTGGTTCTGGAGAACATTACGACGCATATCGAGCGCGGCTCGAACCCGAAGGAGGCCGCCATCTACGCCACCAACGAGGTGTGGCTGTCGGTCATCGCCACGACATTGGTGGTCGTCGCGGTGTTCCTGCCGCTGACGATGGTCCCGGGCATGGCGGGCATCCTGTTCCGCGAGCTGGGCTGGATCGTGACGATCGTGGTCTGCGTTTCGACTACGGCGGCCATTTCGCTGACCCCGATGATGTCGGCTTACCTCTTGAAACTCGAAGGCGGCCAGCACGACTACAAGGGCCTCGGCGTGATCTACAAGCCGATCGACCGGGCGCTCGAATGGCTCGACGACGCCTACGCCCGTTCGCTCGACTGGGTCGTACGCCACCGCCGGATCACCTTCTTCTCGATGATGTCGGTCTTCGTCGTGTCGCTGGGGCTGCTGACGCGGGTTCCCACCGAGTTCTTCCCGCCCTCGGACAACGGCCGCATTTCGGCCATGGTCGAGCTGGAGCAGAACGTCGGCGTCGACTACACGGCGCGCATCGCCCGGCAGATCGACAGCATCATCTATGCGAAATACCCCGAGATCGTGCTCGTCTCGGCGTCGGCCGGCGCCAACTCGTCGGACAACGCCTTCGCGGCGATGCAGACCACCGGTTCGCACATCATCAACTACAACGTGCGCCTGACCGGCGTGGAGGAGCGCGATCGGTCGATCTACGTCATCTCCGACCTGCTGCGCGGTGATCTCGACCGGATTCCCGAGATCCGCCAGTACACGGTCACTCCCGGCGGACAGTCGGGCAGCATGAGCGGTTCGGCGACGGTCAACGTCAAGGTCTTCGGTTATGACATGGACGTGACGAACGCCGTTGCCAACGACCTGAAGGAGAAGATGCGCCGTCTGGAGGGCGTTCGCGACGTGAAACTTTCGCGCGACGACCTGCGTCCCGAGTACAACGTGGTCTTCGACCGCGACCGGCTGTCGTACTACGGCATCAGCAGCGCCACGGCGTCGCAGGCCGTGCGCAACCGCATCGACGGCCTCGTGGCCTCGAAATACCGCGAGGACGGCGACGAGTACGACATCATCGTGCGTTATGCCGAGCCGTTCCGCAACCGCATCGAGGATGTCGAGAACATCACGCTCTACAACGCGCAGGGCCGTCCCGTGAAGCTCAAGGAGGTGGGAACCGTCGAGGAGGAGTACGCCGCGCCGATGATCGAGCGCGAGAACCGTCAGCGCGTCATTTCGGTCCAGTCGACCCTCGGGGCCGGCGTCGCGCTGGGCGACGTGGTGGCCGAGGTCGAAAAGCTCCTCGCCGACTATCCCGCGCCCGACGGCGTGGACCTCGAAGTGGGCGGTACGGTCGAGGATCAGGGCGACGCCTTCGGCGACCTGGGAACGCTGCTCATCCTGATCGTCATTCTGGTGTATATCGTGATGGCCACGCAGTTCGAGTCGCTCAAGTTCCCGTTCATCATCATGTTCACCATTCCGTTCGCCTTCACGGGCGTGTTCCTCGCGCTGTGGATGACCTCCACGCCGCTGTCGCTGATCGCCCTGATCGGCGCCATCATGCTGGTGGGCATCGTGACGAAGAACGGTATCGTGATGGTCGACTACATGAACCTCCTAATCGAGCGCGGCTCGGGCGTCTTCGACGCGGTGATCGCCGGCGGCAAGAGCCGTCTGCGTCCGGTGCTGATGACCTCGTTCACGACCATTCTGGGCATGCTGCCGCTGGCGATCGGCACGGGAGCGGGTTCGGAGACGTGGCAGCCGATGGGCATTGCCGTGATCGGCGGTCTGACGTTCTCGACCATCCTCACGCTGTTCATCGTTCCGGTGCTCTACTCGATCCTCGTGAACCGTTCGCAGCGCAAGGAGCGTGAGAAACTGGCGCGCCTCTCGGCCGAACACCAGGCAAGCAAGCATTGAAAGTGAAAAGCTGAATTAAAATTGATCGGTACTATGAAAGCAGTATTTTTGTCATACAACCAGGCGCTGACCGACCGGGTGAACGCCATCTTCGACGAGCAGGGTATCCGCGGCTTCACCAAATGGGCCTTGACCGAGGGCCGCGGCTCGGTCGACGGCGAACCCCACTACGGCACGCATGCGTGGCCTTCGATGAACGCCTCGATCCTGGCCATCGTCGACGACGAGAAGGTGGCTCCGCTGATGGACGCCTTCCGCGAAATGGACGCTGCGACCAGGATGCAGGGGGCCCGGGCGTTTGTCTGGAATATCGAAAGCGGATTCTGATTCCGCTGCTTGCGGCGCACCTGCCGCACATCCTTCCGGCGGGGCGGACGGATCGTACTCGGGTACGATCCGTTCGCCCCGTTTTTCACGACGCCCGGCATCTGCCCCGCACGGACCGGAATCCCGGTTTCGTCGGTTCCGCGATATTCGGAGACCGGAAGCCGTATTTGAAACGTATGCGGCAATGCGGTGCGAAAAATGAAGCAATGCATCACAAAGTGCCGGGAATTGCGCTATTTTTTCTACATTTGCATCCATGAAACTCACCTTTCTGGGAACCGGTACTTCGCAGGGCGTACCCGTCATCGGCTGCCGCTGCAAGGTATGCACGTCGGCGGACCGGCGCGACAACCGTCTGCGCACCTCGGCGATGGTCGAGACGCGGGGCGTGCGCATCGTCATCGACGCCGGACCCGATTTCCGCTACCAGATGCTCCGCACGGGCGTGCGGCATCTCGACGCCATTCTGCTGACTCACGAGCACAAGGACCATATCGGCGGTCTGGACGACGTGCGGGCTTTCAATTTCGTCGATTACCCGCCGACCGTCCACAAGGTCCATATCTGGGCCGCCCCGCGGGCGCTGGAGTGCGTGCGCAAGGATTTCGACTATGCCTTCGCGCAGGACAAATACCGCGGCGTGCCGGAGATCGAACTGCACGAAATCGACACCGCAAGGCCGTTTCGTGTCGGCGATGTGGAGATCGTGTCCGTGTCGGGCCACCATTCCGAACGCTTCGAGGTCACGGGCTTCCGCATCGGGACGCTGGCCTACCTGACGGACTTCAAGACCATCGAGGACGCCGAGGCCGAAAAACTGCGCGGTACGGAGGTGCTGGCGGTCAATGCGCTGCGTTTCGCCCCGCATCCGTCGCATTTCAACCTCGCGGAGGCGCTGGCGCTGATCCGCCGCGTCGGGCCGCGCGAGGCCTATATCACGCATATGTCCCACGAAATAGGCCTGCATGCCGAGACGGAGGCGACGCTCCCGCCGGGCGTGCACCTGGCTTACGACGGGTTGGAGGTGGAAATTTAGGCTCGCATTCCGGCCGCATGCGGTAAGTTCCCGTCAAGGCGGGGGCGGGGCCGGACTTGTAGATGCGGCGGAACGCCGCGAAAACGGCGGGCGGAGATGCAAAACATGAATAAAAAAGATATGAAGACATTGGCAAATAAGGTAATCGTCATTACGGGCGCATCGTCGGGTATCGGCGAGGCGATGGCGAAGGTATACGCCGCGCAGGGCGCAAAAGTGGTGCTCGGAGCGCGCAACGTGCAGAAATTGCAGTTTCTTGCGGGCGACATTCGCGCCCGGGGCGGGCAGGCGGCCTACTGCGGGGTGGACGTGACGAAGCCCGAGGAGTGCCGGGAGCTGATCGAAACCGCCGTGCGGGAGTTCGGCGGCATAGACGTGCTGATCTGCAATGCGGGTATTTCGATGCGCGCCATTTTCGACGACGTGGACCTCGGGGTGCTGCACCGGCTGATGGACGTCAACTTCTGGGGTACGGTCAACTGCTGCAAGTTCGCATTGCCGTATCTTCAGGCGTCGAAAGGCTCCGTCGTGGGCATTTCCTCCGTCGCCGGGCTGCACGGACTGCCGGGCCGCACGGGCTATTCGGCTTCGAAATACGCCATGACGGGATTCCTCGAAACGCTGCGTATTGAGAACCTCAAAAAGGGATTGCACGTGATGATCGCCTGTCCGGGTTTCACCGCTTCGAACGTCCGCTTCTCGGCCCTCACGGCCGACGGGAAGCAGCAGGGCGCCACGCCGCGCAACGAGTCGAAGATGATGACCCCCGAGGAGGTGGCCCGCATCGTGGCGAAGGGCATCCTCCGGCGCAAACGTCTCTGCCTGATGGAGAGCGAGGGGCGCGCCACGCACTTCGTCAAGAAGTTCGCCCCGGCGTTTCTCGACCGGATGTTCTACTTGGTGATGTCCCGCGAGCCGGATTCGCCTTTCAAGTAGCCGGAAGTCGGATGACAGGGGCGGGAACTTACGAAAGGTTCCCGCCTTTTTGCACCCTTTCCGCGGGACCCGTTTTTCGGCGGGCGGGCGGGGGCGGTTGCCTGCCTACGGAGTATGTCCGCAGCCGCACCAAGGGCGGAGAGAAGGCGGGGTAGTCCTTCTTCCGTGAACGGAAAATTCCCCGGAACCTTTGCGGAAAGGTTCCGGGGAATTTTCTGGGTGGAAGCCGGTTCTCCTATTTGGAGAAGATCGACGAGATTTCCTTGTAGTTGTGCACGCGCTCGATGACGTCGGCGAAGAGGTCGGCGACCGACAGGACGGTGAATTTGTGCAGGTCCTTGTTGGGGTTGAGCGGAATGGTGTCCGTCACGATCACCTCCTCCAGCGCGCTTTCGTTGATGCGCTCGTAGGCCGGGCCGGAGAGCACCGGGTGGGTGATGGCCGCGCGGACGCTCTTTGCGCCGCGCGACATGAGCATGTCGGCGGCCATGCAGATCGTACCGGCCGTGTCGATCATGTCGTCGACGATCAGCACGTTGCGGCCTTCGACGTCGCCGATGGCCGTCATCTTGCCCACGACATTGGCCTTGGCGCGCTCCTTGTGCGAAATGATGATCGGCGTGCCGAGCAGTTTCGAATAGGTGTTTGCCCGCTTGGCGCCGCCCATGTCGGGCGCTGCGATCGAGAGGTCTTCGATGTTGAGGCTCTTGATGTAGGGCACGAAGATGCCGCTGGCGTAGAGGGCGTCGACCGGAACGTCGAAAAATCCCTGGATCTGGTCGGCGTGCAGGTCCATCGTCATCACACGGTCGACACCTGCGGCCATCAGCATGTTGGCTACCAGCTTGGCGCCGATCGGCACGCGGGGACGGTCCTTGCGGTCCTGACGCGCCCAGCCGAAGTAGGGCATCACGGCCACGACCTGATGGGCCGAGGCGCGGCGCGCGGCGTCGATCATCATCAGCAGTTCCATCAGGTTGTCCGAGGGCGGGAAGGTCGATTGGATGATAAAGACCGTACAGCCGCGGATCGACTCGTTGTAGCAGGGCTGGAATTCGCCGTCGCTGAAGCGCAGGACTTCCGACTGTCCGAGCGTCGTGCCGAAGCTCGCGGCGATCTTTTTGGCCAGATACTCCGAATCGCGACCGGTGAAAATTTTGATTTTGTGGATAGCCATAGATTTCGAGGATTTTTTTGACGTTGCAAATATAGAACAATACGATGAAAAAACACGCCCGCCCGGGCGTGTTTTTTCAACATTCGGTTAAACTTTTCCGCTGCGGCCCGGTTTTCATTCCGTAGCCCCGGGACGTTTCTTCCCGTTGCGTGACGGCAGGGGTCAGTTCTGTCGCAGACATTCGCCGATGAAGTCGAGGATCTCTTCGCGCCCCACGGCCTTTTCCGACGAGGAGACGAACATCGGCGGCAGTTCCTCCCACTGCTGGGCGAGTGCGGTCCGGAACCGTTCCACGCTCTTTTCGCGCTGGGTTTTCGAGAGCTTGTCGGCCTTGGTGAAGATGATGCCGAAGGGGATGCCGTTTTCGCCCAGCATCTCGATGAACCGCAGGTCGATCTTCTGGGGTTCGAGGCGGATGTCCGCCAGCACGAACAGGAAGTGCATCTTCTCGCACTTGATGACGTAGTCGGTGATCAGTTTCGAAAACTCGCTGCGCTGTGTTTTCGACGTGCGGGCGTAGCCGTAGCCGGGCAGGTCGACCAGATACCAGGCATCGTTGATGCGGAAGTGGTTGATGAGACGTGTCTTTCCGGGCGTCCCCGACACCTTGGCCAGCCCTGTGCGGGCTGTGAGCATGTTGATGAGCGACGACTTTCCGACGTTGCTGCGCCCGATGAAGGCGATGTCTTTCAGGTCGTCCTTCGGGACCTGCGAAATGCGCTCGGACGAGCATTTGAATTCGGCTTTGGTGATCTGCATCGGTATCTGGTTTTATACAAAGGTACGAAAAAGCCGGATGGCTGCAAAACCGGATTGCGTGCGGCTCCGTGAAACCTTCCGACTGCTAAAAGGGTCGTTACGACCCCAAAGGTACGAAAAAGCCGGATGGTTGCAAACCTGGGTTGCGTGCGGCTCCGTGAAACCTTCCGGCTGATAAAAGGGGCGTTACCTCCTTAAGGCCGCGGAAAAGTCCGGATTGCGCCTGCGATTTGCGTAACGCAGGGGGCGGCTACTTTTTCCACGCGAGCGACACCCACAGCGGACAGTGGTCCGAGGCGACGGTCGAGGTGTCCACCTGCCGCTCGGTGACGACGGCCGATTCGGGCAGTCCGCGGCCGAGGATGTAGTCGATGCGGATGGAGGGCTTGTCGGACGGGAAGGTCATCTGCGTGGTGTCCGAAAGGGGCCGGAATGTGCCGCCCAGCCCGTCGAGGACGGTTTTGGCGACCTTCATGTTGAAGTCCCCGGCCAGCAGCACCGGTTTGCGGCAGGTGTCGGTGACCGTGCGGATGATCGGCAGCGACGCGCGCTGGTCCTCGGGCGTAAGCGAGAGGTGGGTGACGCAGACCACGTAGTCGGGAAACTCGGCGACGAACAGTACGCGGGACTCTTCGCGTCCCGGAAGCGGGATGCGGCGCACGGCGAGCGGTTCGTCGCGCGACAGCAGGCCGACGCCGTAGGCGCCGCCGTCGTAGTCGATGGCGCGGCAGAAACGAGCGTGCATGCCCGTCATTTCGCCCAGTTCCCCGGGGATGAAACGCCCGGCCATGCGTCCGGTCACGCTGTCCAGTTCTTGCAGGGCCACAATGTCAGGGGCTGCGCGGTTGATGACCTCCGCCACGCGTCCAAGGTCCTGAACGTTGTCGATACCGCGGCCGTTGCAGATGTTGTAACTCATGAGTTTCAACATCTTCTGTCGCTGTGAGCAGGCTGAGAGCAACAGGCTGCATACGGCAGCCGACAACAAGATGCGCAAAAATGGCTTCATATCGGGATAATCAATTTTTTACAAAAATAAGGTAAACTGCACGAAATATCAAATGTATTTTTCGGAAATATTAGTTTAACACCCGATTAAAATATAACGTGTTTCTAAATTCTCGTAGTCTATGAAAACACTCCTTCTGACAATGTTGTGTGCCTCTGCGCTGCCGTCTTCCCTCCGGAGGCCGAAGCCAGCACCCGCGTTTGCATTGGATCTGACGGTATGAACAAGACCGGGTTGGTCGCTAGCCTGCTGTTCCCGCCCAAATTGATCTACGAACGTCCCGGCGACATGCGTCTCGTCATAGATTGAACTGTAATATGTATTTGACACTTTCGCCACCGTGACCGTAGCCGAACTTTCGAAGGAAAAAATTCTGCATAAACACCCCGACTAGCCAACTAACGTACAGTTGCTCCACTTGGCTATCCTCGACTACTGGTGACAGATCGTCGTGTACCAAACGTGATGTCGGTTATGTGCAACATTTCGGTACTTACATTATCTCGACACCAGACAAACCGCACATCCCTTCGATGCGCAGGCGCACGGTCAGAAGAATGAGTTTAAATATATAACAACGTATCTACTGTGGTATTCACGATATAGATAAAAATAAAAAGATTTGAGAATAACGAATACCCTAATCGGAAATATTTAAGGCACATCTTTATTTGCTAAACTATTTTCAAAATCATTGATGTGTAATTCAACCGAGCTAAAATTTCATCAACCTCATTTCTTGATAATGAATATAATAAGTTATTTGTCAGTATCTTACTAGAAAGTTCGGTTGGAAAATACTCTTCTTTTCCCAATAGGGTGCTGTTGAAAGTTGCATAATAACTGTTTCAAATATACGGGAAATAGGTGTAATACTTTTAGCTCGATAAAGAAAAACCTTGTTAGTTTCGGGAAATTAAGAATTCATTTACGTCTTAAATAATATACCGTGAATATTCGGCAAAAATTAATTTATGAAAATAAACAATAACAAGGGCTAGTTTTAGGAAAACCTTTTGTGTTTTACTCATTTTTAGGCTCCGATATACCTTTAAACTTTAATATAATCATGAAATTTACTTGTTTAACACTTATTCTGTTGTCAACATTAACCTTTACTGCTAACAGCCATAACTATGATTTTAAGATTGTACCGAAACCATCACATATTGAACCTGCAAAATCATCATTTGTTGTTCGAGATGCTATGCTTGTATGGCTTGATCCCATTGCAGCATTGTCAAAAGATTATGTGACATTTCTTTTGGGGGATACTGGTATAGCTGCAGGATATACATCGAAAAAGAATAAGGCCGATATTATTCTCAAGATAGATAAAACTATATCTTTTGATAGTCCGGAAGCATATAGCTTGGTTGTCAGGGCTTCAAAAATAATTGCAACAGCAAATGATGGTCGTGGACTTCATTATGCTTTACAGACTTTACGCCAACTTGCTTTGAAGCATGGCAATCAAGTGGTAATTCCAGGGTGCACCATTACTGATTATCCAGCCTTTCAATGGCGTTCTTTTCATTTTGATGAATCAAGACACTTTCATGGGATGTTTTTAGCTAAAACTATGCTAAATGAAATGGCTCGTCTTAAAATGAATATATTTCATTGGCATTTGACTGACGATGCAGCATGGCGTATTGAAATTAATAAATATCCCTTATTGACTGATTTAGGCGCTAAGAGAGACCATTCATTCTCGCACTTAAGTCCAGAAGAATGGGATAAACGTTTCCCTCAACGTAGTTATTATACTCAAGATGAGATAAAAGATATAGTTACTTATGCTGAAGAAAGAGGTATTCAAGTGATTCCTGAAATAGAAATGCCAGGACATGCGTCTGCAGCTATTTACGCATATCCTTGGATGGGATCCAGTTCCGCTGGTGCAGATCAACCCGTGTGGGCAGACCTTCTCAATGTTACAGACCCAAGGGTAGAACAGTTTCTAAAAGATGTTCTTGATGAAGTGGTTGAATTATTCCCATCCAGAATTATTCATATTGGTGGGGATGAGGCTGTTTATTCACATTGGGAAAATAACCAGCAAATAAGGAGTTTCATGAAAGAAAATAATATTCCGACATATATGGACCTTCAAGTGCGATTTATTAACCGAATGTCAAACTACCTTGCATCAAAAGGTTGCCGAACAATAGGTTGGAATGAGATCACAGGTGATAATATTCGTGAAGAGAAGCATATTCAATCTAGCCGGAATGAAAAACTAGCAGCGGGAACGATTGTACAATTTTGGGATGGTAACCCATCGCTGATAAACAAAGCGCTTTCTAAAGGATATGACATTGTAAATTCATATAGGTTCTATACCTATTTAGACTATCCATATGAAGTTACGTCGCTTGAAAAAGCTTATTCATTCAACCTGATTCCTGAAGGAATATCCGAAGAAAATAAGGTGAAAATACTTGGAACAGGATGTCAATCATGGTCTGAAGGTATTCCAAATGCTAATAAACTGTTTTATCAAGTATTTCCCCGCATAGCGGCTCATGCAGAAACTGGATGGACCCCATATTCGAAAAAGAATTACAACAATTTTCGTTATAGATTCACGACAATAGAAAATCAGTGGAAAAAACTCGGTTTTATAGGATCTCAAGTACACAAATATTAGTTTATTCTATTTAGCTATTTTGACTTACATGAAATTTATGATGAAAACCGGCCTCGTGTGGGCCTTAGCTATGACCTTATGTGTTACAACTAACGCTCAGAATTTCGAATGGGCTGATCCTACTATAAATGCAGTCAATCGAATGCCAATGCATACTAGTTTTTTTGCTTATGAAACTGCAGAATTGGCATTACGTGGAGATCGGACAATGTCCAGTCGTTTTATTACACTCAATGGTAAATGGAATTTTAATTGGGTGCAGAATGCAGATCAACAACCTGATGATTTCTATCGTATAGAGTATAATGATGCACATTGGAGTCAGATTCAGGTCCCGGGACTTTGGGAGCTAAATGGTTTTGGTGATCCGCAATATCTGAATATTGGATATGCTTGGCGTAATCAATTCGAAAATGACCCTCCTCATGTTCCCATTGCAAATAATCATGTAGGCTCTTATCGTCGGATTGTCGAAATTCCGGTTTCATGGATTGGGAAACAAATTATTGCTAATTTCGGATCTGTAACATCGAACATGTATCTGTGGGTGAATGGGAAATATGTCGGTTATAGCGAAGATAGCAAATTGGAAGCAGAGTTCGATATTACGAAATATGTAGTACCGGGCAAAAACCTCATCGCTTTTCAAGTTTATCGCTGGTGTGATGGTACCTATCTTGAAGATCAGGATTTTTGGCGTTTTTCAGGAGTAGGACGTGATTGCTTCTTGTATGCGCGTGATAAAAAACACATTAAAGATATTCGTTGTACGGCATTGCTTGATAGTACGTTTACTCGAGGAACATTAACGGTCGATTTGGAATTTTCAGCTGCTGCAAAAGGATGTGAGGTTGATTTTTTATTGACAGATCCTTCTGGAGAAAAAGTTGTGGATTGTCAAGCGAGGGGAATTGACGGTAAATCAGATTTTATATTTGATGTTGGAGAGGTAGCCCCTTGGAGTGCCGAAATCCCCAATTTGTATGAATTGCTCGTTATTCTTTCGTCAAAGAATAAAGTAATCGAAGTAATACCGCTCCAAGTTGGTTTTCGAAATATTGAGGTTCGAGATGCGCAATTACTAATTAATGGTCAGCCGATTTTGATAAAAGGCGTTAATAGGCATGAAATGGATCCTCGAACAGGCTATGTAGTAACAGAATCCCGAATGATAGAAGATATCCGCTTAATGAAGGAATACAATATTAATGCTGTTCGGACTTCGCATTATCCGAATGACAATCGTTGGTATGAATTATGTGATCAGTACGGATTGTATGTTGTGGCAGAAGCGAATCTCGAATCTCACGGGATGGGCTATGAGGATAAGACGCTTGGAAAAGATCCGGATTGGGAAACAGCGCACTTGGAACGTAACGAACGTAATGTTCGACGTAATTTTAATCATCCGTCTATTATTATTTGGTCGATGGGTAACGAAGCAGGTCAAGGGGCCAATTTTTCGACTGTATATAATTGGATCAGTTCTTTTGATCCCTCGCGTCCAATACAATATGAACGGGCTATTTTTGAGGATGGTATGCCTAATACCGATATCTATTGCCCTATGTATATGAATTATGAAGATTGCGAAAAGTATGTATCAACTAATCCGACCAAGCCGCTTATTCAATGTGAATATGCTCATGCAATGGGCAATTCCATGGGCGGATTTAAAGAATATTGGGATTTGATTCGTAAATATTCCGTATATCAAGGTGGGTTTATTTGGGATTTTGCCGATCAATCGATTCGCATGAAACATGACGGAAAGGAAATGTATCTTTATGGAGGGGATTTTAATCCATATGATGCCCATGATTGGAATTTTTGTAATAATGGCCTTGTTAGCCCAGACCGCATTCCTAATCCCCATATGGATGAAGTTGGTTATTGGCACCAATCCGTTTGGACTATTGATGAAGATGTGGCCGAAGGACAGGTTGGCATATTTAACGAATATTTTTTTCGCGATCTTTCTAATTGCCGGATGCACTGGAGCGTTGTGTGCAATGGTCGTAATGTGCGAAGTGGTATTATTGAAAATCTAGATATTGCTCCTCAGCAAATTCGGAAATTCAAACTTCCTTATTCTATATCTGAGTTCTCAGACAAAGGTGAGCTTTTCTTAAATGTCGAATATCGTCTCAAAGATGCTGAAGCTCTTTTGCCTGCAGGATTTCGTATTGCACGTCAGCAGTTGCTAATCCGTAATTATGAATTTCCCACTAATGCCCTATCGAATCGGAGGGTGGATTGCTATACAACGGATAATAATATTACAATCTATGAGAACGATCGTAATTATTTGTGCGTCGGAAACGAGCGTGTCCGGATTGATTTTAGGCGTAAAGATGGTTTCATGACACGTTACGAGGTTGATGGAATTTCTTTTCTTGCTCCTGGTTTTGCGTTGACCTCAAACTTTTGGCGAGCACCTACCGACAATGATTTCGGAGCACAAGTGCCAACAAAACATGCTGTATGGCGTAATCCGAAAATGAAAGTTTCCGGACTAAGTAGCGAAATAAAAAATGGAATGGCCGTAATAACAGTTAAATACGATTTACCCGAAGTATTAGCTGATATCAAAGTTGAATATACTATTAATAATGCAGGTGAGATCGCAGTGCGACAGACAATAAATGCTAAGGAAAACACCTCCGTACCGCATATGCTGAGATTTGGAATGCGTATGGTCATGCCTAAAGATTTCGAATATATCAATTATTATGGCCGAGGTCCCATTGAAAATTATGCAGACCGTAAGTTGTCGCAACCTATAGGGCTGTATTGCCAGACTGTTGATGAGCAATTTTATGCTTATATACGTCCGCAAGAAACTGGTACGAAAAGCGATATTCGGTGGTGGCATCAAGGCAATCAAAGCGGATTAGGGATACGAATAATTTCGCCGGAGCCGTTTGCTGTGTCTGCCCTGCATTATTCTCAAGAATCTTTGGATGAGGGGCTTGAAAAACGGAACAGACACTCGGTCGAAATAGCAAAAGATTCTTATGTATGGCTTTGCATCGACAAAATACAATCAGGACTTGGTTGTATTGATAGTTGGATATCGGTTCCGATGGAGAAGTATCGCCTTCCTTATGGTGATTACACGTTTGAATTTAAACTTATTCCGACTGATATATTATATTAACTTTAAATGGCTTAAATTTAAATGAAGAAAATTGTAATTTTAGTTATCCTGCTATTGTCTTACCTTCCAAATATTGCTACATCAAAGGTTTCAGATGCAAAAATGATTCGGCAGATCGATTCTTTGATGTCTTTGATGACTCTTGAAGAAAAACTCGGCCAACTTAACCTTTTACCGGGAGGAGATCTTGAAACTGGACAGAAGAAAAGTTTGCCTTCTATTGCTAAAATCCGAAATGGATTAGTGGGCGGCATTTTCAATATTAAGGGGGTGGACAAGATCCGCGAATTACAGCGTATTGCTATTGAAGAAAGTCGATTAGGAATACCTTTAATTTTTGGAATGGATGTCATTCATGGTTATGAGACGGTCTTTCCTATTCCATTAGCGCTTGCAGCAACATGGAATATGGAGGCTATCGAACGGTCGGCTCAAATCGCAGCTTCAGAGGCTAGTGCTGATGGTATTTGTTGGACATTTAGCCCTGTAGGAGATGTGTGTCGGGATCCGCGTTGGGGGCGGATTGCAGAATCACCCGGTGAAGATCCTTATTTGGGTGGAGAGATCGTTAAAGCGATGGTGTATGGGTATCAAGGACGTGATGATTTGTATGCATCTAATCGAATAATGGCTTGTATCAAACACTTTGCACTTTATGGGGCATCGGAAGCTGGACGAGACTATAATCCTGTTGATATGAGTTTTCAGCGCATGTATAATGATTATTTGTATCCCTACAAAGCTGCTATTGATGCAGGTGTAGGTAGCGTGATGGCTTCGTTTAATGAAATAAATGGGATTCCGTCTTCTATTAATAAGTGGTTATTGACCGATTTATTGCGTACGCAGTGGAAATTCGATGGATTTGTTGTAAGCGACTATACCAGTATAAACGAAACGGTAGATCATGGTATTGGTGATCTACAAACCGTTGCAACACTCGCTCTCAAGGCAGGGCTTGATATGGATATGGTCGGCGAGAGTTACCTTAATACTCTCCCTAGCTCATTGGCGGCTGGTAAAGTTGTTATGGAGCAGATTAATACCGCTTGCCGGCGCATTCTTAAAGCAAAATATCTGCTGGGACTTTTTGAAAATCCCTATAAATTCTGTAATTCTGAACGTGCTCGTAATGAGATTTATACACAATCTAATCGTGAAGAGGCTCGTAAAATTGCGGCCGAAAGTTTTGTGTTATTGAAAAATGAAGGAGTGCTACCACTTCGTAAACAAGGAAAAATAGCGATAATCGGCCCGCTTGCCGATACTCGGGTCAACATGGTTGGTACATGGAGTTTGGCTGCAGATCCGAGTGCTCCAGCTACCTTGTTAGAAGGTATACGTTCTGTTGCTGGTGATAATGTAGAGATACTTTATGCAAAAGGAGCTAATCTGACTCGAGATGCCGTGCTTCAGGCCCGAGCTACGGCTCCGAATAGCGACCTTCTTCGTGATCCACGTTCTGAGAAAAAACTAATCGATGAGGCACTTAGAGTAGCTCGTAAATCGGATGTAATTATTATGGCTTTGGGTGAATCCGCTGATATGAGTGGAGAATCGTGTTGTCGTGCTGATATTGCGATTCCTGAAGTTCAACGTGAGTTACTTTCGGCTTTATTGGAAACCAAAAAACCTATGGTGCTTGTTCTTTTTGCAGGAAGAGCCATCTCGCTTGTAGAGGAAGATGCAAATATTCCGGCTATTTTGAACGTATGGTTCGGAGGTTCGGAAGCTGCTTATGCTATTGGGGACGTACTTTTTGGTGATATTATTCCTTGTGGTAAACTACCCGTTACTTTTCCTCGCACGAGTGGACAGATCCCGCTCTACTACAATCATAAAAATACCGGAAGACCTTTAGACGACGGTAATTGGTTTGAAAAGTATCGTAGTAATTATCTGGATGTCCCCAACGATCCTCTTTATCCATTTGGGTACGGACTTAGCTATACTCGGTTTGAGTATGGTGATTTACGGCTCAACCGAAAATCTATTGACAAAACAGAAACTATTACGGCTGGTATAACTGTTCAGAATAAAGGTCTATATGATGGATATGAGGTAGTCCAACTTTATCTGCGTGATATGGTGGGATCTATTACGCGCCCGGTAAAAGAACTTAAGGGCTTTCAACGAATTTTCTTGAAAGCCGGTGAATCAACGTATGTTCGATTTGAGATCACTCCAGAAATGCTGAAATTTTATAATGACGATTTGGAATATATTTGTGAGCCAGGCGAATTTCAGATAATGATTGGCGGAAATAGTAGAGATGTAATGACGGCCAGTTTTTATTTGACAAACTAAATACTTTGAGCCTTGGAATACGTTGATTGATAATAAGATTATTAAAAACTTAAAGAGTTAACTGATGAAATGTATATTTTTTAGTATTTGCTTGTTTTTAGTTTGGGGATGTAGTTCGACTATCTCAGAACATATAATTACCTATGAAGGCGTGAAAAATGCAGATCGAAAGTGGGCTCAGAAAGAATTTGTTCTTTCTACCTTTAGGGCTGTTCCGTCTTCGGCTGCTCCGCTTTATTCTTTTGATCCTTCTGCGTTGCAATACTATCCTCAGGCAATCTCCACGTTGAAGGCTGCAAATTTTAATTATATAGAAACAGCTTGGGATGCTTCGCAAGCTACACTGGCTATTCTTAAAGAATGCGATAAACTAGGGGGTATGAATGTATTAGCTCAAGATATGTCGTTCTTGGGTTCATTGCCCAATAGTGTAGCTATTCCGTTTCATCGGGATTCTTTGGAAAAATTCCTTCGGATATATGGGGCATACAAATCCTTGAAATCTGTGTATATTTGGGATGAACCGCTTGCTGAACAAAATTCTATAGTACGAGAAAGCATTGATGAGTTAGAAGTGCAGCGTCCTGACTTATTGGGATTTACTGTTTTATTTCCCAGCTATCATCCACTCTATCGTTGGGAGGACTATACAGTAATGAAATATGATGAGTATGTGGATAAATTTATTCAGGAGGTGAATCCGGCGGTACTTTGTACTGATTATTATGCTTTCGGAAATAATCCGACTCCGAGCGAATTTTACCGCAGTCTATTTTGGAAAGATATGGGGCTATTCAGAAATCGTGCAGCTAAACATAATATACCGCATTGGTTCTATTACCAAGCGACAAAAGTTATGGACATTGAAGCCCGTTTATTGTCCCCAGGACAAATAATGGTTCAAGCATGGGCTGCTGTAATGTATGGTGTCAAGGGTTTATCGAGCTATACGGCATTAGGATCAGTGGTAGGTCCTAAAGGAGAGAAAGAGTATCTTTTCGAAGTAACCCGCAAAATAAATTCGCAATTGATGAATCTCGGAAATACGTTGCTTAATTTGAAATCAACCGCAGTTTACCATGCAGAGTCGATCATTCCGGATATTTATGCTAGTCAGATAGAAAAATCCGATTATATTACTGCATTGCCAGAGCACATTTCAGTTGGAGAATTCAGGGATAGTGAAAACAATGTTTATATGCTGATATTGAATAAGGATTTTAATTCTGCGCATACTTTTTCTATTCCCTTAAAAGATACCTTTAGGATCTATAAATGCGATAAAGACAATAAGGGGAAACAATCTATTATACATGATGCGACGGACAAACTACCGCTGGAATTGGAAGCCGGTGAAGGCACATTAATAAGAATCGAAAGAGCAACGGATGAACCGAAGTATATTTCGTATATCATTATTTAGATATTTTGAACCAATATTATTGTAGAATAGAGCGGAATTCTTGCTTGACAAGGCTCCGCTCTGTTTTTATATTTTGTTTTCAGATTGAAATGCGAATGTGAAACCATGGGATGTATTGATATAAAAAGGGCCTCGTTTTTTCTTCGTTAAGCAGTGAATAAAGTTGTTCAATTAGGGGATATATCGTATCTTTGATAATGTCAAAGGTGGATATGATTGAGGATCACTCAAAATTTATTAATGTTCAAAATGTAATTCTTTTTCAATCAGGTAATCAGACATATGAATATACCAGTTTTTTCTAAGTACATGACAAAAAATCAAACACATTGATTTTACTT
>ULWI01024546.1_pt1 | contig 39147 bp, 55 predicted proteins | sample 1960301 | NCBI WGS metagenome assembly ULWI01 (sample SAMEA4835811, study PRJEB28245) | human gut metagenome | biome: gut microbiome; material: fecal sample | place: Denmark | collected 2008 | reverse complement strand
TGTTATCACGTATCCAGCAATCGCTATTTGTGTAATTTAAACAAAAATAGAAATGGATATAGATAAATTTATTAATAGTACTATCAAAAGCTATGAATGTTATCGAAAGAATTGCGACATTATAGCTGAGGAGGCGCAAAGATATATCGACTTTGACAATTTCGTTTCTTGCGAATATATCAATGGCGTAGGACTTAGTATATTAGTAACATTACCTGAAACAAATGATTATACTATTCCCGAATGTGTATGTCCTGTAGTAGGATTCTTTGAATATGCCAAAGGAAAGGATAAAATATCAGTGGAGGATATTAAAAAACTATCATTATGAAACAGACATTAGAATCGGCAGCAATAAATGAATTGTTTTTCAGTTATGCTTGTACGTCAAGAAGTTTATCATTTGAGGGATTGGTATATGACAGAAATGCAATGCTAAATATGTTCCGAAAAGGTGCTGAATGGCATGCAAAGCAATCCCCGTGGATAAGTGTTGAGGAACGGTTGCCGAATAAAGGTCAGCGTGTTTTAGTCGGATTTTTATATTACTATAAATACGATGATAGAGAAGCTGAATCACGTAAGCATATAGATGTATTCACGTATGAAAATGGTATATGGACTACTGATAGTGATATATCATATTTAGGAAAAAGTGTCGAGAAGGATGATATTAAGGTTATATGTTGGATGCCTATTCCCTCTTTCGATGAGATACTCGAAGCCAACAGAGATGTATTAGAACGGATTAAAGAGAAAGGAGATTAATATGGAAATAACTAAGGTAACAATTAAAAACAAAAAATGATTTAATCATGACTCGCAATCAATTTATTCATTACTCTTATCGGCATAGCGAAATCATTATCTATCACCAAAGGCATCCTGATGTTGATATAGAGTGTATGCTGATTGGCGTTGATTTTGACAATGAATTGTTTCACCTTGTTCCAATAGATCAATATTTATATGAAGATAGATCGTATTGGCTTCCTTATACATCGTGCGACAAGCAGTTTAAGAAGCCTAAGATGAAAATAGTAAGGAGTGATAGAACGATAGTAACAAAGTAGTTAAAACGAATAACAATGAGTAGATTATCAGACGAATGGTATTGCATGAATTGTGTACACCAAGAAGAATGTTTATTGGACGATCCAGAGTTGAACTTATTAGGATATTGTATGCAATACGAAGACGAAGAATGGGAGGAATAACTATGGATTACTTATTAAAAGTGTTATTTTCAATAGCAATAACAATGATATTTGTACAATTAGGACTAACAATAGCAGTTAACTGGGACAAAGAATCTAGGAATAACCAAAAGCTAGAAAAGTATGTAAAAACATTTGGTGCTTTAACATTAGTGACATTTGGTTTATCCTTCCTTTTGTTAATTCTTAAAGTTATATGGATTGATTAAATTAGCAAATTATGGGATTTATTACACCGTGCTTTATACGAAAAAATACACCGGAATTGCGGAAGAAGTTGGAAAAGTTGGGATATTATTTGCATCCTGAATGTATAGATGATGATAGAGGGAATTATCTATTTGTAAATAGAGAATATTATTTAAACAGACCTTTAGGGTATTTGGAAGAACTATCTCGTTCTATTGATTGCGGAGATAACGAGGAGCTTTTCTTGTCTATCGCTTCACTCAGGGATGATACAGACAAGTATCAATGGTTTATAATGGATGTAGAAATATATGTTTATATTCCTAAAGGTACTTGGTTTCAATCTACAGATCGTAACGGAGGAAGGCATGTTGGAACTCAGATAGAATCACTTTATTGTCACAAGGCTACCGTAGAAGAGCTAATCGAACACTTTAAAGAGAAGGAGGTGAATCATGGATAGCGTACAGACACAAACCTTTTCTATCAGAGGGAATGACGATGCTGTGGCATATATTGATTTTTGTGATGGAAATTTATGCGTTTCTGTTGTAGTAGAAGGTAAACAGGCAGACTTTCACTTTGAACCTATTACTTTGAAGATGTTTGCCTATGCTTATAAGTTGCATTGTGAAGATCTAAATAAGGAGGAATAATATGAAAGACTATCAATTTGAAGAGATAACGTTTTGGTTGTCATTTATATGTTGCCTGATATCTTATCACTTGAACATATCATGGTTGACAGGTATTCTCGCTGTGGTAAGTATAATCAACTTTCTGCGAATAGTAATATCTTCCTTAATATGCAGTAAAAACAATTAGATAATCAACATAAAAGCGAAGTCAATAATCGGGAGGAGGAATAGCCATGCCAATAAGCGAAACTGCAGAATTAATACTTAAAATCGCATTATTCATCCTCAATGTCACAACCGTTGCCATCGTTGTAATTTTGATAAGCAAATGGCATAGACGCATGGAGGACAAGCTGAATGACATCAAAAGTTATATTCAGCACATAACGGATCGCAATGACATCATATACATCAATCAGCTTGAAGAGATAAAAAGAATACTGATAGAGTCTGAACGTTACGAAGATGCAGCCAAGATAAGCAAGTGCATTGAGGATGAATACAGTAAACTTAAAAGAAAAATAGAAGACAGAGAATAAATAATTGATCCTTTAAAATGATTATGAAGCAAGAGATAAACAGCAACCTACTGGCGGAATGTATGAAGGAAGCCATGAAAGTGGAATTCCTGGAAACCAACGAAGAGATAAAGCTATATGCTTATGCCCTGTATAATGCGGAAATGTAGGGGAAGAGTGTAAAATAATAAACTGAAATTACTAACTTTGTGCTACATGTCAAGTGGCATGTAGCTAATCAGACGAAAAGACATGAAGTTATCAGTAAAACAGGAAAAATTTTGCAATTACTATATTGAGTGCGGGAATGCATCTGAGGCTTATAGGCGTGCATATCCAAGTAGTGAAAATTGGGCTGATAAAGTGGTATGGACAAAAGCGTCGGCTCTGTTAGATAATGGTAAGGTTTTGGTAAGGGTAAAAGAGCTTCAAGAAGAACTAAAGAGGAAATCAGACATTACAAAAGAAGAGGTATTAAATATGCTTAAAAGCTTTATGTATGCTGACATACGTAATTTCCTTACCATAAAAAACGGCAATGTCATTTTCAAAGATAGCGAAGATTGGACTAATGAAATGGCAATGCAGGTCGAAAGCGTGAAACAAGGAAAGGATGGGATTGAAATAAAACTAAATGGGCGTACATGGACTATCCAGCGCATTTGCAAAATGCTTGGCTTTGATTCTCCTCAAGATATGAATATAAACATTGTATCTCCTATGAGTAAAGAGGAAGCCAAACGAATAATAGAAGACTTATGATGGGGGAAGGATATGATTACATACGGGCATTTTGCTTGTCAGGAACATTGAACTATACGAGGTATTTCTTTAAAGCAAGATTTGGTCGTAAATTTGTAGTAAACGACCATCACGTAAAGATATGCCAGGCTCTTGATGATGTGATTGACGGAAAAATAAAGAAACTGATTATAAACATAGCTCCGAGGTATTCCAAGACGGAATTAGTAGTTAAGAATTTCATATCGTATGGACTTGCAATCAATCCATCTGCCAAATTTCTTCATTTGTCTTATTCTGATGATCTTGCTAATGATAATTCGGAGGAAGTAAGAGATATAGTTAAGTCGGAAGAATACAAGTGTATATTTCCTTATGTAGGCATAAAGAAAACTAGTGATGCAAAAAAGAAATGGTACACAACAGAAGGAGGTGGCATGTACGCTACGGCTGCTGGGGGGCAAGTTACAGGTTTTGGAGCCGGTGCTGTCGATGATAAAAACGATTTATCCGAAGCATTAGAAGAATTAAAACCTTCTTCTAAATTTGCAGGTGCATTGATTATTGACGATCCGGTTAAGCCTGAAGATGCGATATCTGACACTCCTAGGGAAAAAGTAAATCAAAGGTTTGAAACAACAATAAGAAACCGTGTAAACTCACGGAATACCCCTATCATAATCATCATGCAAAGGCTTCATGAGCATGACCTTTGCGGATATTTAATGGAAACGGAGCCAGGAGAATGGACTGTTTTGTCACTTCCTGTAATAGTCTATGAAAATGGGGAAGAGAAAGCCTTATGGGAGTTTAAGCATACACTTGAAGAACTGCATAGAATGCAAAAAGTAAACAGCTATGTCTTTGAAACTCAATATATGCAGAATCCTACTCCTATGGAGGGCTTAATGTATAGTAAATTTAAAACTTATGATACTATACCAATCACAAATAGGGCAATAAGAAAGAATTACACAGATACAGCAGATACGGGGAGTGATTATTTATGCTCTATTGATTATATTGATACGGAGATAGGAAATTTCATTCTTGATGTCCTTTTTACACAAAAGGACATGGAATTTACCGAGCCGGAAACAGCTAAAATGCTTACTAAAGACCAAATATCCAAGGCGAATATAGAAAGCAATAATGGAGGAAGAGGATTTGCTAGGAATGTAGAGAAACAGATGCGGATAATTGGTAACCCTAGGACTCAAGTAAGCTGGTTTCATCAGTCAAAAAACAAGGAGGTTCGGATCTTTACCAGATCTTCCGAGGTGATAAATCTTACTTATTTCCCTACTGATTGGGAAAGGAGGTGGCCGGAGTTTGCGTCTCAACTGAAAACATATAGGAAGAAAGGAAAGAATGCTTATGATGATGCTTGCGATGCTCTTACAGGAACTGTGGAAATGAGAGGTGAAATAGATGTCCTGTACTACAAGAAAGAAGAGATGGGAGAAAATAACCATATATTTGTTGAGATACACCCGAATATTAATGGGCTATTTATAATGGTTTCTTATTGTGCTGTTGACGGAAAGATATTCATGATTGATTGCTTGTTCTCCGATTCGTTAATACCTGTTGACCAGCTTATTAATAAAATAGACGGGAATGCACAAATGGAGATACCTGTTGAGATGAAACATTATGCAGACGATTATAGAAGGCGTGTTGATCATAATTTGTGGGTAAGAGAAGAAACAGCAGACAAGAAAACCATGATTGAATCTTATAAATCGATTATTAAAACAATCTGTTTTCCAGAATTGGATGATTCATTTAGTGCATTAATAGCTAATATGTCTGATTATGACGGCATTAACAGTTTTGAAAGTATGTATGTGCTATCTTGTGTATGTGCTCGTGTAAAATCTTTAAAGATGATATAATCTTAAAAATAGAACATCGTTTTTTGTGTTACCCTCGGTGTTTTTCTAACTAATTTTTCTATTATCTTAAAAATAGAACATTTTGATAATGCTCATTCAATAATAATCAAATAAAATTTTTATGTAAAACTTTGGCGTTATAGGAAAAAGAAGTATATTTGCAGCGACCTACATAATGAATGGCGTGCGGAAGCTCGCTAATTGCGGGCTATTTTTATGCCTGTATCGCTGCATATAATATAGCGGCTGTTACCCCCGAGTGGAGAAGTTAATGCTCTCCCTGCCATTCATTGGTGTAGGTCATCGGGAAAGGACAGCCGTTTTTCTGTCTATAATGCCAATAAAGACCTACAAATTATGGCTAAAAAGATTATTTTATCAAAGGAGAGTAGCGAAAGCGAAATCAAAGCGTATTTCAACGCAGTATTAAAGTTATCCCAATCTGATAACGAGTTCCCAATTAACCTTGATGAAGTGTGGCCGTTGGTCTATTCTGAAAAGGGAAAGGCTGTTAGAGCTTTGACATCAAACGAGCAATTCATTGAAGGAGTTGATTACAAAACGCTTGCCCAAAATGGCAAGCAAGATGAAGCAAGTTGGGGAGGTAACAACAAAGTGAACTACTACCTAACCGTTTCTTGTATGGAGTTCTTCATCGCCCGCAAAGTAAGACCTGTGTTTGAGGTGTACAGAAAAGTATTTCATGGTACAATAAAGAAAGCAATCGAAACAAACAATCAGCCAAGTATAAAAGATAAGATAGCGGTAGCAAAATTTCTATCCTCTTATCTGAACCTGAACGAAAGCTCAAAACTGATTATAGCAAAGAGCATAGCCGAACCTCTCGGATTGCCTACACCCGATTATACCCCAAGCAAAGGGATAGTAAAGTCCGCCACCGAATTGCTCAAAGAAAAAGGATTATCTATCAGTGCACAAGCGTTTAATCAAAGAGCAATTCAAAAGGGATTCTTATGTGAGATGAAAAGAAAATCGTCACATGGTAAAGACAAGCCTTTCAAATCTATAACTGAATCAGGTCTTGTGTACGGTGAAAATCAAGTCAATCCCAACAATCCTAAAAGCACTCAACCTTTATGGTATGAGGATAAATTTATAGAACTATTGGGGCTATTAGGCTTTCAACTCACAAAATTGGCTTGATTGTATAAGCGACAGCATATTTGCATCACCCCTGTGTGTTAATTAATACACAGGGAATATACACATTTATATCGAATAATCACACGAATCACACCATAAAAATATATCACTATGGATATGTATGAAGTCTTGTTACAAAGAGTTGTTCTTTTGACAAACGAATATCTAAAACTAAAGGAAAAAATGTCTGAAATGGAGAAGGAGTTGAATACGAAGTATTCATCTTCTCCTAGGATAATAAAAATGAAGATTGAAAAATCGAAATAAACCAGTGTCAGGGGCATCGGTTCCGGCACATTGAAAGTTGACGCCATCGAAAAGAAAGAGTAGCTTTTAAAGCTGCTTTTTCTGTTTATATAAACATATCTATTTCATCATAAATAATTTATCTATTTTTATTTGGACTAAATAGAAATTATTTCTATATTTGCAGTGAGGATACCAATCCCTTCGTGTGAAGACGCACGGAACCTATACGTTTTTATACTATCGGATTTTTTCGTTAGTGTTTTTGTCCGTAAAGACCTCTTCATTTCGTAGGGAATGGTTATCTCAAATCAGGTAATCATTCTTTTTATGTCTAAATTAGGAAATTGGTTTCAAAAAAGGATTAATATATCTGTTCCCTCCATGAGAGAGACAGTAAAGGCTATTGAAAAGGATTCTAATGGGAATTTCTGGTATCTTTCCAATTTCTTCTCGCCATCTGGTAAAATTAAAAATGATTATGATCTAACATTGGATAGGGATAAAGCAGATTCTCTTCTTGTATGTACCCCGTTTTCTACTGTTGTAAATAAAATAGGTTCTCTTTTTGCGAATGGGAAAATATATGTCACAGATAAGGAAGGTAATGAAAAAGAGGAATATAACGAAATTAGAGAGTTGTTGTCACGTCCTAATCCACTTCAAACAAGGGTTGGTTTTTTAAAAGAGATTGAGATGTCTCTTAAACTTTTCGGATATTGTCCCATTTTTACAGTAAGAGCAACAAAAAAATCATTGCCACTCGCAATGTATGTCATACCTGCACAGATATTTCACATGGTTTCTTCTGGGAAACTATTTCGCCAGTATGATATAAAGGATATTGTTTCTAGCGTATACTTGGAGTGGGATGGTTTGCGGGAAGAATTATCAGACGAAGACTACTTTGTAATTTACGATAGTTCTGCAAATGTTAATGGTTCCAATCGAGATATAGAATTCTCTTCTGTTACAGACTCCCTTTCTATGCCGGTTAATAACTGGATTGCAGCGATGACAGCCAGTTATCAGTTAATTGTAAATGGCGGTCCCAAAGGTATTATTTATTCTGATTATACCGATAAGATGGGTAATCAAGTTATGACACCAGAGGAAAAAGAAATATTGGAATCTAAACTAAAAGAAAAATATGGCATTCTCAATAAATTCCCAATTCTGACATCAAAAATAAAACTTGGTTGGATTCCTTTGAATTATGACTCCTCCCAGCTTAAACTTCATGAAGAGGATGAACGATGTAGCAGAAAGATATGCAATGCGGTAGGAGTTGATTATAGTTTATTTGACGAATCCAAATATGACAATAAAAGCATAGCTGAAAAATCAGCTTATCAAGGTCTTATTATTCCTGATTCTGAAAAAGTTGCAGAAGCTTTAACGGACGCTATTTGCCCTAAGGGTGTTTTTATAAAGCTGGATTATACCCATGTAGACTGCCTTCAAAAGGATAAATCATCATCTTCTTCTGCATTTCAGAAAATGGCTTCTTCTTTAATTCAGTTAGTTGAAAAAGGTCAAATAACTCTTGATGAATCCAGAAATGAGCTAGCAAAGTTTATAGATATTGATCCTGATAATCCAAAAGGTGAATTAAAAACTAATAACTCTATTGAAAATGGATAAAACTAATAAATATAGCGGAAGAATGGGGATGCAGTATAAGACATTCTCCATTTATGCTAAAGAAGTAAACTACGACAACGAAAGCCGTACTATTAGCGGTTATGCTGCGGTCTTTGGGAATAAAGATAAAGCCGGAGATATATTGGTTAAGGGTTGTTTCTCGAAGAGTATCCAAGATCGAGGTCCAGAGAGTTCTGCAAATGACAAGATAATCATGTTGTGGATGCATAACATGAATGAACCTATAGGTCGGATTACAGTATTGAACGAAGATGAAAAGGGGCTTTATTTTGAAGCAATAATAGATGAAGTACCGAGAGGAGAACAGGCAATAAAACAGCTCGAATCTGGAACTTTAAACCAGTTCTCTATAGGTTATCAATATGTGTGGGAAAATTGCGAATACGATGCGGAAAAAGACGCTTTCATTGTGAAAGAGGTAAAGCTTTATGAGATATCAGTAGTCTCTATCGGTTGCAATGGGGAAACTGAATATTTGGGGTTAAAATCTATAGAAGATACTGAAAAAGCTTATGAGGAATTAAATTTCGAAATATCTGAAATGTGTTCAGGAATGTCCGCAACCAAGCAACAGAAGATACAAAGAATTATATCAAAAGCAATGTCACTTGCATCTTTCAAGCCGGAGAATCGGAAAGAATCTTCACTTGAAGAAAAGGAAGCCGACATGCATGGCAATAAGGTGAAATCGATGTTCAAAAATTTAAAATTAAAGTAAGTATGGGAAAAGAAGTGAAAAAGATTGAGTTTAAAGACTTTCTTGATACAAAAGGATTGTCCGAAGATGAATCTAAAGTTTTCGATGTGTTTTCCAAAGGGCTTGACGGCTATATGGAAGCTCTCTTTGATCAGTTTATGAAAGATGAAATTGATTCTAAGTCCATGAAGGAATCAATCGAAGATGCAACAAAATCTATTGAGGAGTTAAAGAAAGAAGTAAAAGGATTTGCAGATAGTGAATCTATCAATGAACGCTTAAAATCTTTTGAAGAAACAATTGTACGCATTAAGGCGGCCACCGAAAAGACAAAAGGAGGGACATATAAATTAAAGTCTATTGAAGATCAACTTCGGGAACAGTTAAAAGCTTATATTACCGAAAACCAAAATGGTTGTTCTACAGTTGATTTGAAGTCTGCATGCAAAGCATCTCCGGGCAATAAGTTAGAGTTGAATCTGGTAGTAAATACAAAGGATGCTGCGGTTATATCGTCTGGTTCTTTGGCCCCTCATTATGGTGTTGAGATCGATCCCAATTTATCTGTAAATCCAAGATCTCAAACTGTAATTCGTAATTATGCAAGTGTTTCTGGGACTAACAGCAGGTCGCTTATTTATGCAGAATATGTTAGTAAAGATGGTGATGCAGCTTGGGTTCCCGAAGGCGGATTAAAACCGTTAATGGATGCAACTTTAGCAGAAAAGACCGTTACGGCAGCCAAGGTCGCTATTGCTGCTAAATTCACAGAGGAAACTCTTTCTGATTTTCCAAGCTTTGTGAATGAGGTACAAACGGAAATGGTCAATAAGCTTGGTATAAAGGAAGAACAGGGAATTTTGGAAGGTACAGGATCGTCTGGAGAAATCAAAGGTGTGGCCGCAGATATGCCGGCTTTCTCTTTGACAAACTTCTATATTGATAAGGCTAATATGTTTGACGCTCTTGTTGCTGCTTATTCTCAAATCGTCTCGACTAGTGAAATGGCTTATCGTCCAAACTTGGTGTTGATGAATCCTTTGGATTATGCTTCAATGCAATTAACGAAAGATGCTAACGGACAGTACTTACGCCCATTCCGATACAACGATGAGTTGATTCAGGGATTAAGAGTTGAAACTACTACCGCAGTAGCACAGGGGGACTTTATCATGGGAGATTTCTCTTATTTGAATATTCGTGACTTATGGGCTCTTTCAATTTCTCTAGGTTGGGAAAACGATGATTTCAGAAAGAATATTGTAACGGTGCTTGCTGAAAAAAGGCTGATGTGTTACATCAAGTCGCAATATAAGACAGCATTTGTTAAGGACAAATTCAATACAGTTATTGAAGGTATTACCAAATCAATTTGATTAAAGTATGGGAAGAGAATATAATATGAATTTGACAAAACGCTACAAGGTAACGTTTATCAAAGATGGTACAATGTATAAAAGTGGAGAGGAAGTTATGGTAGGCATGCCTCTTGCCAGCAAGTTTTATGCAGAAGGTAAAATTGAAGCGACTAGCGAATTGGTTAATGATGCCAAGGCTTTAGGATGCGAAGAACTTTTCACAAAACGTAAAAAGACTAATTCATGATTATTGACGGTTCATACTTTACGGGGATTCTAAATATTGGCATTATCTGGGATATAGATAATGATTCACCAACCAGAATAGCGGAAAGAGATAATTTGCAATCATATATTGATTTGTATGAAAGAGAATATCTCCGACTTGTTTTAGGGGAAAGTATGAGCCGTAAATTTATTGAATATCTTTCATCAAAAGAAGATGAGGTCGATAAATGGGAAAAATTGAAGGATAAACTTTCTTTTCGGGGATATAGTCCGGTGGCTAATTATGTATATTTTCATTATGTAAGAAGATGTGGCATAAAACAGACTCCGGTAGGAACTGTATATGCTTCTGGCGATGAGAAGGCTAATCCTAATATTCTTTTGGTTTCTGCCTGGAACGATATGGTACAGATGAATAAGGACCTGTATGACTTTCTTGAATCAGATAAGGAATATGAAGGTTTTTCTTTCAACTGCACTATGCTTGAATGTATTAATGGAATGGGAATATGAAATCAATTAATGACATATTTAGAGATGTTGTTGCAGATACTGCTAAGATATACGGTAATAACGTATCTTACATGTTTGGGGATTGGGAATACATTGCAGGTCAATTGACAGAATGGAGTGAGTCTCAGAAAACAAGTTGCTTAAAATTCCCTATAATATGTCTGTATTCACCATATATCGAAGATCGTACATCCAAAACTTTCGGTGCGACTCTTGAATTTCTTATTATGATTGATACTCAAAAAGGGTATACTAACGAGGAAAGAGAGAAGGTTTCTTTTCAAAGAGTGCTTCGGCCAGTGTATGATGCATTTATTCGTAGCATATTATCCTCTCCTGACCTGATTAATGAATATAGCGGTATAGTTCCCCATTTGTATACGGAAAACTACCGATATGGCAGAAAAGGCGTGGAAGCTGACGGAAAACCATTTAGAGATTTCATTGATGCTATTGAGATAAAGAATTTGAATATAAAAATCAAAAATAATAAATGTTATGGCGATAGAACTTAGAGAATGTGCTGGTATAGCTCAGTTTAATACCGGTTCCTCAAAATGTTTGCTTGATCCCGGAAAGGTAAAGGCAATTATATTGACTATGCATGGTTATAAGCTACCGGCAAATGCGACTGCTGAATTACTGGAGGCTGCTTGTCACGATGATAGACCAAATCGAATCTTTCCGATTAAAACCATTATTGAATACGCACCTTCTGGCGGTGAAGCGAATAAAAACGCTGTCGGTTACGGTCCAAATAAAATCACTTCGTATTCAGCAAAAGATGATGTGTGGACTGTCAATGAATATGACGCCAGTTTAAAGGCAAATATCATGGCTGCTAAAGGAGTGGCTTTTGATGCCTATTTCGTGGATGAAAACAATGTTGTTTATGGGATGAATGACGGGACTGATATTTTAGCCGGTATTCCTCTTGCTGGTATATATCCGGGTGGCCAAGATTGGGATTCGTCCGGTACCGAGGCTAATTTAACGGTAGGCACAATGTTCAAGGACTATGAGAAGTATGTGAAAAATGCTGATTACCGTGTATATAAGTTCGATGTAGTGGAAGCCTTGAAAGGCCTTGTATATGTTGAACTTGTAAAACTGGATACCGGAGAGAACAATTATAAATTGAAAGAGCACTTTGGAAATCTGGATGTCACTTCTTTCTTTGGTGCGGTACTGGCTGAAGGTGCAACAACTTGTTTTGATGGTGAGGTGTCCGCTGTTAAATTTGAGAATGGAAATTTGGTTATCACAGCAACCGGTACTCCTTCCTTGAAGTCTCCGAAGGTTCTACAAGAGAATGGTGTTGTCGGCATTGAACAATGGGTATCATGAAAGTCGAGGGAATCAATTTCGTAGATGAAGAAGTGCGGAAAATGAAGAAAAAAGAGTTTATTGCTAAACATAAAGTCCTTTTTTCTGGTCGGACTGAAAATGAAAAGGAAAGTATTCTCTCTGATATCTATGATAGAATTGTAGGTGTCAGATCTCCTTCAGAGAGTATTATTTAAAGTGGTTATTTTTCAGAGGAGGGAGGGCTGTAGCCTTCCCTTTTTCTATTATTTATCAATTGAATATGGCTACAATAAAAGAAGCATTGGATAATGTGACAGCTTTTGTTAATGGGTTTGAAGGAGAGATTCAAAATACCATGGATTCGAACAAATCTCTTGTTAGGGAATTTGTGACAGAGCAGTTGTATTCAGGTGTAAATGGGAATGATAAACCATTGCGACCGACTTACTTGAATGACCCTTGGTTTGCTACTGATGAAGCCGGGAAGTGGAAGAACAATGCAAAGGGGTACGCTAAGATGAAGAAGAGAATAACAAAACCTACTCCCTCTTTCCAGAGCTATCCGGCTAGAGATATTTATACTCCCAACCTCATTATAACAGGCGAATTCTATGATTCTATACGTGTCTCTTCGTCCTCAAAGGGATTGAAGATAGAAACAAGAGGAAGCGACATAGGCCCGGATATAGAAAGGAAGTATGGGAGTGCCATATTGGGAGTAGGAGGGAAGTCTCGTGAATACTTCCTCAAATATGTACTTAATCCGGCTCTCAAAAATTACTTTTCAAAATTTGGCGTATTATGAGTTGTTGGTGTCAAGGCAATAAGAGGCTTGCTTCTGAAGAGAAAATGCGGGAAATCGCAAAGAAGGCGGCTAAAATGGAGAAATCAGTGTATGTTCTATTCAAAAAAGAGGATGGCAGTATTTGGTATGCAAAAGAGGGAGAAGAATACAAGGGTGTTTTCGTCGAATACATATATCCGTAATACGAAGAATAGAATAATATTTGGTGTGCATTGTTAGAAAAATCACGGGGGTTATACAAAAAGTTTAGGAAAAATAGAACAATAAAACACCGTCGAGAGAAAAATAAAATAATTGTTTGCCAAATAATAAAAACTTGCTATATTTGTAGTGCGATACAGCTTGGGGAAGCGCATATAAGATATTAAGTATTTCCATAGAGTTGGGAATATATAAACAGTGCCGAAAGATCCTCAAGCGTTCGGTGCTGTTTTTTTATATTCCTGTGTGTGAAAGGGCACACTACGAAAATTGTATGAATGATATTCAGATTTTCAAAAATGAAGCTTTCGGTGAAGTGCGTGTAGCCGGAACAAGTGAAGAACCATTATTCTGCTTGGCAGATATTTGCAAAGTGCTGGAGTTACAAAATCCAACAACTGTGAAGAGTAGGTTAGATAGCGAGGATGTACAATTGCTTGATTTACACGCCCTAAATTATACAAAGGGTAGTATCGGAAATACAAAAGCTAATTTTGTTACTGAATCAGGTTTTTACGATGTAATCCTTCAAAGTTCTTCTCAAAAGGTAAAACCGTTTCGTAAATGGATAACTAGTGAAGTGCTACCTTCAATCCGCAAACATGGCATCTATGCTACCGACAATATTATTGACCAGATATTGAATAATCCGGATTTCGGTATTGAACTTCTCACTAAGCTAAAAGAGGAACGGTCGGCACGCATTGAAGCGGAGAAACAGGTAGCTGTGCTTACTCATGTCAATAAGACCTATACATGTACGGAGGTTGCGAAAGAGCTAGGGCTTAAATCGGCAATTGAACTCAATAACCGTTTAAAAGAACTTGGCGTACAATACAAAGTTAATCAGACGTGGGTTCCATACACCAAATACTCTACGCTTGGTTGGTTTGATATAAAGCAAGAGGTTGCTGACAACGGTCATATTATCTACCATAGAAAGATTACCGGAATTGGCAGACAGGGTATCATCAATCTGTTGGCAATGTGATTAATCAAAGAAAGGGCAGCCCTAAGCTACCCTTTCCCGCTGATTGGCGTCAACTAATGTGCCGGCCGAAGCCCCTGACACTAACTTATTTTGCTTTCTCTATTCTCATCTTTATTATCCTTGGAGCCGTTGAGTTCTTTATTCTTGTCTCGTTCTCCAACTCCTTAACCCTTTCCTTTAACTGCAAGTATTCATCAGTCAGTAATACAATTCTTTGCAGTAAAATTTCGTATAAGTCCATAGTGATATATTTTTATTAGTGTGATTCGTGTGATTCGTTTAATTTTTCGATATAGTTGTGGCTGTCCGGCATTGAAACGGACTGCTGTAAATGTGCGATGTGTGTTATACTATCTTGGCTAGCTTTCCGTCAGAAGGTTTTCCTCCAAACAGGTGGTTCAGATAAGCCAATCCCTTTTGGGTAACTAGCACTTTGGTTACGACAAATCCCGGATGATTGTTTCGCTCGATGAATTTCTCCTTCATCTCGAAGTATCCGGCATCAATAAACCTCTGTTTGGGTTCGTTGCGGTTGGCGAAGAATACGCCCGCTTTCCTTAGCTTGTCGAATAAGGTGTTGCGCCCGAAACCGAGCTTTAGAATCTTGGCGGACATTCCTATGTCTACTTTGTCGTCGGTGGCGAATGCTGCGTCGGCAAAGTCCGCCTTTGGTTGGAGTTTGGCGTTCTTCTCTTCCAACTGCTTCTTCTCCAGTGCCAGCCGTTGCTTTTCCTCTTCTGATGATACAAGGGCTTTCAGGGCTTCGAGGTAGGTTTGCGGAGTTTGAGGTTTACGCTTTTCCAGTTCGAGTTGTTCCCAACGATCAATAATCTTCTCACGGAGTACTGCGTCATAGCCGGAGGCTAGAATCAGACATCCTTTCTTGGTGAGTTCGAAGCAGGGGCGTTTTTCTCCCTTTTTGTCGGTGTATTCAACCTCCACAAAATTGTGGGCGTTGACTCCCTGTTTAAGTAAGTTCCTGATGTCCCGTAAGATAGCATCATGTCTTTTTCCTGTGAGTTCCGAAATTTCAAGCGAACTCATTCTATCCGTGTCGTGGATTAACGTCGCCATCAAACTACTGTTATTTGTTCGATTTTGATTGTTAGGATTACTGTTAAGCATAAACAATAAAAAAAGAGGTATTACCACCTTTCCCGCTGCTTAACACATTCCTAACAAATGCTGACATTCCATTACGGTTTGCCACGGGGGTATAGTAATACCTCGATATTTTAAGTACAAGCATAAAAAATGCTCGCATAAGTATGCAAGCTCCACTTGCATTTGTTAGGATTGTAAATATGTTAAGCGTTGCAAAGATACATACATTATTCATATTTCCAAATGTAAAGACTAAACTTTTCATGATTTTTTTTGATTTTATTGTGTTACTCTTGCTTAACACATGAAAAACCTGTCGTTATCATCACCGAACATCTTATATCCGGCAAGCAGGCTTAAAATGATGATTGTCATTTCTATCATATTCGTATATTTTAATGGCTGGCAGGGCTTTTCGCCCTGCTGGTTAATTTACTTATTGATTACTGTAATAAACTCACATTTAGCCCAAAGGGATAAGTCGTTACTATTCATATACTCTTGATTCTTTGCTTCGATTGCCTTTGCTTCTTGTTCGCTGATTTCTTTACCGTTTACAAAATACCGTTTCATAATCTTTATTTTTTAGTTGTTATTACTTTATTTCCTTTTTGATGTTACAAAGGTAATGGTTTATACATTACAAAACAAGAACAGAGTAATGTTTTATCTTTATCTTAACATTAATTAGTAATATGAATAGCATTACTAATTCAATAATGAGTAATTTTGTAACATTAAAATTTATAGATATGGATAATATTGAAGCATTACTAAAAGAAAAAGGGTTAACTAAGACGGCTTTATCTGATTTATTGGGTATCAAGAAACAAAATCTTAATGGATTGATGAAAAACCCGACATTGGAAACGATTAAAAAATTTGCATCTGTTTTGGGTGTTGAAACGTGGCAACTCTTTGCTTCTCCGGAAGAAGTACAACCCAAGAAAGACGGTCTTTCTCTCACTTGCCCTCACTGTGGAAAGGATATTAATATTAAAGTAGAATAGCCATGAACCAGCTAGAGTTAATCCAGAGCAAAATATACGAGATAAGAGAGCAAAGAGTAATGCTTGATTTTGATTTAGCGGCATTATACCAAGTAGAAACCCGTGTGCTCAATCAGGCGGTAAAACGAAATATGAAAAGGTTTCCTTCTGATTTCATGTTTCAATTAACTTCGGATGAGTGGGCTATCTTGAAATCACAATTTGTGATATCAAGTTGGGGTGGTACTCGCAAACTTCCTTATGCATTTACCGAACAGGGTTTAGCTATGCTTTCCGGCGTTCTTAATTCAGATATTGCCATACAGGTAAATATCAATATCATGCGTGCCTTTGTTGCTGTTCGGCAAATGCTGGCGAATCCACCCGTAGACCGGTTAGGTAACATTGAGAAAGAAGTCAAAGAGCTAAAGGAATACATAGAGGAAGTATTTGCCGACTATAACGACATCAACGACGATACCCGGATGCAATTAGAACTAATCAACCAGACCTTAGCGGAGCTTCAGGCGCAAAAAAGGATGGAGAATAAGCCACGTAATCCGATCGGGTTTATTAAGCCAGAGAAAAAATAAAGAGGACGCCCGTACATGATTTGCTAACCTGTGCGGGCGTTTAATTTCCTCCTACTTTTTATTTAATGCTAGAAAAAACACCCAAAAACAAAGAAAAATAAGGAATTATTTGCATTTGTGTGTGTTTGTATGTTATTTTGCCTCCGTACAACCATAATACACACAAAATATGAATAGAATATTTCTAATATTTGCCTTGCTGCTTCTTATAGGATGCAGCGAAGGAAGTGATCCTGTTCCAGAGCAAAATAATGAGGAAAATACGGAATCCGGTGATAATAATGCATTTCTAGTTAATGGTTTTAGCTGTAATATTGATTTTAATGAAGAAAACTACACCATAAAGGTTAGTAAAGATAATGAATTCCTTTTTGAAGTGTCCGAAGAAATAGGAAAAGGGACTAAGTTGGATATAGATTTGGGATATGGAAATAAAAAAGATGTTATCGCTTCATATATTAAAATTTTTGATATTCTTCAATATGAAAATACATATTATCTATTAGCAGATTTAAGAGACCAATCTGATATTTTGAGTTTTTGGGGAATTAGAAAGTTATATTCTTACGAGAATGGCAAGGTTCATGCAGTAACATTGAATACTAGTTCCTACTTGCCTACGAATATGGCATTTTGGTTTAAGAATAGTATAGTATTATCTGAAAAGTACCAAGTGTATCCAGAAGCAACTGCTTCGGAAGGACATGTGTATGATAATGAATTGAATCTTATAAGCAAGTATTCTCCTAACGGAATAGTTTTAGATATGACACATTGCGTTTCTTTAGAAGAAGTTCTTAAACATCATTACACAATCTGTTTCTATGACATACGCAATACATCTCCATTATGGTCATATCCAATAGACCTAGTAGGTGAAGATTTTGTTGCAAGCTGTCAAGACGCCTCTTATTCTTCGAATAATACAGTTCTTGTTAATGTAAATATCACATATATAACGGGGGAAAAAGAGGTCTTAAATTTTGAATTTGACAAGGAGACAGGAGAACTTATTAAATAAACACATAAAGTACACACAACATGAAGAAAATTTTGTTTTTGTTATGTTGTACAGTACTATTTACGTCATGTATGACAATCTGCTCCAAGTCTAATCAAGGCATTACTTTCACGGGAGAAAACGGTATTAAATTGTATGATGGTACAAATAATGTCAAACTAGGGGAAATAAAAGAAGGAAATTCTGTAACTGTAAAAGTTAAAAAGAAAATGGCAGATAAAACAGTTATTGCTAAGAAAGAAGGGTATGCTAATACTCCTTTGGTAATTGAATCTAATTTTAATGCTAAAAGTTTATGGAATATTCTTTTTTGGCCGGGATTTCTAATTGATTTAGGAACTGGGAAAATGAATAAATACGATCCGGTTATATATAATATTGATATGGAAAAAGAAAAATAACATTCTCATAGCCCCGTTCCAATTAAGGTTCGGGGCTTTTTATTTTCCAAAAGTTAAATATCTCATATTGCATTGAAATATCTTCCTAAAAGCTTGTTTAATTACCAAATGGTTATTATCTTTGTGGTGTCATAAGAATCGCGATCTTTATATGACTGATGAAGAAGAGCTAAAGGCTCGGATTGAAGCTGCGGAGCAAGACCTTAGCTTCTTTTCCCTCAACTGGGATGCACTAAGGGAAACCGAATGGATTTCAGAAGAGGAGCTTGAAGAAGGAATCAATGATGCGCTAGACGATTTGATTGATGCCAAAAGCAAGCTGAAAGAAAAAGGTAGTCCCCCATAAGGGGCTACCATTTTCTCTTTAATTTATAAAAAATAATGCGTATGAATGCAAAGGAAGAACTTAAAAAGTGGAAAGATGATTTTGCAAAGGCTAAGACCGAACAAGCAAAATTGGAGCACAAGAAGCGTTTTAATGCGTATGTAAACTCTTTGTCACCTTCCGATAAAAAGGAGTTCTTGAATGAGTTTAAAAAAGGTGCAGAACAGGCTATAGATGAAGCAAAAAAACTGGCTAAAATTGCAAAAAGAAAAGAAAAACTAGATAAAGTTTTGGATTTTGCTTCAATGTCTTATATAGCAGAACATTATTTTGGTAAGTCTCGCCAATGGTTATATCAGCGGATAAACGGGAATCTGATAAATGGCAAGCCTGCTGATTTTACCCAAGAAGAACTTAAAACCTTATCATTTGCGTTATCTGAACTTGGGGATGTTATGAAGGATACTTCTTTGTGTATAATGAGATGATCGTGTACGAACTGGATTTCTCGGAGTCAACATTGTAACTCATTCCCGCCCCTCTTGCGAAGGGCGGTTTTTTGTTTCTAATATAACTGTTATTAGTGTTCTTCCTCTATCTGATAGCCAGCTAGAAGTTAGTGCTATTAGTGAGAGAAAAGCTGGTGCTGAAACTGTTAATAATCTAAATATTACTTAAAAGATTTATGTAATGCTCTTGATAAAACTGTTGTTTGATGTTGTTGTTGTATATTTGTACGTCGATATGTACGAAACACATAATTATATAGCAATAACACTTACTAGAAATATAGATTGTCTTACAATTAATTATTTCTATGAAAGGAGATAAACATGAAGCCATTATTGTACACGCAACACACACTGATGATAGAAAATCCTTCTAAATCACTTCTCATGCTTACGAATCAGCTAAGGGATAAGAAGATATCCCATTTAGAAAGAGAAGATTTTTTTATTTTCCCCAATAAATAAATTCTAAAACAATAATCCTAGTGAGAGATACCTTATATGTATTTAATAGGATTTGGCGACATGTATGAATGAACTATATGATAAATCTGAAATAAACTTGGAAGCTGCTATTAAGTTGCATGAGGCAGGAATGTATGATGCAGTTTGTCATCCTTCATATTACTCATGTTTGCAATTAATGAGCCATAAATTAATAAGAAAGGGAATGTCTCTATATGAACAAGGGGTAAAAGCTTCTGCTGATTATAATGGTCATTCCCACAAATGTTTAATATATGAAACATGTAAATTTCTGAGATTTGAAGGGAGTAGGGATAAACAAAATTACATCAATAGCGTTAAACAATTAAAGGAGAAAAGAGAAGATGCAGATTATCATGAAATAAGAATATCACCCGATCAAAGTGATAAATGCATTAAATTGGCTAAAGATATAAGACAAAAAATAAACTCAATATAATATGGATGAAAGAATAGACAGAATTAAGGCATTTCTAATTGAAATGAACTCTAAATTTAATAATTTAAAGTTTAGATGTGGACACGGTTCTTCAAACCATACATTTATTATTGAAGTAGCCCCCTTGTCAGAGTTTAACAATAACGAAGATTATGCGAGAGAAGAACTTTGTTTCGCTACACAATTTGATATTGATTATGCTGATTATGATATAATATTTGTATCTGAAGAAGATGTATGTAAAGCCCAAGATATATTATTTGAGATAGGGTATGATTCTCCTATAGAATATAAGAAAAATAACACTATCTTTGATTTTAATTTTGATTCTTGGCTTATAGAACAAAAGGAAGAAGAAATAAATTACGCATTAGCAGCATAAGTATGGAAGAGATAAATAAATCAGAATTTCGTTTTGACGGATATTTAATAAGAGAATCATCTATTAAAATAAATAAAGAGGTGAATGATGGTACCGAATTAGGTATATCAATTATTCCTAGAGGAGTGAAACATAAGGAAAAATTCATGTTAACTCTTGAAGTTTCTGTAAAAGATAAGGATGGAGATTTTTCTGTGGATTTAATAACAGAAGGTTTTTTTACTTTTAAAGAAAACTTGGATATAACGAAATTGGGTACATTTTTCACCATTAATGCCCCCGCATTAATATTCCCTTATATCAGGGCTTACATTTGCATGCTTACATCATTGTCTGGAGCAGGTAGTGTTGTCCTCCCAACCTTGAATCTAGTAGATGTTGGTAGAGAGCTGGCTGCTAAAATAATTGATAAAGATAAAGCGGACTAACCTCCGCTTTTCTTTTGCTATCCCTCCTTATATTTATTCATTCTAAATAGCTTGTAAAACTCCCAAAATATTTCTATATTTGTGCGGAAACTATGTCAAGTGGCATGGTACTTAATTCGCACGTTATATGGCTAATGAATTAAAAATTACTGATGTAGTAGATGAAAGCGTTTTCAATCAATTAGAGAACCTAAAAACAGAATTCAATGAAAACTATGCTGCCTATAAGAAATTCATAGGGCTATTAGCAAATGGGATGAAAATTAGTCCTAAAAATTATCAAGAACTTTCCGATAAATCCAATGCGTATAATAATGCGTTAAACAACCTGATTACTACCCAAAACAAGTTGGCGTCTATTCAGGAAAGACAGAATAAACTACTTGGAGACTATGGAAACAAGATAACAAAATTGCTGACGTTAAATACATTGCCTAAGCAATTTGATGATCTGACTAAAACCATAAATAAGCTTTCAGGTTCTCTTGATGCGCTTTCTTCTAAATTTCAAAGTACCTCCAGTGCACAAAATTCAGCCGCACAAGCTAATCAATCTTATGCGCAATCGGCAAATCAACTGAATCAGGCTATTTCAACTACAGAGGCAAAATACACAGAAATAGTTGATAACATATTAACCTATGATAGCCATGTAACTAAATTAACAGCAGATACGATTCAAAATAAAATTCGAATAAAAGAGCTTAACGATGAATTAAAGTCTTTGGATAAGGAATATAAGAATGGGACTATTGGAATTACTGAATATCTCAATAAATCAGCCCTGTTAAAGCAAAGACAAACAGAGTTATCGGAGCAAAACAAGCAATATTCCAATTTAATCCGGAATCATTCGGCGGTTATTATTTCAACTGCTAGCAGCTATAATGAAATGAATGCTGCGGTATTAGCTCTTGAAAAAAGGCTGAAAAATATGCCTAAAGATTCGTTTTTGGGAGTTGAAGGGCAAAAGACCTTACAGCAAATACAGACTTTAAAGAATGAGTTAAAGTCTATGGATGCTCAAATGGGTAACTACCAAAGAAATGTAGGTAATTATGCGTCTCATTGGAATGGATTAAATATGTCGGTTCAGCAAGTCGCACGTGAATTACCCTCTTTGGCTGTCGGGTGGAATACTTTCTTCCTTGCAATATCCAACAACTTGCCGATGCTTGCCGATGAACTGAAAAAAGCAAGAATAGAGTATCAGGCAATGCAGGAAGCCGGACAAAAAGGTATTCCTGTATGGAAGCAGCTTACAAAATCTATTCTTAGTTGGCAAACAGCGTTGGTAGTAGGTATTACTTTGCTTTCTGTATATGGAAAAGATATAATGGATTGGGTAGCAAGCCTATTTAAAGGAGAAAAAGCTGTATTGGAATTAGCGAGTGCGGAAAAAGATTTAGCCGATGCCCGAAAAAGAGGAATTTCTAATAGCGTAAAGGAGAGGGCGGAGCTGGATTTATTGTATAAAGCAACGCAAGATACTTCCCGTTCTATAGAGGAAAGAAATGAAGCTGTTGACGAATTACAGAAAAGATATCCGTCATATTTTAAAAATATGAGCGATGAGGAAATCTTGGCGGGTAAAGCTTCTGTTGCCTATGGAGAACTAAAGAAAGCAATTATCGCGTCTGCTATTGCTAGGGCTCAAGCGGACAAAATAGCAGAAAATTCAATGAAAATTGACGAAAAGAATAATGAAAGACTAGGATATTTGACAAAGCAGGTTCAGGAACAAGAAAAATTAAACAAACTTTATGATGAAATACGAAGTGTTCAAGGTGAAAATTTTGATTTTGCTATAACGACTAATTATAGAGGTGTACAAGATCAGATTAAGCTTGTGGAATCCTATGGGAAAAAAGCATCTGATACAGCTTTGGAAATTGATAGTTTAAGGAAATCAAATGAGAATTTGATGAATAAAATGGATGTTTCAGCTTACAAATCTACTCCGGGAAAAGAAGATAATGACGAAGAGAAGAATAAAAGAGAACAAGAAAAAACTGCCAAAGATTTAGCCAAATACCAAGATGATATCGCCAAACGTCTTTCCGATACCCGCATTTCCCTTATAGATGACGAATATGAAAAAGAAAGAGCAACGGCACAAAAGAAGTATGAGGAAAATATAGCTTTCATCAAAGGTAATTCAGAAGAAGAAAATAAATTAAGGGCTAATTATGAAGAAATACTTAAAAACGAATTGCTGGCTATTGACAAAAAATACTTGGAAAAAAAAGATGAAGAAGAAAGGAAGAAGATAGAGGCTTCTGTTAAGTATCAATTGGAAGAAAAGCAACAAGAATATGCAACATTAGCTATTGCATATTCTCAAAATATGCAAAAAGAGATTGATGATGAATTAGAACGATACAGACAGGGAGAAATTTCTAAAGAACAATACGAGAAAAACAAAGCTGAAATAACTCAAAAATACGCTCTTCAAGAAGCTCAAAGAGCGATTGATCTCCTCAAAGAACAAATCGAGATTTCTGGTCTGTCTGATGAGGAAAAGTTTAAAATAAAAGAGGCTCTAGCGAAAGCTGAAATAGATTTAGCTAATAAAGTGCGTGACGCTAAGAAGAAAGCCAGAGATGAAGAAACAGAAGATGAAAAGAAGTATTGGGCAGAGTTGGAAGCTTCATTGCAGCATTTGGAATATGTCAGCAATAATGCAGTAGATGGATTGGGCACATTATTTAGTGGGTTAATGAGCCTAATTACAAAAGTTGTCCGTGATGGTAAACTAGAAATTGAAGATTTATTAGCTAGTATCAGTGCAATATCAGAAGGGCTAACTTCTATTATGGTTGGAATGTACGACCAACAAATGGAGAAAATAGAAGAGCAACAGGAAAAGAACGAGGAAGCTGGAGAAGAAGAGATAGAACGCATTGAGGAGTTGGCGGAGTCCGGTGTTATCTCTACAGAGGAAGCAGAAGCTAGAAAAAGAGCTGCCGAGCAAGCAACAGCAGATAAAAATAAGGAATTGGAAAAGCAAAAAGCTGACTTGGAACAAAAGCAGGCCAAGTGGCAAAAGGCTAATTCTATTATTCAGACGACTATTGCTACCTCTCAGGCTATAATGAAGGCTTTGGCAGAGGCCGGACCTTTCGCCGGTCCTATTCTTGCGGCTGTAATCGGAGCTATGGGAGCCGCCCAAGTAGCTATAATTGCCTCGCAGCCGATACCTAAATACGCAAAGGGGACTGATAATCATCCCGGTGGATTGGCTATTGTTGGTGATGGAGGCAGGCAGGAGGTTATTGAAACTGATAATGGTGCGTATATTACTCCTTCTGTTCCCACTTTGGTAGATATCCCCAAAAGAGCGAAGGTTATCCCTAATTTGGTCGATTATCGCAAGATGTCTTTACATTCTGATGCTCTAATGCTTGATCGACAAATGAGAAACAATAATGGAGAACCGGTTATTGTCAATGTCAAGAATGATTATAAAAACCTTGAACGAAAAATGGATATGGCTAATCAAAGTATGGCAAACTTGAACAAGACATTGCGGAAAATGGCCCGAACTTCCGAATATCGTAATCTATCAGGTATTATTTGAATATAATTAATAAGCGTGTGAAGGAGTACGTAAAAACTATGTTATACACCGATCTTGATAAAATTTCCCTAGATACATTCATTGATGTATTTACAGGAGATAAGAGTAAGCTTATCATCGAAGGAGAACATTCTGAAAAAGAACTGTCCGAACAATCGGAGAAACTCATTACCGAATATGTAGAGATAATCGGAGGATCCTCTTTTCTGTCTGAAATGTCCCAAAGAAACAATTTAATCAACCTTCACATAAAAATTGAGTGTATGAAGGGAGTTGAAATTATGATTAAAAACAAGGATTGGGAGGATGCTGCACATATTCTTTCAGAGTTTGGATTTTCATATTTTCCCTCCGAACACGAAAAGATACGTAAGAAAGTATATTCTATCCTTTCTATGAGTAAATATATGCTTGAACGAATAAATGCTAAGGAAAAGCCTGAAAATAACTCAAAAATGGATAAAAACTACTTTGCAAGAGAAAGAGTGATGGTTATGTCTCATTTTGGAATGCAAATCCGGAAGAACGAGATTAGTGCAAAGGAATATGCTTTCATGGTAAAGCGTATGTGTGAAGATGTAAAGTCTATGAGCAAATCGATAAAACATAAATAACCTATGTATTTCAGATGCCAGATATTAATAAACGGAATATCTTATGAAGCGACCGATGATCTTAAGAATTGGGATGATTTCGAATTGGCTTATAAGAGAAGTAATTATGACGGGGTAATCCGGTCGTTTAGTACAAAATTCGAATTTGTCAATCGCTCCTACGAGCTTTTAAAGGAGGAGTTTGCAAAAAACTATCTTTCTTCTAAAGCCGGCATTGCTTTCTATAAAAGGAATAATAGCTGGAATTGGGATAAGATATTTCATTGCACATTGGATTTTGGAACTTATTCGGAAGACGGTATGGTTGTCTCTATCAATGCGGTTGACGATAATCTCGCTGCTATCATCAAGGCAAAAAGGAATATTCTGTATGAATATCCGGTAGCCGATCTTTATACCAGAAGTTTGAATTATGATGGCTTGAAGTTTCAATATGAGGCTAAATATGTATTAGGAGGAAGTACTTATGAATCGGACGGTGTTCAGTATGTTAATATAACAAAGGTTTTCGGTGGAACTTATGCATATACAATCCCTATATATAAATTGAGCAATAGCGAACTTCCTTCTTTGGATTCCCCTATAATTTTTAGCGACGCCCAATTTACCGAAAGTAGTTTGGAGGAAGGGGTACCTTTTGCCGAAGCTTTGGCGGATGTGCATATTGATTTTAATTTCACAACAGACTATTATGTACACATATATGAGGGAATAGTTAAGAATATCAAGCTCCGGATATTCAAGAAAGACTCTGGTGGGGCTATCGAAGACGTGTGGTCGCATTATAGTGACGGATTTTACAAATATATCAATGAAATTATACCAATTGATTTGATAAAAGGACAAAAGACCTATTTCATGATGGAGTTGACTTTCGGAGCTCCTATCTCAGAAGGTTCTTTTACCAAAAATGTAGTTGACGTAGTTTTCCCTAACTTTTCATTGGGAATAAGCTTTATGTCTAGAATTAACACTGTAAACATAGATGTAATCTCGCCTATTACAGTTCTTGGAAAATTGCTGGATAGCATGACCGATAGTACCGAAACGTATTCCGGACTTATTGATGATTATGATCCCCGTATGAGCATGGATAGGCTTTCTACTTCCTATATCATGGCGGCGGAAAGTGCCCGTGGCCTTCCGAATGCAAAACTATATACTTCTTATAAAAAATTCTGCGATTGGATGGAGGCTGAGTTTGGTTATGTACCTGTTATAAATGAAAATACTGTGACCTTCATGCATCGTGATAAACTGTTCACTTCAACGGTAGTTAAAGATTTAGGTACAGAAATAAACGATTATGAGTTCTCCGTGAATGACTCTTTAATATATTCTTCTGTAAAGGTTGGTTATGACAAAGAAGATTATGACAGTGTTAACGGCCGTGATGAGTTCCGGTTTACCAATGAATTTTCTACCGGGCTTAACTTGCGGGACAATACCTTGTCTCTGATAAGTCCGTATAGGGCAGATGCCTACGGAATAGAGTTTCTGGTTCAGAAAAGAGGCGAGGATACTACGGATAACGACAGTGATAATGATGTATTCTTTGTAAGTTGCGATCAAGACGGGGTGAATCTCAAATTGTATAGGGCATATACACCTTCTCAGCTTTCCGGGTTGCTAAGTCCTGAGACTATGTTTAATTTTCAATATTCGCCACGTTTTATGCTGGAGGCGAACAAAAAATATATAGGATCTTGTACTGGAATGCTTAAGTTTACATCTTCTGACGGAAATAGTGATGTTGCTATCAATGGTGTGAAAGAGACCGACGATTTCCCGACATCTGGACGTTTGTTTACAGTATCGGAGGTAGAGGTGAAAACTAGCGATATGTCTACTCCCAGCGATTTAACCGGTTTGGTGTCATTTAGCAATAAAGGTAAAATAATAACCGGGTATATAAAGCAGATGTCATTGAATGTCGCAAAGGAGAAGGCCGCTACATATACGCTGATCGTAAAAGAAGTGAAGAGTTAGAACAATAAGAGGATTGTTAAAGTGCCTTCTGTTGCTTATATGCAATAAAAAGGAAAATCTTTTGCTATTTTTGAGATTATTGGTATATTTGCAGTGAAGTGTCATGTGGCACTGTTACCCACTTAAGAACGAAAAGACCGTATGATTAAAATAGGAGACATCTGTCCATTGTTCTTTAATCCTATAAAGAATAAATTCCAACAGGACATAGACTATATTCAACGTTTTCATACTAATGATAACGTTCTGATTCAAATCTTTTCAAATGATTCTTCCCATACTGTAAGGGCATATCTTAGAAATTTGATAGTCGGGACTCAAAGTAGTATCAGCCTATTAGAATATGAAGTCAATGATAGTACTAAGATGTACTATTCTAATATAACCGGGTTATCGGATTCGGTTTACAAAATAGAAGTTGTGGATGCATCCGGAGATTTCTATGTCTTAAGCGAGCCTTTTGCCGTTTGCTCTGATAGCCTGATGCTTGAAGAAACATCTCTTATTTCTTACTCTCATAAGGATAATAATTCTCCGTTTGATAACATTTTCTGGATCGATGATGCACAACAGGTATTTAATTTCAGGCTGGAAGCCGGTTTTAAACCGGGAGGATTTTCGCCTAAGATAGAAAATGAGCAATTTAGAAACCAGAAGCAAGAGATAATAGAATTGTACTCTATTCCTTATGATGCCTTTTCCTTGACATGCGGAAATGCATCCGGTATCCCCTATTGGTTCGCGCAGTTTATCAATAAAATCTTATGTGTGTCTGACTTCAGAATTAACGGAAAAGGATATGTACGTTCAGGAAACTCTACTCCTGAGATGTCTCCAGTATCGGAAGACGGACAGATGTTTTCCGTGTCTATTATCTTGGAACCATTGGAAAATGAAATCTCTGGAGTTGGAGGAGTACCCGGAAAATCTTCCGCTATTAATCTTGTCGGATTTAATGTTGACAATCCTAGGAATGGTGAGATGCTTCAGTATGACGAAACGAAAGTTGCTTTTGTTAATACTAACAAAATAGAGGTATGATGAAAAAGAATATATCTAAAATATTATGGCATGGAAATGAGGTGGATGAGAAAGGGACACCTGTATATCCTCCTGCCGCACCTGTTGATCCGGCAGAAGATCGTTCTTTGGAAGGGTTAAATAGAGGTGAGATATATATACATGATGAAGATTCATCTCCGCGAATTGTAGTTCGAACAGATAAGGGAAACGTAAAGGAAATAGGAGGGGGGGCCTCGTTAAGTCAGGATATTAAGGTATCTTCTCCCCAGGTAGGGTATGTAAAGCCGGGAAAGATTCTTCAAAAGGGAATGTCTTACGAAGAAATATTTATTGCAATATTTAGTGGCGTCAATAGCGCTTCCTTGGTTTCCCGTCTCTCAACTCCTAACGACGTAGAGTATGGCACAAGCAAAGGGATGATAACTTATACCTCCAATAAAGGTAGTCAGGGAGCGATCGTAAAGGCGTATTATGACGGAGATGAAGAAAATGTTATGGAATTTTCTCCTGAATCCAATGGCATACAGACGGCAACCAGAATATTAGAAGGGCAATATGTAAAAAACGAAACATATACGGCTACGGTGGTATATTCTGCAAGTGAAGATGGGAAAACTCCGGAAGCAACCTTGACTGATAAGATCAGTGTAAATGTCCGCCGTAAATGGTTTGCCGGTATATGTTCTTCTGTTCCCACCACTTCTGCTGAAGTACGTGCATTAGGAACAAGTGGACTTTATAGCGGCCCAGGCACATATAAGTTCTCTGTAGATAAATGGAAAACGATTGCTGTGTGTATTCCAGCAGATGTGATCAAGGAATTGACATTGACAGCTTACCCGGGTAACTTCATAGAAGATACGGGTATTACTACCGGTCCGGTGGATATTTCCGTAGAAGGAGCCAATGGAAGTGCCGCTATTAGTTATAAGATGTGGGTTATTCAGACACCCGGATTGAATGACCCTGATACTTTCACTTTTAAAACTGCATAAGATTATGGTGAAGATAAACGGAAGTAGTTTTGCATTACAATATAAAAGAACAACGGGAAGACCTATTGATTCCACTGAAACCTTCAAGACATTGGAGGATGCGATATCGTATGCCCGTAATACGGACGCGGAAGAGTATTTCCCGTATGCCGGTCAGATTATTTCTGTCGAAATAGGCGAAGGCGTGTATAAACTGGTGAAGGATGATTCTATATCTGAAGAAGACGGTAGAAAGCATTATCGATTATCTCCAATTATTACGGAAGAAGAATCCGGGAACAAATATCTTAGCAAGATAGAGGATGATGAAGCTAGAGGGTTGATAACTTTCCTTGCCGGTATTAATGTTAAGATCAAGGCTGTTATTCAGAAATTGATAGCCGAAGACGCAACTTTCTCAAAGGAAATATCATCAAAATACTACGTGCAGAACCTCCTAGGCTGGCTGATTACTCCCGAAGGCCATATTGACGCAAAGTCTTTGCGGCTGCGTGATTTCTTGGAAGTACCGGAGTTGCGGTATAACCGTGTGTCTATTGTCTCCGGTGAAGAATGGAATGCTCCCGGCGGTGGTATCATTGAATCAGTAGATGTAGCGAACAAGACCGTTCATTTAAAGCTGGAACCCGGGGAGGTATCACAAGTAGAGATTGATGATATCTGTAAGGGAGTATTCAATAACGATACCGGTTTTCAGACTGCGTATTTTCGGATTACAGAAAAGATAGACAACGCTTCTTTTAAATACGTCCTCCGTAGTGGATATACTTTCAATCCTTGTAAGGCGATGCATTTTGTCGCATACGGTAATTTCACTAACGCTGAGCGCCAAAAGTCATGTTACTCTACACAGAATTACATCCGCTTCCTTAAGGGTGTTAATAACTGGGAAATAACGAAGGACATGATAGCCATGCAGTTAGGCGACTTATCTAACCTGAAGCTGTTTGGCATTGATATGTCCGGTCATAGCGCATATCTCAATAGAGTCTATATGACCGGAACTATCAGGCAGATATCCAGTGACGGTGTGACTGAGGCTCCCGTTCCGGTATTCAAGGGTGAATGGAAGTCTGGTACGTATTGGTACTACGATGAAGTGACTCATAACGGCAGTACATGGATTTGCATTGAGTCCACGACTACGCAGGAACCGTCAGATTCTTCTACGGACTGGTTGAAATCTATATCTAAAGGGGATACAGGCTCACAAGGAGCGCCCGGAAAGGACGGAATACCCGGGAAAGATGGTGCTGACGGAAAAACTTCATATTTTCATATCAAGTATTCTCCCGTCCAGAATCCTACGGCTTCTCAAATGACTGATACTCCCAATAAATATATTGGTACTTATGTTGACTTTGTTCAAGCAAGTAGCAGCGATCCTTCTAAGTATACATGGGCTAAATTTGAAGGAGGTGATGGCATACCTGGTACAAATGGAGAAAATGGGAAGACCAGCTACCTTCACATCAAATACTCTGATGACGGGAAAACCTTCACCGCTAATAATGGTGAGACTCCCGGTGTATACATGGGTGTATATGTAGATTTTGTACAGGCAGATAGCAATGTGTTTGCCGATTATACTTGGTCTAAAATCAAGGGCGAAGCAGGAAAAGACGGTAAAGGTGTACAGAGCGTTGATGTTCTTTATTATCTTTCCAGTTCTTCAACCTCCCTTTCCGGTGGTTCATGGTCTACGAACTCACCAACTTGGGTAGATGGGAAATACATTTGGAGTAAAACCAAAGTGGTCTATACAGACGGTTCGTCTATTGAAACCAATCCGGCTTGTATCACCGGAGGTAAAGGCAGTACTGGAGATAATGGTAGGGGAGTATCAAGCATTGTCGAAGAATATTATCTATCTACTTCTTCTAATTCCTTGGTTGGTGGCTCTTGGAGTACAACACCTCCGACATGGGAAAATGGGAAATATATTTGGACTAGGTCAGTAATAACATATACAGATAGCGCATCAACGACAACCGATCCGATATGTGTGACGGGTGGTAAGGGGGCTACGGGAATTGGCGTTAAGAGTGTTTCCGAGCAATACTACCTATCTACATCATATAGTACCACTACGGGTGGTTCATGGTCTACTACTGTTCCGGCATGGAAGGACGGTAAATATATCTGGACACGTTCCATTATAACTTATACAGACAATTCTTATACGGAAACTAACCCCGTATGTGTGACAGGCGGAAAGGGGCCTAGCGGGAACGATGGCGTAGGGATAAGTGCTGTTGATGTCTTATACTACCTTTCGACTTCTTCCAGTTCCTTAGTTGGTGGTTCTTGGTCTAGCACTTCTCCCACGTGGCAAAACGGCAAATACTTATGGTCTAAGACCAAGGTCACTTATACGGACAATTCTACATGGGAAAGCGATCCGGTTTGTATTACTGGAAGCCAAGGAAAGACTGGATTACCCGGTGCAATGCTCCGCCCGCGTGGAGTATGGGCAGCAAATACAGAGTATTATCATAATGATGCATTTATAGATACTGTAATCTATAACGGCCAGAACAAACTCTGTAAGATTACTCATACATCTACTTCTTCTTTCGATTCAACGAAGTGGGAAGAATTCAGTGAATTTGTGAACGTAGCTACCAACGTCCTTTTGGCGCAGAACGCAACTATTGATGTCCTCGGTACTTCGGGGATATTTGTGGGTAATCTGGAGAAGACAGAGGGTTGGTTAATGACTGAAGGCTCCATCAAGCATAATCAGACAGGTGTTGAGTTAACTGCTGACGGAAAAATATCTCTTCCTGAAAGTGGGGGAATGACCGTAGGCGGAAAGACTTTCATAGAAGCCGGGAAGATAAAGACGGAGTTTATTAACGTTGATACTCTTGAAGTGACAAAATTAAAAGGGGCAACGGGTACTTTCAAAGAATTACAAGCTATTGATAATGCAGGCAAGATACAAGGCAAGATTTCTTTTAATACAGAAGGCTCTGGAGATAATGTTTCCTCTTCGTTTAATATTGATTTTTCAAAAACTTGGATTTCTGGGGATTTATACCAACAAGGGTACAATTCTGAGGAAGGTCGCTCATGGAGATTTTACACATCTGACTTGTGGTGCAGAGGGGAGTTCGGGCATAGAGTAATGACTACAATTAAAGTTTTTGCCAATAATGATTGGAATTTTTATGTTCACATCTATGGTTATGGATCAGATAATAATGTAGATAGATATCCTCAATCGGGACAACCTATAGATTGCATTGTTATGGAAGGAAATGGAAATTATGTTTTGCGTATTTGCGATTCTGCAACATTCAAGAAAGTGACGGTTGTTAATAGCTCTGATTATCCTAAAAGAGTGGTATATAATCAGCCTAGTTCTCTAACTTATACTATTGAACCTTGGAAGTTCGTAACATTTGTGACAGCTGATATTGCTAAGACTTCCCCACCATATTACGTTAATAACCTGTTTATTAAATAATTGTAACAATGAAAATAGATTTTAGAAAAATTGAAGTAAAGGATATCGAGGGAAAGGAGAATTCACTTGATATTTCAAAAATGTTAGGTAATGCGATTTACCAAAAGACTTCTGATTTAGGAGAATTGGAGCTTGCGCAAAACATTTATAAGAACGGTGAAGTGGAATTGTCTCCTGAACAGGCAGAACAAATCAAAGGGTATGTGAAAACAAACTTTGTAGCATTTGTTCAGGTAGCTGTCAACGAAGCTCTTTCAGTATGCGAGTAAAAGGATCAATAATAAAGGTGATGCTCTCCATTGAGTTCCCTTCTGGGTTAACAATGGACGATGTAGACTTCTCTTGTAAGTTCTATGTATATTCAAACCGGTCCCAATTTATAGAGAAGAAGGACATGAAACGTGTTGATGAGAAGAATTACGAGGCTTATATTGATACCGGAATTATAGGGAGTGGAGATATAAATATTGAAACTACCGCATACATTCCTGATTCGGATTGTGAGGGGGGGATTCGTAAGGAAATAGACCGAATAAGTACAGGCATTAAAACGGTTTGACAATATGAGTTGCATACAAGTAAACATAATAGTTAACCCGAAGATTGAGGTCAAGGCAGGTGATACAGGAGGTATAAATGTCTCTGCTTGTTTTGCTCCTTCAATCCGAGTTACGGCAGGTGTTGTTTGCGATGTAGGAAAGGATGCTTATTTGAGTGTGTCTCCGGATTATATATGGTTAATGTCTTCGAATAATTTTGAGGATAACGTTGATGTGCTATCAAATGTGGTATGGACTACGTCAACAGAAGAATAAAAATATATTGTTTAATTATTTAATGAATTGAATTATGGCAAAACCTAGTTGGTTAAAACTAAATCCGTCTACCGGTTCGGGTAACGGAACAATTGCGAATAGCGCAGACGCTCATACTGGGCGTACAGCTCGCACGGGAACAGTAACAGTTACCGGTGTTGGTGTATCTACCCCTTCTACCTATAAGGTAACTCAATCTCCGAAGTCTGAGTTTGCTTCTTTTGACAATGGAGCTGAAATGTCTGCCCCTAAAACTGCGGGTACTGTTACTGTTGAAGGTAAAACAAACTCTTCGAAGCTAACATTTGCATGGGCTGGAAGTGTGGCTGATGTTACTTTACCTGCAAAGTATAGTGCAAATGGAACTCAGACCAACAATGCGGCTACTATTACTGGTGATCCAGGAGCTACTGCGGAATTTCCCTTTTCTATTGAATTGGAATTCCCTAAAAACGATACTATTGAAGAAGTCGTTAGAACCTTAAAGGTAACAGCTAATGGTGGACAAGCAGCTCAGATTGCTATCAAACAAGCTGCCGGTGATGCTACATTGTCTGTTTCTCCGACAGAAATTACTATTCCTCAGAATGGTTCTGCGGTATCCGTGAATGTTACGTCTAACACTTCTTGGACTGCTGCATAATGGATATACTTGTACCTTGGAAGAAAGGAGAAGGAAACATTGTCATTACGCCCGGCTCTAATGGGGCCGCAAGCGTAATGAGTGACATTGCCAATGAAGGATTGGACAGGCAACAAACTGTCGTGTTCTCAACTACTAAAGGTAATAATCTAGCTTCTGTTTCTACTACGGTGTTTCAAGAAGGTAAAAGACAGGCATTTGCTGTGACCGAGGGACGGTTTCTACTGTCTGACGGTAGTACGTTTAACGTTATAAAGAGTAAGTTTTATGAATGATTATAACAGTCAATATTCGGGAGCTAAGATTGAAGAGCTATTGGGACAAATTCCAAACTTGGCTAAAGCAGACCTTTCCAATGCCATGGCGGTAAGTCTCAATCAGAACGGCTATGCCAAGTTTAACAATGGACTGTTGATTCAATGGGGATATGCATCTGCTGTGAATGGTACACAGACCATATATTTAAATACCTCATTTTACGATACAAATTATACAGTAGTAACTAATACAATAACAGGTAATGCAAGCCTTCAAGTCGCTGTTGTAAAAACAATAAGAATAAAGAATAGATCTTCTCTGGTTATCCTTAGTGTACAGCAAGGTGGAGCAGCAGGAGAACCTTGGAATTGGCTGGCCATAGGTAGGTGGAAATAAGGAGGACGTTTTATGGGAAAAATATATTGGAAAAATGGTTTCTATGATAAGCCACAAGAAGGATCCGTAGAAATATCGGTGGAGTACTGGCAGGAATTACTTGACGGTCAATCTACCGGAAAAGAAATCAAGGAGAATGAGAGCGGATACCCGGTATTGGTTGAATATCAATTTTCTCTAGATGAATTGAAAGATATGAAGATAGCAGAGATCAAAACCTACGATCAGTCGGATGCTGTAAACTCCTTGACGCTGGACGGAAAACAAATATGGCTGGATAAAGACACCCGTGTAGGATTAGTCAACTCAATAAACATAGAAAAAGAAGCGGGCCGGGTATATACTACTTTGTGGTACAATGCGGAGAAGTATGTAATTCCCGTAAATGACGCTTTAAATATGCTTGACCAATTAGAATTGTATGCTCTTGACTGCTACAATACTACACAGGCTCATATTGCAACCGTAAAAAAATTGCTTAGCAAAGAAGAGGTTAATTCCTATAATTATAAAACCGGTTATCCGGAGAAACTCAATTTTGTATTATAAACTATAAACAGATAAACCTATGATTCTACTAGTATTAATGTCATTTATCCTCATCGCCGGGTATGTCTTTGCGATGATAAAGAAGGGTAGAGAAATCCCTTATTCAATCAGTGATACCTACTACGCCCTGACGCATAAGTTTTGGTTTACTCTTTGTATGGTCGGTTCCGGTGCATTGCTTCTTCCGGCTGCATTTGAAGCCAGTTCCGAGAACAGCCAGTTTCTTGTATTCCTTTCGGTTGTCGGAATGATTGTATTGGGTGTGTCTCCCAACTTTAAAGGAAGTCAGAAGGTATCACATTGTATCGGTGCTGCTATGTCTTTAATCTTCTCCCAAATATGGATAGGTTGTAATGCCTGGTATTGGCTCTTCTTATGGGTGGGACTTATTGCATATTTGGCTATTTCGATAAGTGAGAACTGGACGGGTAACTTCATTGTGACTCTTGTCAAAAGGAAGCCTATGTTCTGGATTGAGATAATTTCGTTGTTAACTGTTTATCTGACTTGTCTAATATGAAAGAAGCTATAATCCATACCACTACTGGTAGTTTCGCCGCAATAGCCGGAGCGTTTGTTGCCGAATCATTGCAAAATATGATTCCATGGCTGATTGTTACGTGTGCGGTAATTCTCTGTGATCTCCTGTTCGGAGTAAGGAAAAGCATGCTAATGGGCGATAAAGTAAGATTCTCTCGCGCAATTCGTGCGACCATGGGAAAAATGGTCACTTACTTTGCTTTCGTATGCATGGTCTGTATGATTAGCGTAGCGAGTCATAATGAATATCCTATTGATGTGTACTCCTGCTTATTAGTATGCTTTATAGAGGGATGCTCAATCGTTGGGAATATACTGAAGCCAAAGGGGATTAACATCAATATTATCGGGGCTTTGGGTGTGTTTGGCAAAAAGGTGTTTAAGGTTGATAAGGAGGATGTGAAGGAAATTATAGAAAAGGAGGAAGTAGATGAATTGGGTAAATAGAATCGAGACATTAATCAGTAAACCTCTATCCAAGATCGGATTAGACGGCATGGCTCACATTATAGTGTGCCAGAACTTGGTAATGTGGCTATCAAAGTTTACGCCTTTATGGTTGGCAATCATTATAACCATAGCAATCTTCATACTGAAAGAGATATACGATAAGTATTGCAAGAAAACAGAGTTCTCAATTAAAGACATCATCTGTGATTGCGTGGGTTTGGCGTTGGGAGTATTAACATTAATTTTATAGGAGGAAACACATATGGCAGATGTGAAGAAATTGGCACCGTTTATTCTAAAGTGGGAAGGCGGTTTTGTTAATGATCCGGATGACTTAGGAGGAGCAACAAATATGGGAGTAACAATCGCTACCTATGAGGCGTATTGTAAAAAGAAAGGCTATCCTAAACCGACTATAGAGAGACTAAAGAATCTTTCCAAGGAGGAATGGACAGAGATATTGAAAACTATGTACTGGGATAGATGGAAGGCAGACGAGATCAAGTCTCAGTCGGTCGCTGATATTTTAGTTGATTGGATATGGGCCTCCGGTATTCATGGTATCAAGATTCCGCAGGAATTGGTTGGTGTAATGCCGGACGGAATTGTCGGACCAAAAACTATAGCGGCAGTTAATTCTAAAAATCCACGCGAGTTATTTGATCGTATCAAGATTGCCCGCTTCGATTTTATAGAAGATATCTGCCGGAAGCGTCCCGCAAACAACAAGTTCAAACGCGGATGGCTGAACAGAATTAACGATATCAAATTTGAATCATAATAATAGGAGGAACAATCATGGCATTAACAGATATAACCTTTGCTAAAGGCGAACGTAATTATATAAGTGATACTGTACAAGTAAATTCGGCAGAAATAGGATTGCAGATCACATTTGAAAAAGGAGGTAAGCTTTGGGTGTATATAAGCTATGACGGAGAAAATTTCTCTGTTGTAGAGAGCAGAAATTACGATAAGAAGTTCGCCCGTCCGATTGTCGGAATAATCCCCGGACAATACATCAAGATTGAATGTGAAACGCAGCCGGTCAAGGCTCAATATTTTGAATCAGAAGAGTAATGGGAGCGGTAGGATTAAATCCGATTAGGCTTGATGCGATAGGGCTTGATCCTATCCGCTTCAATGCGATTAGGTTGGGAGTTCCGGGAGCTTCTTCCGCTACCGACCGTCCCTACATCTCTCCCGATGTATTGTCTGCCTTGGCAGGTGTATGGATATCTGACGGCAAGAGCAACACTGATCCCGACCGCAATATCATCAAGAACAAGCTTCCTGGCAGGGGAGGGGATTTTGAGATATTTAATGCTGCGTATAAGTTAAATAGTGGCTTCGGTAAGTATGCTGAAGATTTTAGTACCATGAAAGATTATGGTACTAAGGGCATTGTTCGTACCTCTAGTAAGATATATCTTGATGAATCTTTTGATTATGATAAAGGATTTTGGTTAGGCTATACTAATTCTCCTTCCCCTACGTATAAAGTTAGAGTTTCTGGAATACCTAAGGACGGGGTTCTTAATTATACTGGCGGAAGTTGGATAAATCTTATAAATGGAATAAATGAGTTACCTGCAAGAACTAATACAGAAGAAATTCACGGATTTGTTGCTCAAACTCCCAATGTTGACTGGTCTAAATTAGTTATTGAGCAAATTCCTGAATACGAAGGTTCTTTCGTCACCGACGGAGTCAACGACATGATTGTCAGTCAGAATCCTGTATCCGAGATGCTGGGCGGAAGCAAGGAGTTAACGGTTGTGTCCATGATTCACCAGATATCACCAGTCCCTGATAGCTATGGATTTACTAATTATATAAGAGAAGGTTCTATATGGAGTAGAATCAATGTTAAGACTTCCGGTAAAACAGGTATCTATGGATATAAGATATCTAAAGGTAATACAGAGGTGGGAGCAAGTAATCTAATCAACAATATACTTGGTGATAAGGCTGATTACGAAGCAATGGGTTATAATATAACTAATTATAGTGATATTAATTATAGTGTCGCTGGTTATATTAAGGACGGTAGCCCTACGGAAGTTTCCTCTATTGCCTGGTACTGGACTTTCATTGCCAAACGAGTATTGACCACTGACGAGATTAATCAAGTAATAGCCTACTACAACTTGGACAAGTATGTTAAACCTGATATACTGTGTGATGTCAAAAGACAGGGAATCACCAACGAGAATCATGCAGAGTTTGGCGACAAGCTGATTGACTATTCCGGCAACGGTAGGGATATTCAGTTGAATAATATTTCTTGGAATAAAGAAAGCGGTATCAACGATGATGGTGCTCTCCGCCTTGACGGAGTAACTGACTACGGTAAAGCCGTAGGATTACCTATATATAAAGATTATACTTTCATTATAGATAGAGAGATAATCTCTATTGGTGATGTATTAGGAGTAGTTGCTTCTAAATCTGAAAATTCAACTAGATATGGAGCTTTTATATTTGAATGTTTAACTGCTCCTAATAAGATAAGTACTTGGAGCTTCTATAAAGAAAATAGACTAGTTGCTAATACTGATTTTACTAGAGGTATAAGTTATCAATCAACATATAGTTATAATGGAAAAAAGGATTTAACTATTGGAACATCTGAAGATAGTGATAAATTATGGATAGGAACAATTAGAACTAACGATTTTCGTTTCTTCAACGGAGCTATCTACTCTTTGATGTCTTTCCCTTACTCCATGTCCGGGTTCTTGATAGAGCGCCAGCTAAAGAAGCACA